>Ga0065711_1001312_pt1 | contig 118482 bp, 79 predicted proteins | sample Hoacrofraction12_FD_59098 | JGI IMG/M metagenome (GOLD analysis project Ga0065711, IMG submission 59098) | Hoatzin crop microbial communities from Cojedes, Venezuela - Epithelial fraction 12 v2 (version 2) | ecosystem: Host-associated > Birds > Digestive system > Esophagus > Crop | place... | reverse complement strand
CCCCCCCAATGCAGGCGTTCTGCAGGGGCTCCGGTGGCTCCTGCGTGCGCTCCGGGGGTCGGAGTGGGAGGACGCGCAGGTGCCTCCCGCCGCAGCTCCGTCCCACCCGAGCCAGCGCCTGCGCCCGGCCTGGCGCTCGGCTCGCTCTCCGCAGGCTCCGCAGCGTTGCCCCTGCCCTGACTGTTCCCAAGCAGCTGCGATACCAATGGGGCAACGCAGAGAGCGGGGGTTGTCGCGATTCCCACCCCACGGTTCGTCCCGACTCGCTCGATATTGGCGGTTTTCTTGCCACTCAACAGTCTCGTGGCTTTTTTTCCTCTGCTGGCCTTTATGGCAGATAATTTTAAAGACCCAGAAGCCCACTCCAAAACAAATAAACAAAAAGCCAAAGGAAAGTACTGTAAGTTTAGTCTTTTCATTTTAAAAACTCCCCGCTTTTAAGCAAAGTTCACGATTCTTAAGGGTTAGAAGATCTGTTGACGGTTCCCCAGTCCCGGCTCCACAGATCTCGCCTGTGAACTCAGTATAAAGGCAGGACTGAGCAAGCGCCTTGACCACAATATTAGCACACCTTTAGGCAGGGCAAACCAAAGGTTGAAGTGGAAATCAGTAAAAAACCCACATGGTTTCCAGCCAATTAAAGCATAAGGGAAAGTTTGTTTTCTAAGTATAACTTTCCCATACATTAAAAAAAAAAATAGGCAGGGGGGTGGGTGGTAATTTTAGCTTTTTAAAGTGCCTTCGTAAGAATGCTCAGCTCTTGTACTGGAGAAGAAACTGAATTAAATGTTTTCCTGAGCATGTGGCACGCAAAATCTGTATTTCAACTTCAAGCTGTTTAGTATTTCTACTGGAACTCATTTCAGTCCAGCCTGCCTTTTCCTCAGCGCCCTAAATGCCTCACAGAGCTCTGCGCGTGCTTGTGTGCGTAGGGGGAAGATACGCGTGTGTGCGCGTGCAGCGTTCCGGGCTGTGTGTATTGACACATATACCTGTGTGTGGGGGGAGATGCCTGGGGAGAGGAGAGTTTTATGCAATTGTTGCCATGGTATGCGGTCCCTGATTATCCGGTGTCGAACTCTGGTATCTGGCTTCACAGAAAAGGTGGGAATTGTTATCACCCCTCTGCTGTGGAGGTGGGAGGATGGAAAGGTAAGCTAACAGCTGAAGGTCACCCAGCGAGCCCGCAAACGCGGAGAGCCAGGGAACACAGGTTTCCTGATTCCCTGAGTCACACCACAGCATCCGCTTCCTACCAGAGGCTAAAGACGCAAAGTCTCAACAAAGCCCAGATGTATCAAGTCTATGGTTTTTACAGTGCATAAAATCCATCCCCAAAATAGGTCAAAAAACACATGTTGTGCAATTATCGGTGCTTCCCTCCACAGATAAAAGAGTGCAGAAGCACATGAAAAGACCCGTATGACTGAGAGCCCCTTGGGTATTTAGCATGAGGACTGGGACTCGTGGGCAGTCAGCAAGAAGTACTTGAGGTCGAAAAGAGGAACTCATGAGTGGTTTGAACTGGGGATTTGTTTGACTTCACCCCTCGCTTATTGTTTGCATTGAAAGCATACACAGCCTAGCAACTATCACTCAATGTGAAAAAAAAGTATAGTCTGGGTTTACATGGATGTGTGTGAATTCAAGATATAAGTGGATATGTCTGAATTCAACATTTGTGCAATTCACACTCAAACTCAGTCTCATCCATTCCCAACATTAGAAAAATCCAACTTTCAAAGAGTGCGAGTTACCAAAATGTCTTTTTCCACATTTCTAGATATGACAGATGATCTTGAATTGGAAAAGAAATTCATATTTGCCTCAAGTTGGGGCAAATCTGGACCCAGGTTTTGCAAATCACTTCAGAGTTTATAAAAACCTGGTGGAAATGCTGGTCCCCATGCCTGAGCTGTTCGAAATCTAACGCAAATGCTTGCATGTTAGGCTTTCTTCAACTACAAATGTGGCTCAGGGATAATCTCCTGTTAGGTGCAAACCTCTCACCGCCGCTGCTTGGGAAACTAAATATCACTTAGTCTTACGTAACTCAAAACATGTTTCATCAAGCAGGTGAACACAGCGCTGAGAGTTCAGCAGCAGTTTACCTTTTGAGGGGGAGGAACGATTCATTATGCCTCACAGTCCCGGAGACAGGCCCTGCTGAAAGATGTCTCCAATTATGTCTAAGCATTACTCCGAGACAAGCCAGAAGATTTGAAGGTACAACGAAGGCTATGACAAGACAAGCATTTGTCTTAGCCCCGTGAGGCAAAAAAATCCTCAGATCTTTGGAGGTGAGCACACAGCATGAAGACATAAACAGCACATAATGTGGCATGCGCGCGCGCGTGCACACACACACAGACACGGACGCGGACCCGCACACGCACGCCACTGACACGCACACACACATGCGTGCACCTCGGGTCGCCGCGACCGCCAGGAAGCGATGCCAGACAGTTTTCAGCGCTTTGGCTCTGTCCCGGCTCTCACTCATTCATGGGCACGGAGCCAAGACAGAGCCAGGTTTTCAGCTGCAGCCAGACTTAATGCTTCATTACTTTGCCCACCTCTACACAGGATATAGCATTTTTAACATTAGTAGTTAGCATTATAAGCTCTCATAAATTATCCTGGGCCTGTACTGCTGAAAATACGCTCCAGTGCATGGCCTGTCTATCCCCTGCCCCGTGAGGCGGGTGGGATACCAGCTTTGTGAACCGTGGCTGTTTTCCTTCTGCAGCCTCAGCTCGGTCACCGTTCAGAGCCTTTGAGCTGGGTCCAGTAAATGTTTACCTGCTGCTAATGTAGATTTCCCGTGTGATGTACTAGGATAATGTGAAACCTGCTAGATGTGAGCGGCTGGTGTTGGGCTCCAAGCAAAAATTGTGAGGATAGGAGCGAGCGTTTCTCTAGCCAAAGAAGGTGCAAACTCAGTTGAGGCAAAGCCTTCACTGGGCATGCCAAGGGACAGTAAACACATTCTTTTTTAGAAGGAGAAAGGGAAGGGCGAGGAGCAGGTCTAGGGTATGCAAGTAGTTTAAAGTTACTGCCAAGCTAACACCCACGCAGATGAGGGAGAGCTACAGCGTGCCGAAGGCCACCCTTCGTTTCGAAGCCAATTAGTGAGTTGCAGGCTGCTGTGCATCCCTGCAGGACCAGGTTCCCTGCTTCAGCCGCAGCTACCAGCAAAGGATGACACATGAGATGCTCTACCTCGGAAGTATCCCCAAGAGGTTTTATGACTCACCACACACACCTTTGAGTTATGGATCCTTTCTTCCCCTCATCTTCTCTCTTCAGGACAAGAAGGTTGCCGGAAGCACCTTACCTCCACATTCCCTTACAGGACAAGAAGAGGGAGGCATCACCAATTTTTCCTTCAGGTACCATGCTGATGCTCCAACCTCACACCATTGCTCTGCTGCCATAAGGTTTTACTGTGCACAGGGAGGCCAATGGAGACAAATATCGAGTCGGTGAGCACTGGCAAAAATATCATCCTCTTCAGCTGTGGTGGAGCCAGAGGGCTTTTGGCTAGTTCTGAGATTTCAGCTAGGTTAGTTACACAGGGGCAAGAGGAAACTAAGAGAAAAATAATTTTCCCCCCAGAAGCCTACAAAAGAAATAAGGGCTGTGCTAGGCAGTATTGTCCTGGGCTTCAGGGTGAAGAGCCAGTCCTCAGAATCCAGCCTGCTGAAGAAATTTCCAGATTAATGACATGGAAGGACACTCATGGGCTGCAGAGACGGTGTGAAGACACGTGATTGCTTACTGAGAGCTTTTGAGTTAGTTGTGGGACAGGTTGAACAGAGCCTGCCGTTTGGAGGAAGAGGCAGAAGTATGAGCAGACTGTGAGGAGGAGAAACCGTGGATAAAGCTATCCCACAGCAGCATCCACAGGGCATACTCAAAAGCTCAGGGGCCTGTAAGAAAAGGTACGGTGGATAACGAGCCTAAAAAGGTGTGGGGCATGATCAGAAGCTACTGCCATTTGGGAGAAAGAAAAGCTGTCGTGGAAGTGATGGACTGTTTCCTTCCCGAGCTCCAGTGAGAAGGGCTTGGTGGTTCACTGAACGAAAAAGAAGAACAGCACCCTGAATTTCTACCTTTCAGTCTGCTACTTCTACCAGGGTGTTTCTGTTTTTATCCTCTAGACTGGAACGGCCCTTTGTGCTCAAAATTTTAATTAAAAGCTACAGACAAACAACCTCCACGCCAGTTACAGACATTTTACATTCACAACAGACTGGTTTTCGTCGTACAGTCTGCTTTTATAACCAGCTTAGTTAACATTGTAATTTTAAAATGTAGTTAACACTTTGAGGAGTACTGCTTATTTTCAAATGCTGGAATGCATACATAACCTCAGGGCTTGTGTTTGTGTTTATTTTGACCAGCACAGTTAGAAAAAACCTTTGGCACACAAATTGTATCTTCTACCCTGGGAAACAGCACACAGGAAAATAAAAAATGTCAGCTAGTAAGTCATACACCTGAGTCAAGGTAATCATTGGGAAGCCAGCAGAAGGAGCAGGGAACCAGGGGGTGCTGGTGGTAAAGACTAACACTTCAGAATTGCTGGGATTTCAGGGTGTGAAGAGCAAAGCTTTTGGAAAGGAGAACCAGCCTACATGTGCTTTCTAGGCAGAAACACAGAGGACAGATCATGTATTTTTCGCCCCTTTGGGGCCACCAGTCATATTTTTTTGCGCTGACCATTTACTCGGGAGACATCCCAACTTTGCACACCTAACTGTTTGGCAGCCGCGACTTCAAGCGCATACTAAGGGAATGTGTTGAATAGCAAGATTTCTTGTTCCTTTTGAAAAGAACAATATACAGCAGCTATAATGAGTGCCCTGGCTATCTCTCAGAGAGTTAACTGTATCAGAAATAGGGGGAAAATAACCTTCTCCACATGGAATATGCTGCCTTGGAGAGACAAAAGACTTCATTAAAACCAGACTCACCAGAGCTTTCTTTAAAAATTTTATAGCCGTTCAAATGTAAAACATATTTAACAATGGCTCTTTCGCAATGTTATAAGCTTATTTATTAGTCTATGTGTGTTCATAAATCATCCTTTTATCCTCCTTTTTATTTTTCCAAATTAACACATTTTCGATAAAGGAGATTACGAGAGAGATGATGAAGTGCTAGATTCTATCTCCCGTATCTTTTGTGTTCCTAAAGAAAAATCATTAAAAAAAAAAGAATGGGGCAAACACCACAAAGCTTTGCTGATGGTAGTGATCTGAAAGCGTAATAAGACTGCCTGGTCTGTGCTCATACTCCTTTCCTCATCCTTTTTTGGGCCAATATTCCAGCAAATGAGCTACAGTATTACGGATGCGTATAGCGTGCGGCGGATGTGGTTCTCCTTGTCAAGCCTCTCTCCCCACAGTTGCTTGTGGAAGTATAGATACCATAGGCAATGCCAGATAATAGGACTGACAGACATTTTCCATGATAAAACTCAAGATTTCTGTTGCTTATAACTTAGTCACATGCTAGAACAAGTGCTCTAGATTTCATGGTTTTCCAGTGGCAAACATAGAGAACAACAGTGTCTTTTAATCTCTCTGTCAGCTGTGCAATCTAAATGCCACACTGCTACCGAGGAAGAAATCCAGTCCTGAGAGGAAAGTTGTATCACACATCTTTTGCAACCATCAGCACAGCACAGAGATAAATGCAACCCAATCTACAGCAAGGAGCCCGTGACTGGTCGAGTCTGACAGCACGTTAAAGGATTTGTCAGCCTCCATGGGTAAATATCATCCTTCTAGCTTAAAGCAGTGATGGGAGGCGCGTATATTGCAAAGTATATTCGCATGTTGCTAACTAGGCATAGGATCCCATCGTGGTACAAGGCAAGTGGTGTCCTCCATGGGATGGCTGGGGTCTCCATCCGGGTGGTATACATTGTTTGTCGGAGAGGCCTTTCGCTCCCCTCAACTATACAAGGATGACTGGCTTCCTAACTTGGTGCCCCGGTGAGGTGTAAAAGTTAGATAGGACGAATCTGTCCCCTTGGCACCCCAAATGAAGCAGGCAGGGGCAGTGTGGCTTTTCACTCTTTCCCCCTCCCACAAGCCCTGCAGGGAGCGGGGAGAACTTCTGGCATGACTGAACACAGCCTGACCTGCTGCCATATCCCTGGCGCAGCTGCCCGAAACCGTGTTTGCTGGCTATGTCTGTCCTGACAGGCAGAGGCAAGGGGCGGGCTAGGGTGGGATGCTGCAAAGCCTGACTTACTGTCCTCTGTGCTCAGGGAAGTTCAGCTAAGGATGCCAGCTAAGGGCAGGTCCATGTCTCATTGTTCAACTCTGAGGGGATGCAAAACCTTGCGAGGCATGGGGAGTCTACTTTGGAAATGGGGAGAGAAGAGAAAGCAAACATAGTTTTTACAACATTGGCTTTGCATTAAGCATCCTTGTCCTTGTTGGGAAGATTGAGAGGGGAAAAACTTTTTGGCCTCATGTGTCAGCCTTTCCACAGCACAAATGCCCAGAGCTGCCAGTGATGCCACAGGGACCACTTGAGGCCATGACTGCCACAGGCACCGTCTTGATGTCAAGCCAAAAGCGGAAAGGAGGGTGGTGGCTGTGCCTGCAGCGGCGGTGTGGCAGTGCTGGGAGCTGGGAAAGCAGTGGGCACAAGGGCAGACCCTGTGGTCCCGTTCCTAGCTGCTGGGGGGGTGGGCTGGACCAGCACTGGGGGCTCGGATGGCATTTTCCAAAGTGGCTGTGTCTGCTGGGGATGCAGAGGAGCAAAACCCACTCCCTCAGGCCTGGAGACCTCACTGGAGATTGCTTCTGCATGGTGGGAGTCAATTCCACTGCCCCTGCAAGCCAAAGGGACAGACTCACATGTATTTTCATCATAAACATTTACATTTTTTTAGCTGCTTCTACAGGCGATCTTTCTGGCTATTTGTATGGTGCCTGAAAGTGAGAATTTTGGAAAGACCTGTTCATTTAGTGGAAGTAAGTGAAGTATTAAGAAACGTTGGTGGTCCCTTGCTAACAGTGCAAATCCCCTCATCAACCAAAAGGATCAGCACGTTAGTGAGATAACTTCAGTACATAGTAACTCTCCTCTGAAATCCTGACAGCAAACAGCCATTTTTCTTGCAGTCATACAGGCAATTTTGTTGCTCAGTGGTGCTTTATGTTAGCAATATGATAATCGATATATCTGGCCGCTGATTTACATGGCTTTCTTCCTTAAATAATCATGACTGAAAGAAAAAACCCCACCAACCCCCCAGCCCAATTAGAGCCGTATTCGTACAATTTGCAGATTAGCATTTTTGAAACGCTCATCCTTAGTGCAGAGTGGGGCTGCAGCATCTTCCAATTATACAGAGCAATTAGAGAAGATCATCAAGACATTCTGAGGTCTCATTAGGGAGAGCATTGGTTGTTACAGACATCTTCACGGATTACAGTAGTGTCTAGGGTGCATCACCCCCCCTCCTATAGACACACACTCTTTTGAAAGAGTTAGACCGTGACTCACTTCTATTGAAACCACAGTCAATGCTCTCACAGAACAGTCTTACATTGCCTTCTTTTTTAAAAAAATGGTGATTTGTTCACACCATCAAAGACATCTAAAATAGAAGAAACTCCACTGAATTTATCTGTCTTTTCATCTTTCACAACTGAACATTCTTTGGTAGATAAATACAATTTCCAAGGCAAAATTATTGGATATTTCCTTACAGAAAATTTAAACAGCCTGTGCCTCACTTATGGTGGGAAACATAAATTTCAGTGATGAAAAAGTTGAAACAAGTAAAAATAATATTTTCTTATAACTTCAATGGTTAATCAGCACGGAGAATGCAGCAGCTTTTGAACTCCAGGCAGCAAATCCTGCGAGGTTGCTCATCCTATACTTGTGAAGCGTGGTGCTGGGGATTGGAGATGAAATAATAAACATGTAAATAATCAAATTTTCAGATCGGTCTAGAGGTTTGAAAAGGACTTAAGTCACGTGTGAGACTCCTCACACCTTTCTACACAAAGATAAATTTCCTCCTGAAGATACCAAGCTCTTGCAGGGCGTTACAGTACAGTGTCAGCTGCTCAGGGCCTTGGCATAAACAAATTTAACAGACAGTTTTGCGGGCTACCAGCTGTGCAAAAATCATTTTTTTCCCCACTAATTGGCCAGTTCCATGCTCTGGAGCAGACGAGGCAGTTTGTGTGTGGCAGCTGAAACAGCTACTGGAGGAAGATCCCATTGGAAGTGGCAACCCACCCTGAGAAGCCAAGCCCTGGGGTCAAAAGGAGCATGTACCAGAATTTGCCGTGGCACAGCAGCATCACACGACACGTACCCCAACTCGCCCGTCCGCAGCGATTCCTGTCTTGCAGTCAGGCAAGAGGCGACAGCCTCTGCCTAACGATGCTGTTCCCCTCGGCTGATGGTTAACGCACTCCTTCTGCTGTCCATCCTCTGCAGAACCCAGTGTGGCTGCTCGGTCCTGTCGACAGAAACACAGGTAGTGATGCTCTACCCGTAAGGTTAATTAACACGGTAACTGAAAAAACCCTTTCTTTCGTGATATCACACTGCAGTTTGTGATGTCGCATCGTTGACTGCTGTGGAGATCAGAAGTGGTCACAGGAATGATAAGAAGGGCAAAACAGTCAGCTCGTGATAGAGAAGAAGCCACTTATATTTTCCACAGTTGTCTTGAATATGAAATTCTGACAACCCAAACCCAGCCCAAAACCTAAACTAAAAATGCTACTTTGAGAAAGTATTTCTGAGACTGAATATTTCTGTTCTAACACAACATGACAAGAAAGATTATGGCCAAGAGCTATGTGCAAGAAGTGACACATTGTACACAGCAGCTTAACAGAAACTACTATATATGTAGCAGCAGAAAAAGTTAAATATTCCCAGTTCTAGTAGACGGTGATTCTTGTTAGCAGTCTATATCTATAGACAGACAGACATTGCTTGTGGGACATTTCCAGAATGCCTACTCAGTAGGAAGTTAATGAAGTCTGGAAGAATGTTTAAAGTGGCATCTTTTCTTGGGGAGTTATTTTTCACAAATAAAAATTCCTTGTATTTCTCCTTGTTTATGTTGGTGCTTGTATATCCTGCTGTTCTCTTAGGGCTTGGTTGTATTGCTTGCTGCTACTGGTTGTCATGGAGAATGTTGCAGAAAGCCAGACAGGGAAGAGATAAGAGCAGAGGTTTGCAGTGATATTTTGGTTCATTTTGGAATGCTGCATTTAAGTTTAGGAAGCAAATTTATGGGAAAATCAAAACAAATTATTACAAGCAGTGCTCTTTTTTAACTTCAGAAGGCAGAGGAATGGGGGAGTGATTCCAGACAGTAAACAAGCCATCCCATCTGCAGCAATGACTGGCATGAGCGGCATTCTTCAGGAGCTCAACCTTGAATGGTCCCCAGGGATCAGGTTTCTGGCATATTGCACTCTTGATGGTACAAGAAAATCAAGTTCAGAAATGTTGCATTAACAGCATGTCTCTGTGTCGACATCTTCACTTTAATCCACTCCCTTAGGGGGTCAAAATATCTTCTCTAACTGGTTATTGCCAAACAAGTATTTCTAAGATATCTGTGTCGTGAATGTACAGATCTTTTTTAAAATCGGAGGGCCAAATTTTGCCTGCACTTCTGACCTGCTCCACTCCTCCCTAGGATCCTGTTTTAGTCTGTGGGTAGTGGGATTATTTCCATGCATGGTGTTTCCCCAGTCACACAAGGTGGCAGGTATTCCCAGGTCCCAGCCCCGTTGTCCCCTGCATGAGGCATCTGCATTTCTAACCATGTACAGTGACGCGCCAGGTACCTTTGGATGTCTTCCCAGTGAGCACTGGATGCATAAATGTGGAGAGAGGGAGAAAATGAGAGGGAAAGCTTATGGGCAGAGGCACAGTGGGATGCTAACACTGGAAAGTGCTGCTTTATTTGTCCCCTCATCCTTCTTAGTTTATGTCACAAAAATAGAAGCCTCCTAATGAGGGCAGGGATTGAAAGCTGAAGCACCAGGAGACCACAGGTCACTGTAAAGATTCACAGCAGTTTAAAGGCATGCTTTACTGCATGTCAGGCTTGAGGAGGAGGGCAGCAAACCTTTTGGAAATTTAGAGCAAGATAATTCTTTAATGAAAAGTGCATATATTTCATATGAATCATCTCTTTGACTCAGCTGAGACAAAACAGAAGTATTTATTTTCCAGACTGGTATCTTTAAAACTGTCTACAGTTTTGGCTATCGATTCTGGCCTCAGGAAGTGTTTTCTGTTCCTTCTATCATCATGAGACAGGATTAAATTACAATTGATTTTACTATGGATTAAATATACTTGCACCAGATTAATGACTAATGAAAGTACAACTGCTTTGAAAATTTACCCTACCACCACGCTCAGAGTCTACAAACAAGAAGTAGATATTTTCTTGAGTATAATCCACTGGTTTGTTTTGTTGGTTTGTACCATCCATTCCCACCTCTGTCTTTGCAGTTTTCAAAAATAGCTGTGGATTTTCTTTTTTTTATAAGTGCCTGAGAGTTTTGGAAACCCATTACCTACTAATTTTAAGGGGAATTGGACGGCTATCTCTTTGAAAACCTCAGCTAGGGTGTTTTCAGCCTTTTGTGCTTGCTCTTCCCTCCTCTCCCAACAGTCATATTTTTAACACGGGGAGGTCAGCTATCATCCTGACAGATATTCAAGCACAACAGACTTCTGGCCTGGCTTGCCTTCCGAGCGAGCGTAGCTGCCAATTCGCATCCGCTTTTCAGTCAGCAGCCATGAGATCAGCTGTTCCAGGCTCCGGGAAGCTCTGCGCCCGGCCAGCATCCTCCTTCTCCCCGCCATCCCCTCCGGCCGGCTGTGCAGCTGCGGCACCGCAGGCAGAAACCTAACGGCCCCAGGCGCCAAACCTCAAACGCGAGACGCTGTGCCGGAGGAGCAGATGTCATCTGAAGTATTTGGGCAGTGCAGGTGGGATTTCTCATGCCGGCGGAGAGCTGCTCCGCTGCCCTGGCCCCAAGGAGACGGTGGGAGATGCTCACTCCCAGCCCCACATTCCCAGCCCCACACCGACACACAGAGCCGGAGCAGGGCTGGAAGCTGTGTGGCACCTACCCCGAGCTGGCAGGTCTCCCAGCCACCTCTGGGTCAAAGCTGTGCCGTTAAAGCCCTTAACATTTAACTGCCACAGGTATCAAACAAGCGTCTCCACATAAGAAAAGTCTCAGAAGCTGCAAAGTTTTGACTCCTCTTCCAAAAGTTCTCAACTACTTTATCCTCAAGTAGCAGGTAGGTGAGGTTTATTTTGTGCGATGGATTGCTGATACCTGCTCCTTGCAAAGCATTCAAAGCTCGGTGAGGGCAACAGGGAGGTTCAAATGGTTTTAGAGCAGATGCACTGAGTCACCCTATGGCTCCCACAAGGGAGAATGTTATCATGGCCACTAAAAAGCATGCCTGGTCTTCAATTGCATCTCTGTGGCAGGAATGAAAAATGTAAAATGCACTTTTTTCCGGTCAGCATTGCAAGATTTGATGTGCTCAGCAAGACGCTGGATCCTCAGCTGGTGTCAGTCGGAGAAGTATGTGAAGCAGTGGAGCTATGTTGGTTGGTAGCAGCTGAGAGTCGTGTGACCCTCCCTTGTTTTGACTTTTCAGATCCTCTTCCTCCAGGGTGCCAAGACAGTGTTTTGGTTATGGAAAGCAACAAGAGTCAAACCCAATGTTACTGAACCACCCTGGCCAAGTTGATGCATGGTGACCAGCTTAATCTGTAGGTCCGTGGCTGAGTTGGGTAATAGGAAGCACCGAGTGCTCCAGAATCCTCTATTAGCCTGTCCAGCTGGAGTGATTTCCTCCTCTTGCTTTTATGGACTCTTTCTTTTTAAAGTAAGGGAGATTTTCGCGGTTAAAAAGAACTGCTCCACGTATGCACACATAAATCTTTGTGGACTTTTTCAGGCTACGTTCAGCTTGAATGATAGTCTCCCCTCAACTATGTAAAGATCTATTAATCTTGAGTCAATCTATTAGACAGTCACACTAGAATGGGTTTTGAATTAAACAAAAATGAAATCAGTTCATGCACCAGAATTCCAAATGCCTTTGCTGTAATGTCTGTGTATCTAGGACACATGTTTCATCTTAGTTTGAGATTTTAAGTTCATCTCAAGTTGCCTGCCTAGAACTGGAACTGGGTTCGTAATAACATGGTGGTTCTTCATCAATGAAGCCGTATCACCGGCTGCTAAGAACTGCAGAGCAAGCATCGTGCATGTGGAAGGCACCACACAGCAGTGTCGCTGTTGCTGTGGTGGCTGAAGTCAGGGGTCCTCTGTACCAAGGCCACGGGGAGGGAACAGCAGAGCATCCCAGCCAGTGCAGCACTGTGGTTGCCAGAAACCAGAGGAGGAGATGCCACATGGGTCGTCTCCTTGCCACTGGAGCCGAGGTGGAGTGGTGTGGTGGCACTCCATCCAGAGCCACGGAGCCCTGATTGCCAGAGTCCTGTTCCTGTGGTTTAAATGACAAGACCATCCTTATTCTGCATGCATGAAAGTCATCCTCCTGATGTCTGCAAGAAGTGTGTGGTATGCTGTAAATTATAACCTTGTCCGGCCAGTAACCATTTTCCTGGAGAAGCAGTTTTTCCATTTTGGTGATACAAACACCTCGCTGAGAGAGAGAGATGCTGTGCAAACCTGTGGCTGTGAATCTCGTAGTACCTTTAGTCCTGCACATGGTAACTGTACTTCATCAAAACGTGCAACTTTTAACCAATAGGTAGCTAAAGTTTCAGTTGGGAAACCACAAACCAATAGAGTAAAATAATGCTGGTGACAGGGGGAGAAGCACAGCCGTGTACGGTAATGACGGTCCAGGAGGCCATCACTGGCAGATAAAATGCCAGTCTGTGGTGGCAGCGGGAAGCCACATGCTGGGATGAAAACATGCTGTTTGCAGTGTAAGCATCTCTGCTGCAGGGGCCGGGTGGATATTTGCATCTCTTTCACAAGCTAAACGATCCCAAGCAGCTGACTTCACGTGGGGCAGCTCCAGGTTTTACTCACCTATTTTTATTTCTAGTAGGAGGAAAAGGCTCGAGGAGCATAGAGTGTTGTAGGCTTACTTGTGTGTTTTCTGCAAACAGCCCCATATCCTAGGGATAGCAGCAATGAAAAATGCTAGGGTGTTTGCAGTTTTGTATTATCATGAGTAGAAAATACCAAACATTAGGGTTTGATATATGTTAAGACTGAATATTTTGACAAGGACCAGTAGGAAAAAGCAAAAAGAGGTGTGCATTTCACTTTTTCAAGCAGGCCTCTTAGGTTTTGGCAGCAGTGAATATGTTTACACTACACTTCTATTTCATAAATGATGTATAACTCTTCTTTGAAAAGTTTCTGCAGTGTGAAAGAGCCAGACGTACTCCCTGGGACGTAACAGAGAGGCAGCTCTTGCTTCTGAGCTGAAAAGAGTGTTTGTCAGTAGTATGAAGTAATTTAACCAAAGAAGTTAACATGATGATTGTCATTTCTTCTAAGCAAAACTCCTTAAGAGTGTCATATGTATAAACACTACGAAGACTTTCCGTGAAGGTGATTTTGTATTATACTAGCTAGCTGGGTCACCATGGTTAGCTGTAAAGAAAAAACTCTGAATAACAGAATGAGTGAAAAGTATGACAAGGGGATTGGCAGGAACAAATCTGTTCATGTGTATATCGCAGCTTATGATAAAAAAAGTTTCTTTTAAAATATAAAATTCTCTATTGTCTTGTATTCTCTATTCATTAGCGAAAATGATGAAAATTCCATTGAAGACTATTTTGTTAAGGAGCTATTTGAATGAATTTTTTTTTTCAAAGGTGTTTTTCTCCTGGTTCTGTAAAGAACAACAGTGAGGGCTGTACATTCAACCGAGGCTAGAACCACTACTGGTATTGTAGCCACTAGCTTAATTAAAAATTAAAAAAAAACTCCATGATATCATTATATTTGCCAGTTCTTACACACCAAAAATCTCTGCTTTTTCAACTGAAATTTTGTATACCTTTTTTTTTTTGTCTGAAGATGCATCATTTCTGTAGGCCTTGGAAAACATTCCCTCAATTTTGCAGTCAGGGAGCATTAAAATAATCATGGGCTTTCAGTCTCTAAAACTCAAACCACAGCTTTTTCACAGAAGGCTGAAGACTTGTAAGAAGCTGTATACAGAGAAACACCAGTGCCCGCATGATGGAAGCAACTTCAGTGGTCTGAAATCAAGCAATTGAAACTCAGGAAATTCCCCTCCATAAATCTAATCTCTAACAGCAAAATTATTATGGACATGTTTCATTTGCAAAATCCTTTTTTTCCTTCCTTGTTAAATGGAAATATTTGCATGTTGCTCTCTAGCCTGTTTTAATCAAGATCATACTGCATCTCATTGCTGATACACAATGCAGGTTAACTTAATCTTACCAGAGCAACTTCTGGCATTTCCTAATTTTGGAACCCTTATTTTATGAACTTACCATTACATTCATTTTAGTATCATTTACATTACCTCTAAAACATTCATATCCATATTCTGCTGATTTTGTTCAGTCCTGCATCCTGTTCATTTTTCCCAGTATTTTAATAAAAAAAAAAAGGGCCAGAGAAGGGTCAACCGTAGAAAAAGTCTGCTCTGCTCTTTGAAACTAAGATCAACCACAAAATAAACCACTGTAAAAAATGAATGATGAGATGAGAATACCTTTGCATACATGGCATATGGGAGGAACAAACTAGTCACAAGCCGTCCAATTGCTTCTAACCACAAGATTTTAACACTAGCCGACAGCGCTGTTGATATACAACTATTCTTAACACATTTGGAAAATATTCTTAATATTCAAACACCCTCTTTCCTAACCTAAAAACCCTAATGCAAAAAGCCAGGCACCAGTAAGAGAGTCAATCCTAGCCTGACTTAGTTTAGGAACAAAATTCTCATTGACTTGAAGCTTGCATGGCTTCCAAACTAACAAATAACAGCAATAGGTCCATAACACAAAACTTTCCTAATATATTAAATTAGTATTACAATGGAAGATTTTTTTTTTTTCTGTGCTTCACAGCAAAGAAATTCTTGTCTCTTTTTGCTTGAGGCTACCATGTTGAAATGTACAGTAAAGTACATTACAGTACAGTACTTGCATAGGTCTAATTCTCCTACTGGTGTTTATACAATTTTTACAGCTATGCTTATTTCCAAATTAAAAGTAGTTCTGACTTTTTTAGGTAGATTTCATACTTCATTAGAAGATGAGTTGTTTAAAAGTGAATTTTTCAACTTTTCTTTCTGCAATATTCTGATATTTTCCTTTTATTCTGGGTGTAATTAAAGGAAATTTAACATTATAGCACATTCATCTGGATAGCTATAAAATGAAAGGAAAATGCAAATACAAAATATAAAATGGCAATACGACTTTGCAATTCCTGTTCTGTGTTGTCTGACTCCCCCCCTATAATTCGCTGAATTTGCTTGCAGAGGCGTATTGGGACAGGTAGTGGCATTTGCCATGCCTGTGATCCAGATGGCTGAATGGCGTGATGGCAAAGCCCTCTCTCGTGGGGCTGACTCCTCTCCCCTCACCCCAGTGTCCCCCTGCCAAATCTCAGGGGTCTCTTCTGCATCAGGCTGCTGTAAGCGAGGGGAGACAAGGGGGCCATTAGTGAGGTGATAGGGTACTGCAACATTTAACGTTTTGATGCCCTGAGCACAAAAGCCATTTCTTTAATTTATATGTTTTTGTGGTTCTTATAAAGACAGGAAACGCTTGGGTCAGGCACTTCCCACAATTAGGAGGGAAGCAGGCTAAGGGACCTCCGTCTTGCTCTGACTCCCTTGCTGGGATTTACTCACCAGGGAGCACCCTGCCCCTTTGCTCAGTAATGCATAACAAAAATATTAAATGTAAAGACGCTACATGAAAAATAAGCTGTGTCTACTTATTTTAGGTAAAAAGAGGGTCATGTGCTTGTTAGAGTTGATACCTGGGTCTCTCAAAAGGGTACACAGAGATGCAGGTGTAGAGGGATGCAAAGGCTCCTTCTGGGGGCCCGGCACACTTTTACCCCAGGCAGAAGAGGCAACACTCGTTTTTTTTTCCCTGCCTCATCGGCATGGAGAGAAACCTGAGCTTGTAAAGTATTAGAAGCCATTGCCTGAGTCCCCTCCTGGGAGCCCCGTCCCTCTGCTGCGCCCAAGCCGGCAGGGCTGGGGCTTTGCGAGGCAAGGTCCCAGGCATGGAAAGGGTGTGAGGGGCAGCCAAGCAGCAAAGCGCCTGCTCCAGCATCCACAGCCCAGCCTGAAACCAGATCCCAGGCCCTGAGCCACCGGGCCACACAGAGACTAGTCTAAATTTCCTGCGCTTTCCTTAAATGATGATGTAATTTATAACTTACCCAGAGTGGACAAAAGTTAATGACTAAGCGGCTTGTTTCGGCTCACACCAGTCATGCTACCAGCTTTGTTCAGCATCAAATGTGGCTTTCATCAGGGCTGGGGAGGGAGGGTGCGGCTGTCACCCTCTCTGTCTCTCACTCTCATCAAATACATGTCACACGCTCGCCTGCCGAGTGCAGTTTAGAAATAGCATGGGCATATGGCTGTGCTCCTCCGGTATCGAGTAACAACCTTTGCGTGCTTGGTGTGGGGAAGGAAATAGCAAGGGAAAAAGGGGAAATGAAAAGAAGTAGAGAAAAAATCCCACATAGAAATAGGGAGAATGTTAGTAAAGTGGGGCTTATGATTCAGTTCTCTAACCACAGCTTCAAGGTCCCGATTTCTGAACAGGATGTGACTTAATGCTCTTGTGGGGACCATCTTCCAAAAAAAACCTACCAAACCATCTCTTTGCCACTCATGGAGAAAAGTATCAATTTCTGCTTTTTATGAAAGAGAGACAGATGGTCATTTTCTGAGTATTTACATCAGCAAACAGAGCCATCATGAAAGCCAAACTTTTGTTATCTGCTTGGATGAGTACATCCTTCTGAACCCTTCAAGTCTAATTCTGTTTTGAAAAGTAAAAATCCCCATGCGTGCTCAGCACGTCCTTTCTATTGGTATATTTAGAGTTACAGCTAATTCTCAGTACAGAATTATGTATCCTCTCCTGTGTTGTTCTCCCATTTCTGTCAGCCTGCAGGCCCTGCAGGGAAGCTGGGCTCCTTCACTTCGCCAATGCAACTGTTAAGCATTGCCAATTGCAAAAGATCAAATGATGGTGACTGAAAGTGTGACTGCCTGCCAGCTGAGCTGTCAAGCAGTGTGCATGCAGTCACTGCAGTACCGGCTGACTTGCTGAACTTCAGCTCTTGTGTAGGTTGCTGTAACCTCAGCTGCCAAGCAATTGCTCACTAAGCCTCTGCAGAGTGGCTGTTAGCTGTTGTCTAGCGAAAGCCCCGCTTGGCCCTGCCGTTGCAGCCCAGATGATGCACTTGGTTATGCGGATGCTGCTTTGAGCACCAGGTTTTTTGCTGCCTCCTGCCCTCTCTGCAGCATCCAGGCCTTCTCTTGCGTGTGCACAACAAGTGCCCAATGAGCAAAGCAGTGGAGAGCTGAACCGCAAGAGGCGGCTGTGAAGATACTGATACTGCTGCCATGTACTTGAGAATAGAATTTCTCCTGTAAAACCTTCCTCGGGCTGAAAGTGCTCAGGAATGATGATCTGACTAGCCAAGGGCAAGTGCTACAGCTCTGCATCTGTGACCGAGGCCTGTCCTTTGCAAAACAGCTTAAAAGAGTAGGGTGAGTAGGTAAGGGTAAACTGAGAAAAATTTCTGGAAACGCTGCCTATGCATGTTTATTTCACAGTTCATTGGTTCAAAGCTTGAAGTGGTTTTCTGTACCATAGGCATTACTTAAGCCTCCCCTTAAAAGGAATCCACAGACTCATTTTGAATAAGTTTGTCACTGCCTGCTGTGTACCTCGAAGCCCAAAGGACCTTGAAGCTCAAGAACTGCTCATGAAAATTAACTGAAACGGCACTTAAAGAGGAGTATTTACATGGGAAGATTTGCAGAAGTACTGTGTGCAGTGGCTGGTTGCTGATGGCCTCTGTCAGACTGGGTTCTGACTCAGTTCCATAGGAGAAAGTAGAGCAGGGATCTCAGGAAGTCTTTGGGATTGAAGAGCTTGGACGTCTTCTGCCTCAACGGTATGGATAAACCATTCCTGACAGATATCTGACTAAGCTGTACTAAAAACTCTAAAGCTCAGGCAAAATGTATATAAAAAATCCATATAGAACAGCATAAATCTTCCTCTTCCTCCCTTCTGTGTACCTATTATTTGTAAGAAAATAGATGTTTTTCTCTCCATTGGGTCTTTGTCTGTGAGATACCCTCATACCCAAGTCAATGTGAGTTTGACAGACAAAGTAATCAAAGCAGACAAGCATCCAGTAGACTTTGAAACACCATCATATACAGTAACGACCTGAAGGGGAGCTGTCTGTTCTGATTCCTCCTATGATATATTTGTTTGTAACATATTCAAATAAGAAATCATTTATTATACTATTTTTTAGCTATTATTGCTGTGTGGATGCCTAAGCTTTCTTCAGTCAGTGCCACAAATATAAAGTGGCACTGTATAACTGTATAGCATGTATAAGCTCATTTTTGCTGGCCAACTTTTACAGTCCAACAGTGGATGGATCAAATCTGTTATTTTATAACTAGTTTTCTTTTTTTGGTCATACAGAGTTATCTAAAGAGTAAGCAAGCCAGGGCATAGGGCACCTTTTGAAGTAAGTGTAGAAGTCCTGATACACTTGCAACATGACTTAAAATGAGAAAGTTCAAGATTAATCTTTATGATCAAAGCTGTTGAAGGTGCCACTGTGTTACTAAAGCTGCCTATACTCTCACTGCAACAGTGCCACTGGAGAACTGTGCTTCTCACACCTGAGTTCCTCCCAGTGTTCAAAAAGTGGATCCTCCCAACACTCTTTAGGTGATAGTAAGATGCTTGCTCTTCATTTACTAATAGCAATAGATTTACAAAGACAAAATATGCTTGACCAACTTGGTATCCTGCTATGATTAAAGCAATAGTGTGTTGGATGGGTAGACAGCAGTGGATATAATTTAAATTGACTTTGATGAGGCTTTTGACACTGTGTCAAAGAACATCCTCACAGGCAAACTTAGAAGCATAGACTAGGTAACAAACAGTGAGATGAACAACTCACTGGCTCAGTGAGATGGGTCAACAGCTGGTCTTACAGGATTGTGATCAGTGGCATGAAGTCCAGCAGAAGGCCAGTCACTAGTGGTGTACCCCAGGGGTCTGTATTGTGGCCATTACTGTTTAACCTCTCCATTAGTGACCTGGATGGTGGTGCAGAGTACATCCTCAGCAAGTCTGCAGAAAATGCAAAACTGGGAGGAGTGGTTGGTACACCAGATGGTTGTGCTGCCATTCAGAGGGACCCAGAAAGGCTGGGCATCAATAAATGAACCTCATGAATTTCAACAAAAAGAAGTGCCAGCTCCTGCACTTGGAGAGCAATAACCCCAGGCACTAGTACAGCCTGAGGGCCAGCCAGCTGGAAAGCAGCTTTGCAGAGAAGGACCTGCAGGCCCTGGTGAACAAGAAGTTGAACATGAGCAAGCAGTTCATAGAATCATAGAATGGTAAGGGTTGGAAGGGAACTGAAAGATCATCTGGTTCCAACCCCCCTCCCATGAGCAGGGACACCTTCCACCAGACCAGGTTGCTCAGAGCTCCAACCAACCTGGCCTTGAACACTGCCAGGGAGGGGGCAGCCACAGCTTCTCTGGGCAACCTGTTCCAGTGTTTCACCACCCTCATGGCGAAGAATTTCTTCCTAATATCTAATCTAAATCTGCCCTATTTTAGTTTACAGCCATTCCCCCTTGTCCTATCACTACTCACTCTTGTGAAAAGCCCCTCTCCATCCTTCCTATAGGCCCCCTTCAGGTACTGGAAGGCTGCTATAAGGTCACCCCAGAGTCTTCTCTTCTCCAGGCTCAACAGCCCCAACTCTCTTAGCCTGTCCTCATAGGAGAGGTACTCCAGCCCTCTGATCATCTTCGTGCCCCTCCTCTGGACCCGCTCCAACACATCCATGTCCTTTTTATGTTGGGGGCTCCAGAGCCCAACAGTTGTGTGCACCCTCATGCTAACAACATTGTGGCTGCATCAGGTAGAGTGTTGACAGCAGGCTGAAGACCGACACCTTTTCTCTCAACTCAGCTGGTGAAGTCACATGTGGAGTGCTGTGTCCAGTCTGGGTTCCCCTGTATAGGAGAAACAGAGGCATACTGGAGCAAACCCAGCACAGGCCCACAAAAATGGTTAAGGGACTAAAACACCTGCCATACAAGGAGAGGCTGAAACAGCAGAGTCTGTTCAGCCTGGAGAAGAGCAAGGCTCAGGGCGATCTTAATTGTGTGTATACATACCTGAAAGGAGGATGTAAAGAAAATGGAGCCAATCACTTCCCAGTAGTGCCCAGTGACAGGACAAGAGGCAATGGGCACAAACTGAAACACAGGAAATTCTGTTTAAGACTAACTTTTTCTTTTTTTCTGTGAAGTTGATCAAATACTGGAACAGGGTACTCAGAGGTGTTTTGGGGTCTCTGTCCTTGGAGATGTTTAAGACTGGACTGGACATGGTACTGAGCAATCTGCTCTGACTGACCCTGCTTCACCAGGGAGTTAAACTAGATAGTCTCCTGTCCAACCTCAGTGATTCTGTGACTTGGTGAAACCACAGCTACACCATAATGTTGACACATACCCTAAAATGAAGTATAAAATACTGTGGTGTCCAATGTACAGGAAGGAACCAAAGTTCTGGATTTGGCCCCTACAATACCAATATGAGGCCTAGGAGAGCAGGGTGGCTCAGACTGGGATCAACAGCAGTCAACATATTGACATTCCCATGCTCCCACTATGCACGTGTGTCCTGGCTCTCTGTCTCTGGCTAGAGGGATTTCTTCTGCAAACGAATCTACTGCAAAGCAAAAAAAAAATGTTGAGATTCTTGGAGTCAAGAAGAGATAGCAAGAAAGATCACAGCTCCTGGTGGCTAGGGTGCTCCTTTGGTGAGGGAGAGCCCTGAGTTTGGGTTCTTGCAGTAAGAATGCACAACACAGAAATAGTCTGGGAACAGTGACTAGAACTGAGGCATTCCTTTCTTAGGTGTCTGTATTGCTGGGTTATTGGCTCTTGTTTGCCCTCCTTCTTTGGCTCCAACTCTGTATGGCCAAGTGGCTCAGCTCCAGTGAGAAGGTCACAGGCAGATCCTTTTACTCAAAAGCCCGTAATTTTGGTTGGGAACCTTTCCGGGAAGCAGAGATGTCTGTCTGAACCCTCCCAGGTTGAGGTGGGCATTAAGCCCAGATCTGCCCCTCGTTGGGCGAGTGCTTTAGCTGTAGATAAGTGGGTCAACTTCTGTCCTTCTGAAGGAAAGCTGCTTAGTCTGCTGTGATTTTAAGGGCACTCATTCATTTTGTTGGGTGTCAGCTATGCTGAGGATGCCAGAGGATGTCTCAGGAAAGCCAGGTCTGAGATCGAATTTGAGCTGAGACATATGAGAGAAGCAACAAGCCCTGCACAGATAGCAGCAGGCTAAGTCATGTGTTTTAAGTGCTTTGAAATGTGATGGGCAAACACGGCATGGGAGGTGGCAGTCAGGATCACAGACGACATGGGGAGCCTTGACTATTTCTTAGTCCTGTGTGAGATGCCCTGATTCCTCAGAGACTTCACCCTGGTCAGCCTGCCCAGGGTCACATTTCTACGTGATGGTATGATTCCAGCAAGTCATCATTTTTACCTTTGAAAACCACCTTAGATGGCCACCTGAATACCATGTGCTCAAAATTCCTTCTTAAGGTCTTGGAAGGTGTTTTGTTTTTTCTTTTCTTTCTTCCCCAAATGTGTACAGGCCCTGGTGAATGTGAGCCATGGGGACAAGTAGTGCATCATATTAGATTTGGAGCAGATAGCAGCAGATACCACTGTCCTACACATCTGGCAGATGTTCAGATCTCCCCATCCTGTTCCCAGGTACTTTGGTCTGTATCAGGAGAAGCACGTCATCTTCTACCCACAGTGCCTTTTATCCCCTTTATTATTTTTCAGTTCTAACCCACAAGACATTTCAAACATTAGAAATGGTTCAGTGCATAATGGTTTTCAAAAACATGCTGTATCTCTGTCTAAATGAGAAAAATAAATATCTAGGGAGCTCTTGCACATGTCAACAGTACTCAGTGAAGCAATATGTGTAGGCAGCACTGGAAACAGTGACAAAGTGAGTATCTGTGCATAACTTGGTAATAATATCATCACCGTCTAGACAACTCAACAATTAGCATCCAGACATACCGAAGCCTTCTTTAAGAAGTCTCCAACAATAAAAAAATATGCCTCCATGGGGAAGAAAGCCACAACTCTCTGTTACCTTGCCCATGCGCATTTAAGTTTAATTTCATTTAAAAGGTTGCTTTCTAAGATGAAGCGCTTTTCTCAAGGCCACTGCTGAGTGCATCTTTGCAAAAACTGCAATTGATGAAGATCTTCCTGTTAAAACATCATTTTTAATATTCTTTATGTATAGCAGTTTCTAGGCAAAACTCTGTTTGATAAGGTAATTCCCATGCACTTCCTGGGCTGCTTCTCCTTTTTTATTAACTTTGGAAAACGTTATCTTCAAACCTGTACCAATATTGGGGAAAACTCAGGAAAAATAAAGACTTTCTATACAAGACTATGAGTTCCAGTGAGATATCTTTAATAGCCCTATCCTAAGATTTGACTCTTCTCTAATGCACAGGCCCAAGTCTGGTCTGGCTTCCTGATTTTTGTCTGTCCACCAAAGACAGCCGTATTACACAGGGATAAGTCCAAGGCGAAGGTGGAATTATGCCCTCAGATTTTATTGACACAGGAGTTTTATTGCTTGTGCTGCAGACTTTGTCCCAGAAGGGTGCAGGCAGAAATGACATTAGATCCATCTTATCCAGAGGACTGACGTACAGAGGGAGGCAGAAAACACTGCAACACCCCCAGCTATTCCAACTGAGGGCAGGGCTTATCTCTTCCTACCTCTTATGACTTGTCCTCAGTAAGGGCAGTGTGTGCTGCAGCCTTCGGGGAGCCTTTGTCAATAGGACCTGGTTCTGGCTGTGGGCACTGTGAACCCTCCTGGAGGGGTTAGGGTTAGGCACCACAGCTGCTGTGTAGAAAAGTTCATGATGCCTAGGAACCCAGTGAGGAGTCCCTGTTTCACATTTAAAGCAGTGAATATATGTGTGTGCGATTGTTAATGACATCAGCAGCACCTTCATTGCAGCAATTGGTAGTGATGATGGATAAGGCATGTTTTTCTTCAGTGGTCAAATGCCAAGACAAATGTGAATGATTAAAGTCATCACTAGCTTTCCATCCCACGTAAGCTGAACTATGTTGGGAAACAGAACCCTGAGGTGCCTTTAGCCCCTTGGTGGATTACAGGCCAATTGTGGAGTAGGCTGTTAATTCTTCTTTGCTTTGAGGACCAGCCCCAAAGCCATGAGCACTCAAACCGTGAATCATACTCTGCTGCTCTGAATGCATCTGGTGGTTTCATAGCTCCTTTTCCCGGTGAGAAATATGAGCAATATGAGCAATAATCCAAAGATGTAGAAAGGTCATCAGTACGTGACAGGGTAGTAGCAACAGAAAGGCATTTCTGTTCAGTACTTCCCACACTAAGATCAAATAGGAGCAGGGTGAAGTGGTTCAGACTAAACCAGTAGTTGGCCCTGCAGTTTTTGGAAGTGGAAGAATCCATGTGCCGCATTTTTCAAGTCTGTTAGCATAAGCTCTTTGTTCTTAGCACTGTTGATGTCTCCAAGGTAGACAGGGCTTAAAAAATATGTGTCTTTTCCTTGGGCAGTTCAGCCTGACTGCAACGTCCATGGAAATGCTATACTCATGAAATCAGGAGGGTCAATAGTTGAGCTAAGTATGTCTAAAGTCTGTTTATGACTAGGAGAAAAAACATGCGAGTGAAACTCCCACCCCGAGTTCTGTAGATGACATGAACATTTAGTTGAAATGTCTTTCCACACCCAGTGGGTAAGGAAAAAAACAGTGGTCAATATTTCAAAGGTTCAGACTTGGGAGGGGATGGGACTCACCAGCACTTGCTGTGCGCCAGCCTGAAGCCAAGTTTAGATATGAACATCTGCATATAGTGCAGTAAAAGGCTACTCACTGCCACTGCCCCGTACTTCAACCCTTTTGGGATCAGCTAACCAGTGATAAGCTTGGATAGGCAGGGAGATGACTCTGTGTGTGTGTGTGTGTGTGTGTGTTTGCGCGCGTGCGCATGTGTGTGCATGTGTGCATGTCTACGGGGGAAGTGTCCTCCTGACCACCTCTGGTCAGCTAACTGCTGATTATTTTCCCTGCAAATGAGAAAACACAAAATCTTTTTCAGTTCCCCTAGATGATCAGGATTTTTTCCTCACAGCCCAGGAAGCCACACGCCATACATTTCTGCAGGTACCTTACTTACTTACAGTGCGGACTGAACACAGACCATACTAACAAGCATCCATGGTCCCCTGGAAAGAGCCAGCAACTGCAAGATGTCTAGGGAGGCTTGTGGTCTTTTCACTGAGTTTCAGCAATCCTTTTCACTCCCCTGGCCTCCTGGTTTATTACCCGGTGACTCCGACCTGTATTTAGCTGTGCTCATTTCCCTTAAGGGAGCAGGTCAAGCCATTGAAGAGGAGCCCAAATCCATCATGACAGTATAAATGTCCACTCATCTTGGGGAATCCCAGCACATGGTGGCTGCAAAGGGTGGCATTTCCCTCACTGATGGTCTCCCACCCCTTTCTGCTTTCACGTTCGGTGAGTGGTTCTGTGGGAGAAGAGGGAGAGCGGATTACGTCTGTCACCACAGGCGGCCACTCCTCACATGCCCCCGCTCCAAGTTGCCTTTTCCAGACCAAGTACCTTGTTGTTTGCTCAGCCACTGTGTATTTTCAGAGGGTGTCCTCTGGCATACTGTAAGATATTTCTCTCATGACACTTTGCCACGTCTTTAGAGAGACAGTTTTCTTTGAGGGAATGCGCATAGAATGGGAAATGTTTAGTCTGAGTTTCATTTTCATTGTGGTTTGCTTAGGCTTTAACATGTACGTCAATTCTGACAATACGTTGTGTTCTCTGTTCCTCATTTAAAGTCAGAAATGTCAGCCTGCAAAATGTAATGCAGTAATTGCACAGAAAGCAGCTTCTGTCTTGCAAAAGCTCTTTTTTCCCTGTGAATTAAGCTGTACTACATTTTGTTCCCCAGGCCGGTGGGGTGGTGTACGTCAGGGTCCCGGTGCTGCCTGAGCATTCCTCCTTTGTGCTCTTTCAGAAGCCTGCTTGTGTGGCATGGCTGGATGCTCTTCAACAGATCAGCTCAGGCCTCACTGCTGAAACTAACTCTGCGAGACACTTGACCATTGCTGTGTTCAGTGTTGCTCTGGAAATGAAGGCATCATTGATCGAGTATTAGGAAGAAGGCAGCCTGTGCTCCTGATTAACCTCATGAACTTCATGTACCTGAAGCTGAGTTTCTCATGTAGTGTGATAATCTCTCACCTCAGGGAAGTGCATAGGACTCAGGACTCCAGTTTCTCTGGTTACTCTGAGGTGCTTCGTGACGTGTGGGGAAGAGAGAATTCCAAATGCAGTTGCTCTATTTTGGGTTTCAGAGAGCGTGGAAGCTGAAGCAAAAAGTGGTGGTGCTGTCTATGTGTCTAACTGGGGCAGCAGGTAAGAAAAGCTCTCTGTGTTAGTGCTGCCTTTTGGATGTCAAAGCAGCCCTGGAATGCTTTCCCTGATGTCAGGGGAAGCATGTGTCTTGGCCACTGATCTGAAGTCTTTTCAAGGGAAATGCTCTAGTCTGGAAAATTATTATACTGCTTCACAGACATATTTGTGAAATCAGAACATCACCACGTAGGACATTATTTCATCTCTGCATACCTTCAGACTGTCCCTCTAGACCATGTGGGGAACACCTCGGACAATGCAGAAGTATCTGAAGGGGCTGAATGAGGGCAGGGAGGTAGAGAGGAACACCACTTCCCAACTCAGAGTGAGAACAGTGGCCCTATTCCAGACAAGCTACTGGCCTGAAGAAAAGAAGGAAAGGGACATTCAGTTTTAGCCCCTCTCTCACTCCTGGATGACATGCAACCAGCTGTTGCTGCACGCTTCGATTCACTATGGGCTGCTTTTCAGGTCGAGAGAAGGAAGGGGGTCAGTGAAGCAACTCCCAGACCAAGTTTTCAAACAATCAAAGAACAAAGACTTCCTTGAAAAGCTCCTCATCAGAGAGCTGTTTGAAACTTATCTTGTCCATGTAAGTAAGGATGGAAAACTCCTTACCAATTCTTTCCGCGCAGCTTGCAAAAAAAAAAAAAAGCCCTCATAACTGACTCATGTTCCTTTAAGAGGGGTTTCCTATCAAATCCCTTGTGAGCCCGGTTGCTGAAGGCAGCAGATTCCAGCAAAACTTCTTTCACCAATGTACACAATTCATCCTATTTAAAAAGAAAAAACACACACTGCCTGTCCTGACTGTGTAGGTGGGTGAGAAAATGTTAACAGCTGCGCTCACGGATCTCCTCTGGACGAGCAAGCTGCCAAAAATACTTGTACTGTGAACAACTGTTCTAAATTTGGTTACCTGCTTTATATTACTCAGTAGCCAGGCTCTCTTCTTGCTCTTATCCTATTAGATACGTAAAGCACAAACACAAACCCCTTTCTATCAAAGACAGATTATTCCGCAAGCTGTCATCGAGAGCCCGGGGAACGGCAGCGTTTGCTACGCAATCAAGGGTTTGCAGCGTTTTTGACAAATGAGGAGGAAGCAACCCATTTGGCGCTGGGGGAGGCTCTGCTGACAGCCCTGCGGGATTGCTGAGCCTGAGGCTGGCCGGCCCTGCTGCCCAGCAAGGAGGGGCGCGGGGCTGAGGCACGCTGTCCTCCCCGAGACTGGAGTCCCAGGTCCTGCTCCTCCATCCCTACAGGGCAGGGAGAGATGGTGGGCTGCTGCCACAGCCCATTCCTCCAGAATCAAGGAGAGATGGTGCACTGCCACCGCAGCCAGCAGAGCCCCCACTGCCAGGAGAATGCAGGGACCCCCATCCAGGTCCCTGGGTCCTTGTGCAATGGGTCAAGCACACCCAAATGCACTCCTTCAGGCTGAGCTGGAGGTCTAGAGCCAGCACGACAAGGGCTTCTCTTCTTGCCGATGGAGCAGGAGGCTTGTCCCTTACTGGAAGGTGGCAAGCTACCCTCCCACACGTTACCCAGAGCACTTCCACTTTACTACTGCCCAGTGCCCTCTGGTTTGTAACCAGATCTTGCACTGTAGCTGGCTGAGAGCTCCCTACAGCAGAGATGATGTGGTATGGGGGTATTTGCACAGTGCCTGGTACGCATCATATTTGACGGAGAATCCTTTCATATCACCCTCATGCCATGGTGCAGGACTACTACCGAAGGGATTGCCAAGTTCACTGTGAAACATAGCTTTTTCCCTTTTTAAACAAGTTCATACTTTTCTTGTGAGACACAATAACTGCCTTTGCTTACGGACCACATCTTTAGCCTGTTATTTTTAAAATGTAGTCTGCAATTTTCTGGATGAAAAGCTTTGCTCTCAATTAACTGTAGATACAATTTAATGAGTAGGCCAAATGGTGATAGTTAGGCACATAACTAACATCTGGAATGTGCAGGATTAGTGGCTTAGTTAAGACCCCTTAATTAAAATTAGGTCATTCAGTCCTCCCTTCTCTCTTCGTGCAGATGATGTATGTTTAATACTGAGCACTTGCTGATATGTTATTAGGACCACATAAGCTGTCTATTAAGTACCAAGGAAATTGTGGCTTTGATGTGTCAGGTACCTAATGAAGATGAAATTCAGGCTGGGAGCAGTATCATGCCAGAGTGCAGAAAAGATCTTTCTGCAAGCTTTGCTCAGTGTTTCATATAAAGCCGATTGCTTCAGTAAAAAATCCTGTCAGTAAACTCTCTTTCTAGGACAGCCACAGAAGGTACCCATTTAAGGAGCACCAACACATTATTCAGATACTTTGGATCGCAGTGACTCTTTGCAGGACCCCTTCAGCACAGAATCATAGAATTATAGAATAGTTTGGGTTGGAAAGAATCTTTAAAGGTCATCTAGTCCAACCCCGCTGCAATGCGCAGGGACATCTTCAACTAGACCAGGTTGCTCAGTGCCCAGGACGGGGCATTTAGCACCTCTCTGGGCGACCTGTTCCAGTGTTTCACCACTCTCAATGTAAACATTTCTTCCCTATATCTGGTATAAATCTATCCTCTTCTAGTTTAAAACCATTACCCCTTGTCCTATCACAACAGACCCTGCTAGAAAGTTTGTCCCCATCTTTCTTATAGGCTCCCTTCAGGTACTGGAAGACTGCTCTAAGGTCTCCACAGAGCCTTCTCTTCTCCAGGCTGAACAGCCCCAACTGTCTCAGCCTTTCCTCCTGTCATCCCTCCATAACACTACCCAGGGAATGCCCTGTGATTGGCACATTTCTCAAATGAAATCTGGAACTGTTTTTCCAAAGTCCATAGCGCTGTTGGCCAGTGATTGGTAGCTAACATTGTCCCAATCAGAGCTTGGCTTGGGAAACACTGACTTTCCCACTTAAATTTACTCTCTCTTTTTGGAGAGATGACATTTGTCCTGTCTCTGGATTAAAGCGAGGTGGGCAGGAATTGCCCTTGCCTACCTAGCTGTCTGGAAGGGAGATGTCTCCCCTGAGCTGGCTGTCCAGGCTCCCTCTGTTGCCACTGAGGAGAAACAAGCAGGGGGGATACGGCTCACCTGTCCAGGACATCTGGCTCGGGTCCGGGTAAATTGTTCCCCTGCAGAGACTTTCCTTCCCTCTCATTCCCCGGGAGGGAACCTGGATGGTACATGTAGCTTTGAACATTGGGTCAGATGTTGGCTGAAGTGTTGTGTACCAAAGTATGCTGCAGATAGCTGCAGCTCAGCAGGGCATAGACACCTTGATGTTGGGACAGCCTGGCCATGCCCCCAGTTACTCCAAGGGGGACTGTGAGGGGGGCAGCTGGGGCTGCCACAGCTCTTGCCTTGGGCTGATAGTCCTGACCAGGAAGCTGTGCCTCTGGTCCCAGAGCAAGAGGCAATGAATCTTGTAGTATCTCCATGAGATTAGGGATATTGTGGTTAGGGCTACATGTCTATTAGTCACTTGTGGCAGGGTAGGAAGTGAGTGTGTGTGTGTGTGTGTGTGTGCGCACACACGCAGGGAGGGACAAGAAGAAAATTCAGGCTTTGTTCAGTGTGATAAAATTACCACGTGGTGCTTAGAAAATTCTCATACTGCAAAACTGTCAGACTTGTACTGACTGATCAGCCAACACGGTGACAGTATCAGCCTGATGGCCAGCCTGCTTCTGGTCGCATCAACACCGATGTTCGTCAGGCAGGAACTTCTCTGATGTTGGCAGGTTTGTGCCGTGCTGATGCTGGGTTTGATGAAAGCTGTGCAACACACAGAAAAACAACCACAATGAGACTGGTGCGGTTCATCAGGACCTACAGCAGTGCAAGTTAGACCAGTGGCTGTATCTTGGTGGCATATGCGGTGCCAGAGTGCAGTGGTTTGGCTTTGGGTCTGCGGACGCTTGATCCTCAGCTGTCTAAGCTGTGCTCAGTTCACCTTGGGGACTGGAGGAATAATGACTCTGTGTTACATGTACCCCTCCCTGACCTTTGAATCTCAGCCTTGAGGCTGATCTCATTTACACTTGTGTGCTTCTGACCTTAGAGAGGTGTTCCAGTGCCTGGCGATGCCTCCTGTATTTTCTGGCCCCTGGTATGTCCCAGCAGGCAGGAACCTCTCAACAAGTGCCCAGACTAGGCCTGGGCACGTCTTCACCTTGGGTCGGACTCCCACCCGCTCCTGGAGACACCTTTTGGACCACCATGCCAGCAGCCTCGGTAAAAGTCTGCCCTGGCAGGAGTCAAATGAACCTGCATGTTAGATATGTGTGGGGAAACCTTGTGTTATGAATGTGTATGTAAGGAAGTAGACAGGTTGTCACTTTAATCCAGTACCTGTGAGTTCAGTGTCAAATGAGAAGAACTGGCAAGGGGGCAATCTGACATATACATAGGCATACATAATCAAGAAGGAGCCTGCAAATTACAGGACAGGAGAAGCCTCACCCTGCTGATACTGTTGAGGGATGCCTGTGCCCTGTACTTATATCTGGGGATGGCTAGAGAGATATAGACAGGCTGTGGGAAATATTAGTCAATATGGGCTGAATTTCTTTCATACTTATGCTTGGTCTTAGACACAAAGGGGTTCTTCTAAGATCATTTTATAAGACTGCAGATAATTTTGTGACTGCATAAAGTATCCAGTATTCCTACCAGAGACCAGACTGCCAAACTTTCTTAATAAAAGCCATGGATACTATGACAAGCAGTGAAAAAAAATACAGGTTTTAATTTTCTGTTGCCTGCCCCTCCCCTCCTTTTCTCTTCCAGGGGAACATTATGAACTGCAGGAGCTGCTAAATCTCCATCCTTAGAAGAACAGCAGACACAGGCTAGAATTGCCTTTGCTAACTTTAGAAATTCCTTTCTTCCATCTAAGAGAAAGTACTTTGGTCTGCAGACATCCAGCGTGCAAAGGCTTTGGGTGTATTAGCTCATCACTATGTCAAGATCCTCCAGGAAAGTCATGCTACCGTTATCTATACAAAATGAATTAGATGGGGGGATGAAAAGGGCTTGAAAAGGTAAAGACAGATATACCTTTAGTTTCCTAAATGTCACAATGAGGCAGCTTCTGTCTTCTGTCATGATACTGAAGAAAAATGTGTTATTACTCTAGTGGTTTAATTTGTTAAAACTATTTGTGTCCACAAGACAGGCATTGTCTTCCTTCGTCTTTAAATGCCCTTTAACCCCAGAGGAAATAAGAATTAAACGAATGAAGAATTTAAAAAAACCAGGTTTTTTTGTAAAAGATTTTGTTGGAGGCAGCGCTTGTCTGGCCAGTTTCATTACTTGTGCAGGAAGAGAAACGCTAATGCTGCATTGGTAATGAAGGGACATGGAGAGGGAAGGGATTAAAAAAGTAAGAATGGAAAAAAAATTTAAAGTAAAGATTTGATTTTCATTCAAGCACAAAAATCCACAACTGAAAATGTGCTTCCACCTCAGCAACCCTTTTATGGGATCTTGGATGCTTAGGGATGTTTGTGTAATTGCTTCTTGTAAATGATCTTCTACTCTGCAACACTTTACAGTAAACCACTTTCCTTTGCCATCTGTTATCCAGTTGTTTTAACTGGGTTTCCAGTTATTTGTATCAGTCATTTACAAGAACGTTTTTAACCTCCATAAAATGAAATAATTGAAGCCTATCTTCTTGACTCCTTTAGCATGGGGTTGATATGTGCTTTAAAACTGAGGGACTGAGGGTTAAAATTCAGTGTGTGATAAAGAAGCAGTAATTTGTAAAGCAGCAGTGAGCAACCTAAGATTGCCAAAATTCTTCTTTCTGAAATCTCTGAGCATACATGTTTAATTGGAGAAAGTAGTCTGGAGGGACCTGCAGATGATTTTTAATCTCTAGGTCACTTTTTAAACATGTGCCATTATCAGCCACTGGTTGGGTCAATGCAAATGAATTTAGTGACTAAAAATGTTGTTTGTCAAGCACAGAGATGTTTCATGCTTTTCAAGAAAGCTGGGTTCGGTGAAAGTGAAGTTTCCAGAGACTGGGAGGTGAAGAGTTAAGGTGTTCTGCACTCGTGGGGTTACCTGCAGGTGCTCCCTGGGTGGAGCAGGCTCTGATGGAGGGTGGCTTTGAGGCCTCGAGCAGGCATCTGTAGTACAACTTCACAGCAGACAGAATCGTTTTAGGAGTGGCTGAGGGAAGACAGCCTTTTTCTCCATCTCCCTTGCCTGTTATCTACCACAACATAAAGGCTTCTGCTCCTCCTCCCTTTCCCCTCTCATCGGTGACATTTGCGGTTCAAAAATGACTAGCATGTGGCAGCGCTTGCTGCGGCACACACGTATACCGACCGGCTTACTCGTGTGGTGCCAGAAACGGGACTCTGGCCACCTGCGATACAAGTGCCACCACTGGATGCCCCAGATTTTGGGTCAAGAGGAGGAACATACTGATGTTATCACTGCTGGAGGACCTGACCCTGCTCTGAAGGACCGCGGCGCTGGAGCTGCCAAAGCTGCGGGTTGCCTGGGGAAGATGTCCTCAGCGCAGGGACGCTGCTTGGCACGGTGTCAGGAGAGGGCTGGGCTGCCTGCCTTCCCAGTGGGAAATGAGAAGCACCAACGAGCCGCAGCCGGGATCGCTGTGGCCGCTGCGGCAGGCTGCAGGGACAAGGTTTGGCATGGGGCACCCCAGCCCTCCCCGGCCGCGGCGTGTTGCCCCTCACAGCCCACCCCTAGCACCTTGAGGCAGGCAGGCAACCCACCTCCTGTGCCCCCCAAGAGCTTCCCCCCTGCTTTCCCCGTTATGCTGGGGGGTGCCGTCCCCTCGGGGCAGGGGTGTAGGGGCATCCCCTCTCCTGGTCCATCGTGCCTGGGGAGTTGCGTCGTGTCAGGGAGGAGCAAGGGCTGCGCTCGCCTGTGATTTCGGGGAGGGGGGCAGAGGGAGGCGAGCTCTGCTTGCCTCGCTCGAAGCGTGCTGGCAGGGTGCGGGCTCGCTTGCTCGTGGGGAAGCGGGAATGCTAATGGGTTTGCTTTCTGCTCGGGAGAGACAGGGAAAAGGGAAAAAGGCCAGTGGGAGGGAGAGAGAGAAATCCAGTGCAATTACAGGGTGACAAGTAAAGCAGGGGAAAAATCAACACGAAGACAGCTTTAGAAAAGAGAGAGACACTAAAGAGGAAAAAAGGATCTAATAAGAAACTATATATAGTGCCTATACTGTGTCCTGGGTATGGGCTGCGTGGAGGGGGTTCTTCGTCCGTAATTCATACAGCAGGCTTCCTTTCAGCTAGGAAAACAGATTCCTGTATTTTTTAATTGAGTAACAGTTTTAAAGACACGGATTGCAATTACAGGCAATAAAAGCATTCACGAACTCAAGTTTGCCCTGCGGGCTGTGGGAGGCCAGGCCCAGCAGCAGGGACCCCCACGTGCTCTCTGCAACCACTGGACCTCTCCAGGGCTGGCAGCCGCCACCACTGCCAGGTTTACCACACGCCATTTCTTGGCAAATTGCCAAAAAATCACAGCCATCCCTGGGAAAGAGGAGGCGTGTGTGACCTGCTGAGTTTCACCTCAGCCAGAGAGAGAACGGAGCTGGTATCAAGACCCTGTGAGCAAAGAAGAAAAACAGGTTCCAAATGCTCTGAGTTTTCTGACTATTTGTAAAAATAAGAGCAATCTTCAGTGTAAAAGCAAAGTAGTCCGTATTTTTTTTTTATTTTAACCAAGCTGACATTTATCAGCATATTTTGAGGGTCTCCGATGGCAGTAAAACACATTAAGAAAGTGAGTGTCACCGTGGCAAAATGCAGCGTCGTTGAAATGTCCTTACAAGAATGCCTCGTCCCCGAGGGATGCCGTCTCGCTTGTGTACACACTTTGACAGCGAATGGAATATTTGGTAGGTGAATTTCCAGATGCCTGAAGTCAATGGGAGGCTTGCTACTGACGTCAGTGGAGCTAGAGTTCCACTCAGTAACTGGTGACAGACATTGTGAAATATTTTCTAACTGCATTTTCTTGTTAAACATGACAAATTTTTCTCTGTCTATGCATGGCTTCCCTTTGCTCTGCCCCAGTCCATCACACCTCAGCTGCGTTCTGCAGCTTTCGCTCCGGAGCAGGGTAATCCTACCCCTTCACATGGTGCTGAGTCAGTGCTTAACAGGGGTGTTATTGTCCTTCAGTATGCGTTATGCGGATTATTTTACTATGAAAATTCATAATTTGGGAAAAGCATATGGTTCTGATTCAAACTGGAGTCTGCATTTGATCCTGATGTAAACAGACCAGCTTTGGACTAGGAGACTCCCATCATTTGGCAAATAGCAAATATTTCGGATCCCTTCCAGCTCTCCCGGGAGTGTATGGGAGGCTTGCTGTTGATTTCAATAGTAGCAGGCTCTAGTGAAAAGAAATATTATAGAAAACAAGATATCCCTGTAATCCTTCAAATTTAGCTGTTCAATGGGAAAAAAAATGAGAGAGGCAAATGGAAAGAACTGAGCAGAAAAAGCACCAAAAGACCAGAAGGGGAGAGGCAACGGAGCATGGCAGAAAAGAAGAAAGTGCAGAAAAGTAAGAAAGAAAATCAGCAGGGGAGAAGTATGAGGGAAGAGAGGAACACAGGCAGATAATATTTAAAAAAAAAAAAAAAAGAAGAAGCAAATACAGGAGAAAAGCAGAACCCAGAGACAGAGCAAAGAACTATATATTTTTGTGGGGGTGGAGACAGAAAGAAAGAGGAAGTAAGGCAGAGGGAGTCCCAGGTCTGATGCAGCAAGATAAATGTTAAGCACATACTTATGCACGAGTAGTGCACTGACAGGCCTGGAGTTAAGCACGTACTTAAATGCCTTGCAGAGCAGCAACAAAATAAAAATATGCAGAGGAGGTAGAAGGTCAGAAGGGAAGGAACACAATCGAGCACTTTTAAATAAAAAGTGTCTAGAAGAAAGAAGGGAATAAAGACATCTCTTCTATCCCTCTGGGAGAGGGGGAAACAATGCAAGAGGAAAGGGCTCTGGTTTTTACTTAACTACAATAAGAAAGTTTCTGATTTCTTTATAGGTGTCCAGACCCCTAAGCTTTATTTGAACCTATATCCCAACAGCAAATAAGTCTTGGGAAGATGGGTTTTATTGAATGAAGAATTCTTCTTATGTTGGTTTTACACTGAGACTGATAAAGCAAACAAATATCTTCTGCCTATTTCCCACTTTGTGGTGGTGTGTTGGTGTGTTGTTGGCTCTTGTCAGCTGTATCAACCAGACCCAAGTGCCAACTGTATCAACCAAAGCTAAGAGCAGCCTCTTGCAAAGAAGTCCCTGGTGGTTTCTTTTGCGCCAACAAACAGGCTCTGGTGAAGTCTACCCACCAGAGCTGCATGGCAGATTAGAAGAGACAAGGTGGTGGCCAAATCTGGTTCCTTTTCTCATGTGGGTCAGTGGGAAGCAGGTAATCTATGTCTCAGACCAGCAGATTTGCAAGCTGCGTGGGGTTTTCTGACTATAAATGTGCTCGTGAATTTCGCAGCCTGTTGGCTCTGTTGAGGTCTGTTACAACTGCGCAACTGTGCCTTCTCTGCACTGGTCTTGTGAGAAAAAAGTAGAAAGCATAAGTTCCTTTTCTGTTTTAAAACAAACTCAGTCACAATACACATTGCCCGCTATTATCAGCAGCTGTGTCATACTTGGTTCTGTATTCTGGAAACACCTTACCAAACTATAACTATACTATAAGTTGATTAAGCAGAAACCAATCATGAGAACCTGGGAGCTGCAGGGTACAACCTCCATCGTGCTATTCTACCCCCAAAAATCTCACTTCTAACTAATACTGTTATTCTTAATGACTGCTTGAAATTTCCACATACTCATAAAATTCCTTTAAAAAAAGACTCATTAGAAACACTACGGAAATGGATTTAAAACAAAACATTTTTTCTCCACACCTCTGGGCTGACATTTCTTGGCAGCTGAAATTTCAAGCACTCTCAGCGGACTTAACAGAAAAGAAAACTAACTCGCTGTATATTCAAAGAGCAAATCTTTATTTCACTGAGACTGATGCAGTAAAGACCATCTCCATCGCCTTGGAGATGAGGGTACAGACACCCCCTCATCCAACTGATCTGCCTGGCAATTATGAGTGAGGACCCATTAACATTTGAAGTGAGGTCATCTTTCTCTGAAAAAAAAAAATAAAACTCCTTCTCCCTAAGCAAAGTCACACCATTCTCTGGGAAAAGGACTTCATATTCTTTCCAGTGCTGCCCCTCCTGGATAGGAGAAGCTCTTTGTAAACACTCTGAACGCTACCTCATTATTTTTCTCTGTTGCATCAAAAGTCCCCTTCACCATGATACCTACAGAAAATTTGCCACAGATTGGACCAACCCCATGGTTTAAAATCCTAAACTGAACTCTTTGCTGTTGTTTTTCCCATCTCTCTGTATCCATCTGCTGTGTGCCACACAGGTAGACTGAACCACCTCCGGTCAGGACGTGTCTTTCTTTTGGCCTGCTTGCAACTTCTGGGTGCTACATCCATGTCGATGTCTAATCAGATTGATCCTGACTGCCTGGGTGGAGCTCCCCTGAAAGCTAAAGTTCTCACCGCAGCACCCCTCAGCCATGAATTGTTAATACTTTGACAAGTTGCAGTCAGTTTTTTTACACCCTGTTGATATAGTATCACACCAGCAGCTAAATCCTAAGGGGAAAAAATAGCAGTTGCTCAAGCTGTGTGATAGGAGGAAGAAAAACTCAACAACAATAACAAAAAATTGGGCTTTTTGTGTTTGTAATGAAGTAAGTTCTGTATTACCAACCGTAGCAGAGAGACTGGAGCACGGACTACAAGGCTATCATAAAGCGTGACCATGGCATTGCCTGTTGGTTCCTTCAGGGAGGAAAGAGCTCTTACTCCCACTGTTGGTAAAAAGGGAAAAGTACTGCTCCAGATAACTTCATTGGCATACCCCATCCACCCACGTTTGCTGCCACTAGCACTGGCACATTCCAGCTCTGATGGGTGAGAGATCCACAGCAGGCCCCAAGAAGGACAGGAACTCTTGCTCTGTGCAGGGTTCTCATTTCCAGACACCCTGGTTAAGGTTCATGTATTGTCTTTCTCTGCCAAGAAGAGTTCAGCATGAGAGGTGACACAGATTCAAAGAAAATGTTGCAAGAGAGAACCTTGTGGAGGGGCTGGGCAGACATGAGATATTGTCTTTTAAAGACAGCTGAAGTGGTGGTTGTGGATGTTGCTGGCAAAACAGAGCAGTCACGGTTTTTCAGGCTCGAGGAAGGTGCTGTTTGCTGTGTGGTGGCTGGTGGATCAGAGGGAGCACAGCAGTGCACTGGCTTCTGTACATTTCCACTGGACATGTAGGGGAGGGAGATAGAGCTGTAATTGCCCATGATCCTGGAAAGAGGTAACGTCTTCCCCTGACATACTGTGTGTTTCTACATCGCTGCCAAGGCTGAGACCTGGCCCCCATTCAGGCACCACACAGAGGCACCTGACATGGAAGCTCTGAGTCCCTCTTTAGATACACATCCCTCATGTGAGTTGTCCATCGAAGATATAATTTCTCCTGTGGGGATTTTGCCATCTTTCACAATTTTATTGAAAACATAGCTCAGCTCAGATTTTAACTGAGGCACCCCAGGTAAGCACCTAAGCCAGAGGTCCTACCAGTGAAAGTGTTTTGGGTGAGAGTGTATATTTGTGTTTCCAGTCTGCTGGGTAGACAGACGACCAGGTTATTTATCAGCAAGATACATACCTATGTGTATTCCCGTAGAAATTAATTTAACATTGATAGGTCTAAAAAGAGAGGGAGGTGGTGGTCAGGTTGCTTACATTGGAACAGAGGAGTCTTGACCCTGAGAGCCAGGTGCAATGAGCATGCAAACATCTTACACTAGACAGAAACAACTCCAACAGCAGATTCTCAAGGAGAAAGCAGGTACGGGGACCTTAAAAAGGTAGAGTTAGGGCAATATGCTAGGAGGTAGGAGATGGAAGGGGGAGTTCATGATCTTCTGGAAGAAAAGTGATCTGAGTCTGCATTTTCCACATTCCTGTATGTGCTCTAGGGACTAGACAGTGGGGAAAAGGCCCACATTTCTTCCCCTCCATCCATGTTTTGTGTGAGGCCCACTCTCACAGATGCACTCATAAAATACTGGTGGGATAGGGCCTGGACTTTGAGATCAGTTGAGATAAAATTTGATTTTTTTTATTTTGTTGGACTGCTTGTTATGGCCAAGACATAAAGAGTAATGTGTGAGCCTGTACCTCTATAGTATATGGCTTAGGTATGTACAAAATTACTGGATGAAAGTGGGGTAGCTAGTTTAGGCAGTTCTACCTTTAGGGTGGCAGCTCAGTGGGAGGTTTAAGGATTTAATTTTTGGCCTTTGGCACATAAATACTTTTGTGAAGCCTATGTATCGAATATAAAGGCAGACCAAATGACTTAACAACCTACACTTTACCCTGACTTCCCTGTTCTGAGCCAAGTAGAGTGAAGTTTAAATTTGCTATATGTAATCATCATTACACTAAATTTGAGACCTTTGTGCACATATTAAAGAAACTAAAAGCAAATATTGATAGCCCCAGTGGTAACTAGATGTAGAAGCAAAAACCTTGGGCAACTGATGAAAGACAGAGATGTGGATATAACATGGGAAGAAATGCACACCGAACTGTAAGAAGAAAAATCCTAGTTGATTGGTTCCTAATGTAGTAAAACAATTCATCCTGGGACTTGTAAAATAACTGAGAGCTTAAAGTGATTCAAATTGGCAGTTCCAGCACAGTCCCAGAGGACACGATGCAATAGCCGTGTTAAAAACCTACTGTGGAGCTCCTAGGAAGGCTGAGGAGCCAGCGCAGAGCCACCACAGGGGTTAGGACACGGGGGCAGGATGTGCGCCGGGGCTGGGGAGGGATTGCCTTTCCTTTTAACCTCTCTTCTTTGCATTGCTTATGGGAAGAGTTGGGAAACTGTCTCCAGGATGCCCAGCATTGCTGTTCCCTCTGGCCTCCCAGGACCCTTGTACAATTGTTGTGCTGTAAAATCTCTTCCATGTGAAGCTGTACTGGAAACCCCTGCAGTGTTTTGAGTATGGGAACTGTTCTTCAAAATACTGAAACCATTCAAAATTGAAGGCGCTTCCTGTTGTCTGTGCCCGCTACAGTTAGACATGAGAAAAGAAACCAGTCCAAGTCTGCAGGCTTACACCTGAGGTATCCCAGGAATAACTCACCCCAGCTGTCTTTGCAGATGCTTGGAGGACCATGCACTGGGCCTTCAATGAAGGCTTACTGCAAGTTTTTTGGTGCGGTTCCTCTCACCTATGGCAGACAAATGTGGAACCGAGTCCAAAAGCACATCCCCATGAATGAGAGAGACTTGATAGTCTGTCTGCAGGGTTCTGATGATCACAGGATGAGTGCATGCGCACGATCAGATCTCGGCCTGCTGATTAATTGGTATGGCTGTGATGTGTCATCCCATCAAACCACGTGCCTTCGTCAAGTTTCCCCAACACTTCTCACGGACATCAATTAATTTATGGGTTGTCTCTGAAAAGCTCCCTGAGACGGGCAGTCACAGAGGTGGCTTTGCTCTGGTACAACTGCCTGGCCCATGGACCATGAGGACACCATCCGAGTCCCCCACCTCGCTGCATATCGCACAACGGAGCTGCACGGTGCAATGCGTAACTGCTGTGCAGCCGTTTTCTTTAGCTGAACTGTACTAAGCAAACTACCAGGCACCAAGGGATAACGTGTCAGAACTTGACCCCGAAAGCACTCCGCAGGTATTCAGGGAATTATAATAGCTTTGTCAGGTCAGGGTCTGAAAGCTATTGAGTCTGACATCACCTGATCGTCCAAAGTTATGTAATGTTGGTATTATTTTTTATTATGCAGCCTGTTTTCCTCTGCTCATATGGAAGCTCTTTGCTCCATACCTCTGAGAAAAGCCTTATTTGTGCCACTGCTGGTCTGTGTGGGCAGAGCTCGTGCCCGCCTTCTCATGTTCATGGCCCCTTGCAGTGATAGTCCCAGGGGAGCCACGACCTTCATCGCAGGAGTAGTGATGAGTAGCCGGCAGTGGCACCATCTTCTAACAGCTGTGCTACTTCCAAATGAATGCCCGCCCCTAGACTTGTGTAATTAAGCAGAAAACTGAGCCGACCACGCAGCACAGCTGTCCTTGTCTGTTCCCCAGCTCTCATACACCAAATAAATTAGCTAACGGTGAACAGAGAGAGATTTTTGTCCCTCATATCCATACTCACTGGTCAGTGCAGTTTGAGAGATATGGGATGGATAGTGAAATAGGGAATATAGCTAACATAGCAGTCAGGAGTATGACTGCACTACAGCTCTAATTCAGCTAGTGAGGATATTGTAGCATTACACAGCTTTGTAGCAGAGGTTCAGTGCTCCGGGACCTTTTTTTCCCAGTAGATATCATAATGTTACAACTTCCTTGCTACCAGTGTGTGACCTGGTTAGTGTAAATCTTTCTTGGGTACATCTGCCTGAGCTGTGGTTGCTTTTCCTAACCATATTTCAGATGGAAGAAGGCAGCTAAGGAGAACCTACATCTCTAAGGATTATCTCCATAGCAGGAGATTTCCCCTGGTCATTCACTGTGTGGTACTTTCCTCCTGCTCTGCTCAGAGCTTCTCCAGGAGACACACGCTAGCTCTGGCTTTGAGATGGCATGGGCAAAGAGGAATGTCAAAACACATAGGGTGGTGCGCATGGTGGAGTAGCTAACAGTGATGCACCGGTTTTCTGCACATTCATCCTCATAAAGGCAAATGTTATTTTCCAGGAATATAAGGGTATCAGTTGCAGAATTATCAAACAAAGAGCAGTTCCTTGTGTCTAGGGTGAGCAGTTTGGTGGTGGAGATGTCTACACAGGGTGCGATGCAATACTGTGTAATTAGAGCTTGTGTGCTACCACTCTTCCTAATAAGTTCTGTGGAACTGGGTTTACAAAAACACAAGCAAGACCCAAGCAATTATCAGCAAAGCGATCAAAGTCCTTTTCAAGTGGAAAGGCAAGCAAAGAAGACAAGTTTCATCAAGGCCAGCTCCAGCCTCTTTGTTTTGCTCCCATCATTACAAATGAAATATTTGTGCAGTACTCAATGCACGTGAACAGAGGCTGCTACCACCTGAAGGCACACCCTGCACCTCATGAATGACTAGGGATGGGTGAGGACTCCCCCAGCCCTTCAGTTCCCAAAAAAGGAAGAGCATTTCTCCTCCATGAACTAAGGTTCTCATCTTGAACATAAAAGTCCAGGCCACTGTGTTGTCTTGAAGCTAGTGTGATGCCTGGGGCAAAGCCATGTCAGGTTTAACTGGTAGATTGTGGATGATTGTGAGTGTTTCAGCAGCTCCACTCCTGAGCACCTGACATCTCATTTGAGAAAGTCTCCTGGCCTCATTCCCCAAAAAAGAAAGGCTTCAGGCAGACACAAAGCTTTCCAGCTGTGTGCTCACCTCCTCTGAGCAGTGGTGCACACCACAGTCATCTATCAGCCCCCGTGACACTCTGGCAGACCCTGCTATTGATGGGTTTGAGGAATTCTTCATGTCAGATTTTATACCTTTCACATTCAGGATCTCTCTTGGCTTGCCTTGTTATGGCTTTGCCATTGGCTTACCACAGCTCATGATCACTTCTTTCCTTGTTTGGACACATTTTTCTGACACTGGGACAAAGAGGTAACTGAGACATGCATTCCTCTACCCACCGCTCCTTGCACTCCCCTCACAGGTAAGGTTCACATCAGTTGCTACCACTTCTCAAATGCAGACAGCTTTCAGAATTGTGCAATAAACGGTGTGGGGGTTTTGCTACAGAAGATGAGTGAGTGATATGTTTTTGGAAGCAATGGCTATTCAGTTTCCAGTGCCTTCAGAGACTCTTTAGCCTGAAGTCTACACTGTTAGATTAGTTTACTCCCTGTTTCATGGCAGGCTTCTTGACCCATCATATCTGTGCTTAAATATTTTAGTGTCCTTGGCAAGGAAAGCCAGGCATGGATGAAATGATATTTTGCTCATCCCACAGGCCAGAGAGACAGGGGCTGTGCGAGACTGGGCTCCCTTTGCCCAGTACTAGCTCTGACGTGAAGTGGCCCCCACAGCCTTATGCATCCTCAAGCCAGGTGCCTGCACACAAATTTTGAGGACTGCAAAAGAGCAGTGTGAGGTGCAAGAAAGGCACTGCAAGGTAAGAAGTGGCTTTTGGAGCCATCCCATCTCACTTCTCTCTGCCTCACACCATTCATACGCGTGGCTTTTCCAACCAGCAGGGCCCTTTTATGCTCTACTGTTGAAAATGTGTGAAGAGCCCCACCCCACAGGCAACTGGCAGCAGAGGCCCTTGACCCTGGGCTCCAGGCTCTGCTGCTCCCCAGAAGCCATGCCTGGACCTGCCACGCTGGCACTCTCACAGCCAGTGGTTTGGACCTGGCCAGGCCACCTATGCAGTTTTGCCTCCCTGTTTTATTTAGCCCAGAGAAGCCAACATCTTATCTTAAAGCCGAAGAAACCTTTTTCATACATGTCTTTGTGGGGTATTTTTACAACAGAATGATCAGGCCAACAAAGGTTAGGTGCCCTCATGGAGAGGAGGTCTCCAAGGTCTCTGTGAGGAAGCTGATAGTTCAAGTTTTGCCCATGGAGGGTCAGATGCTCTCATGACGAGGTGCTGGTGTGGTCCCTATGTTGGCTACCATTGCAGCCATTAGTGTCATGGAGGCGGAGCAGTCTCACACTGTGTGTAGAAGACCTGGAAAAGCGAGTCCTCCTGCAACAGCTCAGCAGGCAACGGTGATCCAGACTCCCTGCAGACACAGTGCAAAGTACAATGGTCTCCAAGGCACATTTGCCAGTGGTGCACAGGACCCTACCATACATGGATGTTTTTTGTACCTCAGAAACATTCAAGTCACCATTGAAAAAGTGAAAGTGGCTTAAGGAGACTGAATATTGTTGTATGACTATATGTAGCCTAGTCACATTCTGCTCACGTGGATTTTTTTCTGATTTTTTTTCAGATATTGCTTGTGAATGATGCGGCTGGCAACGGAGGGAAAGCAAATACCTCCTGCTTTTGTTGGGAGACCTCCAGGCAGGGGAAAACATGTACATCATAGGTGTTTCCACTGTGTTTCTCCAGCAGTAGTCCCACAAAATGGAAAAATGACAGCCCTTCCAAACAACATGGCATGGCATGGAGGGCACAGCACAGGAAGCCAGGGAACATGAATGGTGCACAGATACAGAAATCCTGTTAGCTGTTTTCTTGACACAAAGGAGTCCATGCTGGACAGGCACCCACACTGCCCTGTCTGATGTGCAACACTCAGTGGGATGGGATCATGCAGAATAGGGTTACAGAACTTGACCTTCAGCAAGGGCACATCCTATAGTTGCCGAAAGAGCAGTGCAAGACCCAATAGATGCATAGATGCCATGGAGCTGTGCTAAGGTGCATTCTCCACAGTGTGACATGTAGCTGCAACCAACCTGCTGCCAAGAGCTGTGGAAGGCAGCCAGGCTGCCCTCCTCATCCCATGCAATGAAAGACCGTGGGTGCGCTGCTTTGTCTTCTTGCTGATTCTCCAGATAAGGATTATTAAGTAGCATATTCCACTGAAAGTTTGCCCATCCTCGGGCAGATGCTCCTAAAGAACTGAAAAACTCCAAGGCAAAGCCTGGCTGCTCATTTCCCTGCCAGAGACACTACCGACGTCTTGACTTAAAACCTGTTTCTCTTCCTGGCAGTAGAGAACAAACAGTTAATGTTCTGAGACAGTTCTGAGTTTCCTGAAAATTGATCTTCATCAACTTTATCTCGAAGAATTATGATTAATAATGTTACACTATTTTCAGTTCAATCTGAATTTCTCATCTTTGTCAGAAACTGCGGTCCTGGTTCCCTCACTGTCGAAACCGAGTACACACAGAGCAATTGTTCTGTTTTCAATGGAGTTGCGTTAGCAGTCTGCAACCAAGAGCAGGTTTTGGCTCTTCAAACCAATTCTACAGTTGCTTCATATATTGCCCCTCAATCCCATAAATATTGGTGCTATTTTAGGCTAATGATTTTTTTTTTTATAAGCGTAGCCCTATTGGAAGTTTCCTGCCCATATTTGAGTAAGTAACAAAGGACAAATATGATCTTTTTTTTTTCCCTTTTAAGTTGTTAAACTTCAACAATAATAAAGGTATTATGTGGAGTCATCTCAAAAATATATCCCATATATCATTCTGAGATAAAGATCTTTGTCTCAGACTTTGTCTGAAAAGGATAATGTTTCACTCCTGGCGCCTGTGAGTCTACTCTTTCTAGCATAATACATATTTGTTATACAGTTACTAGACCTGGCTAGGTATAATGCCCAAAAATCAGTTTGCACTTTTTTTTGCCAATTAACAAAGCTCATCAGTGCATTGCTTGTTCTTTGCCTGCTGAATGCTAACCAAAACACTGGGAACTGGTGGAGGCCGTAGGAAAGTGCTTGTGTCCCTGGGTGTTATCCATGAGGGTGTAAGTTGTGGTGGAGCGTAGAATGGCTTGCAGTCAGAAAGCAATTTGGGTACACTTTAAAATACCCACACAGTCGGTTTTTTTGGTGGAAATTAGGGGAATGGAAATTAGGATATGCCTGTATGTTGCAGGAGGAGTGTGTGAGAAATCAATCCCTACAGAAATCACAGCTCTGTTGAAATTCTCCGTAAAATTTTGTGGAGTTCCGGAAATCATTTCAAACCCCAAGCTCCAGTGTTCAGACAACACTGAAAAATTGCCCAGTGTGTTTTGGACAAAAACTATTTGGGCGTTTTCATTTTATATTTAGATGTTCTCGCTTCAGTGTTTAAGGCATAAATATATGCCTGTGTATATATAAAATAAAAAGGATNAAAGTGGACCAAGAAACCGTAGGACTCTTAAATACGTAACACAAGGCAGGNCGCTCGAGGGGNGTCCCCCAGGTTTTGCTCNTGCAGCCTCACCTGCTCCCGCGTCCCCAGCAGTCACCGCTGGATGGGTGCGTTGGTGGATCGGCACGTTCCAGCAGCGGAGGTTCCTTCGGGGCTGGGGGGTCCCGCAGGGTGCTGCTGACAGCCAGCCCCCACGTAGTCACTACATTAACCCCGTCTCATGAGATCTGAGTCTTGCTAGAGAAATTAATTTGGTCCTCCTCCCCTCCCTGTGTCTGTGGTGTGGTTTACCTCTAGCCAGATCCAAGAATCACAAATATCTAAAGTAGAAAATCCATTAAAGGAGTTAAATGTGATATACTGAAGCTACTTTAAATATAGTAGCAGATTTCAGAAGTTAAAAAAAGTACCAGAGACTTCTTGTATATCATTTATAAATTATTTTATTTGGTGAGTAGTTTCCAAAGTTAATGGCTTTAATAAACTCTTTATAAACCACAGTGCTTATCTCCCGTATGCTGAGGGCCAGATGGTACCATCAGATTTATACTGCAGATTTCTGCAATTTGGCTTCATTTACATTGCATACAGCAGTTTCCACACCTCACAGAGGTATGTTCTCATCTTCCAGAAATGGTGGAGTTCTGGAGCCGTGTGGCTCCCCTGTTTGCATTGGAAGGATCCTCCACAGGGGTGTGATTTGAACAGAAGTGGGTGGAACAAGCCAAAAAAATTAAGCTGCATGATAGCACTAGAAAAAGCAGATCTGGGGGAAAAATTGAGCTCAGGTTAGTGCTGACCTTAGCTTGGAAAATCACATGCTCTCCAACATCCACATCTATACAGCCACTAGGGAGCTGCCTGGTTACATGTGATTTTACCCATCTGTTATTTGAATCACAGATCCAAACTCAAACTCTGGAGCTTGCAGAAATTATGTGGATCGGTGTCATCTCGTGGATACTTTTTCTGTAAACAGCTGAAGGATCTGGATCAGAAAATTTTCCAGGCAGGATGACACTCCTAACTCCCTCAGTCCCCTGTCTCAGGAACTGAGGTGATGAATACCTGTCCATTCCTCTCTCTGCCCCAAAAAGCAGCTGACTGCTGCAGTGGTGCTGCTTCTTCAAGGGGAATTCTCTTGTTTGCTCCCACAGTAATCCTCAGAGGTGTTGACTTGAGACAGTTGATTTTCTTAGTATCCCACGTTAAGAATTTCTAAAAATCTAGAAATGACGTCTGACTTAGCTGCAGCAGGGAATCCCCCATGTTATTTCACTTTTTGTTTTGCTTTCTATCTCTTTCCACCTGTATTGCCTGTGGTTTGAGTAACAGTGAGACAGGGAAAGAAGAGTGGCTTACTAGGTTTCAATACATTTTCTATTCAAGGTAAATATCTAGCCAAGTGTCTTCTTACCTTTCTCTGGGTTCCCTGTATTTTCTTCTACTTGATTCTCTTTGTTCGCTCTCAAAGCTGTCAGATGACTGATTTGTGCACTTGCTAGACAAATGCTGGAAAAAATCATGTGGAAAACAAAATGTTTTTTATTTTTTTTTTAGGTGTGACACATGCTAATTTTTATTACTTTTACATAAATTGAAAAACATTTGAAACATTTCTAATGTATATGTTCAGTTTCATAAAAATGTGACAAGTATGCTTTTTGTTTTACAGACAGATATCAAAGTGATTTGATTCAGAACAAGTTTACAGTTCAGCTAATTGAAATTGCCGTTATCCAGTGGAAAAAAAAAACATTCAGCCCAAAAATGTCACCTAGCCATTGCAACAGAAGAAAGTAGCAGGCTCAGATCAGATGCTGTGGGTTTGCCTTTGGGGGCCTGGGTGCAGGATCTTGACAAATGTGGCTCTGTGAAGACCAGAGGAAGGAGAGTGTCCTGCAGAGCAGTCTGGGAAGGGATGATCTGGATTGTAGAAATGTCACCAGGGAGCCAAAGTTATTATAAGAGAGGGTGTAGAGAGAGAAATTCTGAAGAAAAGGGAACTGGGACATGGATGCCAGGACAACTGGAGGCTTTTTTGTTTATATTTTTGTCTTCGATATGTATCACTGGCTGATGTGTCAAGGTTGCAGATGTCTAACCATAGCCTCCATGCACCAGGGAACCCACTTACTGAGTGCTGCAGTGGGAGGAATCTGCACTGGATTTGATAAGCCACTATCCTTATGAAATGAAAACTCACCCCAAGCTATGCTTAGCCCAGAGGGAAGTTGTGCTGACCCATGATAGTCCAGAGCAAGGCCCCTCTGGCCTGAGCATCCCCCAAACTCTGCACACCTATGTCGTTCTGCAACCAGGTAAAGAGCTGTACGTGACTGGCGCTTGTCCAGATGTAGAACTGGGGTGCCACTTGGGCATGGGTACCACAGACTCTTGGTTCCTGGTCTGGTCCTGCAAGGTTTTAGCAAGAAAACCCTTCAGGTGCTTTAGTAATGGAGGAAACCTCTTGCATTTCTTTTTTTCCAGAGAGAAAATGGCAGTGCATTTTCCCTTCATCATCAAAGTAAAACGCATCCCTCTTTTAAGCCATTCTTACACATTGCTAGTCATGGTGGCAATGAGGGAAAACATTTCCTTGTGAAAGGTGGTTTGCAGAGGTGCCCTTCCAGCCCCCAGCAGCACCCTGGAGGGTATCGCTGCTCCAGGCCTTGGTGGCATTTCAGCACAGCCACCCTTACTGGGGGCTGGACCAGCACGGCCGTGTAGGTTGCACATCTGACATCTTGGACTTCCCATGCATGAAGATAACTCAGGCAAGAAGCGGGCTGTGGGGCCTGCTGCCCACTGATGGTTGGGTTTGCTTCCGAGTTGGAGACTCAGGCCTGGCTGTGTTATCCTCTGTATTAACATGGCACAGGATTCCACGTTATCAGGGACTGTCACCGCAGCTGAAATTAGCAAACAGTGAATCAGCTAAATCTTGTGGGAGTTTTAATGCATGCTGGAAAGTAATATTTCCTACCCTGTTGGAAATGAAATCCATCCTTCCGCAGCTTTTCTTCTCTTGCCCAGTTTCAACAACTGAGGCAATACAACATTTGCAATAACTCAGGGGCACACAGCTTATTTTCCAGTAAGTCCAGCTTGTTGTTTGTTACAGCAGATACTAGATGCTGAGACCTTATCACCTCAGAGCAGGCAGAAGATATACAAAAACCTGTGTTGCGTGAAGGCGGTGGTGGAGGAGAGATTGTTCTTTGTAAAAAATCAAGAAGAGGGGGATACAAAGTGACAAACGAATGTGGAGTTAGAAGAAATATAACGAGGAAGTATCTCTTCTTGAAAAATTAGCTATGGAAACTGTTGTCACCAAATGCTGTGGAGACCAAAGTGGATATAGTGGGTATGGTCTTTCAAAACAAAAAATTTAAACACATTTTTAAGGTCCTTCAGTTGTTACTGAATGCAGTGAGCCAAACAAAATCTTTCAGGCAAGAAGTCTCTGCATAGCAAAAACTGAGAAGGCAAAATACCAGGCAAATAGTTGCTCTACATTGGTGCTGTTCCTTACATACTTTCCCAAAGGATCTGCTGGTAGCCCATCCTGGAGATGGGTTACTGAGCAGAGTGGTCCCTGTACTAATCGGGATGGCTGCTGTGGTATTACAGACATTGCAACTACATTAAGAAGAGTGGAAAAAACACCACAATCACCTTGACTTGTGTGTTTTAGTTGAAGGAAGATTCCATCTATGTGAGAAATGGTATGTCTGTGGAGCGTTTGTAGCACTGCAAGAGAGGGTAGATGGTGCTCAGAGCAGACTGAAGAATAGAATTGGGTGTACACATCATTCTGTGCTTAATGATACCTAGGGGCTGGATTAACAACATTAGCTGCTAAAATCCTGTGTTTATTCAGGAAGGATAACACTGAGAACACCTGCTTGAGCTTCTACGTGGCACCCTACTTGCACATTGCTAGCCCTTCTCCCATCTTCCCTGGCTGTTTGCTGGGTGCTGTGCAGGCCCTTTAGGGGAGCGGACAGGCGGCCAGCTGGGAAGCAAGCCACGCACTGGCCGGTCACGTCCTCTGGTGACGCTTGGGGGAACGCCAGCCAATGGAATTGCTGTGAAAGTTTAGCTTTAAGGCTATTATTCACCACTTCGTCTGTAGCAACAGCACTTCTGTACGTGATGTCCTCCATGTCATTGCCAGTCCTCTGAGTCATCAGCTCATGAAGGAAATAACTTTGTTTTCTTTTGGCTCTCAGCTGAGCATCCAGCATAAGCACTTTCTTTTGGTCCACCTGGCCTCATCTCAGCTTTATTTAAAGTTTTCCCAGGAGCCAGTTAAAAAAGCGCTTATGTTTTCTTGTTTCATGTTTGTATAGGTGATGGGGAGAAGAAAGTTCCGGTGTATGCCTTTTGAAAAAAGTAATGCTTGGAGAGTCGTGGAAGTGTTTTCTTACCTGAAATAAATTTCTTGAGCTTTTAAGTAGCCAAAAGAGAACCGCAGTGAAAGCGTATTAAAAAAAAAATGCTCCCTTCTCCCCAAAACCCGCTTTGAAAAGATGGAGAACACTTGTGTATCTGTTCAACTTATGATTTTGCTAGCATGCAACCTGTTGATCCCACAGCCCCATCACATACGGCTGCTGCTTTTGATGTTGAATTTGTTGCCAGAGTAATTTTCAACCTTTCCCAGACCAGAGAGGCATTTGTAAGCAGTTGTGTGGTTGTGTAATTATCAGATGCTTCAAGTGTAAATGATGGCCCCAAAAAGGGACAGGGAGAAGAAATAAAACAAGGCACGAGTATGTCTTGCTTCAGTGTGAAGTGGAATCATGAAACAAAGGAAGCCCCATCTTGGGTTTTGCTTGTGGGGACTTGTCTCAAATGTTTGGGCTATTTTGTCAATAGTGAAATTGTTCATGGATTGTGCAGAAGCAGATGAAAATCAATGGAAGTCCAGGGAAGCGTTTAGTCTGCGTTGAAATTTCACTCATGTCCAGCTAATTGTGAGTTTCCGCATTGTCCTGAATAGAGGTGATTTTAAGTGTATACTTGAATTCTTTCTAACTTGAAGCCTCAATAAATGATCCCTTTTCAGTAAATTCACTAAGGACAAAACTTTTTTCTGGACTATTGTCTGTAACTCTTCACACTGTTTTCAATGCTCTAAAATAAATACAGACAATCTGGCCTCAGAGTTCAGTCTCACATTTCAAAAACAATTTGGTGGTAACACAGCTTCTTCTTTGTGTTTTTCTTTTTGAATGCAACAGTAAATGCTTGAGAACTGGGACAAAAGTTAGTCCTTGCACCATCCTGTCTATCACTGCTTCTTCCAGAGTTCCAGAGACAGAAGAGATTAGGGTTTAAAAATATTGGTGTGCTGTCAGTCAGCTTGTTTTTGTTGGCCTGACAAGCCACCAGCTGCTGCAGTTTCTTGCCGTTTCACAGGCCTCTCCTGAGGTATTTAAACAAGGTTTTCAGTAATTCAGCACCATGGCACTTCTTAAATTACATGGCATCTTTTAGAAGCCACTGCATCCTGAGGATGTGGCAGGCAGCACCTACAGAAATGGCTGAAGAACCGTATTGTCTACCAGCAAACAACCCCAGCACTGTGCCTTGGCTGCTGCAGGGTATGCTTGTGCTCAGTAACCAAGTGCTTCTTGCTAGGCTTTGTTGATCTTTGTGATAGTTTCATGCAGAATATTTATAGGCAGCAGCAATGGGTCGTGTTTGCTTCTGGATTTCCTGGAAGCCTACCAGGTGCCATGGGGTCTCAGTCAGGATAGAGAAGGCAGCTGAGGACAGAGTGAGAACCTGAGGAGAGGCAGGAAAGTGGCTGCGGCTTGAAGGAGATGGGAGAGCAAGAACAGCAATCAGGCAACTGAGGGGTCTGTTGTGCAAGGCAGGGGCTGGGAACAGGGCCGGAACCACGTCAGGGAGCTGAGCAGACATCAGGAACTGCAATGGGCTCAAAAAACATCACTGGGCTCACAAGTCCCGCTAATGGCTGCAGAGGGGGCATGCCGGGTCATGGCAGCATCCAGAGGTGGGTGGTGGCCGACATTCAGGGTGGTTCGTGGTTTCCTGGAGACCTGCGGTATTTTGGTGGCCAGTGGCCGCTCCCTTGCCTGGCTGCTGCTTAGCAGGGACTGTCAATAGCCAGACTGTGATCTAGCTTAAGAGCCCTGATACACATCATGTCGTGCGAATATTTGCGAGGATCTGAACAACAGATAACTTATTAAGAGAGCAATTCTTAGTAATAAATATAATAATAAATAATAGCAATAAATACTAATTCCTTAGTAATAAATGCAGTGGTTGAGAAGTACAGTGCTTCAGTTCAGAAAAGCATGTCATCATGTATCTGGTTAAGATAATGCTGGAGATAGATAACACTAGAATTTGTTTAGGCAGGGAACAACTGTGTTTTGGAGCTGGTCTTGGACTGTCTTTGTGGATGCAGGCTAACCTCTGGGGCCAGAGACCACATGAAAAGTGCCCAAATAGATCCCAGACTTGGACGGTCCACCTTCTTCATTTGCTTTAAAGGGAAGTTTCCTATTCAAAATGAAAGCTGATCTCATACTTCCAGGTGCTTCACCGGGCTGGCTCCGGGCAGCCGGCGTGCTGATCGCACTGCAGCTGTGGCAGCACAGAGCCTGTTACAGGCTGCCAAAGCAACCTGAAAAGCAGGCTGGAGCAGCCAGAAACACACTCCTGGCTGCAGCAGTTAGTCCTGTCACCCCATTTACATTTACCTTGGGTGTGCCTACCCCACGCAACTGTGCTTACAGCCTACGCTCACCTCTCATCTCCCCTGTGCTTCCATTCCCTACGCTAAAAAGGAGCGCGCGTCGGAAGAAGGGTGCTGTGTCAGTGGTCACGTTCAGTCTGCTCTGATTCAAGCAAGCCTGTGTGTGGTGGTGCTTAGGACAGCTGAGGCAACCTGTCCACACTGTCGGCGGTGGCTCATCATTTTCAAGTTAAGCGTGCGTGTAAGTATTTTGCCAAGCTGGAGCCCCACGCCAGGAGCTGGGAAGCCAAAGTTTGGCAGTGAGACAGCAAAGGCCTTAAATGACTTTGGCTGTTTACCACACTTCAACTGGGCCTAGGAAAGTTCACTTTTCGCACCTGGCAGTTGAGATAATTATCCTATCTCTTGCAAAAACATAATAGGTGCATTGTTTGACTTGTGAAGAACAGCAACAAAGTGCAATTGCTGAACTGAGATGTCAGCATAAGAGAATAAAAGTACAGAGGTGAAGGCTTTGATGTGGCAGAGGACAGTGCCTCAGACAGCAAGCATTACACTCCATCCACTTTCTACTTCTGAAGATACTCCTTACGTTGCAAATCCCTTGCTTAAATGCAAATCTGCAATTAATTGCACTCTGCTCCATTGATGCCTGGTGAAGCTGAAAATCAAAACACAAAACCAGCGTTGCCCTTCTACAAACGCACCTTGTCACCAAATGGAGGGGTTCCATAGCAGCAGGTTCCCAAAGATCAGATACTTATCAGGCGTGTTTTACCTAAAACTTGTAATTTATTTGCCAGGCACAAACAAAACAATGATGAAAACAGAACTCTTTCTTCTCACCCTTTCCCAACCCTGGGGTGCCACAAAATAGGAAAAGCACTTTGCCATCCCTTGCTCTGATGCTTGTGATATTTGTGTGGCAGCACCTATATCAGAACGTAAAATTTGCTGTGCTGAGCTCTCTGCAAACCTAGGCATACTCTTCCTCAGAAGATTTATGGTCTCTGGACTATAGCAAGCAAAGCTACACCTCTTAATGAAAACTTTTTTCCCTTCAAATCTGGCTGTAGTTCAGTGGATACAAACGCTGCGTGGGGGTTCTCTTAATTATTTAAATACAGTGGTAAAATCATGAATACAGTCTTCCTGGTTCTAAGCCAGGCTTGAGCAAAATGAGATCTGTCTACTTACAGTTTTTCCTCAACATCTTTGAATTGCTTTTTGAAGTACCCTTTCAGTTTAATTAATGTCATTTTCTCAGTGTATTAAACTTCTAAAATATGAATGAAGTCAAAGGGATCGAATAAGGAGTACAGTCAAGTGACATGCTAAAGATACAACAGCTTTTTTGTTTTCCTGAAGTCCTCTGACGTTTCTGTGAGCAGTACAGCCTGGCAACAAAGTGGTAGGGAGCGTTAACATGTATATCAAGAGTCATATATTTTCCAAAGTCCTCCACTTGACCCCTGGCTCTGAGTCTCCAGCCTCTTTTGCAATGTAGCCACATGCACCTGGAATATTATATGAGCGCTTGCTATGCCAACACCCATCTGGGAGCTAGCAATGTATCTGATCAAGCACTTAGCCCTGCACTGGAATCAAAGTCTTATTTGGTTATACAGCACTTATAAACCAACCATTATTTTCGACACCTTAGCAACTAATCTGTGCACCAGCAAGTGAGGCTGTATTTTAATACGGGGAAGGCAATCACCAGGTTTTGAAATAGGAGGGGATTTAGAAAGACTTCGTTCTGACAGGTACTCTGGTGAGGTAAGGAATTCAAGACAGTTGTGAGCTATAAATACTCATCTCTGCCTTGCTCAGAATAACTGGTTAAAGAAAGATCTGAGAGTCTGCTTTCTGGGAAAACCGTTGATGGCGTAAAGTTCCTTCAGAAGCCAAGGGGCATCACGGGGTGCTTCTAACCAAAATCAGCACGTTCACACTGCACAAATACTACAGCTTTCAGGACAATAAGCCTTAAATTACTACATGAGAAGATAACAATTCAGTTCAAAACTGTATTTTTTCCAGCTAGTTAGGGAAATAAATAAAACTATTGACTGGTCTGTCAGCAACTGTTTTTAAAAGGCATGTTAGCGTATGCTCACATCTAACAGGTAGCCCATTCGTAAAAGCCTAAGACTATCACTGTGCCAATTCAGTCTAACCTCTGAATGACCTGGGTCCAAATTTCACCTAATGGTCACTTCATTTAGTTTACCAGGCACTGCCAAACTCTATGCATTAGAAACACGTCTGGTGTGGGATGGGCTGTGTGGAGGTACCTCTTCAGCAGCTGGGGTGCTCTGGTTCATGGATAGCAGCCGGCTCACAGGGACGAGGAAAGCTCCAGCTCTACCCAGCTGCCCCACAGAACCCAACCCTAGCAAGGGCACCCCAACCCTACCAGGGGCACCCCAACAATGGAAAGGGCACCCCAGCCTTGGCAATGGCACCCCTAACACATTAGGAGAAAGGAGAAAGGAAATATGGCCGGTATCAAATAAGAATTGCGTCTCCAGAGGCATGTGAGTACCATTTGGGGTGGGTAAGAGAGTAGGTAGGTGGCAGGAAAGGAGCAAGTGCTAAAGCAAAAATTACTACCAACAAAGATAGCAACAAAGATAGCGTAGTTTAACCACAGAATCCACAGTACGTAGCTATTGAGCCTACCCCAATTATAACCACAAAATACAGAATCTTTAACCACAGTAATCAGATGATATGACCAATATTCAACACAAGGATCTACAGAGAACAGCTCAAACACTGGAAAACAATTTCAGGAACATTGGTTTTCGATGTTTAAAAACATCCGTTCAGAGCAGTGCCTCACCACCACATGTGCTGTGGAGCTGTCTTTTTCTCAGCCAAAGCTGTAGCAGATTCGTTTCTGGTCCTTGATGCTGATGGAAGGCAGCGAACCCTGCCACGCTGGGCTGCACACCTGCAGCACTGCAGTGTTTCCAACGTGTGCCTTGCTATAGTGTTCCTCCTGAAAGCCAAACACTCAGCCAATGAGGGAATACATGTGCTTCAGGCAGCCAGCTGGTCAGAAATAAGGCCTTAAATGTGCAGATAATTCCCTCCAGTTTTCTCTAGTTCCTGTTGGAAACTCCAGCATGAGTGGAGCCATTCCTGCTTCAGGCTTGGGATCATGAATTCAGTCCACAGGCTCCCCTCATCCCACTGAGCATCTTTGCTCTTTGGGCATCCTTGGCCAAACGCGGCTCGGCAGCACACAGCTCTGCTCCCAGCTTCAGGGCAGGCTGCTCCAGCCTCTCCCATGCTGGTTTTGTGCTGCGTTTTCTGGCTAAGTGGCTCTATGCAAACTGAAGTTCCTTGGGAACACAAGATCTGTTGTGCTCAGTGACAGTCAGTGTAAATGTTTTAAACAGTAATGGGAAGCTTTTCATAGTCTTCAAAGCACTGACCTAAAACTTCCAGCTGCAGATCTCATGTGCTTTGTATTAGAACATGATGATATTGCACGTTGGACTATAAGGCTAGCTCTAGCAATAAAAGGATATGGTTTCCACCTACTTAAACTCACCATGTCTTCTTATGGATCATCATTGTTTGTAAGGGATTTCTGGAACTCTTGTTAAAAAGATTTCAGCCTCTAATAACCTTTTCTTAATCAAAGAAGATCAGTTTCGGAAGTTAAAAGAAAGCATTACTCTCTCTGTTCCTCTGATACCAGAAATGCCAGTTATTGCTTTGGGTTTTCCTTTTTCTTTTCTTTCTTTGCATGACTTATTCTCTTCTGTATCAAGATGGAAGACAGGATCCCTAAATGTCCTGCAGGAAAAAGCTGATAAATAATTGTTGTCAAATAATCCCACCCACCACACTGGAAATTTTACATCAAAGTTTGAGCAAATACAGCTTCAGGATAACCTGAGAGATACTTGTGTGTTTGATGAAGAGCATACTGAACAATTCAAGCTAACTGTCTTTACCTATTCTAAACCAACCATGTTTCATGTAACAAATCAATAATGCATGTTTCCCCTCTCTCCTAGTCCTTTGCCTCAGTTTCTGTGACCTGCTGCCAAAAGTGTTTTAAAAGGATGAAAGATGCTTTGTAAGTTAAGAACTGTTAATGAGAACTGGAAATGGGATAGAACAAAAATATGTCTTCAGACGCTTTGAAGAAAAGGTCATCATGGTGGGAGATCCAAATTAAAAACAAACCTTCCTCAAGGGCACAGGCAGCACGGATCTGAATGAGGTGGGTGGAGAAACTTATATATCTCAACACGCCACATATAACATGGGAATCTGTGTTGTGCTGGCCAATGCAAATCAGAGGAACTGATGGGGTGCTGCAGCACTTTCCCCCTCCTTTCTCACACATGCACGTGGTCCATTCAGTCCCCAATAAATACATGACTATTCCTGGGGCTGAACAGCACAGAGGCTGTTTATACAGTTGCTGTGAATACAGTTTAAGCTCACAGGGATAGACTCTAAGTGGGTTCAAGAGCTTAGGACCCCTTTTGCAAGGGTAGTCCTTTTCCAAAGGGGCATTTGCCTCTGTTTGCATACAGGTGAATCCTGAGGACTCTATCTGAGAAAAAGGATTTTATGATTCAATCATATGTTGCTCCTCTGTGACCGTAAATTCCAAGTAGCTGGATGTGATTGCTCAAAGTCTTTTTGGCGCTTTTACCTAATGAGACAGTGCCAGAGCAAAGAGCTTACAAAACGTGTACTTCAAGAGATAGTCCTCTCTACGTATTCTAGGGTGTAGTAAGTTTACCACAGACAGGAGCTGGCACTAGTGATCCGGCAGCCATATGGTGAGCAATGACCTCTGTGCTCAGGGCTCCCTTTAATCTGCAGCAACTCTGAAGCAAAGAGAGAGGGGTCGGTGCTCTCATCATGAAAGTAAGCCTGCTTTCCTTAGCATCTGACATGAAACTCTTCTAGACTGATAAGTTCAGAAAAGAACAATACGTCATTATTGTGTACAAACTAATTTATATCCTGGATGAGTCCTTCCTTTGAGTGATCTACTTTAGGTGTCCTGAGCTGAAGAGAAAGAGACCATTTTAAGCATGAAGACAGTCCGAAGAAATCTTTTAGGAGTAAATATCAGGTCACATGTCCTCAAAAAAAGCTGTCACCTTGCTTCATCAGGTACGTCCTACAATCAGATCAGCAGGGCCAGCTGGGTCTCCAAGAGTCTGTCTCTACAGTGTAGGACACAGTTACTTCTCAAGGTCACTGTGATGCTTTTGCTTACCAAACATCTCCGCACAGCTCCTGTGGGCCATTGCATGGCTGCTGAGATGCTGTCAGGGGAGGACATGTGGAGAGGATGCTCTGGGTGCCCAGCATGGAGGTTAACGCAGCCTGGCAGGACTAGCTGCAATGACCCACAAGTTTCTTTTCAGAAAGCCTCTGCTTCTAACCTCTTTGTCAGACTTTTCCTCATCTGAAACAGAAAAAATAAGAAGGATTCTCCATTCCTCATTTCAACAAGAAGAAAAGTCCCCATATATTCAAAGGTGGTATTTTATCCAGTACCTGACCCATCTGGGATCATGAATTATGGTAAAAGTAACACACACACGCGCACACACCCCTTGCAGCCTGATTTCTTGGCCAAAGTGCTAAAAATAGGTTTGGAGTCAAATCAACGTAAGCACGAGCACCCAAACTCACACTTGCTGCTCTTTATTTTCCTAAGGAAAGGGGAGAATTCATCTTTCCAAGCGTGGCCGTGGCCTTGCTGACTCACATACAGCTGCGCGAGTGGACGTCAGGCGAGCGCCAGGCCTTGCCGCTGAAAGTGGACGCCCTTTTTGCACAGGTGCAAATGGCTGCACGGGGACGGGTGCGGCCAGGAGTCGGCCGGAGAGACGCTGCTCCCTCTCCCTGCTGTGGCTGCTGCTCGCCGTAGCACGTTCAAGGCTAGTGCCGCTTTCTGGAAGCCAAAACCCGAGACTGTGTTTGTGTTTGCAGGTGGGGCTGGGAGGAAATGAGAGCGAGTGCTAACGCAGTCTTTGGCCTCAGCGGAGGTCAGCAAATGTCCAGGATGTGCATCTTTTTAGTAAAACACAACACAAAACCTCTTCTTACCACAGCACCATCACTGGACTCTGCCTCTAGTTATGACCAGAGTGAATTGTGTCTATTTTCACATAGAAGAATTTAACCATGTGTACAAATAGGTGCATACACATAAAGGAAAATTAGTTGATTGCGCTCTTCTTTGTTATGAAGCACTTGTACTTGCAGCAGTGACCTTTCAATTTAGTATAACAGACAGAGCTGCTTATTGGTACTGTCCATTTCAGAATTCAAAAGCTAGGACTTGGAGTGAGACATACAGGACCGCTCCCTAAACAACTTCAATTTCATGTGCTTCAAAAAATTTCTTTCTCTTCTTAACGCTAGATTTGCTTTTGCTGTGTTGGCAAGATGCAGTAGTGTCTGAAGACATCTGTTGCTGTGCTTATACTAGCAAGTAATTTGGTACGGTAGGAGCGTATCAGTAGACAGCATTTGGTGCTGAGTCACAAACCCGCAATGTGCAGTTTAGGGGGTTTACTTTGAAGTAAATTGGGTCTGGTTCTCAGGACCAGGCACCCCCATTGCGCATGTGGCTCAAAGCTGTCTGCAGGACTCGTCAGGAGTTCAGCCTCTCATGACCCCTCAGGAATCAGGGCACATTTGCTGCACACCTGAGGCACAGCTTCCAGGTTAGTTTCCTCTGAACAGAGTCCAGTTTGCATGTGTTAAAACAGTCCCATGAACCAAAACAATGTGCGATAAGCGGGGATGACTGAGAAATTTGCTTAGAAACACACTTCCGTCCTGAACCAGAAACCTAATGTGCATGCAGGCAGTGGAGATCAGACCCGGTTATTCTACATGTGTGCACAGTAGCTGCCCAGCAACTTCACAGCCTGGACAGATGTGATAAAGGGCAGGAGATAAGTAAGACCCCTGCAAGGAGAGTGTCCTGCCTGGAGTCATGCGTATTGTCAGTGGTTTATCAGTGTGAGCCACTGTCCCTCTGAGTCAGCCCAGTCAGGACCCTGTTGAACAGGCAGTTATTGGTGCTTGGGAAGGAGTAGTGAAGGGCCCTTTTTGCAGTGAGGGCCCCACACAGTGCTTATGCTCTTTTAACTGAAAGAGGATAACAAATATTCCTATAGCATGTCTTTTGCCAATAATGGTGCCCCAAAGTGCCGGGTTTCATTCCATTTTGAAGCAGTGTGATACCTTCTGATTGGTGGACACAAGCCTCAAGCCATACCTAACCAAATCTCTTTGAAAAAAGAGACTAGAATCAACATTGGTCAGCATGAGGCTGGCATACAGCAAACGTGACTCTGGGAAAAACTGACAGCCATATTTCAGCTGTCCTGTAGTCTTAATTAAATGTTTGTCTTATCCGTGTCGTATCTTTTTTCTCTGTGGACACGCGGGTCACTGCAAATGTCACAAAACCTAATTGTTACTATTTTGACAGACAACTCACCTTTATCTCACTTTAAGCTCTTTAGGCTTATCTATAGGATCTAAATCATTCTTTGACAATATCATCTCTATTTCAAAGAAATTGATTTCTTTCCATAGAGGTGCTGCTGTCATTGCAGTTCAGTACTTCCCTGCTAAAGCTAGGTAGAGAAGTGACACTCCTTTTCTTTGAGTGGAGTAAGATAAATAAATGCAAGGGCATCTCTGGCTTTCAGGGAAGAGCTAGTGGTAAGAGCTGCAGCAAGAAATCAGGAGCTGAGAAACAGGTTAGTGTAGTTGACTGGAATTTTTCCAGGGTTGCTAACTTGGTTGGTAATTCCAGGGTGAAGTCGTGGTACAGCAGTGGGGTGCTGCTGCATTTCCTTCCCCATTCAGTCACTACCTGCCCTCACTACCTGGTTTCACTACCCAGTTCTTCAGTCCCCATTGTCCTGAGAGGAGAAGGTAGTTGAAAAGCCTGACCCAGTATGACTCTCTGATAGTAATTTCATTAAGAGGATGAACAACTCTTTTCTAACAGTCTTTATAATCCCTTCAGGCAATTCTACCACCCAGTTTTATTCCAGTGGGGTGATTTAACCTTTACCTCCCTCAACACACCTACTTCAACCCATGAAAAGTTAGACATTATACATTCAAAAGCACCAGCTGCTTTCTATGCCATTCTACAAGTTCTTCTGCCCATGCTCTTCAGCTGCTGTCAAAGCCATTGCATTGTGCTTGTGGCCGGTTTGGCAATGGAGTATTCTTGGACTGGTGAAGATGGAGGTTGTGAAGGCAGTTCTTATTTCCCAAATGTCTTATCATTAGTTAGGAAGAAACCTTCACCTTATACCATCAATCTTTACGGTTTTAGGCTGTCCTTCACTGAGAAGGAAAAGTAGATTAATTCTGCTGGTGGAATTGTCCACTTGTCTCCTGTGGTACACAGCCTGAGACTGGATGCCAGAGCACAGGAGAAAAATCACCTTCTCCATAGGTAGGTGTCCAGAAGGAGGAGAATTTCTGCCTTCCTTCTCCTGTTCAGTGTCTTTTAGAGCCAGGCTGAATGCTCTTCCATGCACATCTCCCATATCCCACTTTGGCAATGCTCCTCCAAAGTGTTCCCAGCCACTGGTCTAGCTCACAGGCATATGACCATGTCCTCACAGGAAAGCTTGTCTTCATTCCCGCATATTAAAAAAGAAAGGTTTGCACTATTTCTGTATATCAGTGTTGAGGTCCGACCACGACAAAACTCTATACCCTCACTGTTTTTCTTACTTTCTCTCTTTTTTCTTTTTACCTCATCCTGTGTCTGTTTGGATGTTCTGGCCATTACTAACGTAATCAATGACTGCAAAATAATGAAGAGGCAAGAGTAATGCTGCTATGTTGAGCATTCAGTGCTAATTTGTAGTATTTTAGTGAAAAGAAAAAGAAGCAAAAAACAGGCTCAGAGTGACATATTTATCTTCTCCTCCTCCACCTTGCACCTGTTCCCCTCAACCCTCCTTTGTTGGCTTAAAAAAAATAACTAATGTTTTTCCCATAATGTGTGGGCAACTTCAGTGCATCTGAGTTTCTGAGACAGAGAGGAAAAAAGGAGAAAGTGAGTGACTAAGAACTGCAGCCGGGGTGAGTTTTCATTGTGGTGCTCACCACTCATTTTGGTAAGGCTCTGTAGGGAATCTGGGCCTGGCCCCCCGGTGCTTTATTTTTGTTTCTGACAGTGGCAATGCAACAGCAGCGATGCCTCAGCCCTGAGACGCAGTCTGCCCTGCAGCAACCCGCAGCTTCAACAGCTAATCTCCGTCGAGCCGCTTCCTGCCCTGCCTTCCTCTCCTACCCCACCCAAGCTAAGCCAGGTTTAACCACCCCTCACACCGTGTGCCAGGGTGGCAGTGGGCTAACCAGCAGTCCTTGCAGAAAAAGCAAGGGCAGATAGGTGAGGAAAACCTCTCTGCAGCCCAAATGTATGCAGACATTAACAGCAACACCAGCGATGCTCCCTGCGTGGCAGCAGCTTGGAGGAAGACAGGCTGGGCAGGCAGAGGTGCCAGTTGGGTTAGGATGTGTCTGCGCTGAAAGGCATGCTCTCTGGCACCCACGGCTGCGTGGTCTCAGTTTGCAGTGGGATTTGTGAGAGGAGGGGTTTTTTTTTCCATTGATGATAAGTGCAAGTGGGAACAGCTGCTGACTGCTTGAAATAATAGCGGAGGCACTGGGATCTTGAGATGTTCAAGTCAACACAAGTTGGCCTTGAGAGTTCTGAGCTCTGGCTTAAAGTGTAAAATTATCCTTCAGCCACAGGAAGCTGATCACCCATGCCAGTAAGTCAAGTTCAGTGGAGGTGAGGTGACTCATGTGATCACTTCAGAGTCTGCCTGGTTCCTGAAAAGGTGGTTTCTCCTGCTCCTCCCCACCCAGGCTGGCCAGGACAGCCACAGTTTTATAACTGCTGCTTTCTCACACTTGCAGCTCAGTACTGCCTGAGGTGATGCAGCAGCCCCAGCCCGAGGGGAAAAAGAAAGTCTCTCCCCTGCTAAGAGAAACATGTAACACATAAACAGCCCGGCTCCCTGTGGCAGATTTTGGGACACCAGGTGCCTCTTCCTGCCACCCAGAAGGTTTACAGAGCCTGACCGTGGGTCTTCCCAGCTACAAACCTACACCGCTCCTCTGCCACGACACCAACACCCTGCGAATGCTGGCTGGTGCCGTGCAGATGCTCCGGCCGCCTGGGGACATTTGGGCTCCAGCTGTATCAGGCCAGCTCCGCTGACTCACGCTGGCTGGGGATCGGGTGCCAAACGAGAAAAATCTCTCATTGTGCCTGCCTCGTTATTTGGGATTTTTTAATTGGTTATTTATCGCAATTTCCATTCGTTAAAAAAAGAGCATGAGTAAATTTTATATGTTGCTGGGTTTGCTCGTAATGACGTAAGATGATTAGAAGTGAAAGAAATCAGAGGAAAAATGTTATGGTCTCTGTAATCACTTTCACTGTTTCCCAGGAATAATTAGTCAGCTTCCTTTAGTTTTCTGTGGGAGTTTTTTGTGTGTCACAAAAGAAAGAGTAAAATAGTTCCTCTAAAAATAAGAAAACATGGTGATAAAAACCTAGACTGACAGGAAGAGATGAAGATGTCTTTAATGCCTAATGGAGTACTTACGTGAAGAAGAAAGAGGTGCCTGAAGCACAGGCTGTAACTGAGAGTTTCCTTTTTCCCTCTTACATACCGATGTCTGCTTGAAGAAAAGACGTGTGTGGGTCTTAGGCAGCCTTCTCTAGTACATGTGCTGAGGGGTAGAACACTGGATGTCACATAGCAGCTTATGTCTTTGAAGGGACCTGTTACTGCTGTAAGTACAGTTTGACTTCGGTGTAAACTACAAAAGCTTCTGTACTGCCAGTAAGCAAACAGAAGTTTGCAGTGTAGCTGTTTAAAAAACACACAAGCAGTGCTGTGAGGGGAATGTCTCAAACACCATCCCCAGGTGCTGGGACAGGTCAGCCAGAAGAGAGGTGGGCATCTCTGATGTACAGAGGAATGCCTTGGGCCTAGAGTTCCCCTCCTTGTGCTGCCAGCTTTCATCTCCATTGCACAGTAATGCAACCGTTTCTCTTCACTGACAGCAAGAAACAGGTCCGCAGCAAACCACGAGGGACACAAGCATGCCTGCTTGTGCAAGGCAGCACTCCTTGCCTTCAGTGAACGTGCTCCAGCACAGCAGGTTCCTAGCTGGGGAACAGACAGGAATAGCCTGCTGGCTGGAAGCTCTTGGACTTTCAGGGACAAGGGTACCTGTTTGCAGAAACATCATCCTATGGCAGAAATGTGCCAGCTTTGATCAAGCTTTACCTGGGAGAAGACCTCCTAGAGCCAGGGGAGACACTCAGATCGAAGGGCGTTGCACAGGGCTGACTTCCCGGGCAGGTGGTGCACCCCCTCCTTTGGGCTGCGGGAGAAGCAGAGTGACAGCCTGATTCATCCCGAGTCAGACCAGCAGCTGGAACGTGGGCCATCTATGAAAAAGTGGGTATTGTTGGTGTCTGGTTTCTCTTTTTTTTTTTACTATTTCTCTCCCCTTTCTCCGTGCCATCCTCTAACTGTTTTCTCCCTCCTCCTCCTACCCTAAAAGCACTTAGCTGCTTTCTAACATAGAGACTTACTCCTAAAACCCAGCCAGCAGAAAGGAGATTGCATGATTAGGCAAGGGGAGCTCTGGATTTGGGTCCTGTCTCCAGTTCATGGGGAAGAAGCCAAGAAGCTATTCAACAAGCCTGCCCTCCCTTTGCGGAGATAATCCATCCCTGGGGCTCAGCTGCCCAGCTCTGGCAATGCTGGCACAGAGGCAGCTGTGGTGGAGATGAAGAGCTTTACTCACCACTGCCCGAGAAGCAAATAGCCAGTGTTGGTTTCCCTCCTGCAAACAAGAAACTTGAAAATGAGGGCAGCAAAATGCCGGTGGTCATCCTTTTCCCAGGCTCTGGCATTGTGCAAGGAGGCTTCTCTCTGCTGCAGAGTGATTGCCTAGGTCGGCCTCTCCGCCACGCGTCCCTGCCCGAAGCAAAGCCCCTTTGAGTCAACGGGAAGTCTTCCTTACGCATTCCGTGCCTGAGCGTGCGCGCAGCCAACCTCACTCCGTACGGCTCCCGCATTTATATTAAACTCTTCCTTGGGATTTTAAGATTACCAAACACACTGTTTCAACAGAGCGAGGATTTTCAACATATCCTGCCCAGAGGACTCCAGTTCACCTTCCCACGGGGACTTTTTTCCCTCGTACTGGGAGAAGCAGCAATTCATTATGTTTGAGTTGGGAAACATCTTTTAGCCATTGCTGTAGCCCCTCAAATGTTTAACGATGTGCAGTCACGCCAAGAGGCATTCCTACATTTTTCTGCTGATATTCAAAGACTGAAAATCAATTTGTCCCCTGCCTAATTTGCCCGCTCTGGTTTCAGCATTCTGTTTCTTGTCTTGTTTTCAAGATTTTCAGGTCTCTGTTTACATTTGTGGAAAATAGGAAGTTAATATTAAACTAAGAGTGAAAATTAGAACAAGATGCATTGTGAATATTTTGGTCATATTTAAATTTGTGCATCCTGTAGAAGCCAACACTATCACAGTAAAAGCTACTTTCTTGAGTATGTACAATTTCTCATCAATTTTTATAACAAAAATGCTTTGTTCCTGCTAGACTGCCTTCCACGGAAACTATGCAAGGTTTTCATGAAATGCTTTTAAGTCCTGGACTTAACTGAACCTTATGGGTCTTTCCACTCATTTCTCTTTTGTTTTAAATTACTTAATGTTAGAGCTGCTCTGAAGGTTTTCCCAGCTTTCCAGTCATAGAAATCTTGTTACGTCTTCAAACTGGACAGCTTTGCCTGCTTTGTCAAATGTCTATTTTGGTTAGGACTGCTTTGAACTCAGAAAGCCAACTATTCCACTTGTTTTTACCACTTTGAAGGAAAACATTATTAATCCTTATGTTAGTCTGTTTATGTGCAGCCCTTGCATTTTGGAAAACATTTGCTAACTTTTTTCTGACTTCTGGCTTAGGTACCTAGAGATAAGAATAATTTTTGTATTAATATACAGAATATGTTTTAGAAGCAAAAGTAATGGTTTATTTTTTTTTTAATTTAGTAGTCATAAAAATAAATATTTTCTATGTAACATCATGAAGACATCATTACACCACAACTTGCATGATGGGAGTGATTATCAACCTATTGGTCTATTAATGATGCTAAATGAACACTCTCTTTTAAACTTGCATTTATCTTCTAATAGATATATTGATTTAAAGAAGTCAAAACCCTTTCATCTTCATTTTTGCCTTCCCTCATGTTCCCAAATAATCATTAAAACACATTGTGGTTTAAGATGCCTATAAATTGTGCCACTATATGCACAGTAACTAACTGATGTGCTTTTTGTATGACTAGATGTTGCTGGTCTTATGCTTTCAGAAAGGGCTGGTGCTGCACTTGTCTGGACTCCAGGCAAGATCTCTTCTTCTGCATTGCTCGGCGTGTGCTTCTGCCCTGGTAAGGCTTTGAAGACCTTGTTTCCATGCCAACCCTAATTTGAAAATACTCACATCTGTATCTCCCTCAACTCTTACATGCCTCCCTGAGGTAGGATGTAATGCTGTTTTCTTTTGTGCCAGATCTCAAACCACAAAAAGTCCTGATTCAGGCTTCAGTGGCGCAGAGAGGGAGGCAGAGCGGTGCAGACCAGCGATGGGGCAGTGGTCTGGACCCTGCTCCCTAGGGGAAGGAGTTTCTGCTCTGGACTGGAACTTTCTGTTATGTTAAATGGGATATAATATGTGGGCAGAAGTGGAACAGCTCTAATTTGGCAAAGGTAATGATCCTGGCAGGGGAAAGAAGGTAGATGAAATAAGAATGTTGGGTGCCAAAAATCAGCCGTGCTCTCCTATTTTTTTTTTTCTCAGTCTGTGCATATGATTTTGAAACTTTTTCTCTGTTTGTTTTAGAGTGAAGCTGTGCTTAATCTTTGTCCTATGAAGTGTGCTTGCACAATTTTCTCCCAATTTCATAGTCTCCTAGGCACATTGTGGCTGTAAGCACATGGGTGCATGTTGATACGGTTGACTGAATGAAGAGTGTGTGTGTGTGTGTGTGTGTGTGTTTAATTGGAAAGTAATGGGAGGGTGGGTGGCATTGTGCCTCCGAAGAGAGGATCCTTTGTGCCAACCAGAGCCCCAGGAGAGACAGAGTCTGACCACACAAACAGAGCAGTTCTCTTCCCCACTAACTCAGGATGTGCAACAGCAAAAGTGGCAGCAGCAGCATTCCTAACATCAGTGTGGGGATCCCAAACCACTCATGCTCTGGTCCAGTCATACCAACCCCTGTTACCTTGCAGCAGGTCAACCCCTGGGCACCTGCGTGTGGTCTGCCATGCTGCGAGGTGGCTGAGCCACCAGAGCACCGTCTCTGCTGCTCCTTCCATTGGACCTGGCAATTTCCAGCTGCTGTGAGCTGCCAAACGGCGAAGAGGACAGCCGTAGTGCTCACTCCCCATCTAATTCCTCACACGAGCCACTGTGCACGGGAGCCACGAGTTAACATGCAGCAGAGGAGCTGTGGCAGCTCGGCTTTTTATTCACAAGGCAAAACAAGCCCCACTGGCAGCTGAGGAGGCAGCCCCTCGGGGGACCAATTACTACGACGTGCGCTGTACAAACTGCGGCAGGCGGCCGCCGGCTCCCCGGGGAGATGCTCCGCCGGGCTTCGGAGCAGGAGCCAGCCTGATCCTCCAGACACAAGTTGTTCCTCACGTCAAAACTGCTGCTAATGACACAATTAACTAACCAGGGACTACTGAGGAGCTCTTAATTAGGTAAACACTGCTCAGTGAAAAACGAGTGCCCGGTTCTGAGCGTACTGCTTCGTGTCAGGCTGCTGGGAGGTGAAGCCTCCGCCTGCGGATGAGGAATCTGCTTGAAGGTCTAATTTAGGTGGTAAAACTGTAACTCAGCTGGGAATTCCCTTTCATGCAGAATTTAAAATATGTGCTAGAAGCAGCTCAACGGCTCACAGAAATGCCCTAGAAGTATTTGAAATATTTCATTGCATATACAGAAAAAGATTACTTCCTTAACCAGAGCAGCGGCAGAGAAACTGCTGTCTAATTTTAAGTGAACCAACTGGGAAAATCTCAGAGACAAAACCCAGGGGGAAACTACAAAAGCATTTTGCATTCTTCATAAGATAACGGGCCTGATGCAGTGCATGGCCCTCAGAGCATGAACTGCAGATCCTGTAGCCCAAACAACTGCAAAATTCATGGACTTCTCATTACAGGGTCTTCAAAAATGAAGACCACCATGGCCATGTATTTCTTTTACCCCTGCAGTCTGTTATTACTTAGCCCTGAGTGTTGAAAGAAACCCCATGGTGTTTAGCTGGTATTGGCTGGCTGAAATTTGGACTGAAATTTTAAAAGGAGTCTCGGGGAGTTGAAGTTCAGGTCAGTGGGATTTGGGCCTCCAACTCCCGAAGGCTTCTCTTGGATGGAATTTTGAATCCTGTCTTTATCTAGGTATTTTCAGGGCCCACTGCCGCAGTTACCGCACGTGGAGCACTCACTGCGAATTCTCTCGCTGGATGCCTGCCTGCTCAGCACGGCGAAACAGCAAGCAGGGAGCAGGACGATGCGGCACAACCACTGCGAAAGGTAAAGCAATGCCCCTGGCAGATAGGAGAGCTTACTGATGTACTACAAAGAACTCTGCCATCTGGTGCTAATTAAAAGCGAACGTCAGGAGAGCTCTTATCACATGGTAAGGGTCAGCAAACAGTATGTCTGCAATCAGTAAACGTGGGTATGGAGGAATTCAAAATCTCTTCTTAGTACTTTTAACCAGCGAGTTTCACCATTTCTTGCCTAGCTATTTTCATTAGGCATGGGAAGAGATTACTGGAGAATTCAGCTAATCTATCTGTGGTATAGAAAAGAGCAATTTGCACCAGGCAACTCTAAAACCTCACCTGTGACCTGCAGCAGGTACAGATACACTTTCAGAAAACACTGTAGGTGTGTCTCAGTCAGACCCCAGAATACTTTGTTCTTAGTTCTGCATACCTGTGTGAAATTCATGCTTGGTGGAGAGACCGAAGCAGTGCTATCACTTAGATACTAATGATATCGATACAGATCTCATGTTTTCTCTCAGGAGAGTAGGATCACAGGTATTTTACAAAGCTGCATTAGGGCAGCGGCGTTCCTTTGGCACTATCCTGTATCTAACAACACGAAGAAATTTGTAGGGAGTTCACCAAGTGCTGTCGTGATTATTTATAGCATTATCTGCATAGATGGGCACTTCCTTTCCACCCATGCCAGTTAGTCATCAGTGCATGCCCTGATGGATATGAAGTTAATAAAGTTCCGCTCCCAATATATACATTCTCTTTTAGGTTAATTATCTTTGTATCAGCGTAAGAGCTCAGTGCTTTTCATGATGAGACCTGTTAAGTTTCATGATACCTCACGAGCGTGCTAACTCCAGTGGTACCTCTGTGTAACAGAGGAATGGAAATTGTTATACATTGGGTTTGATTTTCAGTGTTTGATGATTAGCTCTAGGAGATTGATATTAACTTCATAGCAGGAGATAGAGAAGTACCTTGCCTACTGTGTCACTCATTCTGAAATACATCTCGTCTCTTGCTCCCACTATTTCCTTTGTGGACAAACTCTGACAGAGTGTCATCTTCAGTATCTGAAAAGAGTGGCCCTAGGGCAGATATCTCACCACTGAGTTCACTGATGAAGATGGATTCAAGAATATATGGTAGAAAAAAATTTTCACTTTAGTGTCCTTATTAACCTGAGTTGATGTGTTGACTTCCCAGGGAACAAACCCACTGATTTGTTCTTGGGCTTCAGCTTTTTAACAGAAAGACTTTTTTATGTTGTACCTATTTTTTTAAGACTTTGCCTGTTTAGTTGCTCTCTTCACCGCCTCATCTCATTCCTCTCATTTCTATCTTTAGAACTTACCTGTGTTTGTTTATGCTGCTTCTTTCAGCTGCACTAGATTCACATTTCCATTTTCTGGTGCATACCAGCATGGTTTGAATAACTTCTCGCACTCTGCCATTTAATCCCATGTGTGTTGTTTTATTTTTTGTCCATTGCTTCCTTTCCAATTTAGCCACATACCTTCTGTAGCTCTTCTTATGGGTTGTGCAGGGCACGCACTCAGTCCCCCTGCTGAGTCTAAGTATTTTAATTTCCCTGTTTTTGACATTAGGGTCTTTCTCAACCGCTTCCTCCATTTTCAGAAATCCCCCTGTCTGAATTCAGTGTTACCAATGTAATTTTGGGGTATGACTCTTCCCTTGTTGAGGTGGAATTGTACTGTATTGTGGTTACTGTTGTTTTTGTTTAACTGGAACTGCTTATCAAGTCAAAACTAGTTGTGCCATAGAAACAGTTTTTCTATGCAGCAGCTTTTTCAGATGCAGAGAATTTCCCCTGATATTAGCCCAGCATGTATGTGGACAACTAAGGTCACCACATACTGTTGTTTTGTTTGACTCAGCTGCCTAGTCTTCCTCAATACTGCAAGTTCCCTACTCCACATCATTACTGGGGTAAAACAGCACTGGTTTTTCAGGGCTGCCTTGCTGTTTAACAACACATTTGATAAGAAACTAGCCTTCAAACTTGTTACTCCATCTAGACTTGGCCTGGTTGGAAAATTTCCAAAGGGACACTTTCTTGGTGAAAATCAGAAATGAAACGAAAGTAACGACAACATTGAAAAAAATGTAATGACATTTATATTATAATGACCTTATAGCAGCCTTTCAGTACCTGAAGGAGGCCTACAGGAAGGATGGAGAGGGGTGTTTTACCAGGATGTGTAGTGATAGGACAAGGGGGAATGGCTTTAAACTTTTACCGTTTTTACAAGGGTGTGTAGTGGCAGGACAAGGGGGAATGGCTGTAAACTAAAAGAGGACAGATTTAGATTAGATATTAGGAAGAAATTCTTCACCACGAGGGTGGTGAAACACTGAAGCAGGTTGCCCAGAGAAGTTGTGGATGCCCCCTCCCTGGCAGTGTTTAAGGCCAGGGTGGATGGTGGAGCTCTGAGCAACCTGGTCTGGTGGAAGGTGTCCCTGCTCATGGTAGGGGNGTTGGAACCAGATGATCTTTAAGGTCACTTCCAACCCAAACCATTCTATGATTTCATAATTGAAGACATCCAGTTCAGAGAGAACAACAGATATACGTTCATTCTTGCTGTTTTCTCACACTGTCTTCTCTAGATGCAGAAAAGCAAGGAGGGTGGAAGTGAGTGTCCTCAATCAAAAATGCGGAAATTTTTCAGCGAAGCAGAATAGCTCAATTTAATTAACCATTGGTTGTTATTAGCTAGGGTTGTTATTAGCTAGTGCTGTCTGCCTCCTTCCTTTCCCATAACAGAGCAAAGCTGAGATGCCTACACTGTGCAAGGAAAGCTCTCTGCCACAGGGCAAGCTTGTATCTCATACTCCAAACAGCTTACAGCGCTGGGGACTTCAACATCAGTATCAGACTCTTTGGTACTCATAGCACTTCCCAGGATACCTCAAAAGAGATCGATATCTGTTCAATATGCAGGCAATAATTCAATTATAAGCCAATTGTTGACACATGCAGATGAATCAACAGTTCAATATAGATACGTGTAATCAGAAAGGCGTAGAACACAAGTGTCGGCAGACTGCATCAGAGTTTGTTTCCTCTGCTCCTGTCTTGCGTAGGAGGAACCTCAGAGCCTCGTTAGTAATGGGCTGGCAGGCGCATGTAACACAGAATGAGTGTTGGCAAGCCGGTCACTTAAACCCTGATTCTGCAAAATCCTTTTGCTCACGCCTCATGGTGGTTTAAGTTCAGTGCCCAGGTGAGGAGGGACCAGCAAATCACTTTGGTCCTCATAGCCCTTCTGGAGTAGTTTTTCTCTGGTCTTCAACTGCAAGCTGTGCCTGCTGCCTTGGCTTTCAGTAACTTTCAACAAGCATTTCAATGGAAATAGGCAATTTTATGTATCATGTCTGCATCTATCTGGGCTGGAATAGCTTAAACCATGACAGTTTGAGGTGTTTTTCTAATTTTTTTGGAAGAAGAGATTTTTTTTTCTCCTTTACGTGCACCAAAGCCATTGACTGTGCTATGGCTCTGAAACCAAAACCGCAATTACAGTGTTTATTTTTAGGACCCTGGCTTGTGTCACCAATTTAGAGAAGATGTGGTTAAGCTAACCGTCACTCACTTCTACTGCTTGCAATTTTGTGTTTCACATTTGTATAAAGCCTATTACCAGAACAACAGAATGTTTCTGTTCCAGGACCATAGATAATTGATAATTTGAGAGGAAGTCAATGCAACGTCAACATTTCAGTTTTTCAGGTCTTTCTCGCTCAGTTTATGGACTGCATATAAGACAGCTCTTCCTTAAAAGGTCAAAATAGGTAAAAGGGGCTTTTTAAGATATCACCACAAGCACTAGCCTCCTTGCTTGACAGGCACTAAGAAACAAATGGCCATAGAAAGGGTGGCCATAGGAAATAAGCAGGATTGCCACTCTTTGGCCTAACAATTAAGCTTGGCTTAGCTGTTATGCATGTTTCTATGGCTCTGAGCACAGAAGATTTTAACTACAAACCAGTACAAGGTCTTGGGTATATTTTTTTTAAATACTGCTGCTGCTACCTCAGAAGTTGGGCTGTGACTTTTCCTGCTCCCCATAGCTTGAACATTTTGAAAATTTTGCCTGTGGTGGCTCTGCTCAGTGCTCTGTCATTGAGTCTTCAGAAAAATGAACACAGAACTGAACCTCTCTGATCCGGCAGCACTCTATGCTCATTTTGGTGAGGAGTGAAATACTAACATGTAGCACTGAAAAATCCAGTTTGCTGTGAAATGATGCAGTTAAAAAAGCATTACCACTTATAACTCAGAGCATTTTGGGGCATGCACAGATTTTAATGTGGTGCTTCTGCACCATGGGAAAACCCTTTATCACAACAGCTTTGCCATTAGTTTGACAGGTAAGTGGCACCTGATGTGACTTACCAGTGACTGTAATTCATTCAATGTATCTCACTGACTCAGACTGTCCATCAGTAAAAAGAGCTGGAAAAGGTAAACCTCCCAAGCTGAAGAGGGAAAGGGAGGAAGAGTCTCCCAACAGCTCTGGACTTTATTCTGGATTCTGGTGCTTACAGAAAGAGGGTCTCAAGACCCATCCTTACAGCCACAGGGCAAAGTCCCTGGGAAGCTGAAGATAAGAAGAATGGTCCCTGCAAACAAAAAGTGGGACTAAGCCATCAGCCACCTTGCTGCGTGTGGGAGTGTGCATGGCTGTGTACCACTGCAGGAGGAGCAGGCAGGAGGATCTGGGTCTGAGGGACGCACACATTCTTTTGCACCTCCTAAGCTCAGGGAGCAGGACAGTTGCTGGCATTTCTTTCGGGGGATGCTCTTCGTCTTTCCCTGGCCCACGTCTTGCCAGCATAGGAGGTGCAGAGTGGTGGCACAACCCACCACCTGCTCCCACCACCTCCATCGCCCCTCCCCCCGCAGTCCTTTCCCCTCTTCCCTGCAGGGACACATCAGGAAGCTCCAGCATGGCAAAGGCATGTGCCTGGCTCCGTGCTCATCCCTGCGGATGCTGTGAAGCCAGGGACAGCTCACCTGTGGACATGGGACAGTAGCACTCTGATCAGCACTTTATGAATGCCAACAGCCATTGACAGCGTTTCAGTAACACTAAATATGTCCCAAAGGACTGACTCAGTTGTTTACACACTAAGTGAATGGGAAATGGTAAAAGGGAGGTTCTGTGGCATTTGAAGAGGGGAAAAACCATGCTGTAAGGTATAGATGGTGTGCAAGTGCGTAGTGATGAGTGGCCGAAAGCATGCTACTTGGTGGCATAGAGAGTTTCTGCTGAGACCCTGAGGACTGAGAATGCAAATGAAGAGGGTTGAGGTGAACCAGCAAAGAGTATGTAGTATGCAGGGCCCAGAAAGTCACTTTAGCAAACAGAAGACAACAATTAACAAGGATTTCGCTGGAAGGGAAGAAGTCAGGAAGGAAACAGTTCTCATTAGGATTAGATAACAGGCAAGAAAAATGTAATAGAAACCAAATGAGGGATAAAAAGCTGGAAAAGAATTAAGTTCCTGGGACAGACACTAAAACAATCCGGAGAAATTCATTTGCTCTGTTTGGAAAAAGAGATCAAGGATTAGGTAATTTATAAGGCTGGTGAATCATTTGCAGTGAATAATTTATTTTGTGAATGTGGTCTCATTTTATGATCCGAAGAAGTCTTCAAGCAGGTTATGAATTAATTGACGTGCATTTGCTAGCTGTTTATGAATAATGTTTGGTGCAGTTTGTTCATTTGTTTTCTATGGAAGTAGCAATTTTTCATCTGCTCCAACTTTGGTTAATGAAGTGGGTGACTTATTTTGTGTGTTCTCCTTTCTTGCCTGATAAGCATCATTTTTAAACCTGTGTGAGTGCTTGAATCAATGCCCAAGCCCGGCCACCAGTACAGCCCCTTTGGGCACTTGGGGTTCTCCACGCTTGACACATCGTCCAGGCCCCTCTTGGAGTTGCTGCTGGCAGGCTTGCTCTCTGTACAGATGGTAAATCTCATCATCAGAAGGCATTTGATGGCATTGCTTCATCAGAGGTTTGGAAGTGCATGCTGGTGGTAAATCCATTTCCTGGTGAGACGCTCCAAGACCTGCTCCGGGCTCCTTGTCTGAATGAGCTGGCTTGCCCTGGAGCTGCACCCTTGTCCGCCTGAGCAGTGCTTGGCACACCACAGGGTCTGCTGGGACTTTCAGGTGCCAAAAAGCATGCAGCCAAAGGGAAAAAATAAAGTAGGCATAGATTTCTGATCACACAGCTGTGTTCTTGCACAGCCCAAGGAGAAAATCCAAAGCCACAGCGTTGCTCATGGCTCTTTCTGCTCACTAATCTCTAAAATGAAGGTTAACCAAAATGTAGGTCTGCAAGGGGAAAGCAGGTACTGGAAAAGGGGGTGTAGGCGTAGAGCCAACAGAGCACTTCTGCACGTGCTGAACATTTAGCCGTATGATGCCAACAGGGCTATATAACGGGATCTACTAAATGCTTTGTGATCCACATTCTCACAGAGGCTGATTTTTTTCATATGACTGCTTTACTAAAGGGAAGTTCTCACTAAAGCAAGACCAGGGAGTCCTGTTTATTGCGCAGGAATTTTTTTTACTTGTCTGTTTTATATGGATTTTTTTGATGGGAGGCATTTGTATCACAGGAGCTCTGTGTTAAATGAATGGCCTGTCTGTGCGGGTCCAGCTTTGTGGTGAGTGTCCCTTTGGCTTTATCAGGGAAGCAGTAAAAGTGATTAGGTACAACATTAGGGCACATTTTGACTGCAAAAAAAAATCTGCTGTTTTCTTTTAGTTAGAGCGATCACAGAGGCTACTGCTAACTGAAGCAGGTCCAAAGAGTTAAGCACGCTCATTGTTTTTAAGTTGACTGTGCCTCTTTCAGATGTCTCAGAATTTAAATCTACAATCTTGCCGTGAAATATTTAATTTTAAATGCATGCCACTATTTCTGCTTCACTGCAGTACCCATCCAATTAAATCTAACTTAAAAAGAAAAAAAGAAAAAAAAAGCTCCACATACTTTATATTAAATGACTTTCTTGACATATTTGGGAATTAACAAAAAGCGAGAAGCCTATTTAACAACTTGCAACATATATGATTTTAACAGCCAAACTTACAATAGCTGTTCTTTCATCTATAAATTAAGTGTATAACAAAGCCATAATTAAAGACCTTACCAGCAAAACTTTTCAATGGTGTGTTCTTTGCAATGGACTTTGAAGCACCTTCAATTGGAGCAATGGGAATTCTTCTGGACAATACTACACGCTGCAGATATAGCTTCATTAATTATAAGCAGAGCTTTCAGTATTTATTTCTCCTGCCAAAATCCTTATGCATTGCAACAGAGAACTGTTTTTCCCTTGTGCTTGCTTACTAATGCTGCTAGAATGTGAATATAAAACAATATCTGTCTGTCTCTCTTGATCCTAGACACGATTGTTAGGCTTTCATGCTAATTTCCCTGTCTATTGAGTTAAGACTGGATTAAGGAGGCAGAATTTCTATATGCAGTTAGGGTTCCCTAAATCAATTCAAGGTAATTCTTGGTGACTGAAGGTACAAGGCACCTATTGTTTAAATACCTTGGGGTTCTCCACCACCACCTCAGCTCACCCCATCAGAGACAGTGCAGTACCGATGGCAACAGTGATGGGACTTGCTCTTGGTCTACCTAGGTGAAGAACGGAGCCCAGAAAATACTGTCTGCTATACAAGACTAGCAAGGGTTCCTGGCACATCGCACTCCTGGATCGCTGGTCTAGGGATTCAAACAACTGTGAAGCCAGTGCAGTGCATCAGTATATAGGAATCTCCCAGATTCCCTCACCTCATATTCAAATAATCCTTTGCTTGACTTTGCCCTGTTGTTTGGAAGCCGGCAACTAAATCCAGGGGGTCACTCAAAGACTGAGGGGACACTCTGGAAAATAACAGAGACCTGGTGCTGGAGCAGTGCTCTCGAAGCAGAGAGTCCCCTTCCCAGCCACTTCACATAAAAGCTTTCAACACTTGATCACTCTCCGTGAGAAGCCTTCTCCTCCCGGAAGGCTGTGCCAGAACCTCAGGCCTCCAAGGGCTGGAAATCTTCTGTGGTTTCCAAGCTAAATCTACCTGTAGCCAATATATTTCCATTTCTCCTTATAGCAATATTAGTCTTTGCTACAGTTACCTTCTTTTCCTCAGTGGGGTTTACCTCTTCAGGTATTCTCGAAGAGCAGTCACATTCTTTTTCCGTCATTTGTTTTGCTCAGTTCTGACACATTTCTCCCCAAGGGACCCCATGGCCATTCCCCTTTCTGTCCTCCCCAGCACATGCAGATGTGTATTCGTGACCACAGCTTGCAGACTTTGGTATTTGGAAAAAACCAAACGAGGCCCACTCTGAATAATTACTGGGCAGACAAACCTTTTCAGGAACGGCTGCATTGCAGGTTGTCAGGAGCTCGGGCTTGTATTTTTGCCTGGTCTCAGCCCTGGGGTAGGTACCAGACCCTGTGTGTTGCTGCTCACTGCTCCACCAGACGCTCAGAGTAAGGTTGCAGCACAGCCATAGCATACAGCATTCAAGCACAAGCTTTCCTTCAGTGACATTTCGACAAGCCTTTGCTCTGGTGCCTTTCACCCTACCTCCTTCTCAGCCTTTCTTCTCCCCTGAAGCTGGATTCTTATTGTCTCCCTATTATTAACTTGTTTGTTTTCTCCCTTATGAATTACAGGCTTCAGCCAGCCTCAACTAACCAGAAACGTGCTTCCAGTATGCAGTTATCTGGCTAGGGAATCACATGAGATATCTGGGTGGTGATCTGGCGGAATAAACTGAGCATCAGCATTTTGGCTATGGTAACAAACAAATAATTCAATATCACAGCTTAGCTTTGAGCTTGACCAGCCATGCACTAGCTGGAGGTATTTGCAGGGCCCACACATGATACAACATGTTAAACAGCTACACTGAAAAGCAAAGGATGCAAACAGATAATTTACCAGTGTCAAACAAGTTAGCGATGAACATGTAGAAGTTTGGGTAATTGCATTTCTAGGTATAAAATTCTGTCTGCATTGGTACAGTTTCTCTCAGCCATGTGTGGTAGCACCAAAATGGTTCTTGGTCTAAGCTTCCCCACAAAGGTTTACTTCCTCTTGCAGAAGGCTGAGCCACCTTTTCCCCTCCACGAGTTCAAGAAGTGTGAGATTCCACCAAATTTCCCTTGTTCTCCTGCTTCAGAAATGCTGGGAAGAAGACAAGAGCAGCACCAGCCTCACATCATTTCTGCTTCCAACCGTCCCTCGGCATCCAGCACTCCTGCTCCCGTGGCTCCCACTGTGACTCGCGCTTCACAGGACACCTGAACCTGCCTGACTCGTGCCCAAAGCATACCACCACTGCACTCCCCGCCAGTGCCAGGAGGTGGGCAGGCAGGGCAGGCTGTGGCATATTTCAGCAAAAGCTGGTGTGGACTACCTTTGTCCTCAATCAGATCAGGCCCTGCAGAACCTAGAGGCATTCACCCCCAGAGGTATCCTACCTCTAACCCAATGCTTCCCAGGCTGGCTGCAGTTTGTCCAATTATGTCCAATTCCTACACAACTTGATAGTTTTACACTCCTCCCCATTTTATCTATTTTAACTAAATTCCCCATAAAACACACAGTCAGGTGCCTTCCTGTAGCCCAGATACATGAGATACACTGCAATTCTTTAGTCTGGAAAATCAGTCATTGTCTGGGAGAAAGACATGAGCCTGAAGTGATGGAACTATTTAAGGTAAATTCTTACTGACTTTTAAATTTCATTTTCCATTTAATCCTGTCTTTAACTCACCAATAACCCATAAACTTCAGTTCAGACGCTGAGATCAGATTAGCGGACCTGTGGTAAGCTGGACTGCTTTTTTGCCCTTCTCAAATCCAGGAACAGAATTTACTGTTCTCCAATCACATGGCCCCAGTTGAGCACAAAAAAATCATTAAAGGTCTGTGCTGTGGACCTGCAATTTCACAGGCAAATTCCTTTAGAGGTGAGGATGGAGAGTGTCTGGTTCACCCGGTTTGAAGGCAATGAGCTCTTTGAGCTCCACTTCCACCTCAGGTGTGATCATTTCCAATTCACCTTCCTTCCACTCCCATTAGTCATCCTGCTTTTGCCACTGCATTTTGCATCCTCACTGAAATATTAGGGAAAGCATTCACCGAGTTTTGAGGCAGACTGCTTACTGTAGTTGTGATCTCTATGTTACCCTCACCAAATAATGCCCCCACTTCTTCTTTCTTTGTTCTCTTTTTATTTATATAACTGAAGAACGTTAAGTTTCTATTTTTATTTCCTTTGCAAGATCTAAACCAGTTTGATTTTTGGTATTTTTCATTTTATGCTTATAGATCTGACCTCCAAGGTGTACCTTTCCTTACTCAAGGGTCCCATTTTTCTTTCCGTGTAGGCTCCTATTTCTGATTTTCTTTATTTGAACCAGTTACTTGCACTGGAATGAGTATTGCCCTTTGCTGCACAGTCCCCCTGTCCCTTTTGCTTACACCTATGACTTTAGCAAATTTCAGACTTTGCATGATGCAGTATGAGTCGCTCAGTCTAGATGGCTTCAATCACTAGTTCCCTAACTTTGTCAAACTTTTCCTTTTATAAATCAAGGATCTATTTAAGAGAAGTGAATTAATTCCCAGTCATCTGACTGAAGGTAATTTTCTACAATTGTCTCTTCCAAAATGTCATCAGTACTGACAAAATCAAGTCAACAATCACTTATAAAGAATTCTGTCGACAATCATACCCAAGAATATATGGGTCCTGCTGTGATTAGTCTGCCTCTGAGAAACTGAATTTTCCCACAAGAGCAATTTCTATCATTACTTGCTTCTAAGAACTCTGCAAAGATCTCAATCTGTATCAAAAGTGGGTTTTACATCCCTCCCTCCTTTTTTTTTTCCTCGGCTAGTCAATCAGGACTGTAACTCCCTTCCCACATAGCCTTCATCCATCTTTTCTGTTTACATTCAAAACTCTCCAGGAGTGACTCTGCTGCCTTGTACAGAGTGCAGTCTTGATTTTGTTTGGTCCCCAGACACCACCACAATTATTAGTCATGTTTATATAGTGATCCTGTATCATCAGGTTGTTATGACACATTTTATTAACGTGTTGGAATCTCTTTGATGCTCAGACAGGCTGTGAAGCAGAATTATACATCCCCAGCAACGTCTGCAGCAGCGCGGTAAGGCACGCGGGGCTTGTATCCCAACGCTGCCTTTGTGGAACATGAGACAGTTGTTATTCTAACCATCACAGACCTCATCCTTTTCATTTAAACCAGTATCAGCACAATGGCTACTGCTAGTCCAAAGTGTTAACAGCTGTGTTAAGTGGCAGCCAACCAATTTCCTGTAACTTGCGGTGAGGTAGCCAGATGCAGAGAATATCTATATAAAGGCATCTTTTTTTATATGTGTGTAGAGAGGAAATCAAAAAAAGCCCCTTTTGCATTTGAGTTCAGTTTCCATATCTAGGCCAAGAATAGTGTGAGGGCTAAGGGCAAATGCCACCATACTGTCATGCCAGAATGGGGTCAAGAGTTGCTACAAGTGGCGAAATTGGATGAGGTTTACCCTAGGTCAGCCTCTGTTATAATTTTGTGTCCATCTTGGCAGATCCCAGAAGACGTACTTCAGCTTCTCTTCTTCTACAGAGCATAAGAAGGCACTACTCATTACTACTGTACACGTTTGCCTCCTGGCTTAAACAACATGGGATCTCTCTGCGGTCTACAGCCGAATCCTTCCCTCCCTCCCTCCCTGCAGGAAGCCACACCAAGGGCTGAAGACATCCTTCAGAAAGCCGTATCTCTGACGCAGGGGAAAATTGCACAATGTGAAAGAGGAAACAAGCCTTGCTCACGTACAGAAGGCAGGTGGTATTGCCTCTGCCTCAGCATTTACCTGCACGGTGGAGCAGGGCGAAGCGTTTTGTCTGTAGCTGGTGCCACTGTGACCCCACGGGGCCGTAACCCGAGCGTCCCGAGCCCACTTCCGTGGGTGGCATCTCCTCTGCCTGGACCACGTCATTAACCAGCCTGGGCTGGAGCAGCTGCTTCAGGTCTGGCTAGCGGGGATGGCCACAGGAAAACCCAGCTCAGAAAGGCCAGGAGGCTCCTCTGCCAGGCAGGAGGTATTGAGTGCCAGCAGGCAGACCTCGGCAAGAGTGTGCTCTCGTCCCTGGCACAGCCCAGCCTCCCCTGGAGAAACACGGTCAGGGGTGGACCCTGGCCCCTTTCTGGGTCAGGCTGTTGGGTCACAGCCCAGCAAGACATTCAGTATCTGCTTGGCTGAAGAGGCAGGGGACTGGCTGGCGTGCTGGGGTCACAGAAAATGAAGAGGCTCCTGCACCTGGTGCTACAGAGAGTGCCTAGAGCTGAGACTTCCTGCACTTGACTTCCATTGCCAGTGTCCATGCAATTTAAGAAAGGACTTGCTTTATCTCTGTGTATGTTGAGTGTCTATACATACATGCAGGTGTGAAGGACTGTCTGAAATCTACCATGCCCAGCACAGAAGGGTAATGAATGATGAACAATACCCTTAAAAGGTTTTATCCACTACTAAGCAAATATGTGCCAAGTTGTCTGAGACAGCACACCGTTGCATCAACGTTAGGGACTGAAGGAGGACAGAATTATAATCAGAAAGCAATGGAAAGTTGCTGAGGACTCATGCTCTTACTTCTGCAAACAGCACCATGGGATCTTTAACAACTAGACGTCGTGGTCAGGACCTCTATTTTATGTCTTGTCTAAGCCATTTGCAACAGATCCCCTATTAAAACCATTCTGGGGGTATTGGTTTTCTCTTGACTCAGAGGGAAGACTGCTGCTTGAATCACTAACAAGAATTCAGCGGCACCTGGGTTTTCATTGGCAATGAACCACCCGTGTACTGACCAAGTGGGAGGCTGTTAAAGAACAATTTCCCACCATCTGGGGAGGAAAAAAAGCATTCACTGTGCCACACAACTGTCCAAATTCTGTGACATAGAAGTGATTTCTTAAAGAAAAATTATTTTCTTTAGTTGGGGGGGTTGGAGGGGGACGGCAGGGCTGGGAGGGAAGTAAGGCAAACTCAGACACCCTTCCCCAAGGGGAGGAGTGCCATTTACTGAGTGAGCTGCCTGGACATTCTTTGTATGTATGTGCGTGTGTCTAAATTCAGTCAGACAACATCCCTGAAAATTTCCCTCGAGCAGCTGAAAGCAAGAGGCAGTCAGCACGGTGCTGCAAACATATCATGCAGACATCTGAACTTTGCTGTATTAGGAAACAGCAGCTGATAATAACTGTACGAACAGCCTGGTACCAGGACACTGCCTTGGGGCTCTTGTGGTACCACAAACCCTTCAAGGAGCTCAGAGCCTTGTAATTACATAGCTTTACACACCGCTTGCTGCCTTCATTTTAAGGGCTTGTCACAGTACCTGTAAAATAATCTTCTTAGAAGTGGAGGGTTGGAAGTGCAGCTAATGGTAGCAAAGTCACCCTCCTCAAACCACAGACAGGGAAATTCCTGATGACTCTGACTGCTCTGTCCTAATTCCCAGTTCATTTTTGTCCCTTTCTGGGCAAGATCCAAAAGCTTGACATGCCTGGGGTAAACACCACCAGGTCCTTCCAAGTCTGGATGTGGTTAAGCGCAGGCTTATTTATGCAGACCTTAGGATGCGTCCATGCATGCACCTTTAATCCTTTGTGGCACAGTAACGAATACAATGGCAAATTCTCATGTGGCCAGGAAAGAAATGCCCAATGATCAGGACAAATCTGTTGCCACAGTGGCTGAATAACAAGAACAGGGCTATAGTGTCAAATGAAGATCTCTATAGCGAAAGGTTTCAGTTCCCACTCATAAGTGATTATGGAAAAAGGAGTCACTTGCCCACTTCCAATAAGTGAGAAACATGTTTCTTAGAGGCAGTATGCTTCCTATACTTGCAGTGCAATGAAGCTGTTGGCTAGTCTACTATTTTTGACATGCAGCTGTTACGCAGAAACATCTGATAGTTTCTTTTCTTCAGGCTCAGTTGCTGCGGTGTCAGGAAACAGCCTTTGGTTTCAGTTCTTGTAAGCTGTGAGCAGGTACAGGAGGCCAGTGCGATACCTCAGTAACGCAAAAAAACATCCTCTAGCCTGCAGAAGAAACTAGAGGTACAGAGGAGGGTGGGCTGATCAGTTCCAAATTCTCATGACAAATATTTGCTTTGATATATATATAACAAAATGTGTTAAATGGCTAGTCAAAAAACACAAAAAAAACCAAAAAACAACACAAATCAGAGTGAGATATGTGGGGTTTTTTCCACTGTGAGACTGGGGAATGAGTTCATTGACTTACGAGGCAACATGCTGATGCTTTGGGTAAGAGCAGCTTCTCACCAGTAAACGGAAAACTGAAAGCTCATCCAATGGCTAGTAACACAGAAGATTTGATTGCATGTTGACATAGCATAAAGCCACTCCAGATCTGCAGTGCTGTGAAACATAAATGCAGAAGTGGGAAAGTTGAATGAAGGCCTTCAATTAGCTAGGATGGCTTAGGCCAATGACCAAAGCTTGAATATCACTTTAATACAAAATATAGGAGAAAAATATACAATATTTTGCAGGATCTACTATCAGCGTTACTTGGGACCCCAGAGGAAGAGGATTAGCTCTCTCTGAGACAAGCTNTACCTGGACAGGTGATATGCTAAGAAATCCAGGTGCAANCCATAGAAACCATGGAGACAGCAACAGGTCTCAGAGCCCACACAATATATCTTTCTGCATTAAATCCTGCAAATAACTGCAGAAAACTGCAGTGGTAAAGCAGTTCCCTCTCCTCCCCCCCATGAGAACAGTGCAGTTCAACCCGTGCTCTGCTGAATCTGTATGGGGTTTTTTGGAGGTTTTGGTTTTGTGCATTTGTTCTTTGCTAAACCTCAGCTGAAGAGCTATAGCAATCTGGTTCTGTATCAGGTTTGAAGCCTTTGGCTTCCACAAGCTGTGGCTTACGCTGTGGAGAAAGAAAAGATGAACATCCTTTCATGTGAGACATTTTAATGCTGAAGCTAAGAAAGCTTTAGAGTGAAAAGGTGGCAAAGCTGCTTGCCTCACACAGTGAGGAACCGAAGTCAGTAAGTCAACGTTCACTTGCAGTACTTGGGCTTGGGAACACCCCAAGTCTTCCTGGACTGAGCTGACTGAATATTGTCATTACCTATTTCCTATGCAACAAGCCATTACAGGTCTCGTTATCTGCTGTAATGCCCTTCCTTAATGTGGGGAAGTGGGCTGAGAGTTTTGGGCAGGATAGCAGTAGCAAAACTGATTTGCACTTTTAGGAGCCGTTTGTCACCTTTGCTCACCACTGCTACTTGTAACATAGCTCTGGGGTAGCAGCATGGCATAGCTGGGGGACTGTGAAACCTGCAGGATGACAGCGCAGGGTGAGTCAAGCTGACACATCCCCGGGGAATACGGGTGCCATACGCGCTGCAGCTCACCGTGAACAAGACTTGGGTTGAGCCTTGTGCACCCGGATCTGCAGGCCAGCTCCAAACAGCTATAGTAAGAGGCTACTGCTGTCGTGTCTGCGGATGCTTCAGGCAATGGTTTGTCAGCTCTGGCACAGAACCAGCAGCAACAAACCAGGTTTGTGACCGCTCCCTCTTGTGATCCGGTCTAGCAGCTTGAAGTGGCCAGCCACCGCACTTGGGAAGGTGCTTGGAAAGGCCTTGGTTTGTGTTCTACCACGTTTTCCCAAAGATTATTTGCTGACCACGCTCTAGGATGAAGAACTGCCTTTGCATTCACTCAGTGTCATTTTTTCCGTGCTCTCTGACAACAACAAGTGCCCACTGCTCCTGGGGAAGCCTGTGACACCTTTTTTTATTCCCCAAGAGTGAGGCTGGCCCAGGAAAGTTCACTGATATATCCTCATGTCTTGTGGACTGAGATTTAAGGGCTTTGCTGCCACCCTTCCTTTCATCAAGACGCAGCTGCATGGGGATGTTGTAATTTCTACCTAGAGCCTCAAACACTTCGATCTAGCAAATAAGTAGCTAAAGAAGAGCTGTAACTTATGGCTGCCCACAATAATGCAAAAGGGTAGCAGCTCAGTCCCTGGCAGGGTAGACCCGTGCATGCTGATCTGCTTGTTAAACTTTGAAACCAACTTTTGTTGTGTCTAGCTCTACATCGCACCATGTCTTTAAGGAAAGGAAATCCAAACCTGGGATATAAACCAGAAAATTTGTCTGATTTAAAAATGCTTCTCTAATGCACTAACTGAGGTAACGGCTACGTCCATTTGAAAGATAGCTGGCTTCTTTTTCTTTCCCTATTTTTTTTTTCCTCCTGTTTTTTCCCAGCATGACAAGAAACTGGTGACTGAAGAAGAAAAAGGATATAGTTTATCCTCTTTGGGCTATCCTGCTTCTGAGAGAGGCAAACAGTCTATTCCTGCAAACATAGCTAATCTTCTTTGTCTGCATATTTGCTTAGCCAAAGTTTAAATCCTTGAATCCTCACTTTATCATGTGTTTCCCTTTACTGATGATGTCACCTACCCACCTCCATCTAACAAGTCACATACAGCAGCCAAACATAAGTTCTGGTAGGATGTAGGGCTCTGCCAAGAACTTCAGCCTCCTAACACACACCTTATTACTTGATGAAATAGGAATATAACTCATACACTAGATGATATCCCCTGAAACATTAAGGAGGTTATTGAGAGCGAATAATTACCTCCTAATTACAGGAAGTGAATGCAACAGGAGTTGTTAATAAAGGGGAAGGGAGGATTGATGCTGCTGTGTAACCAATGACAAGAGGACTGTTTGAAAATTATTTTCTTCCTAAACATTTCCATATGTCATTGGGCATGAGAATCACTGTAAAGCATCAAACCCCCAATGCCCCCTTTCAAAAGTGAGAAGAAATGCACTGGGCATTGTGTAACTGGTGATGTCAGCATGGAAAGCCAACACTTTTGTGTTTGAGACCCTGAAAAAGAAGGTAGGGAAGGAAATGGAAAAAATGAAGAAGCAAATCAGACAGATGGAGAGACCAAAGGAGCTGGGCAAACCCCTGCAGGACAGATGACTAAGCTTTTCATTCCAAATCAAACAGCTCAGTTTTGGGACAGCAACAGGTTTTGATTTAACCTCCCTAAATTTCTTGACATGCTCTGGGCTCCCTACAAGAATGTGGCTACTGTCTGTGTTTGAGACTAGGCAGGCAGCCTGCTTTTTCCACTTGGCTACCTTTGCATAGTATGTCACAAGCCTTACGTGGCTTTGGTAGAAGAACTTGCCCTTGGTGCCGCTGGATATCTGGAATAGGCACTTCGATGTCAGCATAAGCATGCAGGGAGGTCTGGACCTCTTAATTAAATTGTCATGTTTGGGACCCACCCAACAAAACTGGATGAAATCTGCTCTTAGATTTGAAGAATGGAATTTTCCAGAGACTTTCAGCTCTGATCCCAAAGAAACCAGTGAGGCCAGCATTGGGCTGTGCTTCAAGAGCAGTATTCAAGATCCGGTGTCCACAGAGAAGTGTTTCAGGGGAGGATCTCCCCTGTAGGATGTGCTTGCTGGGCCTCTTTGTCTGGGCAGGGGCAAAGTGTTTTTCGGTTCCTCATGGCTGTAAATCTTCACCACACCAGCAGTCGTGGAAAGTGACTATTAAAGAGAGGGAAAGGTGAGGGCAGTGAAATTCTCCATACAGAAACTTTGAAGAAAATACTGAAATTTACAATGAAAGAGGAGGGAACCTATGAGCTAATATTACAATCCTTCCCTTCTGAACTGAGTTCGCAAATTTGGACTAATAACAGTAACAACAATACATTAACAACAAGAGTAATAATACTAACCCAGTAGAAATGGGATTTTCCACGTCAGTGATACCAGTTAATCTGACTGGGAGGTACAAAGTCTCTATCTTTCAGGCAGTGATGGCTCTTACAAAAAAAATGACCGGACAGAGGGGAGAAGAAGAAGCAAGGAAGAGCGTGAAGAAGCAAAGCCCCTCTTTACCTGCTGTCTGTCTAAGGTGAATAGACAGCAGCTTTTGCTCAGCTCCTGTAATCCTTGCTACATTGCTGTCCTGTGCTGAGCTGAGCTGGGTGATGCTGCAGGGAGAAGAAAATCAGGTGTTCAGAATGCCTGTGACCCTTCCTGAACTCTCTGAACTCATAACTCCTTCTTCCTTGTAGGCTTTTCCTACGCTTTCCCCCTTGCCATCCACCCTGCTCCTGTCCCAGGAGTGACTGAAGAGTGGCCTTATATTTGGTTCCAAATTTGAAAATTAAGGGGTTGGCTGATATCTTTGTGATGTCAGCAAGCCAAATATATGAGGGTGACTGCATTCATGAGCCCGATGAGCTGACAGGGAGGAGTGGGGTGGGGTGAAGGGAAAGACCAATGTAGACCACCAGTAGTCCCTGCGAAAGGTCCCACTGGAAGTAGGAGTTGGCCACTGAGTCAAAGGGGAGGATTTGCCCAGCTGTTTCGGACTGATTTTCCTTTGCCTTTTCACATGTTTTAAAACATAATGCTGGATTTCTTTCATATCTTAATATCCGTTTTTTTCCTAGGGTTTTGGGTTTGGGGTTTTTTTTTTGAGTCAGCTGCTGGCTGCTTGGGGCTTCCGATTTTACTGTTGGGAAATAGGAGTCCAGAAGCCAGTTGGGGAGGTCATTGTAGAGGAGAGAGACTTGCAGGTGGTGCAAACTCCCAGTGACTGTCGCAGAGCCTTTGCGGTTAGTTTTATGGCTGTTGTTGTCGGCTGAGCTGTGCTGTAAACTCTATGATCTGAAAGACGTAACCCCAAAGCTGCTTTGTAAATCAGAACCACCAAGTAAGAGCCGGGCAGGGAGCTGTGGTAGGGGATGAGGTAGAGGTGCAGCTGCATGGCAGCCCTGAAGCGATGCTCGTCTGCTATAAGCTTCAGCTACACTTTCAAGGCAGAGAGTAAGGGCAGGGAAGAAATAAAACAAAAAATAACCCTTTCACCTAACAAGTAAGTAAACCAGGAAATTCATTGCCACAATTGATGCAGAAATTATTTCAAAGAAGGCTTTCACAGACTCACAGAAGATAAATATGATCGGATTCATGGTAGCTAAAGCAATGCTCTAGGGTGGCTCAGAAGTTCACACACAGAGGAACCTGGAGGAGGTATCATATCTGACATGTCTCTAAGCATTTGCTCCTGGCTGTGGTGCAGATACGTTACCAGGCAGACTCTTCTGTTACTAAGTGCCCACCATATCAGGAACGGAGGAGGTCAATGCATCCAAGATGATGTCATTAAAGTCAACCTCTGTAGCAGAAAGGAGGAAGGAGTAACAGAGGATGAGGCAAGGAAAAACAAGAAAATTTCAGCCTATTTCTCAGGAGATATGGGCTCCTGTGCTCCACAGGGGCTGATGCATACCAACCCCAACTCAGAGGTCACTGTGATTTTCTCCACTGTCCCTGAGAGTTTTGAGATGAAGCCCATAGCAGATGTGAGAAAATGACTGCGAGGTAACCTCAGCGGATGAGCAGTGGAAGGCATGGGTGTGTGCCACACATCATGAGGATGTCTTGCAGATGTTGCTGCAGGCCCCTCTGCAGTCATTCTTTGCCTCAGTGACTTGACTCCCACACTTCAGTTTCTTGTAGATATGTTCTCCTTATGACACTGGTGGCTACACCAGTATTGCCTGCAATCTCTGTGAACCCAGAAGCCCTCCTTAACAGCCCCATCTCACAGTCTACCTGCTTATGTTTGCTGATCTACTTCATGAGAAAAGAGGGCACTCCTGTCCTGTGGAAGTCATTTTACTCCTTGTCCTACGGAGCACATGGCAACTTCCATGCTGGAGAAAAGCATATGTCCCTCTACACTGGTAAGGCCTGAAAGATGTCCTTGTCCACATCCACCAGCGGTTAGGGAGGTTGTCAGTGAAGAGGAAAAGCAGTTTCCCACACAAAGCAAGGACAAGCGAACAATGGGAGAAGCAGGTGATGCTAATGCCATCACCCTGGACTCCTGCTACTGCTCTCAGACCTTGGAGGGACATACCATGTAAAGATTTACCACTACATGGTGGCTGAGCAGCTCAGTTTCGCTGGAGGGGATGCAGGAGGAAAGATCCCTTCCTCCTGTTATTTAGGAGACTGATGAGTGATGGTCAAAGGGTGTTGCCTCACTGCAGGGGAAGTGGAGAGGAATGGTTAGGTGGGCTCGTGGGGCTCCTTTCTCCAGCATCCCCCCCAGCCGCTGCCTCGAACACCCAATGTCAGGACAGCATCCCTCATCTCCTTCTCACTATGGCAGGGAAGAGCCTCCTCGCCCCACTGCTGCCGAGGCAGTTGTGGTCGGTGTCGTGGGCAGCAGCATCAGCCACCACTCTCCAGTGGAGCAGCCGGCCTTGAGCAGCGGCAGGGCTTTCATGTCAGGTGGCAGAGCAGGGGTGCCAGCGATACGCTGCAATAACACGGGTGGCTCACTCTCGCCTCATCGGGAAAACGGCAAGCGTGCGAGAGCTGCCTTTGGGTGCCAGGAATAGGGGCAGCTTGTGTCGGGTGCTGCATCTGGTAGCACTAAAAGTGTCTCAGAGCAGAGGCCCGTCTTCTAGCCCCAGGAAAGTGCTGGGAAGCCTGCTCCCAAGAAAGCCCACCTATTTCCTCTTTAAAAAAATTTGTCTTATTTCAAGCAGAAAAAAACACTCTGAAAAGGTGTTGGGTGGGAAACTAGACAATTTGCCTTCTGGCTTCTTCAGTTAGGATGACGACCTAAAAAAAAAGTGATTAAAGGGTATCAGGCTCCCAAATGACAATGAACAAATGTTGCCCAGACATCTGAATGCTATCTGCTGCCAGTGCACTCAGCACCCAGTGCTGCTGCTGCTGCTGCTGCTGCTGGGAACAGCTGCATCCAGGCAACACCCCAGTGTCTGGGAACTGCCTGTGTAAGGACGTTATTGTTTACCTTTGACACACAGAGCTGTTACCTACCTAAGGAACCTTGGCTTCATACTGGGCGTTATGCTTAATCCTATTTTCTGGAGAGAAATAGAATTGTTCTATGAGAGTTCGTCATTATCAGCTTCATTGAATGAGTTACTGACATAAAAGATACACAATGATTTCTTGTCCCTCGGTTTTAGATGAGGGCAGCTGACTGTAATTTCCTCTTTCCTTCATCAATCCATTTGATGGTGTCGGTCCTTCTCTCGGCAAGAAAACATGTGTCTCAAGGCTGTAGATCAGGATTATTTTTTAATTTTGGGACCATAAATTCCTACTGGTGTGTCTGCAGCTATTGTTTCTTTTGGGAACCACCACTGCTGATAGAAAATGTCTGATGAAAGTTGTGTATAAGGGCAAGGTATGATTTTATGAAAAGCTTTTGACGTGTATTTCTCCTCACCTGGCCCCGGCCACACATGTTTGAAGGAACTTTGCTTCAAGCTTTTCCATTTTGAACTTCTTTCTTTTGGGTTCTACTCTTTTTGTTTCATTTCCAGCCAAGTTACATCTCGAGCAAGTTTAAAAGGCCTTTTTTTCTTTTGTGATTTTGATTAGAACAATTTTTATTTTTCCAGCATCTCAGCCTAAATTTAGAGATTCTGATGCCAAAGATAATGATGGCATTCCCTTTGATATTGAATCATCTGGTGCTGCAGCACAAATAGTTGAAATTTTCTTTAGCACTCCACTTTCTTCAGTGAGGGTACACTGTTTTCTCTTCTGAACATACTGCGAAGTCTAGAATGCTGGCTATGCTTTGTTTTAGCATTATACGTTGGGCTTGGCTTGATTTTCCTAGGGCTATATCATTGTAAGAATTAGATTGTCCTGGAAGGAGAACAATTAAGGATTCAGATTTACTGAGGCTCGAATAACATGACATGCTAATTCTGTGGAGGGAATGGGTGGTGCCATTCTATTCTGCACGCAGCGTACGTGGGCTTAGACATGTGGCAATTTCAAAAAGGTTGTGCCTAGCTAGGAGTGCAGCAGGGCACCGCTATCTGCTCAGCAGTGGCAAGGTGGGGGTGCCTTCCCCATGCGGTTCCTCCGTAAGACATTAAGGTGAGACATAAATTTTGATTTCAAGATGTCTGGGACAAGGAACATCTCTTTGCTCTGGGCTTGTACAATTGCTTGGACAGAGGGCATCCTGACCATTCACTGGAACTGCGAGCTGCTACAGCAATATAAATAACACATCATTAATAGTCATAATTATGATGGACAGACCGGTGATTTTTGGATTCATCAGGTGGTTCTCTTGTCCCATCGAAATCAGTGGCACATTTCCCATCAGCTTCAGTGGGGCTGGGATGCAGCCTTTCCTTTCTGGCTGTATGCTGCTTTGCAAATGGAAAAATATTCAAAGTTCTGTTTTGGTGCCTCAGACTCTGCTTCCTTTCTGCTTTAAGAACACTTCTCTCCAGCCAAAAGTTTCCTTTGTCTCATAGCCTCAGAAAAAAAAAGGAAAAAAGAAAAGTTTTCTCCAAATAAGAACATAAGCAACACAAGTGTTAGGAGAAAGGATATACTTATGATCCAAAAGCAAACAAAAAAAACTTTTCCCACTGTCTAGATGTCCCAGTCAAGGCCAGAAGAAAGCAGTCAGCTTTGCCAGCAAAATCCTAGGAAAAAGAAATAAATGACATCCCTCTGGTGCCCCTGGATGTGCAAAGTATCCGGCTTTGCTGCTGTTCTGCTCCCCTTCTGCTTCCAGTGCAACAGCTGCCAAATTTGTCCTGCCTTGTAGGCATAACACATCAAGCTCAGGGAAAAACCAGGTGCTGAGATGAATTCTGGAAGTCCTGCAAAGGGAGGAGAGCAGCGTGAAAGGAAACATAGCTATGTTAAGAAGCTTCCTTCTAAGATAAAAATAGATGGACACACACACAGGAACTGAAAATCCCTCACTTCTGTTTGCTTTTCCTGTTTGATTTCTATTTATTCTCTCCCACCTTGCTGGTCCACGCTCCTATCCTGAATGAATAGCTGTGTCTCCCATCATAGCTCAGCTCTCTTTCAAGGCAAGATATTTTGGAGTTAAAAAGAAAAAAAAAATATAAAATATAGGAGTTACTTCTCAGTGCATAAAATAGCAAACTCCCTTAAGGAAAAACTGAATATTTAATTTTGCAGTGGAAGCCTTGCAAAATCAGGTTTTCATTTCCGCTGACTGCTTTGAGTGGAAAACTGCATAAACATGAATACATATGGTGCACGTGCACACACACACATATGTGTATATACATACTGGTTCCTCAGCAGCTGAATACTTGCAGCTTGAAATTGCAGCTTAAGAAGTGAAGTTTTACCAGTGCGGATTTTAAATTATGAGATAGCACAGAAAGATAAACCCTTCTTTGGTCTTGTTCCTTTCATTTCAACCAGTTACATGCTCTCCTCTTTTTAGCTAACAGCCCTGAGTACTATTTTGCTTTTAGAAGTATAGCTCTGAATGTCACGAAGATGAACCACAGACTCCCACCTTAACGAACGGACATAGTCAAGAGAAGAAAGTGCCACTCCCTGCATCAGGGGAACAGAAGCAGAGGGTGGAGGATAATGTGGGTGGGCCAGGCTGCCCTCTCGCATGCACAGCAAACTTCTGTACTTCTGTTTCCTAGAAGTCAAACAGCACCCATTTTTTTAAATTAAAAAAAAAAGAAAAAGGCAAGCAAAGAAAAAAACCCAAGAAAGTTCGAACTCAAAGGAATCGGGAAGCTGTTTTTACCAGGAATCGGAGGCTGGGGAGCTGGCTGGGTGCAGTGTGCCTGCGACACCCACCCAGCCCAGCTGCAGCCTATCTAACACAAACATCGCAGCGGTGGCCGTTTGCCCAGAAACAGCATCGGCCGCCGGAGCCCTCCAACGGAAGGAAGCCGGAGCGGGCCCCAGCCCCCCACCACAGCCCCCCAGAAATCAGCTCGGGAGGTGGGAGGGGTGATTGGCGGCTCCCAACGGGGAGAAGAGCAGCGCCCATAAACTTCACCATTATTTTCTTAGGTGAAGAGGCTTTCCTCCGCTTCCTGTGATCAAAAAGGGTTGTTAACAGTTCCTGTTAAAAGCCAGCACTCGCAGCCTGTAACTTTACACATGGGCTGCATTAGAAACAGGAAAGATGATTTTTTTCTTCACCGTGAAGATAACGCCAAAAGCTTTACGTTAACCTTCAGTGTTTGGATTTTAAGTTTTCCTCAGTACGTTTTACGGAGCAGTCAGGTTTGGTAGGGAATTGAAAGGACAAGTGAATCTTAAACGGACTAAAACTTACGGCTTCCACCCCTGTGCTGGGCAAATAAGCTTAATGTGACATAGTTGTCATGCCTACAGATTTTGGTTCTTATTTGCCTCTTTTGCCACCCTGTACTTTCATCATAACCCACTTGCAGAAAGGTCTATGTGAGATGTCCCAGGTATGGAAATACCTGCCAGAAGTCATGCCAGCTGTTAGGTAGCACTGTAAAAACACAGCTATAAGGTGTTTATTGAGTCTTCAAAATGCTGAGAAAATCAAAACTTGGGAATGTATCCATGGGACTTTAAACAGGAATTGATCAAAGTATTGAAGAAACACTACAGATGCTCTCAAATTCAAAGTCAAGCCTGGCACTGCTCTTTGACTGAGGTCTGCACTAGATCCATCTTTTTACCTAGGCTTTATCAACACTGGCTGCATCCCAAGGTGTGTGTTTGTGTGACAAGATCACACATGGAGAGAGGAATAAATTATTTTTTCGTGCAAACTGAGCCCAAAACCTGCCAGATTTAAGGTGGCTTTGCCCAGGGTGTTTAAATGTGAGCCGGGTCTGTTTCAGCTCAGGAGCTTTAGAAGAGTGTAATATGCCACTGTGCTTCAGTGAAATTGTGAAGTCTTCCTTTCATTTCCATGGCAGATACTGCTGGTGTCTCACCAAAGGTTGTCTCAGCAGCAGGCAGACAGTGGGAGGGTATTGACCTCTGGAATGGTGGCCAGCTCTGGGTGATGTTAAAATGGTGACAGGTTTCACTGGAAATCCTTTCTGGCTCATTGATAATTTGAGACGAGTGACATTTGCTCACCCTCCGAATGCCCAAGTCAGCTGAGACAGCAGTTTGTGGAGGACTTTGCAGTTTTCTTGGTCAGGCTTGCATGCTGCAAACAGCTACAGAGGACCTCAGTCATCTATTGGTAACCAGGGATAGAAGGGTTTTAAAGAAGTTTTTGTTCCTCTGCAAGCAGTTGTCAACCATGGAAGTACTTTTTTCTTCCCAGGGCTCATTTGGAGATTCATTCCCAGTGGATGCATCTGACCTCTCAGAGATGTGGCCTGCTGCCAGGGGCATGCACTTGGCTTCTGCCATCTGGGCAGCAGCCGCCACTCTGCGCCGCGTTGGTAACAGCTCTCCGGTGGAGACAGCAAGTCTGGGAGCATTCTTGCTTAGAATGGCATAGCTGGGCCATGATTCCTCATATAGACGCAGCTCCTCACTGAGGCCCCATTCTTGCAAATATTTATGCCCATAAGTAATTTCAAGAGCATTAGTAATAAGATGAGTGGGATGGCTCCCGGATTCACAGCAATCACTGAGGAAAGCCTTTTGCAAGAGGGGTTTACATACATGCTCAAATGTCTTTTGCAGTAAGGATGGACTTAAGAATGTGCTTAAGTGCTTTTTCGAAGTGAAGGATGAGGATTTCTCCACTGTCTGGGTTCCATTTTATTTGCTGTCTATTGACACATTTTTTGTGAGGGTTGCCCAAAATTTTGTGTAAAATTAATGGTTAAATGATTTGATTTCTGATTATATTTTCAGTTCTTCCTCCCTCTAAATATAATAAAAGCCATTACAGACGTTATTCTCTTTTGCGTTTGTTGCGTATAAAAATAAGTTCCAGTGCTGAGACTTGAAAGATCAGCTTTTTCCTAAACCACATTTTGTCTGACTTATAAAAGTTTTACGAGTTATAAAACCCCCAAAACAATAAGTTTCTGATGGAAATGATGACTAGCGAAAAAACTAACAGGTGTTGATATAATACTCCTAAAAGCAGCGGACGTAGAAATGTAGCTCAGCTAAAAATACGCATGTTTTTATTTCTTCATATTACTTGTTTAATACCTTCTCTCTTCAGGCTGAAGAGCAGCAAGAGATCATAGGAATCCCGGGTGAGTTTTTGTCTCAGCTTGTGAAGTCTTAGCAGGCAATGTGTTTGCACTGAGGAGCGAGCAGCTTCCTAGAGAGCTAGCACCACCTCCTCGGCTGGTGTAAACTGGCATAGCCCTAAAGTCGAGGGAGCTGATTTAATAATAGTTAAACACAATAAGACACATCTCTGTTTTGAATTGTGTAATTCAGTGCAGCCTAATGTGAGTTTATTGATGTGGTGGTCTTTACAGGTATTGTCAGGCTATAGGAAAAAAAGGGTAAAACCCCTCAGTTAACCTGTTTAGGCTGAGTTTGCCCATCCAGTCTTTGATCCCCATATGTTAATGAAGCCTGTGTTTAAAGCATAGGCACATGGTCAACTAACAATCCTAGCCCCAGGCCTAGGCAACACCTCTGTATGCTGATGGCCGCCCCTTTACTGAACTCGGTACCCACGAGCCCTGCGCATGTGATGGATTTGAAACCCATCCTGAGCAACACCCGTGAAGCTGAAGCGTGTGAGTGAGGTGCCTGAAGTTGGCTGGCATGAGCAACCCTGCTGTGCTCTTTGCCCAGGCTGCCCCTTCCCTGGTGGGGAACACTGAGTGTCATTATCTCTTCTTTCACATGTTTCTCTCCTTGTCTTCACCCTCCTTGCTCGTAAACTGCAGGAAACTGCCCCAGATGAGTTATTTTAAGACATGTGCTTGTGATATATACGAATATATATATACTTATGTATATAAAAACTTCCTTTTCTTGGCCTGAGCAGTAATAGGAGTTCTGATTCTGCTGCCATCATGCTACAACTGCCCAGGGAAGCGATGCTGTATTAGCCGTGCAGCTTGCCTTTCATAAGGGCTTCTCACCAGCCCTTGTTTTCCAGCCTGCTAACGAGGACCCTGTACATTTGTGTTCCATTCGAGGTGCCGATAAGCACTTCCCCAAAAGGCCAGCCTTGCTGATTGTTGTATGGTCTTCACAGGGAAGAATATAAATACAATAACAAACTACAAATAAATATCATGAGCTGGGAATTGATCATGTCTTTGATTTCTTTCCTGCCTGAATGCATCCAGCTGTGAGGTCCACTTTTTCCCTCCAAGTCCAGACTGTGACTCAGCAGTGCCCCAGGAGATTACTGCTGAACCCAAATCCTCCCTTTGCTGCTTTAACCATTTGTTCCCAAATGTTTGCCGTGGAAATTATTTTACAGAATTGGTGATTGATGATTCAGTGCTATGTAGGGAATCCCCTTGAGCCCCCCATGGATTGACTCATCTCGCTGCTCATCAGCTCCACCTGCTCAGGGCATAACTGTGGTATATACCCACACTCCCTGACATGGCTGAGGATTGCAGCTGGGGTGGCACATGCTGCCTGCTGGCAATATGGAAGTGGGTTTTTTGTTGACCTTGGTTTTGTGTCTCATGACACTGCCTGGTTCCGAGCAGTTGTAAATCAGTGCTAATCTAAGAAGTACCTGAACTGCTTCAACTCTCAGTAAGGTGGCACAGATGGATGATGACCGTAACAAGTGGGTTTTACGTGTGTGCAGGTAACTGAAGTATCCTCACCAATGAAACAGAACAGAAAAGCTCTGTTGTGATTTATTTCTACAATATCCCTGTATTCCTCCTGAGGAAGACAGGGAGAATCAGTTGGTGAACTTGAAGTCAAACTAAAAGGGACGTGGTAGATGGGTGAGAAACCAAAAAGTCAGATGTCACTGCTGCCAGTGGGCACTCTTACAGAGTCTAGTCCTCTCAATGGCTGTGCTGTGAGAAACACTTTTTACCCTGTATCCTTCTCAATGAGACTGATTTATTTGTATTCACATGGTCCTGGGGTGACAGTCCACGGAGTTCCTGTACTGGTCAAGGATGATCTCAAAGTAGTTAGAGGATAACTGTGCTTGGGACTTGTAATGAACACAGTTAATCAGGTCCCTGCAAGAAAATAAAATGATTCAAAGCACAGGAACAGACTCTTTACAACAAGAGCGCCTCTCTCTTTTCTCGGAGCCCCAGAAAAGGGCCATAAGAGTGTCAGAGAGTAATGCATCTGAATTGCAAAGTGACACAGCAAGTGAAGACCAAAAGGAAGCAAACAGTGGAGTGGAAAGACAGTTGTTGAGATGGGATAATGAGAGAGCTTTCTACAAGACTATCTCCCTAATGTGTGCATAGAATTTGCCTTAAATTAAGCTGTGATTGCCTCTTAGTCACAGCACTGGTAGGTGATATTTGGGGACAATTTGGTCAAGTGGAAGGTGGTGATCCCAAAAGAGCAAGATTAGAGGTACTGGAATAATAAGGAAATTTTTTTTTTCTGTCAGTCAGTCTGTGTCCTGCCTATGATTTCTTAGAAAAGGTATCTTCCCTGGACCTTTCGGGGCTCTGAGGAAAATGAGAGGAAAATAGATCAATTGAAATCAGTACATTTTTACTTTTATAACTAGGGCAGGATACCAGCAGTTGAAATCCAATTTGTCCTTACCAAGATCTCAAGCTGATTGAATAACTAAAGAAGCTAATAGTTTAGAGTGTGAGTGAAGTCTTTTGACATCTTGGTCTTGGTCTAGTACTGAAAGGTAGTTAGGGAAAAACTCCAATCAACTAGGCCAATACTGGGCAGCTTTGAAAATCTCACATGAAGGTCCGTGGGGCAGAGACTCTGTTATGCTCTGACTCAATGCCTTCCCAGCATCGCTGTGACATTGCTTGAATGCATTCAGAGTTGTGCAACGTGTTTTCACATATCTTTGTCAACCTGTCTTTTCAGAAAGCCTCAACGTTAAAGGGTAGAGGAAGAAAGCACTCGGATGTTCAAAGCAGGGACTATATATCCTTCTGTCCTGGTCTTTAACCTCAGTTGAGGCCAGTTAAGTACTGTCATAACCTGGCTAGTGAAATCTAAGAATTTAGTTTCTTTCTTGTAGCACATTTTAATTAGAAAATAAACCAAACCTGGTAACCCAGGGCAATCTCCACATAAGATAAGGCAAGGACTGAAGTAGTAGGTACTGCTGCAGCGTTGGCAGGACTTCGACATCCCCTCCAGCCCATACAGCTCTAGGGAGCTCTGGGGTAATCATGAGGGCTGTGTAAATTTTGAAGATGACTGCAGGACTTTAAAGTAAAAATTTCCCACTCCTACTAAGCTGCAGAAGCTAAATATATCCTTCCTGTTTACTCTCCTTGTGATTTTAGACTAAGCTGCAGTCTATAAAACAAAATGCATCCCTGGCGTCTCAGCTCAACAAGGAGCAGCACAACCCTGGCTTGTAACGCAGCAGCGCCCAACCGTCTGCCTCTGCCAAAGCTGGCAACAAAACAGGCTTCTGGCCAGTTCAGGGGGCAGCTGGCGATATCTGGATCAAATCAGTTCTGTGGTTTAGTTCAAACTTAAGGGATAAGGCATATGCTAAGGTTCTTTCTCTTCCCTTTTTAGGTAAACATTTCCATTTGTAATGAACCACTGATTTTGCAGGCTGTAGACTGCATTCAGAGAGAGAACCTATGGATTGTCTCGGACATGTTTGGTTTTGACACAGGTTTGGTTTTTGACTTCCCAGCTTCTCTGTTCATGACAGAATGACAGCTGGTTTCAAATATCTCATGTTTTACATTTCTGGTTTTCTTAATCTGCGATTTTTTTCCTGAATCTTTCTGCTTATAGCTAAAACCTATTGTAGTCCAGTGAGATCCTCTGCATCCCACTCACAATGCAGAATTACACTTAGTAATCATGGATGCTCTGGTTTATTCTCTACCCTAAACAAGCATCTTCTGGGAGGAAAAGGTCACAGGATGATGATTACTTTCTGTAAGTAGATGTGAGGAACGTGAAAAAAACCTCTTAATAGCCAGTCCAAAAATGACCAGAGGCACTATTGTGCAATACAGCATGCACAACCTAGTAAATTCAAGCCTCTCTAACGCAACATAGCTATTCCTTCCCTACCTCTCTTTTTGTCTCAAAGAAAAAGGTCAATTTTTTATTTAAAAAGTACTATCAAAGATTTAATAATTGTACCATTGGCCATAGTTCAAACACTACAGGCAGGAAAGAATGTACAGCTGTCAAGTGTAAACAGAAATGGGTACAGCTCAGAAGTGCTTCAGACAAATCATTGTATGTCATCGGCTGGTTTTAATTAAGAACAGACCAAATATTGTCTCCCTTCCCCCTCCCTCTTTCTTCTCCCCCCTTTCCTTCCCCCCCTTCAGTAACTTGAACAAAATGATTTGTAGTGTATTGTCTTATTGGTGTCTGTCCTCATGGAAGTAAGAAAATGAATATGGAAATAGCTTGACTCAAAGTTCAAAGCATATTATGACATCCCAAGGAGACCACAAGATTGTAATCTTAAAACTGCAAAAGCAATAGGTTACACTTGCATCCTCTCACTTTGTGCATGGCAAGTCTTGCTTCAGGAGCAGAACCCCATCACGTTGTTTCATGTTCTTATTTAAATCACTGTCTTAGAATCAGATTTCAGGTTGATCACCTCAGTCAAGTGAGTTTTCTTTGTTATGTGCCTTGTGCTAGCACCAGGTCTGGCAAGAGGGAAACCTATTTGCAATATATCCTATTTTCAGAAATGAGACATTAACCAATACTTAGGCTCTTCTGGGTGGACCTGAGCCAGAGGCAATACAAGGGAACTGAGGAAAGGAGATATGATGCACACATTATTTGTTTGTATTTATTTATTTTACATTAGCCTCTCTAGATTGCCTCACTTCTGTGTTTTGCTGTTGCTACTTGTATGGATGTTTTCTCTCTTAGACTTCAAAAAGTAATATTCACCAGTAAATACACTGTAGCTAAGGACCTGACACTGAAGAAATACCCGTAGAGTTATATCCCTCCTAGTCCTGTGGGACAGAACTGCTGCTCTGAAAGTCCCAAACAGCAGTTTATCATGTTGTGTTGTATTTCAGGAAAGCTTCATCCAGTTTGTTTTCAGATGGTGTGGTGGTTGTATTTCTAAAGCAGCAACGGTACGGACTGCACACACATTGCAACTGTTTTGAAGGGTAGCCAGGAGAAGAAAAGATGCTGTCATCGTCCAAAGTGGATCAGGCCTGATCAGCAATGTCCACTTTGACTCAAGGGTGGAAAAATGAAATCTCTACAAAGAAAGTCACTATAATAGATGTTTGGGTTTACTTGCCAGCTCATCCCATTTCTCTTTGCTGTGAAGAATAGCAATAACAGCAATAGTAATAATGTTATTGATGGTACATCGTGAAAGGATTGTAAGAAAGAGGAATGAAAAAAAAATTGCATGAACCTCTACTGCAATGAAAATAGTGTGGGCATCTTGTAAGAAGGCACTTCTGCATTTGCAAGATAAATAGATGGTGAGTACTTCTTTAGCCTGCTCTCTATTGCTGGCATTGAAAGTCCACTTTTTCTGGGCACCAGATATTTTCTTTGCTGCTACCCTCAACCAAGACAGAAAGGGTGCTTTTTCATTGGAGAGCGGTTTACAGCTTCCCACATAAAAAGAATTCTTGGTAGACATCATCCTGTGTGCTAATGACCACAGAAAAGAGTAGACGTCATTAGCAAATGCAGTATCGGTTTTTTCCATATTTGCCCATAAAGAAGAAGCAGAAGCAATGAGAAAAACTCAGTTAATTTGTGACCACCAATAGCTCCATACCAGTGCTGATGTGTGAAAACTGCAGACAGGCTTACCCTGCGTAAGACTTCTGAAACCTCTTCTGATTTGCTAGTTAAAGAAAGCCTTTTCATCTCTAATAATAAGGAAATATTCTTAGACGTTAAATCACCTGGAAGGCAATACGTCTGCCACAGGACAGTTGAAGTTGTTTAGGTTGTTTTAAATGCTGAATTGTAACTAAAAACCTGTGACCTAAAGCATAGAGAATTGTTCTTGGTTTCTTAGAGCACTGGGGCGCAAACTTACCTTGCGACCAATGGTGACGTGTTTTCTAGATATTAGAAGAAGGTCAAGGTATAGGTACTTTTACTATGTTGGACATGTGCTACAGCTGTGTAGCTACCAGAAGGCTACATGTCTCCTGATCTAGGCCTTTCAGCAGTTAGGCTAGAGGGCAGTTTGTTTGGGTATTTTTGCTCTGGTCCCTTACTTAAGTACTCTCAATTAATGCTAAATATAGTGCATGAATCTCTGCACAGGGGCTAAAACAGTCTCATATTTCATTTTCCTTTGCGGCACGTCTTCCCCTCCAAAAGAGGATAAAAATCACAAACTACTAGCTGGGAAGAAAAAACCTTGAAAATCTTACTAAGGATAGGTGGAGAGACAGCAGATCGGTCTTGACTCTGACTCTACAAACAGTCTAACTTGTACCAGTTCCGAGAAAGAAAGAAGTAAGAAGAAATGCAAATAATCATAGAAACGTGAGATTAATTAAGAAGACATATGGAGATCTTCATGAAATATGGCCTCTAAATTTACTGGGAAACATGTTTCCTATTTGCTTCACACATTCAAATGTCTGTTTTGTATGCAGCAGAAGCAGATTTTCTTGATATTCTGTGTGGCGTTAGTGTAATATGTATATGAATTTATCAAGCATAACTCCACAGTGCATGTGTGTATATATTTTGTACATTAATTATTATAGTTATATATAATATGCATGTATTATATTGTGTTTATTGCACAGTACTTGTATCAGGTTTGGTAAGCAAGCCAATATTTCTACCAAGTAACAGAGAGAGAGGCCCCCCAGATGGATCAGAAGGATTGTCTGAAAAAAAGCCATACTTTTTTACAAGGCTCAGAAGCCCAGTAAAACTTCTCTACATCCTCATGCAGCCTCCCAACAGAAAATAAAAATCCTTTATTAAATAATGTGACCCTTTAGGGAGACATATATGACATCATCTGAACAAATGTATTTGATGAATAATGCATCATGATGCACCATTCTGCAAGTATGATTGTGGAGCTCAGTGTGTGGGAGGCCCCCAGAACAGACAAGTTTTCTACCTTAATTTTATTCTTGAAGTTCAAACAGATCTCAGTCTTTCTGAGAAAAAAAGAGGGATGTTTCCTTCTGAAATCCACAAAGCCCTCTATGCAAGAAGAGTTACTCTTAAAGATCTGCAGAAGTATTATGTTACTTTCAAAGCTCCTTTTCACTTATTTTTTTAAGAATCTATTCCATCCCAAACCAATTGAGACAAAACAATGCCTGTATCGGGGGAAAATCAAGTAAAAGAACGAGTTAGTTTCATGATTCATCAAATTCCTTAACTTTTTTTTTAAACTCTGCTGCTTATTCTGTGAAAGTAGCATGCAGTAGTTATCACGTTCTGTAATCATACCAACTTCAGCACAGTTTAAGCAAAAATACACCTTCTGTTACTGCACAGGAAAAAGCAATGGGAAAAAGTCTGTATCTACACATTGTCTCTTGTGCACACGCAGGAAGCTCTGGGATGATCCTAGCACAGAATAGAAAATTTTTGAGAGGTGGCTCCCAATGGTGTTAGTTGATCGATTTTTCTCTTTCTGCTGTTGCTAGGCCATCTTTGTGAAAATCACGGGATGACGAGTTGCAAAGAATAAGATCAGACTTTAACACAGAGTTCAAAAAAGAGAAGTCCAACAAATGGAATATGCCAGAAAATCTCTTCCTTTTCGTTTGTCTAAAGAAAAGAAAGATCAGGGAAATTCCCGAAGGCAATCAACATTTCATGTTTTGTTTGCATTGGCTCGGGTTCATATTTGAAGCTCTATATTTAACAAGCCATCCTGAGAAGGCTAGATAGCCATGGCTAATGGCAATGGAAACAGTTTCCCTTTGTGGTGTCTGCTGTCACAGTAAGCCCAGAGCTTTGATGTCTGCCTGACACCATTCAGAAGCATTACGTTAATTAGGAATATAAAACTGAGAACTCTTATCATCGTAATTGAAAGCTCCTACTGATGCCTGGTCGATGTTCCCACCCCCTCCAGTTTCGTCAGGCACCACAGCCTGTTTCAGCAGGATGAGCCACAATATTTGTAGGAGCCTTGCTTTTATTGCCATGGGATTGCTGCGTGGAAACAGATGTGAGGAGGAGGCTCTTCCCTCTGAGCTGCCCTAAAATCTGCAGCTCGTGGCCCCTGGGTGCCAAGATAAGCCTTGTGTGTCATTAGTGCTCCAATTAGGTTAACTCTCTCGTTTGTCGTTGCCCCCTGTATCCCTGATCCACACTGAACCATGGCCTTGCCCCAGGGGTGCTCCTGCCCCAGTGCCTGCCTGAGGGCGGGCATCCCCACTTGTCTTTGCTCTGCCTTGCTCGGCCACCCTGGGACTTCAAGAGCTATCGAAGGCTTCCCAGGAACGTTCAGAAGTGAGTGCTGTCCATCCCCTGGACCTCTCTAAGACAGTTTTACAAGACTTTTGGAGTCCCCCTCAGCTTCACTCCGAATGAAAAAGGAAAAACTCCAGCTAGTTTTGCACTAGGCAAGTTCCCAGGTCAGCTAAAACTACAAGCAACGGAGAAAGACTGAATGGTTCTGGGGTTTAATTACAACGCACTAACTATGTCGTACAGAGTACACTACTTGAAACCCAACTACAGTCGGCAGTAACCAACTGACAGCTTTCTCGCAGTGTGTGCAAAATGAGTTGTAATCACCAATCTGATTTTAATAGACAAAGTATCAGTGTTGAAAGGAAATGAAAAAAGACACCCACTGTTTCTTTGGGGAAAACGTCAACAAATAAAACAGGCAGGAACACTTTATACTGAGGGGGGGTTTAATATCTTACAGGCTCTACAAGTGTAATTTAGAAAATCACAGTCTTTAGAATAAGTACTTCATAAGCTGATTAAGGACTTCTAGAAATAGAGAAAGTGGGGTAACTTGTGGAAACTTGTGTTGCCACTCCTGTGGCTACTGCAGGTAAGGCGTGTAGAGTATCTTCTGAGTTCTTAGTTTTGGTGGCACAGTTTGGTTTTCAACAATGGGGAAAATATATAAAGTTAAAACTAAAGAAATGCATCATCCTTCCACAAAAAATCAACAAAAAGCACTTTCCAGCCAGAAAAAAAATCTGCTCTGCAGTCATTCTGGTTGGTCTTGCTTCTTAATGTACGTGAGAGTTTCTTGAGTAAGCTACATGAACCATGACGCATTACAGGGAAATTCCCACTGTACACCCTGCCCCCTCACCTTCTTCCCTTTAATGGTGTGAGCCAGGAGATGTGGTCTGGCAAGGGTGTCGAGAAATTGAGGTACCTGTACCACAGCTCCCTGTGAAACATTGCACCAGCATATCCAGCCTGAAATATTTTGCTTTTTGCAAAAAAAAAAAAAAGATATTTGAATAGTTACTAAAAATTTTCATTTTTACTCTCTCTAGTTTGAATGATGTGGCTACTGTGAAAGCCTGTTAAGTTTCTGTGAGACTCAAACATCATTATTACAGATATGATAAAAAAATTCATAGGCACTGAAAATTAACAAACCTATCCTACCAGTCACGAGTAAACAGCAGTTATCTGACTTCTCTAAATGAGAGAATAAGCTAATGAAGAAAGGCCGGAATTAGTTACATAGCTATACTTTCAAGGGCTTGGGTCTATTGGAAAGAATTTGGTTAGAAGCTACAGAGTCCTATTCATAAAGAGCTTTGACCTAGTTCCAATGGAATTTCTGCCCAATTTACTATTTCCATGCAATTTGTCCAGTATGTTCTCTCCTCTTGTAAGCAGTTATTTTTGCTTGATGCATTGTCCTATTCTTAGTTTCTGTGACTTCAGTTACATTTCTAAACACAGCCAACATCATCGGCCTTCTTACTCAGAAGCCGAGCAAAATCCATGAAAATGGTTGTTTCTGCTTGCAGTAAACACAGTGGGTCAGAGGTGATGCTACTGTAATGCTGGTGAAACCAAAGCAGACACACATGGGTCGAGCTTAGCTCTGAGAAACTCCACAGTGTTGTCAGGCTCACGGCAATATTATGATAGCAAATTATTTTCTTAGTTTTCTGAAATTTTTATTTTCAGTGGGGAAGAACAGATTCAGCAAAGTGAAAAGTGTGCAAAAGGTAGCCATGTATAATGGAGCATGTATGACCAGAATTCATCTTGTGTCATTGTAGCAGCAATGGAAAGATTTCAAACTGGAGTTTGAAAGTCATGTCAAATGCCAGCTCCACCGAAAAATCAGCCTCCGTTGAGGGTAGGTACTGTACGGCCAGGCTGAGGATGTGGAGCTGAATCCAGGGAGGGAATGTGGCACCGCGATGGGCTGCCTGGTGCTTGCCAAGAGCTATGTCCCTAGGACAGGATCCTCAGAGACCAGACCTGGTGAGCATGGGCCGCCTAAGATGGACTGCAAGAAATGCTGTGGTGCTGGCCACAGCTACAGCCATGCTTCCTTTCCCTCAGGACCTGAGATTAGGCTGAAGATCTGAAAACTGTATCAATCCTTTTTCAGAAAGGTAAACAAAGAGAAAACAGTGAAGTTGCCCTTCCCTACTATTATCCACATGAGATGAGTAAATGCAGGTTCACATCCCACCTTTTTGTGACCTGGAGTAGGAACACAAACCTAATTCTCTGTTCTTTTGTGGAAGGATCCTAATCATTTGAGTAAATTGCAGAGCATTTGGGGTTGGGACGGTCACTCCTTCACTCCTGTGGAGACTGTTGAACTCTGCGTACTCCCTGCCCTCGCCAAGATTAAACTTTTTCCAATCCAATACATCCAGTCTAGACTTAAAATTTGAGTCTTGTATCTTGCTGCTTCTCAGTGTCCCAAAGTGTAAAACACCATACTGGGATTGCGAATTGATTCTGTCCGGATTTCAGCCTGGACAATTCAGCTGTCAAGTTAACATGACTAAATGATTCTTCTAGACCACCAGGAAGTAGTAGAGGGTTGTAGGTTAAGGAGCTTTTACAGTTATCTAGTATTTAAATGAACAAGCTACAATGTGTATCACTTAGGTAGTTAGTGTCAGAGAAAGTATTAGCATATGCTTTTACATAGAGGGTATGCAGAGTGCCATGTGCAAGTCATATTTAATGTGCTAATAAATGTACAACATTTCTCATATTCAGAAAGGCAGTTAGATAGAAAGTGTGTGCTTTGTTTCATACCCTTTACCAAATGCTTCTTAAACAACCAGTATTTAATATGCTGTAATTGCATTGTATATTTAAATTTAATGGTTCTTTGGAGCAAATTGGAGTGGCAGTAAGACTCTGGCTCTGGGCTGAAGTGATGCATTAGTCACAGCGAAGCTGGGGAAGACCACTGGTGAGAAAAGCTATGGGAATTGCAAAGCAGCTATGCAATCCTCCCAGCTCTCACCTGTGGGCTCTTCCAACGAAGCAGACAGTCACCTTCTAGAGGTGATGGGTTAACCCCAACCCTGCTGAAGCCAGTGGGTGTTATTTCACTTAATTCACCTGCCTTTGCGTGGGCCTGAGCACTAGGGTCAGCTCTAGGTAAAGGTGAGTGACTTTGACTCTGTTATTTCTTCTTTCAATTTCACATCACTGTTTTGCTTGCTGACAGTCTAGTTCAGTCCCAGAAGAAGTGCAGGGGACCCTTCTCACTACTTGCATTGCTTTAGGGTGAGACCAGATTATTTGCAACAAAGTGCCTATTCACTTTTCAAAAACATATTCAGATTTTTCAACAACCAACACTGATGGTCATTCAAAATAGGGAATCAGAGAGGAACATACAAGCCACAGTGCACAACATCACGTCTAGAATACTATTTAAACTACTTAGATGACTACACGAATGGCCTGGATCTCTCTGACTGCAATACTTGCTGTTTTTTTGATTTGTCACAGAGTTAATCCAGCCAGGAAACAGAAAGGATGCCACATGATGTGGGTAACTAACTGACCACGGCACAGCTGAAAAGATCAGTTCTGCAGCTGAATGCATTAACTGAAATTTCAAAGTGTTACCAAAAAAAGAGAGGAAAAAAAAGGGCAGAACTCAGTCAAACTGAAATTAGCTGTTGAATTTAGAAGAAAATCTGTAAAACTTTTTTCAGTTATTCATTCATCGCTAGTCACAAGTTTTGTCACAACTTCAGTGATAAAAGTGGCACCCTAATCATGATATTAAAACTAGTCACAGGACACAGATGACTCAGCTGCAGTTCAAAGAGCCTCTCATTTCTGTCAGACCAAGGCCAATAGCATTCACACAGTTTTTCTCATGTGAGAAATTATAAAATACATCAAATTGAGTCATTGTAGGAAGTTCTCTGAATATCAACTCAGTGCTCAGCAGCAATCAAACGAAAAATACTGCTGTTAATACACTAGTTGGGAACAAAATAGAAAACATTATTAGGACACATTTTAACTTGAACACTCCTCTTGGCCCCATCTCAGAGCTACGTCAAAGTATGAGTGCAGGAAGGACGTGTGGAGCACACTAAGGAAGAGCATCCACAGAGAGACTAAATAAACTATAATTTGGGAAGATGGAAGTATAAAAGCTATAATCAAAAGGGGATGTGCAGTTACAGCTATAGCAGGAAGAAGTGACTGGAGGAGGAACCTGCCATCACATGAGAGCTGGGGAAGCCTCCAAGTCAGGCACAGGTATGGGATATGCCAGAAGAAGGACTTTTTCCACATGGCAGTTTTCCCACGTGTTTTTTTAAGCTGTAGAAGTTTCTGCCATAAGATATTGTGGAAGCTAAAGTCTACATGGAAAAAAAGGCCATTAGGGACTATGAAACACAACAGAGCGAATACAACCTCCAGCTCAGAACCCTCCTAAATCTCTGATGGCCAGAGCTGGGGAAGAGGGAGGAGATACAAGAAGACGTATCCTTGCATGCCCACTATGTTTCTTGCTTGTTTTCTCTAGGTGTGTACTATTTACCATTGCTAAAAGCAAGGTAGTGAGCTAAAAGGACCTCTGCTCCGACCCACTATTGACTACCTTTCAGTTCTTAGGTAAGGCTTAAGGAGAAAAAGCTTTTTCTTGGAGATGACCTACCACACAAGACAGAGCAGCTTAGTGCTAGGCTCTGGTCATCCAGACAGTTGCACGCAAGTGACTTCACACCTATAAGCAGGCCCATTAAATTCTCTGGGACTACTCAAGTGCATAAAATTAGGCATGTGCAAAAGCACTTCTAGGTGCAGGGACTTTAAAATGCACTCACCATGGCCCCAGCTCAGCAAAGCACTTAAGCAAGTGCTTAAGCACATCCCCCCTCCCCCCGACGAAGACCTTTGGTGTGTTTGGCTGAGCAGGCACAGACTTGCGGCAGAGCTAAACCAGTGATTTACAAACATGTAGAGCACAAACAATAAAATTACGGGATACTTGTTCAAACTTTGATTAAATAAATCAGCAACTGAGAGTACACTGCACAGCTTGTACACTGCAGTTGCAGGTTATGAACTCCACAGACATGAGAAGAGAAGAATCAAAATTCTTCTAATATAGACAATTATTTCTGATCTTTCACCAGGCTTACTAATTGGACAGAAATTACCTTATGTGTGGGCATCAATTTATCATAGTCATGACTGTATGCAACTATAGTTTTGCTTCTTAAAATCTCTTCCAGAGCAATAGGATTAGGTGAGACTGTCATTAGAGTATTCTGATAAATAACAAGAAAAACCTTAGAAACTCGATGACTGTGGAACGGAGACACTTAAAACAGAATGTAGTGTTTAGCCCCAGGCCTTGGCAACAATTGAAACAAAATGTTTTGAAACAAAGCAAATTGGCATTTTGCTGACTTTTAATGTACTGTCTTTCCAAGCAAGACACCTGGTTCAACTACACAAAACATCTATTCAGAATTACAGTCTGAGCTTTTGTTATGCAAAAGGTAAATGAGGGCAACATGAACTCTGTGAGAGAGTCAGGTTTGGTTTTTTTTTCTTTTTCCCTACGGTAATCTGTCAAGCAGATACTGGTTACTGACAGGAAACCAGGAGTCTTTGGAGGATGTGTTGGTCTCTTTTTTGGGGGGCGGGGGAATACAGTCCAGCGGAAAAAAAGATACCAAGTACAGTAAAATGCTCTAACTGCATTAACCAGAAGAAATATTCCCATATTCGAATATCAGATTTTATAAAAATACCGCATGCGTGTGTGCAGACATGCATGCATGCAGGAGCATACCAGTATGTAAGAAGGGGGATTCACACGCGTAAGAGGCTAGAAAGGTACCCATCACAGCATTGCGCACGTGTTTGCTTAACTCTGACACTCTCAAAGGCATTTCATGAGATCCTCCCCAGATGGTGGCCAAGTCATTTGTGTGTTTCCCTTGCATGTCTCCTACCTTGAGATTTCAGTGCATTCAAACTGCTTGAAGCTGATGGATTTTCAAGTGTATTGAAGATAAAGATGGACCTAAGTCCAGACTAACAGAGGCTGCAATCTCAGCTTTGGTCTTTAAACTCAAGAGAAGGTGTGGAGTCAATAAGATCCTTGCCTGCTCATTCAGGACACTTCTCTCGTCTTTAATTTAATTTGAAGGGCAAAATATGTCATATTTCACTATTAAATCTCAGTCATGCTGATCAGAAGCTCATCGGTTTGCCTACTCAGTCCTCAAGATCCTCAAGCTTTCAGGCAATAGCAAAGTAGCTCGAAGCCCTCCATCATATAAGGTAGAGTGATCTGTCAAAGTACCAACATTACAACAAAACCCCCCCGTGTTTGCTTATCAAATCTCACACTTCTAAAAAAAGTGCACAAAAGGGACTCCTTAGCTTTTTGAAGGCAGCAGGAGAGGCAACAGTTGGATGCATACACCGTGTTTAACTGCAGTGTGTTGATCACTGCTGTATGCAGAGTTCCCTGTGGTGCTCAAGGGCAGAGCCTGTCATTGACCAACAGCTAGAAGAGAGTTGCTTGGGAATGTTTCAACAAGAAGCATTTTGTCAAAGCCGAATAAAAAATTCTCAGGAAAGACTTGCTTTCACTAATTTCTCTCCTTGAAAAGGCTATTTAAAGGATTAGGAGTAATCTAAACATCTCCCTTTATTTTTTCAACAGAAATTTGCAGGGGGGAGGCTCTCTTTAAAAGCACTTTTCATTTTGTAGCATAAATAAGCAATGCTTTAAAAAGATGAAATAAAAATGAAATAATGCTTGAAAATCATTAAATGAAACCTGTTTTGGTTTGTTTTGTTGTGTTTTTTATAATTTCAGAAAGATACTTGATATTTTAACTGTTTGTCCTGACTTCAATGGATTTTTTTTTACTGATTCAAGGTAGTATGATTCAAAATCTTGAAAATTTCCCATGGGATAGAAAAAAACATATCCTACCCAGCTCTACGAGAAATCACAACACAAAAAGACAATCCTGACTTTATGCCTGAACATGTTTTTTCAGGATGGTGAGCACGAAGGAAGTAAACACTGCTGTCAGTGGATGCTTCAGGAAAACCAGATCTGCACTGGAGAATATGGATGGCAGATTCACCGGGCTGCAGGATGACAGTTCTTGTGGGTTCTGCCAGTTGATTCCCTGCAATAAAAAGGTCTTGCTATAGTAGTGTAAAATGGGCAATTTGCTGTACCTTTCAAATCGTCATTTCTTAAGGCAGAAAGTCCAATTACTTTTGATGGTGGCTACCTCTAATATTATTACTTAATTACAATTGTGATGATATTGCAAAGTGCTCCCATAACAAGGTAAGGCTGCTGCTTTTCCAATGAGGTGGGAGAGAAAGAGATGGAAGTAGGGTGGGTAGCCCAGGCATCAAAACAAGGACTCCATCCCCAGCCTGGCTGCCCTAAAGAGTGGCAGCCCCTGCCTGCCCCAGGAATTTATCTCCCCAGCCCTCTCTTCCCAAAGCTCCTCCAGTGCCATGCCTGCTTTGGGGGTCCTGAGGCTTCCCAAGTATCCTTCACACCCATTGCTCTTACCTGAAATCTCGCACATGGGAAACCCCTGCCCTGTCCAGTCAGACCCTCCAGCCCTTTGCAGCTTCAGAACTGCCCAAGTCTCCCTTTCCACTACACCTCCACCCCACCCCAGACTCCTAACCCATGGCCCCAGCACCTTTCCCTGACTCCCTGCTCCCAAACGCTCATCCCCCAGCTCCTCATCCCCACTTTCTGTACGGGAACCAACCTCCCCGGCTCTAAGCTCCCCCATCCCTAAAGTCTCTCCTGTCTCAAATCTGGCCTCAAACTCTGCAGATGATTAAAATTAATATAATTAACCCCATTCTCTCTGTGCTAACAGAGACAAGTGCAGGCACCAGTTCATGCTCCTGCTCCTAGATGTAACGCTCAGTCTTGGCCTCCAGCCCACACCCCCTTCCACTGGAGGGCTTTTCTCCATTTGGCCCCCTTCTCCATCCCAGGGTGCCACCAGAGACCCTCAGGACCCTGCTGCGTGCGGGGTTCGGCCCCGTCCCATGGGCCACGGGCTGCTGGCTGCCCCGGGGCTGCCTCAACTGGCCAAACCTGTCTCCTCACTCCCTGGTGGAGCCACCTGGGCTCCTGGCAGCAGTTTCCAAAATCCAGACAGGAGCTGCAGCTCAACCTCCACTTGGATCAAGCCTGGAGGGAAGAAAAAGCGGACATGTCTGGGAAAAAGGAGCTTTATGGTAATTCTGCAGCAGACAGCCAGACTTTTAGGATGGGAGCTGATATTTTAGAGGCTTGAAGGGGGACGGGGAGCCCAATATCCATGGGCAATGGCAAGTGCGAACATAGCAAGAGGAGGGTGAGGCGAGTCCTAATCTGCCTGGTCAGATCCACATCTCACAGCAGAGGCATGCTGTCCAGGGCAACAAGTTGCAACTTATTCTTCACACTGACTCACGGCCTGGGGCTGGCAGTGGCCATAACTGCAGGGGTGAGGGGTTCCTCGGGGCCTGCATGGAAAGGCAGAGCTTCTCCTGAGCTGCCTGGCGAGAAGCAGGGGTGGCTGGTGGGGGCAGGCAGCCTGACGGACCAAGGGCAGCAGCTCTGGCCCTCCCCTCACAGTGCTTCCCTCTTGGTTTTGGTAACGCACCAGCTCCAACACTGCACGGGCATCAGGTCCACAAGCTCTGACTTGGGCTTCTCAGAGACCTGCCAAGAACATCATGAGGGTGTGCATACAAAAAACAGCAGAAAATTAAACAAAATAAAGACCAGGGGAGACTTTAATACTCCAAACACCAACAAACACAAGTGAGAAACATTGCTGCCCTCACCCAAAGCAGAGCAAATGGGTGCAGAGCAGTGAAATCCGACTGTTGCTGAGCGAGCGAGGATGGGGCTGCCAGGCACAATGGCCAAATGGGGGGACACAAGAAAGCCATGAGCACAGTGCCCTCTTTTTGGGTGTCTGGCAGAGCCATATCCCCATCACAAGGGACGGGGTTGGGCTGCCTGCACGCCTTGGGCAAACCATCTCAGACCTTTGGGCTCAGTTTACTGTTTGGTAAAACAAAGGCGATAATATCTGCCTCACAGGGGAGTTGTGAGGCTTATTAACTTTTTGTCTAGTGCTTTGAGATCCACAGAGTGAAAGTCCTTTATGACTATTTTATTGTTATTGTATGGAGATCAAAGTAAGAGCTCTAATCTAATGCCATCCCTTTTATGTTTATACCACCCACTTGTATCCAGAATTCAGCCCGACTACAGTCTCTCTTCAGCCTCTTGGTCTTTCAAGGCTGCGAGTGTTTGTTTGTCGGTGAGGTTTTCCAGGGTAACTGGCTGCTAGTCAGTCATAGTCTGAACCTTGTAAAAGCATGAGGGCAGACACAAAATTGCATCGTTATTTAGCAGTGCTGGAAATAAACCATTGAGCTCAGTATTTTCTCTAGTTGTCGCTGTGTTAAATAGATAGGTGTGGCAGGCCAAAAATATACAGCACTAAGGCAGTGCTCTATTTGAAATAATTTTTAGTTTATTGGTGTTCAACCTTTGGTCCTTTATTGTGCATGGGGAGGTGTTCTTGTAAGTACAGATTCATAGGCAGGTATACATGTGTGTTTTTAAATCACAGAAGTCTGTAAGTCACAGAACAGAAGACAGCAAATGGGTAATTCACAGATTTTCCTCACCCTGTTCGAAGGAGCTAGTGTCAGAGTGTGACCTAATCCTACAGAGATTTTTTTTTCCTGTAAGGGAAAGCTACTGATGGGAATCTCAATTTATTAAGTGCATGTACTTCTTTCTTCATGGACATCAATTTTACAAAGTGCCTTAATGTGTGAACTGCACACAAAGGGTCCAAGATGTTGAAGAGTGACAGTAAGTGCTCTGTTGACAGGAGACTGTGTGGTCCAATTATGACGAGGGGAAAAAAAAAAGAAAAAGAAAAAAAAAAAAAGAGTATGTAACTTCATGTCCAAACCTGAATGAAAAGATGGAAAAACATAAGCTCTACAGAACAAGTCATACTCCCATTCTTGGAAGAAGACCAAACCCCATGGCAGATATGTTTGTTTTAATATTTTTATTATGTTATATATTACTCTAAAATCTGTTCATTTGAAGTTCAGTACCAGAGGGTACAGCTCCTGCAAGCAACTTAATTCTCCACTTGTGCAGCCATTCACACCTGCCTGGGTATGAAATGTAGTGCTGTCTGGGTAACAAAGTTTTCTCTTTAGTGACTGAACTGAAAAGTGGGAACAACAAGGATTTAAGAAAATGAGTTGTCCCACAGTGGAAATGTCTCAATTCCTGGCAAATCAAAGAGCAGCGTGTTTTATTTTGGATCGCTCTCAAAAGATTCTCTGGAGCCAAAACTAAATGTTTGGGGTGGAGGGGATGTTTTATTTCAGATTACTTGCACTTTGTAGTAAGAAACAAAGGAAAACCAAACTGTTAAAACAACAACAAAAAGTTGTTTTTAAATGAACAAATAATTGAGATGAAAACTTAGGAGTTTCACTTCAGAAGTGCTGAAACAATGCATTTTGATGCTCTGGAAATAGCTCTCTTGCTGTTTTCTGCTTCACCTAAAACTGATCACTGAATTCAGCTCAAATTTGTGAAGTTTGAGACTGCCCGAGCCTGTATTTTTGACTCATTTTTATTTGGCAGAGCAAGAGCATTTGTTTAAGTGCTTTTTATAAATAAAGTACTCAGTTCACAACTGTAGGTTTTATCATGGAGCAATTCCATGGCCTCATCTACCAGCATACCGAGGCCCTACTTCATGAAAATGTGAAAATGTGCATATATCCTGGTGAAAATAAAGAAGAGTCTGAGGAACGCAGACAGGTCCTGTGAAAATACGCAGGCAATCAAAACCCACATTTTCCATTACAAGAGTCAGGCGTAAGATTTTCTAAAACCTATTTGTGCAGCTCAAATAAACCACTGCCCAGCAGAAGATCTGTGACCACAGGGGCACTCCAAAGAGACACCAACACTAAGGCAGGTGTGAAATGGACGCAACTGCAGTGAGAGATTTTGCGATATGCGTTATTTCCAAATGATTACCTATCTACTTTCAGTGCCTCTGTCAGCTGCTTGCTGTACATGTGTATATTTATCTATTCATATAGGTAAGTATATTTGTATATATAATCTATTCAACAGTGCCAAATCCTGGTTTTAACCATTCAGAATGTCCTTCTACTGCAAGAAATCCCAAACCTACATGACTGTCGTCTCTAAGCCCTTGACCTTGAAGGATTCCTGCGGGTACATTTTTGAACCAGAATTCAACAAGAGTAAATCTTGCACTAATGCCCTTAGCGACTCATAGCCTTTACCTGTCTTTTTAAGGTCAGATTTTCCAAAGTCTTGAGTGTTTGCGTGCTTCTTCCCTCCCAACAAGACCCTCCCTTGACTTCAAAAGCACAAGAGACAGGGCAACACAAATTGCTCTAGAAAATCCCACCCTCATCTATTTGGCTGCTCTCCCCGCCCCACCTGAGCATCTCCTGTTACCCTGGGCAGCAGCACGCAGCTGCAGGTAACACAGTCCTGACTTGTACAAAAACTACGCACTGCTGCCCTGGTGTGTGTACAGCATTTCAGCAAGTTGTTAGTTAGAATGACAGTAATTTTTTAAAGATGATTGTGGCATTACATCACAGAAAATACTTCCCTCCCGGGTGGGTGGCACTGCTACAATATAGGTGAGAAATTATCTTTTTTTGGTTCTTTCTGAAGTAAGGAGTCAGATAGATTTGTCAGCAGGCACTGTCCTGGGACTGCGTTATTCATAACAGGAACGCGAGTTCATTTTTACTGCAGTTCAGCAATGGGGTTTGATTCTTTTTTTTCCCAGAGTGGCCTTTTTATGTGCTAAAAATGCTTCATCATGATAAAACACAAAACAAGACCTTCCTTAAAAATCCACCCCATCTCCTGGGGTGTTTGCCTCATCGAGCTCTTTGGAGATCAGTATGACTCATGCAGGCTATATCAACGAACTTAATTTTTTTTTTCACCCTTCATTTTCAGTGCTTGAAGAAAAAGGAAAATGTTTGCGAAATAGAACAGGGTGACAGCAGGGTAAAAGAGAGCTTGTGGAAAGGTGACACTGCCCCGAGATTTCCTATCCCAGGGGCAGAGATGCATGCCTGGCACTAATGCACCCTGTCCCGCTGGTGCGGCTCAGCAGTACCAGCGGATTTACGCTGCCCCTGCAACCAGCCTGATGGGGTGATTTCCCAAGGCCCAGTATACATGAGTGAATTCTGAAAGGCCATGTTCTCAACAGAGAGAAATCAAAGTAAATCTGCATCTGCTAATCACAGCCAAACTAGTATTACGAATCGGTTGAAGATTACACCATGCATTTCTTGGGGTCATCAGCTGCTCCCATTGAGAGGCAGTGAAGACTCTTGCCCAGCACCGTCTATGGACATGCTCTGGATTTGGGTTATTGGTGGGATGTAGGACCTCAAATCTGTCCTGACTGAACCAAAATGAGCATTCACAGAGTACACTTGGGAGAAAGTTAGTGGCTTTTTTGCTATGTACAGTTAGACACGTTGTCATTGTATTTTCCATTTTACTCTAAAAATAGAAATAGGAGTGAAATTTTCCTGTCCTTTATTAGTTGCACTAGTATAAGCTAGATGTACATTACTCGAAATATGTGTGAGAACAATGTGGAATTAGAATTCTACACCAATTAAGCAAAGACATTAATGGGTACCTTGTAATAACAAATTAATAACAATAATAGAGATGAAGTAGAATCAAAACTTGAGTTTTAGTCCCAGGCCCACACTCCCATAACTTTCCTCACCCTAGTTTTATTCCACTTAGCTTTTACGGAAGAGCTGAAATGCAAAGATCAGAGTTAAATCCTGACTTTGCAATAACTCACGGCGTCTGGTCCCCACCATTCCTTCCCGGACTGCTCTCTCCGTCATTCTCCAAGCATCATGCTGACAATGTGCAGTGCCACTGCGACTTGGCTACATGACCCATGTATCATCTCCACACTTGAGCATGCTCATTTTTCTTAATTTAGCCAATGAATGAAGTAGCTCTAAATTACAAAGTGGAAACGAGGGAAAGTGCTTAACTGAATCTAAGAAAAATGCTGGCTAGACTCCTCCCTGGGGGGGTTGGGAACCAAAATCTTTATTTGCAATCTCAAGTTTATCACATACTTTCTCAGACTGAGAAAATCTCCCTTGCTAGGTTTACAGTTTCCACATTGTGCAACTGAGTTTGCTCTGACTCATCTGTACAAATCACTCATTTTTGGATCGAGGTCCCATTTTTGCAGATGAAGTTGCAGGGAAGAAACATCTAAGAGCTACAAATAGTCATCCCAGACTTCTTGTAGTCAATTAGTCCCCACAGACAGTCAGCTAGAGTTGGTGCTCCTGCCTGCAGCAGATGCTTTAGGCCCATTCACGCTTCCGTGAGTTTCTCCATGTAAATTCTTCTCTTTGTTCCCACCAAGCCCTACAGCGGGACGTTCCCCATTGCAACAGCGTGCTGCATAAGGACCCACCACCATCTACCTTGCACCTGCCTCCTGTAAAAGCCACCTGGAGTTGGAAACTAATCCCCATCCATCTGCTCTGCCATGCTCAGCATCATTGGTCTCTGCTAAACGAAAGGGTCCTAAACTCATTCTTCGCACATGCTTGATGATCCTTGCTACCATCCTGTGCGTTCTTTTTGTCCCATTATGACCTTTTTTTGGGGGGGACAGCAGGACTGCACACAGTATTCAAGACAAGGTCACACCAGGGTTTTATACCTGGTAGTAGTGACAGTGGTTTGGTTTGGTTCTTCCTTTCCCTGGACATGGAGCTGATATTTCTGTAGCACTCTTGCCCCAGGACTCCATTCCTGGATACTCACGGGTGACTCAGAGCCTAGTGCTGTATATTTAAAGTTAAGAATTTTTTTTCCCATGGTGACATCACTTTGCAATGTTGAAATTCGTTTGCCATTCTTATCTTCAGTTCAATTTCCTTGTGCAAAGTATGAATGAGTTCCTGTGTCTTAGGGTTCAACTGTGTCCACCATCATGATGCTTGTAAATGTCTTTAGAATGAGGCTGGTAGAAATGCGTTCATAGTATTCTAATTAAACCCTTCTATTGCTGAACATCAAATGCAAATAAGTATACTCCTTTCAAAGCCAGAATTTAAAGGAAACCTCACCAATGACCATTTGAGAACTGTGGAAGGAAAGCAAACAATTAAAAGTAACTGATGCCATCCCAGCTCTTTGCCTGCGAGCAAAGCAAATATCCACAGCACACCATTTTCTTCTGCTTTGAAAATGTGTGCACAGGGAAAAAAATCACTCTAGAATTCTCAGGCTCATTAGATCATTTTGAAAAAAGGATATAGTTGTGTTAATATTTTTGAAATATTTTTCACATCTTTCTCTTTCATATGAAGTTTTCAAATTTGTATTTTAAAAATCACTGTATTTCAAATTTTGGGATCTTTCCATTACTTCTGTATCCAGCAAGGGGGACAAGAAGAATACATGTAAAATTGCAAGTGTCTGTTTTTTCCTCTACAGAAAATCTCTAATAGTTATGTTGAAACTACACATTCAAAAAATTCTCAACCTACTCAAAAGAGGCATCATGGAACGACGGTGCAGAATAACTGAAAGCAATTCACGGCACTGTGAGCAAAAATAGGCCAAAGTCATTGCTCACAAAGTCTGTGCTTGGTGACAGATGGAGTAAAGACCAAGGCTAGAAGTTTTTCAAAGTGAAATATCAGAGATTTCTCAGCACAAGGACAAAGTTCAGTATGTGAGGAAATTTGAGCTCCTGTTTGCTGAGGGAAATGGAGAAGATGCATCAGAATCTTCATCAGCAAAAGTATTCCATAGTCTATCCTTCTCTTTGGAAATAAATGCAGGATATTATCTTTTTCCCCCAAAGATATATGCATGACCAAGAAATTGGTTCCAGTGCTACCAGCTATAACCAAATGAAAGATAAATAGCAATTAACAGAGAAATTCACACCGCTTACAAATCAGGACTTTCAAAGCTAGCACAAGTATTTTCCTTGAAAAAGGAGAAAAACTGAGCAGAAAACTTCACTTCAAACCAAACATGTCAACCTGCTTTTGAAACCTTACCTTGCTGGGCTCAGCCCTGCTCCTAAAGCACCATGAGCAGGATGGGGAGCCACGCCAGAACACGCCAGGCTCAGCTTTTGCCCAACTTGCCCCCCACAAGCCCGGGCAGCCACCCCACAACAGCGTGGCTGCTGAGAAGGAAGAGGGGTCACACCATGGGCCAAGACAGGAGGGTGATCGGAAAAAGCAGGAGCCAAAACTGTCCAAATCACGGTGAGCAGTAGGAAATGTCTCAGAGGGAAAAGCAGAGTGGCACCGTGGACACAACATGAGAGCCGGCGCAGTGGGGCAGAGCGGTGCAGCAAGGGAGTGCTGGCCAGTGGGAAAGCCTGGCACTGTAAGGGAGACACATCAAGAAACCTCAAAGTACAACTGTGCAATGAGTCAGGCTGGGGGAGAAAGGCTTTAGATGCAAGGGGAAGAGATGTGCCTACAAGTGCTCCTGCCTAGATCTACACCCACAATGGATATTGATTAAAGCGTAGGCATCATTTCTGGCTGAAGATATCATGTCTTTATCTCTTCCCTCATCTCCAAATTCAGTTTTCTTAGCCAAGTTTGGTTGCCTGTTTTAATCCCCTTCTTTTATTTTTTTGACTGCAACACTGAAGCTCCAAGGGCTGTAAGCTTACAGTCACTGTGGAAAACCTTGAAGGGAGAACAAAAGCATCCCAACTTTTCCCAGGGCAGATGGGCAACGGCCAGAGAAGAACTACTTGGTCACGAGGGGGGAGGGAAAGTGGATGGACTGGCTGTGGGCAACCGCAGGCGGACGGGAGCAGCGATTTGAGGGAGCAAGTAGTGGCATGTGCGACAAACAATGATGAAATGTGGCTGAACTAAATATTTAGGGCCAGATTTTTGCCCTTCATCCCTAAAGTCAGCAAAGTTTAGCTTGCTTTACAGCAAAGCCAAGCGGGGCTGAGAAATCAAGTTCAGTGTCATCCAGTTTTAACCACCCCGAGTGCCTGCAAAGTCTATGCAAGGTTAAACAAATTTTACTGTAACTCATAATTTAAGTGTCTCTGAACTTCCGCCCACACAGGAAACATCTCGGAGCAGGTGGTCAGCGAAGCCTGCGGATCACGGCTGGCTCCACTCAGGGTACTTGTGGGTTACTGACTCACCACCAAATTATGAGCCCAAACAAAGGGCTTTAAGATAAACTTGAAGTCAAGAAATTGAAGAAGACAAGGTGAAGGAAATTATGATCCCAGCCTGTGCCCTGAATGCACGTGATGGATGAGGAGTTTGTAAAAAGCAAAATAAACCAAGGGACTGTTGTGCTGGGGATTGCTCCTCCTACCTGTCAGAGTACCTGAAGGAGAAATTGTGGGAGTGTGACAAGAAATGGCAGGTGAGGGAAAAGTTGTTCTCGATGTGTCATGCTGCTTCTAGGCTGATAAAAAAAAAAAAAAAAAA
>Ga0065711_1000249_pt1 | contig 118741 bp, 102 predicted proteins | sample Hoacrofraction12_FD_59098 | JGI IMG/M metagenome (GOLD analysis project Ga0065711, IMG submission 59098) | Hoatzin crop microbial communities from Cojedes, Venezuela - Epithelial fraction 12 v2 (version 2) | ecosystem: Host-associated > Birds > Digestive system > Esophagus > Crop | place... | reverse complement strand
GGAGCCCTGGAACAGGCTGCCCAGGGAGGTTGTGGAGTCTCCTTCTCTGGAGATATTCAAGACCCACCTGGACGTGGTCCTGTGCAGCCTACTCTGGGTGACCCTGCTTCGGCAGGAGGGCTGGACTGGGTGATCCCCAGAGGTCCCTTCCAACCCCGAACATTCTGTGATTCTGTGACTCCATGCCGAGCTACATGGGGCTTCACCACCCCCCGCATCCCCCCTCCAGGGGCAGCCCCCGGGGCAGTGCAAGCAGAGACGCTGGTTGCCACGGGTGGTACAGCAGGTTTCAACCACCCCGGGTGGCGGGGGCACAAGTCCCGTCTGGTTTTGGCTCATCACTTGCAAACCTCCAGCCCCGTTGGCCGAAAATCAGTTTAGAAAATCTTGGGAGATCGGTAATAAATTTGCAGTCGCTTGGAGGGGAGAGGCAAGAGTGTTAACAAGTGTGCGTGTGCTCGCTGGGTCTCTGTGCATGCTCGCTGGGTTTATGCGCTATAAGCTGTAAAATATGATTTATTAATGCACAGCTGGGGGACTCTGTGTGTCGGAGCACTGTCTTGTTTGCAGTGTTGCCTGAAGCTTCCCTTCACTCAAGCTGCTTGCGAGCCCCCGCTCCTCCGCTGATCAACCCTTTTCATCTGCATGCATAGATAAATGCCAGACGGGGCGAAGAGCTGTCAAGCACGGCCATACGGTCCTTGCAAGCAGCAGAGCTCTTGGCTAAGGCGGGTATTGCAGAGTCCATGCCTCTCCTAAGGCCGCACCTCTGAACCTGGAGCCTTTTGCTCCAGCTTTGTGTCTCCTGGCTCTTTTGGCATCGTTGTGGGAGCCTGAGAGTTGTCCTGGAAGCATGTGATGCCTGGGAAGGGACCAGAGCAACCTTTTTGGGATGATCTGTGAGAACCTTGGGATTCGTAGAGTTGTCTGTGTTGCACAGAGGCTGTCGTCTTGCCCCCTCCCACAAGCCCCCAGGGTTTTTCCCACCTTCCTAAGGGCTGAGAGGCCCTTCCCTCCCCACGGCTCCTTGCAAAGCACCTTTTCCCTTCTGCCTCTCCCGGCACAGATGGGGTTGGTTGCTGGGGGTGGCCGATGCCGCCACTGTCTGGGAAGCCCTGAGCTCCAAGAGGGCAGGAGAGCCGTGATACAGAGGGATGAGCATCCCCAAATACCTCTTCCCGCCTCTGCTGGGGTAGGGGAGAGCTGCACTGGCTCATGGGGTGCAGAGAGGATTGGGGTACGGAGAGAGATGGGGCAGGAGCGATCCCACCCCTGGCTCGTGGGTTTTCTGCCGGCCCCAAGACAAGCCAGCGAGCCCTTCTGCACTGCGGGTTCTGTAAAATAGGAATATGGCTTCCCAGTCATGGCCTCCCAACCCCGAGCAGCAGTGGAGGTTATTTGACCCCAAATGCGGCCCCGTGGTGAGCCCAGGCGGGCAGCAGCATCCCACCAGGGCTCATGATCAGTGGGGGTTGGACAGAGCGTCCCCAGCCACGGCACCGCTGTTGCTCTCCATTCTCCATTCATCCCCATCACCGAAGAAACATGGAGCAGCACCAGCCCTTTTCATTTCCCAACCCCACAGCGGTCTGAGAGACAGCCAAGAATGGTGTCAGTCGGGCTGACGGGTGGACGTGTCAAAAGAAGCCTCGGGGAGAGAGGCAAAGCCTTCCTAGGACATCACCAAGGTAATGCCGGACCCTGGCAGCCAATGCAGCTCGGTGCAGGAGCTGACGCAGCAGGGCAGGTTTGGGTCCGTTATGGCTTTTAGCTGTTTGAAGACGTTGGGAAAACGGTGCCGGTGTCAGATGCCAGGTGACCGTAGCTAACGACGGCGCGTTCCTGACGAGGCAAGCGTAGTAGCTGGGGAGGAGAGAACAGGCTCTCCGCGCCGGTGTAAATCACATTCGCGCTGCCTGCTGTGACAGCAGATTCGGGTTTAATAGCAGCGATGCTAAAAGTTGCATGATATTTAAAAGCTACAAAACGCACCCACTCTGATCAGGGGAGGGATATTAAATAAATAAATAAATAAATAATCAGCAAAGCTTTTTCACGAAGTCTTTTTTAAATATTAAAATCCCATCCTTCCCAACAGGAAAGCTCTTTTCAGGCTAAGAGGAGCGACTGAACGGCATCTGATGATATCGCATTGACACAAGTGTCTAGAAAAATAGGGTAGGAATGTATGATCTGTTCTGAAAAAGGAACCCTAGCTAATAGGAAATCTGCTGATGCTACTTTTAATTTCATGACTCAGGTTTGCTGCAAAATTGATGGGAATCTGTGTTGGAGCTTGGTTACATTAAAACAGTTCTCTGCTGTTGGGGTTTCTCCAGTCGTTGTTGCTCTTGGGGGGGGATTGTTGTTGCCAAATTTTTTGGTACTCTGGGGGCTCACAGATGTTATTTGAACAGACGGGGGAGAGGTCTGGCATCCAAAGGAAACAGGAGATTTTGCTTCAGAAACATTCTGTGCAGAAATCACTGGCCAAGGCCTTCACTAAGGGACCACTGCAGACCCCAGCCCTGGGCAGCTGTCCCAGCAGCTGCTCGTGCCTCTGCCACCCATGGTGGCCAGGTCTCCAGCCTTCCTCATGTCCACATTTTCCCTGGAAGCAAATACAAGGGACAAACCAGGAGGAAAATACACTTTAAAGAAACTGCTGCTGTGTAAGCTGGTGAGCAGAAAGGCAGCTCCTTGATGCTGGAGGGCTCAGGAGCAGCCCATGTCTTCAGTCTCCACCCAAACCACCACTGAAGCACGTTCCTTCAGGCTGTGTCGGTTCTCTCTCCTGCTTTCCCGACATGGGATCAAGCATCTTCTGGCCCCTTTGTCTTCCCTGTGCTGTTTCCTGGCCCGGGCTCCAGTGCTGATGAGTTTATTAGTGTTTCTAATTTTACCTGATGTTGCTTCCTTCTCTTTGTGACAGGTTGTGTTTTTTTGAACTCTCAAGCTGACTGATTGAGCTCTCTTTAATATTCCCCGTTTTACTTTGATTTCTCTTTGTTGGCTGTTGCTTCTTGTGTTTTGGGTTGTTTTTCTTTAATCCTCCCACTGCCTCTTTTTCCTCCCTGGTTCCTCTGATGCCTCTTCAACCTGGAACAGAGCCAGAGACCATCAGGAGGTCACTGAAACACAGACGGTTGTTGGATTTAAATAAGGACTAGATAATTTTATGACCATTAACAAGACTCACTGCTACGCAAGCTAAAATAATAAGGGCAATCATATCTCATGGTTCGGGGAGCAAGTTGATTGCCTGTAGGGACTGAGAAGGTAATTCTGCGTCCCTGACTGCCCCCCAAAATACGATCCTGTTGACAAGATGCACCAGACAGGTCGAAGGGCAGGAGGATGCACGTGCAGGAGGACATGCGAGGCACGGGGCTTGGCTGGAGGGCAAGAGCACTTCCCTTATCACCTCTGTCATCACACTTCTTTTATCTGGTGATCAGAAACTTGGGGTGTCAACTTGATGTTCTCCAGGCAGGTGAAAGGCTCCGAAGTTTGGCAGACGAACCTTTCCTCTCTCCGTGAGCATCTACTGGGCAACACTTGTGCCGCACGATTGCAGGCACTTCGCTTTGCTGCTGATGGCGGCTGGTTCATCTGCCAGGCTCTCCCCATAACCACGACCAAGAAGTGATCTCCCTAAAGAGAACTGAAGAGCATGAACCTCATTTAGGTCCTAGGTTTGGAGGTGCCTCCCACTCCCCATTGACTGTGGAGTGCGTGAGGGAGATGAGCCTTACACGTAAGGGGGTGAGGCAAATTGCACTGTCCCTCTTTCACCCCTGCTCCCCGCTGCGGCTCTCCCGGCTCCTCCGCGTGCACGTGTCTTTCCGCAGCTTGTTTTGGGAGTCACGCTCCAGCCCTTGGGGATGTACGTGATCAGCTCCTGCTCTGATCCCTTTGTTAGGAGGCAGAGCCGCCCTTGAGTGGCACGCTCTGAAGTGACAGCTCCTTTCACTCTCAGTCCTGGGAGGGGAAGGAGCAACCCCGGAGAGGAGGCGACGGCGGGAAATGAACCAAACCCACAGGGAACCGAGCTGCTCATCCTGGCAGCCGCACTGAGACGAGGAGGAGTGACAGAAGCCCCCCAGACAGCACCAATCTCTAGGGTGGATCCATCCTGCCAATGATGGATGTCTTTGGGCAAGTCTGTGGGTAATGTGGGTAATTTCGTTTCAATGCTGGAGTCTCCTGCCCAGTGCACCGGTATCCTGGACACCGAGCCCTGGCCTCACACAGGCAGAGCATCACCTGTGTGCTTCCAGCCACATTGTGGGATTCCTGTATGGAGATGGCACGAGCCCACCATGGCACACTGCCGTTCATGAGCTGCCAGCCCCGAGGTGAGGATTATAGCTCTGACAAATCACTCGTTAACTTTGCTAGCTCATTAGAAAACACCAAGAGCAGAATAGATCCTAGGCATGCTAATGACTGATTTTAAGGGATCACTGTGGTGGTAAACCATAATTAACAGTCTATAGCAACACTTTTTATTTAATTACACGCAGGCAGAACTGGGAGGCACGGGAAGGTTGATGGGAAGTCAGGAACCACCAGCACTGACTGCCCAGCCCCGATGGGTGACCCCGAGGGAGGTTTGGGCAGTGTAGGTGAGCTGGTTTGGTTGGCATCTCCCAACATATGCTGGCCACGGTCATGAGCTACAGGGGGTCACATCCTCTACCTCTGTTTGCCCCCCCAGTATGGGTGTGGGGCAGTGGTTTGCAGGTGTCTCTGCAGAGCCTTGTGATGGCTCTTCCCCGATAGCTTTGCTTCTGCAGAGGGAGTTGTCAGCTTCTGGGAGGTCACTGCTGTGCTCTGGCTAGGACGGGGTCACTGCTTCTGTGGGCAAGGAGGACATGCGGCCACATCTGCAGGACCTATCTCCTCCCACGTGCTGCCAGTTCAGCTAACTGCCCCTTTGCACCCCACACGTGTATTTTTAATAGAAAGTGCTCAGGGAGGATGGAAATCCCACCTGCACAGGATGCTCAGCCCCAGTCCCGCCGGCAGATAGGGCATCCCTGCCCTGTGCAGAGACCCCACGACACCAGCAACACCCATCCAGCCTGGCTGCACCTCCTCTTCCTCGCTTCTCTCCTCAGGAGGAGGAGGAGGATGGCTCAAGGGGCTGAAGCAGAGGTGTTCCCAAGGTGAGGAAGGCACCAGGACCCCCAAAAGCCGCAGTCTTCCCACACACACCCCGTTTCCATCCCTGTTTCCTGCCTTCACGGTTACCTCTCGCCTTGCACAGTCCCCAGGTCCTGTAACTGGTGTTAAATGTAATGAATGATCTTGTCCTCCTTGTTTGTCTCCTCTTCAGTGTAACACTGTAATTAGCTTAATTACCAACAGATTCATATTTTTTTTTGGTAACTTAAAATGGAAATTAAATTTTGCACCAGGTTTTACAGGCTGTTAACGGGAATCGAATAATCAAGCCTGACTCCAAGTCCTTGAAAATGAGTATTAAAAAAGGTCTGAATTTGCATACTCATGTTTTTAATAGGGTTCAGAAGGTATATTTGCAACTGATGAAAAGGATTAATTAAGCCTAATTTGCATAGGAAGAACAGTTTAACCCCTTGCATCCTAGAAGTCAGAGACTGACAGTTTGAATACCCTGGCTTGATACTGCAGAGACACATGGGCAATTCAGGACCTGGGCAAAAGCAGCGTCTGGTGGAGCATCTTCCTTCTGCTTAAGGAGGACAGGAGTTCCTGGGGGAATCCGGGATCCCACTATCACCCCGACACGGTCGGTCCCCCTGTGCCCACAGCCATCTCCCAGGTTGGGCCTCTGTCCCTCTACCATGGTGGTTTGTGACCTGGGTCTCCCATGGCAATGCCACCGCGTCAGGCTTTGAGCGAAACACGCTGCGGGCTGTGCAGCTTTTAACAGTTTTGACAAAGAATTTTGGTGAAGCCAGCTCTGGTCCCTGAGCTGTTCACAGCAGAGCTGCCCACGGCTGGCACAGGGTGGGAGCACCCGTGGCTGGTAGGGATACCAAACCCTTCGTCTCCTGATCTCAACTGCGATTTCGTTTTTATTGGTGAGGCTGATGCTAAGCAGGAGTTAAAGGTTGTATAGGAACGTCAGACCTGGGTGAGATTCCTGTGTCCCGTGCTGCTCCCAGACATCAGTCCAAGGCTTGGCTCAGAGGGCGACAGCACCCCACAAGCCTGGGACCCATGAAACTTGAGGGGAAGGGGTGCAGAGCTGCCTGCACCCTAAACCTCAGAGAGCACCCCCGGCACAGAGAAATCAGCAGGGTGTTGTGCAGCTCAGACCAGTTGTGATCTAAGAAAAATGTACAAACCCCCTCCAAATCAGTCATACCCCTCGGCTGGAAAGCAGAGCGGGAACGCGACGCTTCCCAGGGCCCTACAAAGCCAAGAACAGAGCACAGCTTTGAGCCAGCGCCTGAATGTTGCTAAAAAGTGGGAAAAACTAAATAAATCACGCATTCATTTTGCTTCAGCAGGTGGTGTGCCGCGTTCCCCTTGTAATGCTTTGGTGGCGTGTGTTGCTAATTATTTTTCGGGTGGAATTTGCTGTGCACAGCGCACGGGGTTCATTAGACAGAGATGGCTTTGAAGTGGCATTCGGAATTAATGCTGGCATATGGAAATGTTTCTTGTGCCATGGAAAAGCTGGCTATAAATGATGCATGAGGTCCAGCGAGAGAGATGCTTGCTCTGTTTATACACACCCATTGGGCTTCGTTATGCCAAAAACAGGCAGAGGAGAATCGGCGGTGTCTTGCACAGTCCGTAGATCTGCTCCCTGGCTGTACGTGAGCGTTTAGCAGAAGTTAGCGTGGCATCCTTAGCATGCCGCATCCCAGATTTCCTCCAGTCAGAAACACATGTTAGCAACCCGGCAAGGCTGCTGCCGACTCTGCGCTCAGCATCGTCCCCAGGTCCCCCAGACGATGAGGAGGATGCATCCTGCGCTGTAAATCATTGAGGTCCTGACCTCTACACCTCGCTCAGGCACAAACCTGCCTCGGGGGAGAGGCGCTTAATGGTAACGCTGGTTTAAGGAGTCCCTGCTCACGTCCTCCTGCTCTTACCCGAGTCATCCTCCCAGCACAAGGTTCACAGGGCCATACTAGCAGCAGGGATGGGGAACGTTTCACTTAAGAAAAACTGAAGAAAGAGAAAGAAAACAAAGCCCACAAGAACGAGTGAGAGGGCAGGAGGCAGTGCCTGGGGCAAAAAGCTAGGGGAATTTAAGATCCCTCAACCCCTCCACTGAAGGCTTTAGATGATAGCACTGCTGCTGCTGGACATGTCCCAGAAAAGCTGAGTTCAGCCCTGGGCTCTGGTCTGCTCGGGGGGAGGGTGTATTTTAGCCTGGCAAATACTTTCGAGGATGAATAATTGTGCATCTCTTCTATAAAGCAGCAGGATCCCTCTTGGATCACTCAACAGTGAGATCGGGAAATAGCTCACCAGCGTCTTCTAGATCTTCTCTGCTGCTGGGGTTGGGCAGGTCTTGGGTGAGCTATTGCCCTCTCCTGGCTGCTGCCCCTGCAGCCTGTGGGTGAGCAGGAGACCTTGCACAGTCCGGGGATGGCTGGTGAGACCCAGCTGTGGAGCCCCATGGAGACATCCCTCCAGCACGGGGCTGGGGCACCTGGAGCAGGGTCTCTGGGAGACCCGTGCCCCGGCAAAGCGGGGTCTGGAGTGTCCACTGTGCCAAAACCAGGGCACCTCTGTGGGGACAGCTGAGCATCCATGCAGTTGCCTGTCTCTGAAGTGAGGAAGCCAGTGTTTTAGTGGATATCTAAGCTGATAAGGCCCAAAACCATCCTGAAGTGGGTGGCATAGGAGAAATAGTGGCAGGTGGGGGTACATGCAGGGAACACACTGACAGCCGCTTTGCTAAGCACCGTAACCCCGTGATGGTTGTTTTGGATTAGGCATAAATTAATTTTGCAGTGGTTCCCACCAGCAGCAATACAAAAAAAAAGGGGGGTTTCAGTCCCCGGGCTGTGCGGTGGGCAGCGCTGGAGGGGCGAGGCTGATTCAGGCTTTGACCCGGCACCTGGGGCACAAGACGAAGCCGCTGGCGGTACCTGGTGTTCAAGGGGCTCGTCACTCACCCATGTTGGGGCTGGACATGTGTCAGGCTGAACGGCTCCATCCTGATGAGAGTTTCCCCCTCCTGGCTGTTTCCCTGGCTGGGAGCAGCCCCCAGACCCCCGGCCACCCCCAGAGAACCGGGCAGCGTGTGTGGGGCGGCCGCTCGGGCGCTCATCCTCCGCTCCTCCGCTGCCAAGAGAACAGGCTGGAAATCACCGAGGTGCAACTGTGTCATGTTTTCGCTGCAGTGTTTACAAAATCGCTTGCTCATCAAACACAAAAGGAACTGTTGATTTTTTAAGTAAAACAAACATAAAATACCTCCATCTTCTATTGCCGTTCAAAAGGCTGCTTTGTTCCCTCCAGCCTCCGCGCTTGCCAAGGCGGTAGGGCTGCGGAGTCAGGGTCTCTCGGAGCCCGAACCACCCGCCCCATCCGCCCACGGATGAGTGCCCACCCTCCTGCCCTGCAGACAGCCCATCCACGCTTTTGCGGACACTGGCTTGGGCAGTTCCGGAGCAGCAGACACCAGATTTTGGGACTGCTGGAGACCTGGACCCACCCACGACAGGCTCCCCAGCCAGAGCTCCAGACAGGCTCCCTGTCGCAGGTCCGGACCGGACAAGCTCCAGTTGAGTAAGGAAGGAGCCAAGCAAGAAGCTGTGACCGAGTGCTGAGATGTTGTTGTATTTTCCTACTTCCAACTGTTTATTTACCAGCATGTCGGAGAGCAGTGAGCTCTTCTCATGCCTTACTGAGAAGCTCAGCTGTGAAATAACTAAATGAACCGTCCCTTTTTATTAGCCTTTGGACTTAGCAGAGGAGCAATCAGTTAATGGCTGACCAGTTTTTGAAGATGCTAAGCACATTACAAGCGCTAAGTAGTATTATTTTCCCTGCAATGTTTGATTTTTCCCTCCAAATATTCAGTTTAAATAACCCTTCCAATTACATTATTCGGTTTCCTGCATTCTGCTCAGATTAAATGTGGTGCCGCTTACAATTCATTCACCTCCAGGTCTCCAGGTCTCTGCAAGCCTCATCCTAACCTTTGCCTCTCCATCCTGGGGTGAAACAGCCTTCGTTCTGGGTCCAGCATCTGCCTCAGCTCTGCTTTGGCTTCTTAAAATCAACTACATCCGCGTCACTTCCCCACAGGCACTTTGACCTCTCGCTCCTTGCTCTTGCATATTTGTTTTTCTTTCTTAATAGGGGAACATCTTGCAGCCTTTCCCTTTCCTTCCACCTAAATTAGCTCCCTGGATAAGCTGTCTCCTCTCACTTGCTGGCATCTTCCTACAATGCCTTGTGCTGTTTTGGTTTCTTCTTTGGGAAAGGGCAAAAGATCAGCTATCCAAAGGAGGGCTTTGTACCCTGGTGCCACCCAAACTACCTTGTCTCACCTGGAAATCTCCAGCCACGTACATCTGTGGCTTTGCAGAGGAAGATGGGACTGACTCAGACATCATACCCGGTGGGCGAATCCACCCCTTCTCCTGATAGCTCCGGAGCAGTCGTCGGTGGCTGAGTCCTTCCCAGCCACGGATGGGCTCTTCTGGGTGTGCTGTCCTCCAAAGCCAGCCTGAGCGGAGACTTCTCCGTCCCCTCAAGCCCGAGGAGCCTCCTGACTGTATCAGAAAGGGTCCGACCATCTCTGGTAGTGGTAGGCAGCTCCCAGCTCTGCTCCAGCACCCCCATCTCTGCTTCCCCACCCTCCCGACAGCTGTGCCGGGACTTGTCTGGTCTCCAGGACGGAACTGCAAGATGGGTGGGAGATCAGAAAGCAGCCCAGGTCTCAGCTCTCCCTTCTTCCCGGCTGCAAGCTCTGCCATGGAAATAGGTTTGGGGTGGCTGTGAAGTGCGCCTGCTCTCCCTGGCCTGTGCTGCCAGTCTCCCGGTGAGTGTCTTACCCCGAGCTCCTGTGTCCGCGTTTCACTGTCTTTTAGGAGCTGTGACCACCCTGCAGGGCTGGAGGAGGCTGCGGAGCAGCTCAGGGGCTCGTCGGCTGCCAGCGCTTGAAGGATTTCTCCTGCGCAGGGCTGCCACGTTTCTGCCCGGGGTTTCCCAGGCGGGGGGGGGTGTGTGATCTCTGAAGTAGGCGGTAGTGTTGTTACAGCCAGAATGATCCAAGGATAGAATTGAGTTAAGGTTTGTACACAGAGGTAATCTCTTACTGCAACACCTGAGATGGCTGGAAAAGAAACCAAAACACAAGGGCTTTTCTGTATGCAAGCTCTTCATCAGCCTAAACTGAGCTGAACACTTCAGGGATGTTTCTGATGGACAGTGGTGGACGGTTCATGCCCAGGTTCTCTGTGGCTGCCTGGCCAGGGGGTTGCTGGTTCTGCAGCCCCTTGGAGCGACTCCCAACAACTGCTCTGCTCCCACTCCTCAGACTTTACTGCAACACAACTCCCAGGTGGAGCAGGAGGGCACGTCTGGGAGAAGCAGGGAATGGGAACCTTTGTGTCTTGGCTACAAATGTGGTGGAACGAGAATAATTAATTCAGCTGCATCGCGTGAAGAGTGCCAGTATTTACTTGTGAGACCACAGAAGAGCTTTTGTGGTACCCAGAGAGGCCTCCTACTGCTCTGATGGGCTGGGTAGCTCTGGATTGCAGGGCAGGAGATGCCCAAGGAGAGCTCTGCTCTGTAAAAGCAATGCTGAGAGAGAGGAAAAGATTTATGAGGCCCGCAGCAGAGTCGAGCTGCAGGCAGCACACACAAACTTTGAGGCATCCCATCACACCCATGCAGATCAGGGCAAGCCGGCCAGGAGCTCATGCAAGGACGGAGGCGGCTGTCAAGGCTGGATATTGTGGTGGGATGAACCAGACCAGAGGGCTGGGGAGCTGCAAGGAAGGTGGGTGGGGTGGGAGGGAAGCATGGATGTTGTATGTACGGCTGATTGCTTCCTTTCACAGCTGGAAACACTAAAGAATATGACAGACCCATAACAGAGCCCAAGAAACGAGGAAGACAAGGTGGGCGACAGCACTTACAAGGCTTAATGGAGAAGACGGACCAGGAGAGAAGAGCTCATTAGATAAGGGCATTGCACGTTGAAAAGAGGAGAGGATATTAACTACGCACAAGTTGATAAAAGACAGAAATTGAAATCTTTTAGTCCCAAAGAAAGCAAGGATGGAGTACATTAATGAGCCCTTTAACGGCGAGGTAAGTAAAGGTGAGCAGCAAATGGCTATTTCCAGACAGCTGAGCGGAGTGTGAAAAAACAAAAGTTGGTGTGATGTGGGAAGCGATCAGCACATACAGGAACAACAGTGCACCCTGTGTCGTTAACGTTCCCACTGGATTATTAAAAAGGCACACACATGCAAACTCAGAGACTTGGCAGGCTCTTTTGGTCACTCTGCAGGGACAGAGAACTTGCAGAGGGAGGGAAGCAGGCACATTCACATCCAATTTGGACCAAAAGAAATGGCAACAAAACTAAAGTAAAAGCTAGCGTCCTGCTTGGCTCCTCCCCATGTGGTGAAAATCCACATCCCTGATACTTCTGTGTCTTCTCATCCCTTGCAGAAAGGAAACTGAGTCCAGAAACCTGGCTTCACTCTGGATCAAATGGTTGGTTTCCCTTCGTTAAGTACTGAGTGGGGGGCGGGGAAGGTGGGAATGAGCAAATCTCTCAAGGCAGTATTTGGATAATCTTTACCACCCTTCTGGTGGTGCTGATGAGCTGGCTGAGAGGGGTAAACAGAGGACATGGTACAAAGGAGACGTGAAAAAGTAGAGTGCAAGTTCAAGTGAAGCCAAAGTCCATGCTACAAGCCAAGGAGTAGCTGTTAGGCTGGCTTCTCCAGCACCACCAGCCATGCCCCCCAGCAGCTTCACTGCCTTCAGCGCCTCAGGGCATCAGCTGGCGGCAGCGGTTTGGAGATGAAGGAACAGAAATGTGCTATACATCTCTCTCTGAAGAACAGTTTCACCTCCAGACAGCTATCCAGGAAAACCAGCTTAGGGCCCCACGATGGAGAGCCTGTGGTGAGTCAATGGCGGGGGAGGAGCTGGAGCAGGGAGCTGGGGCACCTCCGAGGTCCACACCTGCCTGGCACTGCTCCGTGGAGCCAGACAGTGCTGCAGCCATGCTGCTACAGGAAAAGACCTGCTCACACCCCCTGCACATTGAAGGCAGGACAAGGACTTTTCCCAAATAATCCCTCCATCCCCTCTGCTTTGTCCCCATCCTGTGTCCATGTGCGTCCATGTGCTCACAGCTCCAAGCCTTGGGGTGGTGGCACTGTCCCCACAGGGCGCTGCGGAGGAGAGGGATGTGGTACGCACCAAAGCAGAGCTGAAGCCAAGGTGAGCTGGTCCCGAAGCGGGCAGGGAGGGTGCTGCCGCACCTGGGTGGCATGTTGTCGGTCCTCCCCCTGATGAGCACTCACGGATGCAAATAAATTCTGACCCGGGCTCCCAAATTCCTGCTCTGCCGGCTGCACTAAAAATAACCCAATGCAGTGCGTGCTGGCTTCAACCACCCTCATCAATCTGCTGCTTTTGGGTCCGGTCCAGCAGTGCCGCAGCCAGCGCACCCCTCCACAGCCCGTGGCCTCTCCTGGACTCCTCCTCGCCCAAGGGATTTGTACGATTGGGCCACATCCACCACACTGTCCTCTACCCTGGCTAATCCCCTTCCCCTGCAAGCGAGGTGATTTATTGCTCCAGAGCCCGACAGGCAGCCAGGCTGCAGCGTGACGGGTGGGTTGTGTTGCAGCTCCTGATTTCTGCAGAGCCACATCCACCATGGTGATGAGTTTGGGGGACTCGGGCAACAGAGCTCTTGGTTCACCAAGACCCAGCCCCGATTCAGGGAAGGGCTGATCTAGAAGCGGGGCAGAGGGGAGCATTTGGAGGGGGCTTAGCTGGGCTCGCTGGGGGTGAGGGAGTGTGCAGATGCGGGAGCTGGCTGGGCTGCTGGAACCTGTTTCTCGGGGCCCTGCTCTGCCACTGGCCCTGGGCATCACCCGGGTGTGGATACGTGGGCTGGCCCGTAGACATCAATGGGGCTGGAAGAGCGATGGCTCTGGTGGCACCTGCAGCCCTAGGAAAGGTCCTGCTGCTCAGCAAGCACCGCAGGTCACTGCCTTGATTTGAGCAGAGCCAGTACAGTCTGGCTGCTGTAATGGGTTGGGTGGTGAACGGGGAGAACCTTCTTGCCTTAGGGCCCCCATGCATCCTCGTACAGGCCTTCCCATGGGATCTGCACCTGCTTTCACTGCAGATGCAACACCTCCAACACACATCAGCTGCAAAGAAGGAGGCAGCCACCAGCGCCTGGGCTGCCCCATCCCTTCTCAAGTGATTTGCTGCCCCGGGGAGGAGTCCAGCCAGGCACTACCTGCCACCACTGCCACCGTTTGTTGCTCCATGTTTCCCTCTGTGGACATTGCACTGCCCACGGACCATGTCTGGAAATACATGGACACAACTGGTGTGCACGCTGGGGCAGGTGGGTGCCCTGAGGAACACTGGGCTCAGATGGCTCTTGTCTGTATGAAGAGATGTTTCTCTCCTAATTTACAGGCTTTTAAATAACATCCAGGCTCTAGATGTCATAGAGACTTTGCAACACATGGCAGGGTCCCTTGCTGACTCTGGACCAGAGTGAGGATTGAGCTGTGGGTAACATGGGCTTGGATTTACGCTCTTAACAAGAAGCTGCCTTTGCTAAGATGCTGAGGGAGGGATCAGAGTGGGAATTTTGAGTCCTGCCTTGGTTTTGCCCTTGAAGACCATGGTTTAAACATCAGCAGTTTTGTGGACACAGAAAGGGCATCAGCAGAATGCGTTTAGACATGGCCCCAGGGCTATCCTTGTCCTGCGGGGAACAGCAGAGCCCTCCAGGAGGAGGATCCCCATATAGCAGCTATAGGTGGTGGGCAGGCTCACGGGAGTGGGGCTGAGAAGGAGCAGTAAGGCTGGGGGGGCTCAACGGCCGCTGGTGACAGCCCAGCAGCGGTTCTTGCTCAAGAACCTTGCAGTAGAGGAGTGCTCATTCCCTTGGGGCTCATCTGGAGCATCCTGGAGAGGTGATAATGGTGATGCGGCAGCTCGGTGCAGCCACGGGCAGCTGCCTTCGAAGCTCTCCAGGAGCATTTTCCGGGAGTAGACATGGCTCCCTCCAACCTCAGCCAACGAGGAAATTTCTCAGAGCGGCACAGGGCAGAAGCAGTGATGGATCCCTCTGCTCCTTGTCTCTGTTTCATTGCCGCAGGGAAACAACTGCTGTCTCTTAAAAAGAATTATCTCTCAGAGCAGCTTTGCTCGATGCCTTCACTGGCCTCTCCAGGGTCTGCCGCCTGTCCCACGCCGGGCATAGCTGCTCCCACCGCCTCTGCCCTCCCCTGCCGCTGCATTGCCCTCCTCTCCCTGCCTTTCATCCCTCTCCCTCCCTTTCTTTTCCCTTCCCTTTGTTCACGCTCTCCCATGGCAGACCCTGGGCTGCTGCAGGAGGGGGATATGGGAACCTCTGGGTCCTCGGCGCTGGCAGTGGCCTTCTGGGCTGGCTTCCAGTTCGCTGGTCCCCATTGCCCCTTGAGGTGGGGCAAAGCGAAGGAGAAACCTTTCCCTTGGCCTCCCCTCCTCTTCACTCAGACATGTCTTTCCTGTGCCCCCTCCTTTCTGCTTGGCGGGGAGCCCTCTTGTTTTGGATGGGTTTGGGGCAATAGGAACAGCCTGGCTGGACGAGGTATCATTCCTCTTTGCAGAAGCAGCTTGAGAGCTTTGGTAGTTGAACAGAAGAAAAAGATAAAGAAGAAAAGCTCCCAACAGGTTGCAGGTGGTGAAATTCCCGTTCTGCCCTTGGAGAGGCCTGTAAAGCAGCTGCCTCGGAGGGATGGAGGATGCTGTGGACAGAGCTCACCAGGCCCTGTGTTGAGGCATCTCAGGAGGTCCATGCATGGGGTGGGGGCTTTGGGGACAGTGGGACTTCTTCCCTTTTCTTGCCTGGCTTTTTTCTCAGCTCATCTTGTGGCATCTCATGCCAAGGCACATGGACAACAGCTGCCAGGACTGCACCGTATCTCAGAGGGAGGGCAAGGAGGCTGGAGGGTGCTCAGCAGCACAGCCATTGCTTCATCACCCAAGGAGCCATCTGGAGCTTTCCGAGACCCACAGTGAGGCCCCACCAACTATGGGGGTACACAATGCCATGGAGACACCTTGCAGATGGAGGGGCCTAGACCTTTTCTAACCCTCCTTTTCTCCAGCTGCAGAGAGTTTGCATCTGGGAAGTGTTTAATTTAGAAAGGCCGGCATAGCTCTATCACTTTTCCTGTGTTGGTCTCTGTTGGTTTATGACCAGTGAAATCCTGGTGTGAAGACAGAATCAAGCTTTGATTTCATCTGCCCCTGCTGTTTTATGCCACTAACAACTTTGCATTTCTATAGCGGCTTTTATTCTAGGAGCTAAACGGGCTTCACAGACAGGCAATTAATTAATTGAGCCTCCCAACCAGCCTACACCCTCAACGCCACAAGGAAGCATTTTGCAGAGGAGGAAACAGAAGCAGAGAGGAGCAAAATGACTCGCCCCAGGTACAGAGATGAACTCGCTGCTGCCGTGCTGCTGCCTCGACAGGGAGGTGTTACGCTCTGCTGGTTGTGCCATTGCTCCTGGCTGCCGTGGAGATGGTCACCGTGTCATTTCCAAACTGGTGTGGGAACTGATCTCAGTGGGGAGAGTGACTGAGGAAGGTCTTTTGGTATCTGTCAGTGACTGCCGTTGCTGGAGCATCTGAGCCCAAATTAACTCATGAACTGCCACCACCTTTGACCATCCCAGCTCCTTGCTGAGGAATCTTGCCTGCTCTAGGTGACCCTGCTTCAGCAGGGGGTTGGACTAGATGACCCACAGAGGTCCCTTCCAACCCCTAACATTCTGTGATTCTGTGATCCTCTGAGACCATGAAACAGTGCCAGGAGGCCCCACTACTGTTTCCTCATCCATCTTTGCTGACCAGCTCCCGTTTCCCCAGGAGGCACTCAGGGTTTGCAAGGCAAGGTGGTTTCAGCTGAAGGGTTTGCTTTGGTCCAGGTGCTGTGGCTGAGATCTGGGGAGGGACCCACCATGATGCCATGAAACAAGAGAGGGGCGATCTCCTCTCTGACTGGTGAGCAAGACGCAGCCCTGAGAAGCTGCATGCTGTGGGTAGCATCTGGGGCACCTGGAGGAGGTGGAGGAATGTGCCTTTGCTCATGCAGAGTGAATATGTTCCTGGGAAATTGCCTGCCTTTTGTTATGAAACCCTGCTAATGGTTTGTTGTCTACACAAATAACCATGGGGAATGGACTTGTGCACTTCCCAGCCTGCTCCATGTCTTCCTGGCTCAGCTCCTTTCTGAACAAACATAACCTTTTTCAAGAATACCTGTCAGAATCACTTTGAAATATTGAAATAACAGGATGGGATATGGTTAGCTCCTGGGCCCTAGTGCTCATCCGTCAGGACTCGGGATGCCCATCCAAAGAGACTTGTGAGCAGGATGCAAGGGAAAAACTCTGGCAAGCAGCAGGGCCCTGAAGGGATGCATCTGGGGAGCTTATCGCCTCACTGGGCTGGCTCGCTGGGCTCCCACACCCTCAGCGGGGGAGCAGAGCAGCTCCCTGACCCATCTGTTGCCCCTGCTTCATATCGGTCATGGGGTGAGACATAGTGGCTTGTGACTCATGGAGCTCACTGGGGCAAAATTGGGTCCTTCAGCCACCAGCATGGCCTGGGATTGCCTTCACGGCCTCAACACCTCCCTCCTCCTCCTCACCCCATCATCTGTGAGTACTTTAGAGATGGGGCAGAAAGCTGTTAAGTCTTGCACAGGCATTGGCAAGCAATGGTCAAGGGGCATATGGCTGCTTGGGTGGATGCCAGACGTGGACACAAAGCCATCTCCTGCCTTCCATTCTTGCAGTCCCAAGGGTTGCTCAGAGGCTCCCCAAGGTGTCCATCTCCAAAGCCTTTTGTGGGAAATGGGAGCCAAACTAGCCCGTGGACAATGCTGGGGCTGCAGTCAGGAGGTGCTGCACTCGCTGCCTGAGGCTGCGTTTGGGGTTATCTGTGGGGGACCAGCAGGACGTGGGGTGGTGGAAATCCCAGCAGTGAGCGGCAGGATCCCTGGACTGGCTCCTCTGCCTACTGTAATAGCTCTCAATATGGGCAAGCTGTAAATGCTTAGTGTCTTCTCCCTCTGGAGAGCGGCAAGAGGCAATCTGCTCTAACCCATCGCTGGCTCTCCATCTTGCAAGGTAAGGGGATAACCCACCCCTCACTGGCTGGCCCCAAGGGGGAGATTCCCTCTATTTTGCAGGAGAAATCCCATTGCTTGGTGGCACCTGCTCAACCAAGAGCCCTTCACTTCTCACCTCCTTCCCTGTTCCTGGTGGTGATGGTCTCCCCCCTGGAATAAGGTGAGGGATTCTGCTTTTCTAGGTACATGCCTTTTTTCTCAATGTACTTGGAAATGATGAGAACTTGGACACAGAAAATTGCTGGGAGAAACCAAAAACCCAAACACTCCCCCCTCTCCAAAAAATATCCCATCAACCAAGCACCCACGAACCAACAAATAAAAAAAAGTCCTTCAAATCAAACTCCATCTCTTTCTCTAAAATCCATGATTAAAACCTGGTACAAACAGGTGAATATAGATATATATATATATATTTTTAGTAGATGTAGTATTGGGGTTTTTTTCTCCTCTCTCTTTCTCATTATACAGCAAACATTGCAAATATAGAAATTTTCTCTGTACAATTAACGACTTCGGTTTACAATGCAATGTGTGGTAAAACCTCTCAGTGAGTGAAAATGTGAACGGGCCTTCAACCGGGTGAAAGTCTAAACTGGAAGACTCCGTTTGCAAAAACAGCCCAAAGGATGGATCTCCTTCTGGTCTCTTTTTGGTTTTTTGTCGCTGTTTTTGTTGCTGTTGATTTTGGAAGGGAAGGAAGGAAGAACACAAACTGTTCACAAAGAATCCACAAAATCACGGAATAGGGACTCATGCAATGCAATACTGGGAATCGCCAGACCTCAGCTCTCTGCCCGCTCTTTCACTTTCTTTTTATATTCATTTTTTTTCTTTTTTCTTATTTTTTTTAAAAAATCAAAATGAAACAAAACTCTTTTTTTCACTCCGCAGTTTGTTTTGTAAAGTTTGTGTTCAAATTTGGTGCGTGTCTCACCAATGTGAGGACATTCTAATATTTCGCTTTATATATTATATAGAATATTTATAGATTTCCATAATTTGTTCTTTCTTTTATTTTTATTGATTTTTATTTTTAATTTTATTTTGTTTCAAAGACAGTCTGAATAAAAATAGCTGCTGTGGATTTCTTTTGGTCCAGTTAGTATGTTAAGTCACGAGTTGTGTGAGGACTCAGGACTTTTGCTGGGCAGAGACGCCCTTCCAGTAGTCTAAGATGTCATGAAGATCCTCGTCTTTGGCAAACTGGACCTTTTTGCGTAGGGCATGGCCGGCTGCCATATACTCCTCCTCATCTTTGTGCCGCTTGCGGTTGAGTTTGAAGCGCTCCCAGATGCTGTGCGATGGTTTGCAGGTGTACTCTGGGCTGGAGGTGTAGCTCAGGTTGTGATACTGAGGTGAGAGCTGGGAATAGGCCAGGTCTCTGGGGCGAGGACGGGTCAGAGGCTCCAGGATGGAGGGCTTTCGCCCCGCCATGCTGTCGTGCTGCTCCCCTTGATGTGAGCCAGGGTACGAGTGCCGGTGTTCGCTGTACTGACGGATCTTTTCCGCCTCTGCCCTCAGGATGGCCGCGGCCGGTGTCACAGTGAGGATGGTGTCAGTAGTGGGGGACGTCTTCTCGATGTATTTGGCTTCTGATTTGTGGCCCGATCCCTCAGAGCGGTAGGACCTGGGGCTCCGTATGGAGCCACTGGAAGAGGTGCTGGAGCGTTTGGGGGCTGCCTCCATGCTGTGGTGCCGCTGGAGAGGGTGATTGTAGCTTTCCTTGTAGACAGGGGAGAGGAATCCGTGCTTGCTGGGGATCTGCTCTGATAAGAGCACCAGCTGAGGCTCCACTGTGGAGACTGCCCCCGATTTCACCCCTTGGAAGGAGGTGGACTCAGATTTCAAGGCATCGATGCAGTTGTTGATGATCTGGTTCACCTTGTCCACCTCCTTGGCAATGGTGGAGATCTCGGCCACAGAGCTCTGGGTGTCCGGTGGCAGGGACAGCTCACAGTCTCGCCTCTCTGACTGCTCACCCGTTCTCACCTCCATGTAGTTGCCCTTGGTGGCCTTTGGGGTCTCGCTGCTTTCAATCAGCTTGTACTGTTCCACCTCACCAGCAGAAGGCAGGTAGGGGATGCGGGTCACTGTCTCCCCGCCCAGCATCTGTCCCTGGGACAGCTGGGTGATGCTGGTGGTCTCCATTTCTGGCCCATATTTCAGCTCGATGATGGTCTTCTTCATGCTGCCGGCAGCCTTTTTGTGCTTCTCCTCCTGCTGGCGCCTCTTCCGGAGACAGTAATACACAACGCCCAGGACAATCACCATGCCAAAGAGACAGCCCAGGATTGTCATGATATAATGAGTGGCCGTGGAAGGGGTGGGCACCGGCTCCTTGCGGTTGGGTCTGGTGGGTGTGATGGTGACACAGGTGTGGTTGTACTTGGAGTATTGGTGGACAGAGACCACACAGTAAGTGTAATCTCTTTGTGCTACTAGGTTGCTCACGGTGATGTTCTCCTCCTTCTTCCTGAGCTTGGTGATCATGGAGGAGAAGCCGTTTTCGAACTGGGAGAGGATGTACATCTTGCTGAAGGGGTAGGGAATCTGCACGGTGAGGATGGCCGAGTTGTGGTTGAGGTGCTTCACCTGGATGTTGGGGCGCACCTCCGTCTCGCCGATGGGCGTGAAAAGGGAGAACTGCGGGGTCGTGCCATCGCCAGAGGAGCACTCATCCTCAGAGCAGGGGCTTTCAGAGGGCGCCGTGGTCACCTGGTATCTGGGAGGGATAAAACGAGGGATCACAGTGTAGGAGCCACCAGTGCAAAGTGAAGAGAGCATGCTCAGAGCATTGCGGTAGCCAGTCCGGCCTTGGCCTAACAAGTAGTAGCCCATGTAGTCAGGTGGGGAGTCGCACTGCATCCGGTCATACGTGCGTGTCATGTTGGTGAAAGCCTCCAGCCATTGCAGGAACCCGAGGAGCTCACAGGAGCAGTAGAAGGGGTTACTGTAGAGTTCACAGACAGAGAGCTTGTTTAGGCCCCGAAAAGTGTTGCTGTCGAGTCTCTGGATCCTGTTCATGGACAGGTCAATGTTCACTATGTTGGGGCACTCCCAGAAGGCATTGGGGGTGACAGACTCGATGAGGTTGGCCTGGAGATAGAGGTACTCCAGCTTTCCCAGGCCCCGGAGGATGCCCTCAGTGAGGTTCCTCAGTCGGTTATAACCCAGCTGCAGCACCTGGAGGTTGAACTGTCCTGAAAAGGCACCATCCTCGATGTAGGAGATCTCGTTCTTTGTCAGGTTGAGGTATGTCAGGTTGCCGAAGCGGCTGAGCGAGGCATACTGCACGCTTTTGATCTTGTTGTCGTTCAGCCGCAAGTCCACAATGGTGCTGTTGATTTGCTGGGGGATGGACTCGTAGGGGGGCTGGTTTTGGCTGCAGATGGCCAACCAGACAAAGCCCTTGTCCCCCTCGATGAGCCAGCAGTCTGCCCGCACCCCGCCGGCGTGCAGGAGAGAGACGGCAGCCACGCACATGCAGAGGGCTGACGTCGCAGCCCACCGGCGACCTGCCATCTGGAAGGGCGGCACGGAGAAGGGGTTCCTGGTCTGCCAGAAGCGGGGAGTGGGACGGGGACTGGGAAGACGTGGGCTAGTGCTTCTTCGGCAGCTTTGCTCTCCTCTCCCTTCTCCTCATGGCTTGGAGACGGGGGGGACGCATCCGTGGAGAAAGCGGACCTCAGTGCCCACGGTACTTGGCAGCCACCGGCCAGGGGCTACTACCAAGGCCTGCCTGGCTGAGGCTGGTCCCACATCACCAGGTCTCTGGCATTTCAGGGAGAGAGTCATGAAGTTAGGTGCCCACGTGGAGGAGTCCCTCTGGCTTAGAGACAAGCCTTCCTCTCACTTTTTACAGTACATCTCGTTTTCTTTCTGCTGCCCATTATGACAGTGGTCCCCATCTCTGTGTGCCTCTGTGGGTCTGGCTGTCCCCGCTCGGTCCCTCGGTTCACCTGCTCAAAACAAAACACAAGCACAAACTAAACACAGAGAAAAGACAGTTAGTGTTTAGAGGTGTTGGAAATGCATCCAGCTACCCTCTTAATATTAGGCCCTTGCCTTCTATCTCTGGCTACCACCTTTCAAGGAGACTTCAGTTTATTTGGGCTCTGCCGCCAGTGGCATTTGGCAGCACGAGGGAATGTAATCACTGACCATGGAGGTCACCCTCCTTTGAGCGTGTTGTCCAGCGTCATGTTACAGGCAGGGGAGAGATCAACATACATCCACGGCACCGTTTGTATGACCTATTTAAGTGTCTACCTTGGGAGGAGAGAAGTGATGCCCCAGAAGTGTCTGTTCCTCTCTGCTGAGAGCAGATGAAGTCTAGACAACTCGCTCTGATGTAGATTTGATGCTGCAGCATTTTGCTGAGGGGAATCCCAACTGTCTCGCGTGCTGGTGTGCGCAGCAGCAGTGCCCACAGAGGGGGATGCTGACTGAGGACACCATGGCTCTCTGATTGCATTGCTGCGTAGCGTCTGGGATAAAGCCCAGCATCAAGCACCTGTCCTGTTTCTGGGAACCTGAGCAGTAGTTTCAGGGCACTCCCTGACTACAAAACATGCTAGTGTGATTGTCCACCAGCCAATGTCCTTGTCTGTGGTTGAGGCTTGCCGCCTGTCTCCAAGACCTCTCTCTCCCTCCAAGGTGAAATGATGCAGAGGTGGGGGAGGACCCTCAACCGTCCAGTGGCATAACAAGAGTATTTGCAGAAGATGGGACAAGACCTTCCCTCCTCAGCCAGAAACAGTCATTTGAAGAAGAGCCTTCACTAGACACAAACCAATGGGGAAAGAAACCTGTGAGGCTGCCAGCAGCCTCACTTCCCACAGAAAATCTCTCATTGCTGGCTCACATTTTCCATTATTTTTTCCCATATTTTTGACTAAACATAAATATCCATGCATAGCACTTCTACTTCCTTTTGTAATTTCTTAGGGAAACAGGAAGACAAAAGTGGAGAGGAGGGAACTGCATGAGCATCAGCACTTCTGGGTCATGCTTCCCCATGTTGTTGAAAATACCATCTGTGTGCATCTCTACTGCCAAACAGCTCTCGGCTGGTAGGATAGATGCAGTGAGGTGTTGTGGCAGAGATGAAGTTGCCCACAAATGGGGAGAGAACATCACGGCCTATCTAGAAAAATCCTTCTTGGGACTTTCATTGGGAATGGGAGCTCTGGTTGTCTCCCTCATCCCAGTGCAGACCGTAGGAGGCAGGGAAGACACTACCAGCACTCCTTGAAAACACAGCTGGTAGGAACTGGAGGTTTCTTGGGCATCCATGAAGGAGAGAGGGGCACGTCTTACATCTAAATTGTCTTTCATTGGATCTGCAAAATACTATAAATCCAGAAATTGGTTTCCAAACCATCTCCCTGTGGCCCAGGCAGTGAAGGGACTGTGCTGCATGCTGCACACCTGAAAATAGTGTGAGGCTGAGTGTCAAGAGGTGTTTAGAGGCAGATGCCATACTGTTGCCCTTGTCCTGAAGAAACCAGCTTCTTTTCCACCCGTGATACCAGGCAATGAAGCAGACCATGTTTCTCACTGCAGAGATCCTTGTTAACCATTCACAGTTTACACCTCGGTAAACAGGCCAGTAATAATAAGCAGTAAAACAATTTACTTGTTCTTTCTAGATTGTGAACAATGAGCCTGCTCCCTGGTGGCACAGTTGGGTTTCCATTACGTGAATAACAAGATCTGCTCTCGCGTCAGCTCTCTGCACGTGAGACTCTCCGGCCACCTTGTCCTCCAGCAGATGCCCCACCAGTTGCTAAGGGAGGATGAGGCTTTGGGAGAAGCCAACAGCTGGACACCCAGTGCCCCATGGAGGGCAGGGTGTGTGGTACACCCTTCTTGTGGACTGTGCTGTCTGCAATGGGTGTGCAGGCAGGTGTAGGTGAGAAGTACTGGCCCTAAGACGATTCTTTTGTGGGACCCTGGCTGGATACCCACAGGTTTCTCTGTCTCCCCAGTGCCTGATGGTGTCTGATCCCAGCTACATTTCGCAGAAAGCTCAACAACACCAGGTTTTCAAAAGTTTACTAGAAATGGGGGTCTGGGTGGAGGAGATGCTGAGGGCAAGGCAGCTGAATCTCACATCTACTCCTTCCTGGGGTTAGAAACTTGGACTTTAGTGTGCTTTTACATTGCTATTCCAGCTGAAGCCCTTATATCACCACAGTGACACCAATATTGCGGGTAACCCCATTTTGGGGAATAGTATCTGCTGCACTGGCAGGAGCACATTTGCATGGATGTGCTCTCCCTTCCCTGGGATGCTTTGCCAGGACCTGGTAGCCCATTTGGGTAGTGCTGAGTCCTTGGAGCCAGCAAGGAAGGGAAGAAGGACCGTTCTTCCTGGGGCACTGCAGGTGAGTGCCCCCCCTTTCCGCCCCCAGCTGCTGGGGAGGCACAGGCTGCAGTGCCAGGCTGAGAGCCATCTGCTGCTACATCCCTCCTGGCACTGGACAACTCAATTAACCTCTCTATGCTCCAGTCTCTTCTCCGGTATCGTGAGATAATGATAGCGCTTCACGAGGCTGTGGGAGGCTGAGGGAAAGTGCCCTGAGCTGCTCTCGCTGAGATGAAAATCCCAGCAGATATGTTGTGCTGCTGGTAGAGAATTTCACTCCCTCTGGTTGCAAGCTGGTCTCTAGATGCACCCACTCTGCCACGGGGACCAGCCTGGTCTCCAGCTCCTCAGCTTGCCTCCCAGTGGCGATGCACGTTGTCCCTAAGGGTGTGAGAGAAGGGCAGCGATGAGTAGTCCTGGCCTGCAGAGCCATCAGCAGTGGGTTGCCCCAGTTGTCCCAATGGGATGGCATAGAGGGTACTTTCCTTGCCTGCTGCCCTGCAGTGCTTGCCCTGGTTATGAGCGTCTCTCCGCCCTCCTCCATGGGTTTGTGCATTTACAGGGACTTCCTGCAGGCAGGGGAAGCCCTGCCAAATTGAGATGGCACAGGCAGCAGGCAGTGGTGCACCCTGGCATATTCTCTTTAGCAAGCACTTATTCTGTCTCATCTAAGTCTCATTTTGACCCAACCATCCTCTCTGGGCAAGCTTGCTTTTGGGATTGCTCTGCAGAGCCAAACCAGCTTTTTTCTTGCAGGGGGAGATTTCTTGCCACTCCTCTCCAAGAAGGCTGCAGGCTGCAGCCTGTGTCAGAGGGCATTAACTAGTGGAGCAGGACCATCCCATGAGCAAAGAGCAGAGACAGACCCTCCACGGACCTTGCCAGGCTGATCCCCTATAGCCTTCTCATCACCTATGTGGCACCCTCATCCAATTGGAGGTGTCGGGGGTGAAGAAGAGCAATGGTAAATGACTCAAACACGTTCAATAAGGCTCCTGCTGTGTGTTTTCTCTTCTTTCCTGTACACTGCCTATCAGACAAGTCCTTCCCAACAACAGAAAGGAGAAAAGGCATTTTATCAGCAGCCTGAGTTTAATTTCAGCTCATTAAAGCAAGCAATTTGCTGGTTTATTTGCTTTGCAAAGTGTGAATAAAATGACAGCATTAAGGAGACGTAAGAGAGGAAAGAGGGGCTGATTTCCCGTTTTATTAGATTGCCAGGACATGACTGTGGAGTGGAGAAGTGGGTCTTGTTGCTTTGCACAGAAGGGATAATTGTTTGTCTTGTTGGCTTCTGAAAGCCTCCTTCGCAGCATCCCACCGACGCTGGTGCGTGTGGGTGTGTGCCTGCGTGTGTGTGCTGCGAGACCAGCCAAGCGCCGAGCATCCCGCAAGGCAGGACAGGAGTAGGGCCACTCGCATGCTTCCCGGCTCACCTTCCTGTAGCAGACATCCAGGAGGTTTCTCCTTCCCTTTTCTGCCTTTTACCTCCCCTCTAATCTCCCTTTTCTGTTCGTTTCTGCTTCTGAAATCCTGGGCTTGATTCTTGCAGGTTAGAAACAGAGCAGCCAGTCAGCCGAGGAGCCTGTGCTGTCTCTGACCTCCTGCAGCTGGGATGTGGCTCTGGAGAACAAGGAAGAGAACCCCCAGGCTCTTCCTCACATACTGGATAAAAATCCATAAGAAAAGGTAGTGTTTTAACCCTCCTGTCTGACTGATTTGTCCTTGCCCAGCTCTCCTGCTTTTATTTTCCTGGTAACCCAATTGTACACTACTTTTCCCAGTCCTTCGGCCCTCCACAGAGCTGCCCAGGAAAACCTGGGAACAAACCACCTACAACTCTAACATGAAAAACAACCAGGAAAGTGGAGATTTGGGATCCTCCTTCACTGACTGAGAAAGAAGGAAAAGAGAGGAATGAAGATGGTGAGGAAGAACAATAGCAATGATTTGAAATGATGAATATAATCTCAATCAGAGATATCTTGAACTGCAGCACCATGCTGATGACGACAACAGGCCACGTGCAGGAGGAGGCCATCGTACCCACCCAATACCTTGCAGGAAATGTCATTCCTGCACAGAGTTATCTGTGCACTGCAGACACTGCTGCGTTTCCCTTTCCTTCTGCTTTCACGACGCAGTGTGGTTTGGCCAGCTGAGAAGATGTTGGGCTTATGTGGTTTACAGAGGCAAGCAAAGGGGCAATGACAGCGCCCTCACTCCTTGCTACTCCTACACGTTGCCCCTGATCTCCAGTATCCCTGCTGGAGCCCAGATCCGTGCTTTGCGCTGCTAATCCTCAGCCCTGACCTGCGATGTCCTCCCCTCCTACCTGTCCCTGCTGCTCCAGCCCTGGACCCATCAGCAACCCAGCAGACCGCTGTGATTTTGTGATGTCCATGAGGCTGCAGCCTGCACTGGACGAGCAGCAGCAACCTCATCCTGGCTGAAAACCCACAGCCAGAGAGGTGGAAAGAAAAAGGCAAAGGTGGGGCTCCAAAAACCAGTGCAGGCAGGCCGGTAAGATTTTTCTTCCATCTCCCGACTATTGGCATCTCAGTAAATTAAACCAGAGCAGCAGCTGCAAGGAAGGAAACAAAGCAGCCATGGGGGCTGGGTAGGTAGAGGGAGAGCAAGCTGGGCAGCACATATAATAATATACTGTCCTGGCACTCAATTCCTAATTTTGTTATTCTACTGAATGAGTTATTTCAAACTGTGGATTAGATTTACTGAGTGAAGGCAAGGAGCCAGATTAGCATGCACGCGCGCGTGCATGCGTATCCATGCATACAGACAGCACTGCTCCTCTCCTTGTCCTTTCTGCCTCTCCGTAACTTCATTCTCCCTAGCTGCTCCATCTCCGGCTGGCCATGTTCCAGCTTCTCTTAGACCCCTCTTTCGCAGCCACTCAGGCCTTTTTATCAATAAATGAAGGAGCTCCACTACAAAGAGAGCCACAGAGAAACGGGAGTGGTACATTACAGACGATGAATGTTTAATCACCCAAAGAAGTGGGGAGGGGAAATTTGGCTAACAGGCACCAAATTTTAAAACAAACCTTGGCTCTTCGTTATGCATAAAATAATCCGAGGAGGCAGCTCTAAGATGGCAGAGAAAACATTTATTAGTGATGAAGTCTCCCCTAAATGGCTCGGCGACCATCCTGTATATGTCAAGTGGGGAAAGGAGGATTACAGACAGGTTTTTCAGCTCATTCGTATTCCTGGTGTTTGCTACATGCCTCCTGCTGGGTGATGTTGGTCAGAAGCACAACCTCGCTGAATAATAAAGATGCCAAGGCCTGTAAAATTCAGGTTCATTTCATATCCAGAGGTTCTGGTACTAATATTGCCTCCACAGAGTGGGTTTAGGCAGCATTTTGTGTATCCCAACCTTATTCCCAAATGCCTCACAGTGTTAGATAATAGAGTTCTCCAGTCAATTCTACTCTCTCTCCTGCTATTATTTATTATTTAAGAAAAACAGGCAAGGGAGAAGAGATATATTTTCCACTGAGGTTTGAAGAGAGATGAAGAAGGAATGAAGCAGAGAGGTGAAGCGGGGCTGAGAGACAAGCGCCCAGCATTGCATACAGGATAGCTTTTACGGAGACCTTGGGAGGTCACAGACTAGATGACAAGTAGCCAGGTGGGAGCGATGGGGAAGAAATCACTTCTCTGCGGTAGGCTGAGAGAAACAAATAGAAATTACACACTTGGTCTTTATACAGGGGCATTACTATTGCTGATGTATTGACATTCACGGGCACTCTGTGGTGCTAAGGCCAATGTTTCTTTCCTTGGGTTGCTCCTGTCAAGGGGAATAGAAGCAATAGAGGTAAGACAGCGATGGCTCTTCGGTGTCCAAAGACTGTCTCTGGCTGCTGAATCATTTTGTAATCTCTTTGTAGGAGGCACAGGACACCTGTAGACCAACAGCCAAATGAATGTCAATCTGAGGAGCCTGAAATTTGTCTGATTGTCAAGGCCCTGCAGACACTAATGACCCTAACCAGCCTCACCTGGGGCCTCCACCCACAGCCTCTGCCCACGGGTTCAGGAGCTCCATATAAGCTCAGCCCTGTGTTACTAGTCCCTTTCTGCATTCTGCTGCTGGAGTGCCTGTCTCTGGTCCTGCCTCCAGGATAGACCTCAGCTTTATGTGGTAGGTGGCTTATCTCCTGGATGGACCCCTCAGACATGCATTGTAGCTTGTGTCCAGTGCTGCCCCTGGCCCCATCTCCTTTTGCTCCTGTCCGGACCCCTTGGATGGACTACAGATGTGGTTTATCTCTTGTCTTGCCTGGGGCTGCCAATGGACCCTGTTGCCAGCACCCTGCCTGCTGTGTTCCTGTTCTGGGGGACATTACCCTGGGCAGGGAGGGAACCCTCTATGCTGGGGTCATCCATGGCTGCTGCCTTGCTTTCCCTTGCTGCTGCCTGACATGTCTTATTCTGCAGCTGGTTGCATGGGGAATTCTCCAGCAAAATGGTTTTCTGGTAGGAAATGCACTTTCTGAAAAAATAAACCTTTGGCTGAGAAGCTATGATCTTTCTTGGAAGCTGACATTCAGGTCAGTTTAGCTGTAAACTGTGGGTGCTGTGGTTTCTGATGTGAGCCGTAGTTCAAAGCCATCATGCCTTCACCAGCCAGGCATCTGGGAATGGCCAAAACAAACCTGTTTGCACAAACATTTTTAAGAACCTTTTTGTTTCATGGCAAAATAAATTCTAGGTTAAAATGACAATATTTTCAAGACAGGTTAGCTCTTCGGATTTCAGCAAATACAGATATTCTGCTTCTCAGTCAGCGGCAGTGTGAAGTCATTTACATCCATCTCATGCTCTTTAGCTTCCAGGGTCTATCATGATGACAACCCTACTGCACACTGCTGTGGGCCACTGAGCAAAATTCTCTGCTGAGTTTAAGTAAATGCATAAATGATCTTCCTGGTGAACAACCTCTTAAGCCCAGCTGGGTTACCTGTACATCAAACCAGCCTTCTGAAATATCAGCATGGGCAGATAGGAAATGTTAACTCCAGCCCATGACAGTGCAGTTGAACCCTCGAAGAGCCACGGAGTGCAATTAGAGGGGCAGAGTTAGAGGAAGGTGAAGAGGAAAAAGATTTTAGGGGATGTAGAGGACTAAGAGCTCTGATCAGGTAGAACAGTAGTAATAAAAGTGTGTTTCCATGGGAGAAAGCTTCTCTAGTATTTACTTGATGGGATTCTTCCTCAGAAATAACCAGCCTGACTCACAGCTCCATTATAAGATGGTTATGCTGACATTAGGCTGGGGGAAAGCAGAGGTCTGGTGTGGAAGCAGGACTCCTATTTCCCCCCTGTAAATAGTGCTAAAGATCAAAGCATCTTTTTCCAGCACTGATACAATGGAGGGAGCCAGTCCCATGCTGGGAAGCAAAGCTGCTGGTGTTCCTCAGCACTGACAATCCAAACTGTGCCTTGTCCCTGCTGCATTGTCATCCTTGCTCAGATCTTTGCTGCTGTTTAGACGAGGTTTTGCTGCTTTTGTTCATTAATTTATTTTTGCGGGAGACCTGCATAACCCTTTGCATCCCAGACAGGAAAATCCATTTTTATACAGGTGGAAATCTGGTGGTGGATCCATGAAATTGTTAGCTTTGTTAGAAATTATTTTGAGGCACAAGTGTTCTGTTTGCTCTGTCTTTTTTTATGATTATATTTTCAAAAGAACTCTTCCCTCTCTGTCCTACTCTTCCCCTGTGAAGGGAGTCTCAAACCAGAAAGCGTGGGTCTCCAGCCGGTGCCTACCTCAGCCACAGTTTCTAGGTGGACTGTAGAATGTCAGCAGATGGACAAGAAAATACACAGCATGTGCAGGACTTCATGGTAATGGTCTGCTGCGATCTCGGGCGGGCAAAAAGGAATTCACCTTTTCATCAGCAAGTGTCCTGCACAAAGGAATTGCTATGGCTGTGCTGTAGGCAAACACCTCTGCTAACCTCTTACTGATGTCGTCACCTTTGAAGTTGGTCCTACTTCTCTGGTTGGAGAAGACATCTTCCAACCTAAATTATTTTGTGATTTTAATGATCTACCTCTTGTCCTCTGGAGCTGAGAAGCCCAGCTTAAGGCTGAACCCTCTGGCTGTCCACTTTTTGAAGGGGGTTTCTTCCCAGATCCAGCAATATCTGGCAAGCCCCAGTGGCCTACAGGCCTAATTTTAGCTCAGTGCTGCAGGCTGGCTTCCTGTCATGGGCCAGGAGAAGGTTAATGATCATCTGGGCAGCTCTCCAAAACCAATCTAATGTTTATTCAGGATAACAGCATTGCAGAGGAAACCAAGCATGACCACTTCCACACGCAGCTTACCCAGCATGGCCCCACTCCTGCACACAGCTCTGCTGGAGGAGCTCAGGTTTGTCAGCTCTTGGAGGAGGGACCCTCTTCTACTTCCCTAGCTCAGGACAGGTTCTCTACAGCATTTCCAACCCTGCCTATGTCCTGACCTCTCAACCCAAACAGATGCTGTGTTTCTACAGAAAAACACTTTAACAGGCTGTGGGTCAGTGTTTCAGTAGTGCTAACAGACAGTTGCCTCCCTGCTAAAATTTTATAGGACACCACTCATGTGGTCTCTTTAGGAATCTCTAGAACACCAAAAATACATCCTGTACACAGTTGTTCTAGAACAGTCCATGCCTCCAAGGCACCAATACCAGGTACTTGTGCTTGAACATGTATGTGCAAGGTGAGAACATAGGCTTGAATTGATGCTGCATGGGAAACAAGGGAATGGCTTAGGGGCATGGTGTTGCCAGCCACACAAATGGCACAATCTGACATGACTAAAAGCAGCTGGCAAGTTCACATATAATGCTGCCAAGGGCAAAGGGTAAACCCTCCTGGCCAAAGAGCATTTCTGAAGTGTATATCATGCCATCATCTGGCACTTAAAGCTCAAATGCCCATGCTACAAAGAAATATCCATGCCACGAGCACCCTAGTTTGTTGGCCCCCATGAAAGGAGGGTGTTCAACCCCACTGTGCCCTCCAGGTCCCTGCAGTGCTAGGAGCAGCTGGAGTCGAGGGATGTGGAACACAGTGGTGGTGGCGGCTTGGTGGGCCTGGATGTTGAAGGTCTGTGCTGCAGTTGGGTCTGCGATGGGGGTGATAGAATGAATGGTTGGTGCAGATGAGCACATGAAGTGGTAGAGGGATGCAAGATAGTGACTGTACCCTCTGGTAGAGCCTGTAAGGTGGTTTTGGGTGTTTACTCACCTCAGCTGCTGTTTAACAGCTTAATTTCAGCCATCAGCTTACAGCCTTGCCTGCTCTAGGTGACCCTGCTTTGGCAGGGGGATTGGACTAGATGACCCACAGAGGTCTCTTCCAAACCCTAACATTCTGTGATTCTGTGACTTTTCATTGCAGCAGCGCAGCCCCTGCAGTTATTCTGCCATAGTTTTGACATGACATGAATGGATATGCAATGGACTCATCCCAAGGGTGCCCTGCACCTGTAGGGAGGTGTGTACACTGCTTACTTGGGGCTTCCCTTGGGTCCCTCAGGACTCCATGAAGGGTTTGGTGATGAGCCATAAAAGCCTGAAGGCCTGAGACGTGCTGTGCTGAGGGAATGACTCTTCTCCAGCTACACACACTCACAGACTTACATAGCCAGCAGCACAGCTCTTGCCACTTTCCTTGGGGCATGGAGAAAAAAATTGTGCTGATAGCAAAAAGTGTTTTCTGAGAAAGCCCTGCGATGCTGATACTGGCTTCACCATCAACAAAATAGTGGGTACTTGCTGGCTTCCCAGGTACACTCCAAGAGGCATCATGAGAACATCTATTTAGTAGGGTCTCTGGAGAGTGCTGGGGATGCACTTCCTCCTACCTGAAATGGTCGGGGAGATGGCTGGGCTTCCAGATGGCTGTATTTGTGTGGAGCTGATGTTAATGTCTCATTTGATTGTGTTTACAGCGTTGTTAATGTGGCTCCTAGATTCCTGAGCAGGTATCTTTATTATGTCAAATCTAAACAGAAGAAACATATGGCTCTGCTGTGGGCTTGGCTGGTTAAACTGGATGCCAGTCAGTGTTTCCCTCAAGGCTAGCTGATTTCCCACTGAAGTATGGCACTTGTGGGAATAAGCATCTTTGCCCACAGAGGATGCTCAGTCGCTGGTGTGAAGGACTACTGGGTCTCTTCTAGGGTGCCAGCAGGCCTAAAAACCAACCAAATGGCCTTTTACCCAAAAACTGGGTGGGTAGAAGCAGAGAAGCTTGGGAAAGTGGGTCGTCATGTACATACCAGGTTCCACTCAAGAGAAATTGTTTTTGCCCGATACGTGCTTAATGCCAAACTGCTGGGGGAAAAGCAGCAGCAGGGGAGCTACTGGTGTGTTAGTGTGGGCTTGTGGCACATGAAAGCCCTTCCTCAGTGTCCTGTCTGCTCCTCAGCAGGGTCTGTGGCCACCCTCTGGACCGCTGTATTTTCCCGCTCAGCCAGAGACCTCCAAAGATGTGAAGAGTGGAAAGGAAAACTTTGGAGTCCAAGACAATAGAAGCAGGGCACTATGCCAGGATTTGGATTGCCCATCCTTTTCATAAACATTTCATGTGGAGGTTACCCAGGTTGAAAAATCAAGTGAACCCAGAACACCCACCCTCTCTGGAGGAATGGAGTTTATCGTTAATAATCTACTGCTAAAAGGGTAACATCTGTTTTGGACAAACTGTAATGAGATTTAAACCCCAGGTGGAGGGAGGACTTCACAGTAATAAATGACTTTCTGTATGTCTAAATAGTTTTAATTTTTTTTCTGGCAGAAATAGCTGCTTTTCACCTCAGGCTTCTTTTTGCCAGCTCTTTTTGTTTAATGATTGCTATTAATTTCCAGGGTGGCAGATGGATTCTAGCCTGGTGTAGTCTGAAATGAGGAAAAACAGACCATGAAGGTGTGAGCTTGCTGTGAATGTGTGCGCAGGTCACACACGTGCTGGTGGGATGCCACGTGTGGGTGTTTGCTTTCCAGGGGAACTATTGCTTCTCGATAGCTGCTCCTCGTCCCTGGAATGTTTGTGCATCTCTCCCTCGGATAGGAAGGAGAATTAACTTTTCTGGTCACTGCTAGTAGCTCTGCCTATTTAGACCTTGATTCAGCAAACCTGCTGATTTCAGCAAGGCTTTGGGAGGAATTCAAACCAGTGTTTAAGTGCTTTGCTGAATCCAAGCTGAAGTGAGCCAGAGAGTAATGTATGGTCCTCAGAATGTGAGAAGGAGCTCCCTGCCCTGTTCGGGCAACGCCTGCGGCTGGGTACTGCTAGGCGATGGGGATTCCTCCTTGGGCATGAAACACAGGCATTTTTTCAGTGCTTTTCCTGTGTTACTGTGATTTTTTGTGGGATGTTCTAAACAGGCAATCTTTCTCTGTCCTCTGGCTGTGGAGACAAGTGGCTGCTGATGAACCCAGCACACCCTACCACAAGTTCCTAATGCCCAAAGAAGGACTTTCTACATCCTCTCTGCCACCACCTCCTTCTCAAGGAGAAGCCCACTGAACAGTTAATCCCAATTAGTACTACAGTGTCAGGGTTCTCTCCTTTCTCTTTCCCTTGCTGTGGAGCGTCTCTGGACTTGGCTCAGGGTGTGGGTGTGCAGGACACATGCAGGTGCCCAGCTGAGAAGCTGGGTCCAGGAGACAAGGCTAATGGTGGACCACCACATGTCAGTGCCCTGTGGCCAGGTAGCTGCCCCAAGAAAAGAGCATAGTGGAGGACAGGGCAAGGAGGGAGGGGTTTTGTTGGCTGGGAATGGGTGAGCCCTGGGATGGAGGGAAGCGGGTAGAGATAGAAAGTGCAGCATCTCAGGTGGTGCAGATAATCTCCTTTAATCTCCTGCTCAAAATAACCCAAAGTCAAGTAAAGGAGGGATTATATGGCCTAAGCCACTGTTATCACCAGGGTGTAACAGACTTAGGTTGCATCTGAAGGACTGCTGAGGAGGAAGAGGAGCTGCAGCAAATATCGGCCTGCTGGAAATACCTCCCCAGTGGGGGTGGCTGGGTGGGCTTGGGGACCCTCCTGAGGTAGCCCAAGGAGAGTAGGGGGGCTGCAGGGTGGGAAGCTGCCAGTAGACTCGGGTCCCTGCGCAGGCACCTGGTCCCAGGGAAGAGACTACCTTGGATGCCCACCCGTCACCTTGGCATTACCAATGGGTTTATTCTTAGTGCATGATCCAAAGCGCTTTATAGCCATTAATTATCCTAATGGGGAAGCAGTGACCATCAAACCCATTCTACAGATGAGAAGCAGAGCTCACGAGGAGGCAAATGACACATCAGGTGCTGGGGCAGGGCTAGAGGTGGTCAGTCCTGCCCTCCCAGCTCCCTCCAATTTTAATGGGCCTTTTCTTTCATCCTCTCAGATGTGTGTTCATGGCAGCCACGAGGCACTGGTAGACTGAAGGCATCTCCTGCCCTTTGCCAAAAAGACATACCAAGGCTCAGCTGCTGTGCTGCTGCCAGAGAAAACTGATTTGCAGAGCCCTATTCATCGGCTCTTGGCGATGCCTACGAGATAGCGGCAGCACTGAGACAGTGTGAAGTGGGATTGCAATGAGGAGGGAGCAGGCATGTTCATTTTAATGAGCTTGTCCCTGCCTAAAGGAGAGAGAAAGCGAGAGGCCAACCTGGTTTAATAAACTCTAGCATGCGGATTTAATCAGATGGATCATTGTTCCCCTGCACAGGGATGAATATATTAAAAAAAAAAAATGATTCAAACTTCTCTCCTTTGTTTTTCATTTGTATTACGTGCTGTGGTGTGATAAAACATCCTGGGGCCAACTTGCAAGGCAATAAAAGAGACTGTGAAGGAGAGGAAGGTGTTGATCCGTGTGAGCAAGCCCAAGCACTGTGGGAAGGGAGGGTGCTGGTAGGCAGGGCCCAAAGTGAGGGGCTGCAGCATCCTCAGCCCCACACCAAAATCCCAGGGAAGAGGTGGTTATGGGGTCTGACCTGCTGTCAGTTCCTTTTCAGGCCTCCAGTGCCAAGCCTTGACAGTGCAGTAAGGTTGTGATCAGAGATGAATAACAGGAGTTTAAAAATCCAGTGCCAACAGTTGTCCCTGGTCAAGCTTGAAACCTCAATTACATTATAGAGATATCTGTGCACAAGACCATCCCTGTGCTCCTGCCCCAAGAGGGAAAGAGGGACTCACCCAGCTCCCACAGCTTCTGCAGGGACACCAGCTAGGGTGATGTGCTGGTGGTGTTTTGGGGTTACATGGCACTTGCTTTCAAGGGAACGGTGCAACAGGGCCAGGTTTCCGTTGGACTCTCTCCTCCTCCTGACCAGGAGTCACCTCATCACTGTCTCTCCATTGCACCACGCAGCTAGGAGTGGGGTCCTGGCTGCTGCTTATTAATTTGGAGAAACTAAATGGCTCTGGTTGCAAAGCTGCAAACTGTTGCATGCACGGCAGCAAGGCAAGGGCTGTATTACAGGAGGGAGCAGGGCTCTGCCACTGCTCGCTGGCTGAATGCCACATCACTGTGCCTCTGCCTGTCCCTGGGGACAGCGGGCATGCAGTGAGGCACGGGAAGATCTTGATCCAGCACAGCAATGAGCAAAGTGGGTCTGCAGGCAGCATGGGTAGGATTCTATCTGTGTGTGCCTCGGTCGGTAGTGCGTGGCTCTGGGTTTGTAAGTCTCTTGCTACGTGGGTGTGAATAAAGCCAGCTTAGGCCAAATAGTCTTTTGTACTAAATCCTGGACAGACCACCTGGAGCTGCGGTCAAGGACAGACCTTAGGGGCATCCAAGCTGCCTCCATGGAATTCGCCTCCTTTGCCCTGGCCAAGCTCACCGTCCTTGGCTTAGGGACAGGCTTAATAACCTCCAGCCCTTGCTTTGCTCACTTTTTTCTGGCCCGTCGGGCTGTGTGCCACCCTGAGACATGAGAAATCAGCTCTCCAAGGCTGGGACAGGGGACCCAGCTTGATTTTAGTCACTCTCCTTAATGTTCAAGTCAGAGCTGTCCAGGTGCACAGGTGTATGGTGAGACAGCCCTCAGGAGGAGACACAGCCTCCCTGGCAGGCTACAGATGGACACTTGGCTAAAGGCTGTGCCCGGAGGCATTTCTGGCAGGGAGCTGCAGGTCCCCATGCCATGGAGCAAGGCTGTGCCCGACAGGTTGGCAGCCCGGCCCTAGGACAGAGGCTGGGTTTGTGGCAAGAACCCAGGAATTGCTCTCGGCTTGGTCCCCACCTTCATTCAGGACGGATCACCTCCACCAGCAACTGCGGGGCGATGGTAGTGTTTGGAGGAGGAAGAAACAGAATCTCCTTCCTTTGGAAAGATTGCTCTAAATTGTGTCATTGACCCATTCACTGAAAAGTCACTTATGGCCACTTGGTGTTAAATATCACAGACTTTGGCTTCTAACACACCCCCATGCTACTGCTTCATTACTTTATCCATTACTGTTCATAAACACTAATAAATAATCCTATTTTCATTCCTACCATTGTTTAAGTGGTCATTAATTGTGGTTTATATGCTGTCTTTGTTTATTTGTGTACGATAGCTTCTTCATGATTCCTTGATTAACTGTGATTGATTGTGTATTTTAAAATCAATTAAAAGTTTCAACACTAAAAGGTAGAGTCTTTAGCAGTAATGCTCCGAGACATTGCCATTTATAATGGAGCTATTATAGTGCTGGGATCCATTAGTGTGGCATGTTGTGATCTTTGTTTTTCGGATCTATGCAAATACATATGTACGTAGGAGTGTGCCTATGTCTGTGTCTCTCTCGGGTGAGTTATATGGCTGGAAGAGGTGTATGGTATGGGAAAGAGAATCAGCTTCTCGCAGGGTTGCTGGACCACATAGGGTGGGCTGGCTTTTGTGGATGGCCAGGTATTACCCACTCCCTCCCTTAAGACACTAATGCAAGGTCTGAGTCCCAGGACTGCATAATTTCTTTGCTGGCATGATAGCGCTGTACATTAGTTTTCTATTTGTAGAGAGGAGCTGGTTGCTCGTCCTGTCAGCTGAATGGGGCCACAAGGAGGGATCTGTTTCTTTCTGCGTTTCTGCATTGTAGTTTTAGTGAATGTATCTGTGCCTTGGTGGGGTGGAGGTGGGGGATACATGGGGGGGATAGAGGTCACTGTGAAGGCATATGTTTGTGGCAGTGTTGATACAATGCTGATGCGAAGGAGGAGGAGGAGGGATGGCCACCGCCTGGGCACCAGGGCATGTGCTGGAGCACAAATCGCTCTGCCGCATAACATCATGCCTGTATTACATCAGTCCTCAGCTCCTCATATTGCTGTTGGGCTGGGAAAATGTGTGTGTTCAGCACCACAGCAGGAGGAGATGGGGTTAACACCACTCTCTTTGTGCTACCTGCCTGCCCCCATAAATCTGAATCCAGCACGCCTATGCCTCTGTGCACACCAGAGCATCTCTGCCCAAGCAACGTCCCCTGGCCCGTACAGAGAATTAGAGGTGAGGACACCATATAAGAAATTTTGTGCAAGTGCTCTGAGGAGGACCAAAATCCCCAAAGAGCCAGCGGGAAATCGGGCGCTTGTAATCGATCCCCTACTTGTCCCTCCATCCTCCTGCGTGTCTGCCTGTGCCCTGAGCAGGGCCCTCCCAGCCATCTGCCAGCTCGGGCAGAGGATTCCTGCACACTAATCTGCTCAGAGACATTTGTCACCCACCCCTCGCCCAGTTGCAGGCTGCAAAAAATGGCTCAGGGCACCCAGGACAGCTGCAGGCAGCACCCGTTCAGGGAAATCACCGATCTTATTAAATGATGGGGGCACCATTTTGTGGAAGCCCTGGAATGAGATCACGCTGTCGTATTAACTCACCCACTCGCATTGATGTTAATGAAATAAAGAAATATAATGGTTCCAGACTTTTAAACTTCTTATAGCTCGATTTGCATAATGGCCACCGCTACCCTGAACAGGAACTGATCTGTCGAAAAATATTGTTCCAGTCCTCTATCATTCAGCTCAATGGAAGGTGCAGATTGGCCCACAGGGGCTGTTTTTTGCTGATGGAGTGGAGTTTGCCTAGTGCTGAACATAAAACCCTAAAATTAGGACGCAATCCAATATTGTAAAAAATAAATTGGTTAAAAGTTATAGATCAATAACTGTTATCGTGACTATTTTTCAGACAGATCATGTTTCGGCTGCTGGTGATGTGGAGGCAGGCTCCTTCCCGCTGGCTGAAGCAACTCCGTGGTTCCCCCTCAGAGGAGCCCGCGGCTGACAGTCGAGACTCAGCTGTCCTGAACAACCCTGTGATCTTACTGTTCTTCATGGAGTATATTGTGGAAGTTTGTCCCCCTCTCCCCTGGACGATGTAAGGTTGATCAGGGCTGCACCCAGGGCTGGGCATCAGTCCCATCTCTGCCTTCCTGTGTGACCCTCAGCATCAGGCTGTGAGCCCAGGAACAACGCTCTTGTTCTGGGAGCATCCCTGTGAGATCGTGTCTCACTCCTCAGTGCGCCAGATCTCCACTACTTGATGCCCCAGAGCAACACTACTTGATGCCGTAGATTGTAGCTCCTTGATTACCGAGACCTCTGCTCCTCCATGCCCTAGATCGTGGCTCCTTGATTATCTGGATCTCTGTTCTTTGATGCCCTAGATCTCTGCTCCTTCATTATCCAGATCTCTGCTCTTTGATGCCCTAGATTTCCACTCATCGGTGCCCTAGATCTCCACCTGCTGCAAAGACCGTGCCTCTCCCAGCAGACGACTCCTACAGTGCTCCCAGCGATTCGAGAGCAATGGGATGCTTTCACCCCTGTGGAGAGCAGGGCCTTGGTCTTGGCATGTGTCTGTCCCGTTGGTAAAGTGAGGTAAGCATTCCTCTCATCCACTGTGTGTATTTAAACCCTGGTGCCCACACGGCAGGGACTGTCTCTCTCTGTCCGTGCGCATTTAGGCTGTGCAGACCCAAATGCTCAGCTACAATGACGGGGACAGGAGAGCGTGCAGGAGCAGGGAGCTGGCTGAGCATCACAAGCCACTGTGACAATGGCCCTTCTGCCCCCAGTGACCTTGGGCTTGTCTCCGATAGCTCATTACAGCCTGCCTTTGATCATTTGCCTCTCCCCCTCTCCATACTTGGAAATGCTGGAGAGCTTTCCTGACCGATATCATCAAAAAAGGACATTTTTATTTCCAAAATATACAATGTAATTAGAACTGCGAAGGGAGAGACCAGCCAGTCCATAAAAACACCCGCTCTGCGACTGTCTCTGTCCTGACTCTGTGTGAACCGGGGACAAAAGATGTCTGGTTTTCAGTGGGAATAGGGCGGTTTCCCACATATTGGAAATACCCCTCAGGTCCTAGCCAAAAAGGGATTCTTCCACTGCACGAGAAGGTTTAGGTGTGGAAATTCTCTCATCTGCAGTCAAACGTGCTTTGCTGAATTGGGACCCACTGCAAGCACGGACTGAATGGCTGCAACCAGCAACACAAAGACCTTCATCTAAACCATCATCATGTAAGTGTACCTTCTGATTGAATGGTCGAATATCCCACTGCCACCCACAGTCTTGCTAACGTACTCGCTGAACTGGGACCATTTCCAGCTTCACAGGGCCCCCTCCCTGCAGGCAGCTGGGCAGGTCCATCTCATGGCATGGGAGGAGAGGATTTGCATGCCTTTGCCAGCTGTGGGCAGGGGCTGCCTAGCAAACCAGGGTCCAGTCGTTTCCATCTCTGCAGCTGCCCCATCAAACAGCTGACATCTTAAAAATTTATGGGGTTCATTTCCTGCCTTCACACACTTACTTGAAGCACCAGCTCCACCATTACCAGCAATGTCCACATCAATTACTATCATAACCTGAGCACCTTTGCATGCACTCCCTTGCCTGGAGACTCTGTCCCAGCAGTGACCTGCATTTGTTTCCCTCGGGACCTTTCCCATGGCTGGGATTTCCAGCACTGCTGCCTGCAGGAGAAGAAAGCTGAAGCCGGGATAGCCCCAGCACAGGCAATCAGAGGGGTCTGCTGACAGGTCAGCTCTGACCCAGGCTCAGGGGCTCAGCCGGAGCATGGGGGTTTCCTTCCCCTCCTGCTCCCCTTTTCTCACTGAGCAGAAGCATTTGTCCTGCCCCATTCTGAGGTTGTGGCTTTTCCACATTGTGTAAATGATTTAAATGTTCATTGGGAGCAAGAGACCGACTCCGTGCCTGGGTGGTGGAAATGCTTCCCTTGCGACTCTCTGGAGTCCCCACATTGCATCCCTTTAGCTCTGAGCAGTGGGAACCAGTCTTCAGCTCTCCACCAGTGAGTTGTTCCGAATAGAAATCTCCAGTTTTAAAGGAAAAAAAAATCAAGTCATGGAAAAGCACCCAGCTCATTCTAAACACAGCTCCTCAGAGATGGGGCCAACGCCATTCTGGTCTGCTTTTCAATGCTCTGTGGACTGCAGAAAATTACCAATCATCTCACCTTTTTTTTTGCATAAAATGCTGATTATCCAGTGTTCAACACAAGTATGACTTAGACTGTGAAAGGACGTGCATGATAGAGCTAAACCACTAGAAATTATGATGCAATGGGAGCCAGTAACTTAAAGTATCATCGATAAAGCCTCTTCAGCAAGGGCTGAATAACATCCAACCCAGGTATCACACAGCCTAGTCAAAAGCCTGACCAAAGGTGTACTTTGAGTACATCAAAATCAGGACCTGGAGGACACTGACAAGTACAAAGAGAACGCAACCTTCATTCAGGATACTGCATTGCTGCCTTTTGCTATTCACCTCAAAACCCCATGGGAAACACCAAGCCTACAAACAATCAACAGCAGTTGCCCAGGAACAGGCCTATGAATTATACTGGGTCATGAGCCGAACACGACGTATCAGTGTCGCATCAGGAGGCAGACAGTGCCCTGGGATATATGAGATGCAACATGGCCTACAAGACTCACAAAATAATCTTTCTCATCCACTCAGGGCTGGTGAGGTCTATGCCGGAAGAGATTCCGGTATTGGCAGCTTGTATCACAAAGGAGGTGGCACTGCTGCAGGCAGCACGGAGGAAACGGAATTATCACAGGTCTACAAGACATGACCTACAAAGAAAGGTTGAAAGAACTGGGTTATTTAGCCTAAAAGAGATGATGGAAGAAGAGATGTGATAACAGTCTTCAAGTGCTTAAAAGGATGCTGCCAAGGGGAAGAGAATAATCTGTTCTTTATGTCCACGGTGGACAGGACAAGAAATAATCGGCTTAAATTACAGCAAGAGAAATCAGGTTAGACATCAGGACAAAAAAACGGCTTGTGGAGCATGGTTACCTGGGAGGTGGACGGGCTCTGTCACTACAGACACACAAACGCTGCTTGAGAACAGGTTGGCAAACAGCTCTTGGGCTTTCCATGGGGAGAGCGGATGTGCTGGGGCAGGAATGCACCCTCTCCATGTCCCTGTGGTGCCTTCAACATGAGGTCTGGTGCTCCTGGATTGTCCAAAGCAAGATCATCCTGCAGCAGTCACCACAGCTGGCTGGACAAATCCCAGACACTTTGGCTTGTGAGAACTTCCAAGACAGCAAAATTTGATTTTGTGACAGATTGGGGGCACAAGTCAACATTTTGGGTTCTTGTTCTTGCAGTGAAGAAATACTTCAAAAGGGATCTTTTTTCCCCCCATCTCTTTCAGCTGCTCTATTGCGACACAAAGCTGAGCATCCCAGCCACGCCACACGGGCAAGCTGAAATGAAATTGTCCACATGAAACCTGTTTGATAATGTCCTTGCTGAAACATCAATTAAATCAATCTCTCCCCTCCAAACAATTAGGAGGATTTGAATCACCAATTTCTGAGTGAATAGACTTGCCTTGAGATGTTTTTTAACCAGTTCAGAGGATTGTTGCTACCGGAGAGAGAAAAAGAAAACAAAAAAAGGGCTCCTTCCAACCCAGGTGTGCAGACACAGACACTGGACAGCAGCCGGTGCGTCAGCGGCCAGGACAAGGGATGCACCAAGGTGTCCAAGCGCAGCTCAATCCACTTCCACTCGGCCGCGCCTCTGCTGCGCTGTGGAGAATGCACCTTTGGGCTAAAGATTAAGAGAGTCTGCGTTCTTGGGAGAAATTATTATTACCTCTGGATTCCAAGAGCAATCCTTTATTTTAAAACCTGCCTCCTAATTCATTTTGTATTTACTCATAAAATCTTGGCCGGGGTTTCTGAGAGTTGCGGTTTTTTGGAAAGGCCAAGTTTTAAATGGAGCTGACTCAGCAGAAGCTAGCTTGATTGAAGCAGTGCCTGTTTGAGCTTATACCACTCCTGGGCAGGGTTGAAAACAAAGAAGCAGAAACTGGACTCTCCCCCAGCTTTTTTTTCTCCACAGACTCTTGGGTATGTGCAGCAAACCTTACTGCCGACCCACAGGGCTGTGGCTGGTCAAGTGGGGAAGAGCAGGAGGGAGCCGGCAGACTCCCTTCTGTGTATCCCATAGTCTGCTGACTGAAAGTTTAGTACAGCTGAGATGAGAATCAAAAAAAGAAGAAAAAGGAGGAAATAAAGAAAAAAAAATGAAAACCCTGTAAGCGATTAATTTTCAGCCTCACTGCCCAGCATCAGTCTCAAGGAGGGGCCTGGGGATGCACCTAATACTCAGCTTATTAAAATATCACTCTGGTTACCCCCAGGATGCTCTGCGACAAGCAAGCCCTGCCCAGGGGTAGATGGTCCCAGCTCCCTCCCATACCACAATTGGGACAAACCTGGACTTGGACTAATTTTAACACAGCCTGTGGTGCCAAGCCTGCTTCTGCTTTTCCTTTCCCACTTTGCAATCACTTTAGTTGTGCCTGTGGTGTAGCCTGGTTTCTGGGCATGATGGCAGCATGCCTTGCTTGTTCATGTTCATGGGGTGGTGCTGTCCCAAGCATCTGTTGCTTGGGAGATGAATGTCTCCTCCACAGTGCTACAGCCTGGACTTTGTCCTCAGGCTGTCATCCTCATCAAAGACCTGGAGCTGGAGGAGGTCACAGAGGATGGTCACAGAGGGTGGCCAAGCTGCCACGCCAATGTGGCACTGGGGACTGCAGTGGGATCCTGTCCCAGGTAGACCAAGATTCCTTTACTTCAAGGAAAAATTCATTTTAAGCTCAGGGGAAAAACAGAAAAGGGCTGAAAGCCAAACATCTTCTCATACCTTGGAGAGTGTCTTCTGATGTCCTCACTGTTATGAGGCATTTGCATGACAGTCAGGCTCTGAAATATGGCCAAGGCTTTTTGAACAGACAGTTCGTTCCATGTACAAGCAAAGCCTGAGAGACAGTCCAGAGCCGCTTAGCAAAAGCAGGCTAGTAGCTCAGTATACAGCAAAAACCTACTGAGAACATCAGCATCTCCTAATTCCAGCTTCATGTAGAAGCCAAAAATACAGAAATGAGTCAATTTGTGTCTGATGGACATAATGAACATGCCAGTGGAGATGCCCAGAAGGAATAATACCATGAATTGGCAAGGTGGCAGCTGCATTCATCAGCTCAAACAAGAGCTGGTCATCCATAATCCAGCAGTATCAAAGACCAGTACTTCAGCTCCAATGTTATTCCCACCTTAAAGTATGGGTGGGAATGCTTGAAATTTGCCAGTAGCCCCAACAGATGTTTCACTGCTGTCGAGAGCCAACACCAGACAGTGAACCAGGGGTATGAAATGCAATTAATTTATTATAGCAAATGCTGAGAATCATCAGGGGATTCAAACCTCCTCAACCTCCAAATCCTCAAGGCAGCAGCAAGCACGTACCTGGGACATGCATAACTAATGATGGTCAATGATACACTGAAGTTGGGCAGCTCTAAACCTGCATTTTGGGCACCGTACACCTGGGCTGAACATGGGGAGCAGCTCACACTGGGCAGCAAGTTGGGGCCAGCTCTGGCATGCGCCAAAACGTGGTGCCCGTTGGGTTTGTACTGCAGGGAAAACACACAGGACCTTGTTGTCTTCTCCTCCATGCATGGGGTTTGTCTCCAACCCGCCATCATGAGCGTAAAACCACAAGGCAACCCGCCAGCTCCCGTCCTTTCCTCGGGAGCAGGGAAGGAGGGTGGGAAACGTGCTGCAAGTCCCAGTAGCTCACGACCGCTGCCGCCCGCTTGCAGGCGCACCCCGTCAGCCACGCCTGTCATTGCTGACGGGGGTTTGCCGTCACCGCGCCGATCCCCATGAGAGATAGCACGGCGTTATCTTCGCCCTGCCGCTTGTGCGGCTGCTGCTGTATTTACCGGGGAGCAATTTGTGTGAGGAGATATCTTTCCTCCAGGGTCGCATCCCGCCTTCCCCCGCACAAAGCGATGGGACTCCCGGCTGTCACGGGGCTCTGACATCCTTCCCAGGGGGGAGTGCTGGGCACAGGGGGGGTTTGCTCGCCCCAGGGTGGCCCATGATGCAGTGGCAGCGAGGACCTTTTTTTTTTTTTCCCCTTTGCAGGGGAAACGGGGTGATTTGAACCCTGTGGGCCTCTGAGATTTGCACAGCGTTATTCACGTAGCAGCTAATGGAGCTCACTCAATCCATAAAGATTTTAAGTCAGGGGTTTGATGTTAATTATGGACCAAAACATTTAATAGCCTGTTACACTTCCACAAGGCATTTTTTTAATTAAAAAATGATATATGGCACAAAAGGGAAAAAAAGGGAAGGGAATAATTGAAGATTGTTTTATTCCAGAACGACCTGAGGCAGGGAAGGCAGCGAGGAGCCAGCATGTCAGGGAACGTGATGGCAACGCTGTGAGCCAGGGGCTGGGGCTGTGGGAAGCTGAGGAGGGAGCAGCTTCATCCCACCAGGAGAAGGCATCCAGGGAAGGGGAGAACAGCCTGGACAGAGGCAGGTAGGTGGACATCCAGGTCAGGATTTTGGCCACCACATTGTCTTGCCCTTACCTGTTGAATCATTTGCTTGTGCTGCAGAAGACTTTGTTTCAAATTCCTCGTTCTGAATCTCTATCAGTCTCTCAGGAAAAATGGCTAAAACCCCGGGATGGAAATTAGTCTGGAATAGGTCAGGAATGAAGAAAATCTGACATGTCTCGCTCTGACGGTACTCTGTTTTTCCTTCAATATTTAAAGACGCTTTTGAGCAGGGGCTGGCCTGAGATGCATTCAAATAATGTGTGCAAAATGAGAGGTCTTCAGCAGCGCAAACCAACACTTCCCCTGCCTCAGGCAGTGCCCATCAGCTGGTGGTTCATGGGGCGGGGGGGGCAGCAAGAGAGAGCCCAGGAGGGAGCAGCTCCAGGTGAGAGGTTGTTACTTAGCTAACTCAAGAGAGGAGGAAGAGAAGTGGGATGGAAACATGGCCCGGAGCTGCCCAGGAAAAGTTAGGGTGACTGCTTAAAATTGGAAGTAGCAGGAGTATGACCCCCGAGTCCCTGGCCATGGACGGACTTGTCCAAGTCCTCCCACATCTCCAGCTCTGTGCCTTGCTGTTGTTCACTTCCCCCAGCCCTACAGTGGGAATAATATTATTCCCTACTCACAGGGTTTTGAGATACTCAGTTACTATGGTGATGGGGCCATAAAAGTACCAAAGATAGCAAGAACAATAATAATATCAGACATCGTAGGAGCCAAATAATTGCATTTAGGGCACGAACACAACACAGAAGGGAGAGCCACCTCCATGCACCACAGCTCTCAAACTCTGAAGACAAAACTTTTGTTATGCCAATGGGCTCGCAGCCTACTTAAAGGGCTAATTTCCAATTCCTGCAACACCCACCCAAATGCAAGGAGCTGCCGCCAACAGCCACAGCTCCAGGACTGGTCCTACCTCTCCCCGATGCCAGCCAGGAAGAGGGGGGAACAGCGGAACCGAAGGCCCCTCGCCAATGCAGAAATCAAATGTTCCTCGCACCAGCGCTGCAACACAAAGTCCCCGCAGATGGTCGGCCACCGCATTGTTTGACCAGCTGAGCGTTTTGCCACCCAGAGCGGTGAGCGTGCCCAGCACAATGCTGCTGATGGCTTGCTCCTTTGTCTCTGCCGAGCGCAGCACTTACCTCATTATTTTTTTTAATTTATGGGTTTTTAATTGAAAAAAAATGTATAACATCTGTGGCTGCTTAATAACACCTGTGTGCAACAAGGCTGCTTTTCAGCAGCAATTGTCGCAGCGTTCTCATCTGGGCAATGCTGAGCCAATGCTATGTGGCCTCCTCTGAACTGCTCAGGCAAGAATGATCCTTGGAGGGCACGTAATTAACAGGCGATGCAAATAAAAGATGCCGTGAAAAAAAATATGAGACATCCCTTCTAACAAGGGGAAAGCTTGGAGATGAGCAGGTGATGAGTTTGTAATGCCTCTTCAGAAGAAAAGCCTACTGGCACTCGCATGGAGAGCTGGGCTGCCAACCCAACTCTAGCGTTACGGTCAGAGGAGGTGCAGAGAACTGGCCTTTCCATCAGCACTGTGGGCAGCATTTGCACCCCAGTCCTTGCCAGGCACCCGTATTGTGGCTGGGCCCAGCTCTAGCCTAGGAGCTGCCTGCTCCCCAGTGAGGGTGCCAGCAAGGCTCGATCCCCCCCCGTTACACCAGCCCTTTACAGCAGCGTGTGCCACCAGCAGTCACTTACTACTCTGGCATTTGCTGAGCCCAAGGGGGCTGGCGGCAATGCGAATACAAACTGCCCTCCTGCCATTTACACAGCAGCTCCGCGATAGCTGCGGGGACCTGCCATGCGCGTCCGCGCTCCAACAAACATTTGCACATTTGCAACATCCCAGATGAGGGCTGGGAGATGTCACCGCCCGTGCTGCTGCCTGAGGCATGGGGAGCCGCTGCAGTGCTGGCACTGCAAGCCGGCCAGCCGCGGGCCGTGCCACGGCAAACGCAGAAGGCAGCAGGCACCCCTGGGTGGCTGGAAGCCCAGAACCCTTTTGTTTCATCGTGAGGTCTGGAGCCCCAACAGCCCCCAGGTAGTTTTCACCATGAGTAAGAGGATACTTTAGCTCGCTGCTGGTGTTGCCACACAAACCCTCGTGGTTTTGACAGCATTGAGTGCTGAGGCAGCTCCTACTGAAAGCTGCCTCCTTGCAGCATCTCCCAGGGCTCGCTACGCAGGTGCTGGCTATAACAGTTTGGCTGTTCAGTAATCACAGAGCAGCCTGGGAGGCTTACAGGTGCCTTTTACATTTATACAAGCTCATGACAAAGCTGCTGGTAGCACAGGTGAGTGAGGATCAGGGGGGACACAGTGCTGGCTGTGCCCGGGCTGAGGTTTCTTAGTTGCAGGAGCCTCCCTGCACAAAGCTGGAGGAGGTTTTATCCACTCCCCACAGCTCTGGAAAGCTTAGGCTAGCCTGAAACCCCTCTCCCCGCTGTGACTTGGTAAATAAATATAATTCTGTTCCCTGCTGAGCTCGGTAGTGGAAACAGGGCTGATGGGGCTGCAGACAACAAGCCGTCCCCTCTCTGGGCTTTGCCAGGGCCAGCTGGTAGAGAGCAGGGGCTGGTGGAGCGGTTTGGCCTGGGAAAAAAAGGTGCAGCATAGCAAACATTGCCATATCCAGCCCTTTGTTGCTGCAGCTCAGTAAAATCCCTGTGTAACATGGGGTATATGAGCAGATATCCCCCTTGCACATCCCTGGTGCAGCCCCTGCTGCTGCTGCTCCCCCCCTTTGGCTCAGTGAGCTTCAACATCACACCCTCACCCTTGCTCACATGTTCCAGCTATGAATTCCCCTCGTCTCTCAGAGCATATTAAAAAAATCAATGTAATCATGCAGTAAACATTAATTATGATCAAAAAATGCAACTGAGAGGGATTGATCTGGAGGAGGGCTGCAGCTAGCCACCAAATTATCAAAAACCAAGTCAGTGGGCAGAGGCTGTGGGGATATGTGGCCAGTCCAAATAGCAAAGCATCCTTCAAGACACCTGGCTTGGCTATTTTAGACTCTTGTTTCTTTTATTGGCTTTTCCAGCCCACGGTATAAGTCAAACAGGGGAGTGAACGCACTTAATGTGTGTTTAGATCTACCTAGGTGCCCCTGGTCATGACAGCCAAATCCTAAAGGTTTCAGCATAATCAGGCACGGAGTCACCACAGCCACATCGGAGGGATGGGTGGTGGAAGCCCTTCTCAGATGTTACCATAAGATACAGGAATAACTCAACCTGGTAATCTCACTGCAGAGTCACGCCTGTCTCCATCGTCTTCCCCGATCTGAGACCCAGAATAAGCTCTTTAGGTATCTCCACAATGGACAGAAATGAAATTGTGGTCTGACAGCAGAAGAAACCCAGAGCAGAAGTGGGGCTGGGAGTATCTGGCCCAGGCATGTGGGGGCCACAGTTGGCAAGACCTTGGGTTAGTGAGATGAATTGGGCACACCAGGGACATTACCTCTGCAGGCACTGGGAGATTGGTGTGGCTGGGAAGAGGACATGAGACAACAGGAAACAGATTGCTTGTCTCAGCCTGGCAACCCTAAGGACATGGCTAATCCTCATCAGGGTGCTGGCAAAACCTTGTTCCTGCGAGACAGAGAGCGAGACTTGCATGGAGGTCCTCCATGCAGATGCTCCTTCAGTTGGTTGTTGAAGCCCTCCAGGGGACAGGGCTACCACAAACCCTTTACAGCCTGCACCGGCTCTCAACCAACCTCGCTCTTAGGAAGCTTTTCCTCAGCATCTAACCCGAGGCCACTTGCCTGCAGTTTAAGCCTATTACAGCTTGTCCAACCCTTGACCAGCTGATCACACTCATTTTTGTAACTGCCTTTTCCACACTGGACAAATGTTACACATCCCCCTGCCTTCAGTCATCTCTGTCTTGGAGCACAAACGCTCCAGTCCATTTCCCCGGAGCATGTTCTCCAGTCTCTCAGAAGTCTCTCAATTTGCCTGAATCTCTCTCAAAGTTGTGATGCTCAAACCTGGAGATATATGTCTCCAGCTGATGCCTTACTAGCACTAAATAGAGCCAAATAAATTACTTTGCTGTCTTTCATCTGAAACTATTAGTACATCTGTGGCAAGATGTGGCTTTTCTTTCCCTTCCTAAAGCAGCAGGTTATTGTCTGCTGCTCAGTTTGAGGGCTACTCCACCACTCGAGCCTCAGCCACTCTCCTGCTGGCTTACCAGTTCTTCCCCATTTTATATCTGCAATTTTGATATCGCCTTCCTAAGTGAAACACTTTGCACTTTATTGAATTTCAGTGTATTGATTTCAGGCCATTTCTCCAATTTATCAAGATCATTTTGCTCTGAGGAATCTTGCAGCAGCTTGTCTCGTATCTGCTCTGTTGACAAAAGGTCTTTAGTCCTCAGGGCTCTCAAGACAGGACTTTGCATTAGTCCTTAAAGTAGTCAGAAAGAGCCACATGGGAGGCACTGGGACAGCAGAGGATGAAGGTGTCAGGCTGGTTCACACAGAAATGGCCCCACGCTGCTATCTCAGCCAGGCAAGGTGCAGAAGCAACAGGAGGAGATGGGATGAGTGTGATGGAAATGCTAATAGGAACTCAAGGGTGAGAGTGTGGCTGCCTGCTGCGAAATGCTGGGACCCTGCTCCCACCCTGGGGACAGCCCTGGAGCTGGAAGGATGGAGGGAATATGAGCACTGGGATTTGATGCTCCCTCTTTCTTTTCAGGTCAGCATGTGATGAGCTGCCCTGTTCCCCCCCAGGGTCTCGCCAGCAGACCAGGAGAAGCCTTGCAGCACCAGGTGTTAATGGCACTATTTGGGGACATCAAAAACTGGACTAAGATGGAGACAGAAGTCCACCCTGGTGTGAATAAACCAGGTCAGATGATTTTGTTATTATTATTATTGTTGCCCAGAGGTTGGCGTGCTCCACTGCTTAAGGCAGAGAAAAAGGCTTGGGAAGCTGCTTCTTACCCCAAGGGTGGAAGGAACAGCTCCTAACCCTTCTGCTTGGGCACACGGAGGAAGCACAAGGCTTTAGGGGAGCATTATGGATTTATAGAAGCACCCACCTTCCCACCGTGCTTTCCTCCCTTTGCTTCTCCCATCAGCTTGCCAACAGCACCTTCCCCTGCCTCCTCCTCTTGCCCCACAGAGTGGGCTGAAGTTCAGGCAGCAATTACCAAGGTACTGGGAGGAATTTCCTAGGAAACTTTGCAAAAAAGCACCTCCTGCAGAGCTGCCTCCTGATAAATCCCCATTCTTCTGCAGGGGGCAGGTGAAACGGCTGAGCTTCAGCTGCAGGCACAGCGGGAGAGCTGAGGAAAGCGTCGGGAGAGAGATGCAAACAAGCCCATGGAGGGGGCAAAGCAGAGGCGTAGCAGAGGGGCCAAAGCAGCTTGGGAGATGGCAGTGAAAATGGTTTCCTTGGGAAAAGGCTGGCAAGCCGCAACTGGAAAAGGGACAGCAAGGGAGAGATGGGAGAGCTCCTCCGGCTATGGAGACCATGAGGTGAGGAGCAAGGTTCAGGTGAAGCCCCGGCATCCATAGGAGCTCACCCTGGCCCTTGACATGGTAATGATGCAGACACAGCCGTGTGATAAGCCCTGCTCTGCACACACTTTAATATCTAAGTAGCTTATGAATAAGTAATAATCCTTTATTCCCAGTGCCATAATCTATATTTAATTAAGAAAATAACTAAATGGTGGGAGTAAGAGGGGCTGTGTGGGGAAATGGAGACAGAAACGGTGTCAGAATAGCTGCAGTAAGAAAGGGAACCAACGTCAACCTCAGCATGGCAGAGGCAGCCGAGCCGCGGCCTCCAGCTTGGTTGTGAACTCCAGGCAACCTGGTCTGCAGAAGATCTGTCTACAGCCAAGTCTGCCACAAGCAGCTTCTTGGATCAACAGGTGAGCTGAAGGTTGACCAACAGGGACTGGGTCATTCACATGCAAGTGGGACTCTCATTTCCCTCTTGTTCAGTCCTGGTGGTAATGCTGGACTATATATGCAAAGCAATGCACCAACGTGCTAAAGCAGCCCATGGGAGCATTCAACAGCACCCAGAGAAGTGCCTTCAACACTGCTACAACAAGCTGTTTGGTGCCTGCATCTCATGACATTTCCATGCTAAAGCATCCTTGGCCGGGATGCTCCAAATGTCTTGTGCTGGCAGATGAAAGCAAGCCCTGCTAGCTGACTAGCACTCAGGGCTGGCATGCCAGAGTATTCCACGCTGTTAGACTAGAAGCGGCCGTGCCAGGCCAACACTGGGCCAACGCCCAAAGCATGTAGAGATGTTCATATTACACATGGAAGAGCTTGTCAGCCCAGGCCAGAGCCTACAGCAGTGCCCTGCTGAATCCCTTAATGCACCCCTGAGACCACAGTCCTTCTCACCGTTACCTCACCCCAGATGGGCATCAGCTACTTTGCAGAGGTCTTGGACAACTCGGAGCCAGTGCCAGGCCAAAGACCAGAGTTTGGCTTTTCTCCTGCTCGCCGTGCTGAGAGCACCTCAAATGGTGCTGATATAGCTCTGATCAGCCTCTGCTTTGGACAAGAGAGAAAAAGATAGACAGCGGTGTGGCCGTAGACAGTCCAAGTACCCTGCACCTGTGTCCAGAGCCCTTCCAACACCACCAAAAGCACTTCCCGGCTACAGCCCCAGACCTTTCCCATCTGGCATCTTCCACTAGTTCCCCAAAGCATCACTGCAGCCTTGCTTCTTTAACTACGTTTGGTTTATCACTTCACCCGTGGGGTCTGCAGGTGACACATATCCCTTTGCTTCCTTGGATTGTCAGTAGTGGAACTGAGAGCACATTTTAAAGATGGGGTTAAGGAAAACAAAAGATCTCAGTCCACATACTATACATTATAAATAGACCGTCTGGTTTTTAAATTGAAAACCAACAATAATCACTGCTAAGAGCCTGCTGAACAAAAGCAGCCTTATTACCACTGGGACAGATTCATTTTCACCAAAAGAACACAAATATTTTTCAAGCTGCTCTTCGGTTCCTGAAGTTGCTAACGTCCTGCTGCTTCCCCTCATCTCTGTCCCGGGGAGCCGCGGGAGGCACAGCGGGGACGGGGAAAGTCGTGTGGGCAACGCAAAGCAGGGACAATCCCTTCGGCTGTGGGTAAGAGCGAGGGAGGTACTCTGGGGGAGCTAAGCCAGGCTGCAAAGAGAGAGGGATGCTGTCAGTTTTTAGCTGCACTCTTTTCTTCTAATCGCTGTTTTATGGCATGGTGACAGGAGGTTTCTGGAGAAACCAGTGGCTTAGCCTGGTGGAGCTGGGCAGTGGGTATGGGACAGGCTGTGTTGCAAGGGGCACAGCCATTCAGGTAAGCTTGTCTTTCAATTCCTACTAAGCAATAAAGCACAACTTCCAGAGAAGACCTGGTGTGCACAGACCCCCGAGTGCACAGTGGGCACCTGCCACTGTTGAAGGTACTGGGCTGAGAGGTATGGTCCATGGCAGCTTGGTGGGCAGGCATATGAGCTGCAGGGACTTCTTGGATGTGGATTATCAAGGGGGATAGCTGAGATAACTTTACCTCACTGTCCCATCAGAGATGTCACACTGCCAATAGCAAGGTCCAGAGATGGGTAATGAATGTGCTGAGGGACCTGCAAAATCTGGAACTAAAGGGATGGAATCCGCAAAACTGCCTGCCCTCCACTAAGTGACCAGAGCAGGGAGATGGGTCTGCAGAAATTGCCATGGGGAGCAGGGTGCATCTCAGCAGGATGAAGAGCATTGCCACCAGGCATCAGGACTGGGAGAGAGCACAGCAGCCAAGCACGGGAAGGGAATAACTATCACTCCTTCAGGGTGCTGCCCCTGAGGCAGGTTGCACTTGGAGCGATGGGCTGAGATTTATGCCCTGCAGAAACATCATCCTGGGCATCACAAGGAGTCCAAAGGCTGTCCAGAGGGTGCAGAGCAGGCTGAGCTCTAAGACAGCAGAGACACGGGAAAGGAAAATGAAAGCAGCCCCATGCCAAGGTCCTGAGATTTTTCTTTTCTCTCTTCCCAGGCCATAGTACGGTGAGATCACTAGGAGCCAAGTGCTGGCTGCTAAATCTAATCTGTCACATACTTTGGGAACAGCATGGCACCGCGGAAGTCAGCAACGTGCTGCGAAGGTGGCCGACAACCCCAAGCCAGGAGCACGATTTGAGCAGGTGGGAGACTGGAGCCAGTGGAGCTAACGCTATTTTAGCTGGGTTTTGGTCCCTGAATCAGAGGGCTGGGCAGCATTAGCCATTAGTGATCTGGAGCCAGCATCTGAATGACTGCAGAAGAAACTCGCACTCGCTGGATCCCTGCCTGGGCACTGTTTCAGGCACGGCTGCCAGCAGGCTCATGCAGTTGGCCTGCCCTGTGTTGTGATCAGAACAAGTGATGTGGGACTGACAGTGTCACACAGCCCTGGCCACACCAGCAGTTACGCTGAGCACAGTGCTGGAGCAGCCGCACTCTCACAGGTGGGGCTAAGAGGGTCTTCTCTTTGCCGGAGTCTGAGTGTGGCCACCAGGGAGGAAGCATGGACTTGTAAGGTTGACCTACCAAGTAATGCTGACTGCTCTATGTTGGAAGTTGTCTTTCTGAGTGCAGCATGCAGGTTCAAATGATACAGAGAGAGATAAGAAAAGTGCAGCCTTAGAGATGGAGGAAAAAGGAAAGGAACAAAAACAATTTAATAATGAATGTATTATGTAGACATGTCATGTCTCTTGCCTGCTGGCATGGATTAATATCCATAAATCAAAGAGGAACGGACTGTTTTTAATGCTGAAGATGGAGGCTCGTCCTCAGAAAATTGCAAAGGGGGCATTAATGAGGAGAGACATCTGGGAATGGCTCCAGGTGCATTGGCTGCATGCACAGGAAATTCTACAGAACTGTTACGAGCTAAAATTTATTTCTGTGCTGTGGACACATGTGGTCCATGAGGACAAAAGTGTGGGGACCATGGGTCCACCTGTGGAGGTGTTGGTCAAGCTCAGGAGGAAGGTGGGTGGGCCCTTGGTTCTCTGCTCCACAAGGCAGCTCCTCACCTTTCTTTCTCCAGGTCTGGGCTTACACACCAGCAAAGCCAGCCCCATCTTTTGACCTTGCTCAGCAAGAAAGTCCACACAGACTAAGTGACAGGACAGTCTCAGCCTGTGAAAGCCAGGAGCCAAAACTAAGGTGAGGCATGCTATTACATCCATCCCGCCTCTGCTGGGCATGCATTCACCAGAGACAGGAGTCAGGGACAATGTTATCTCACAGCCACCACGATCGCCATGACCCAGAGAACGGGGAGCAGCACCTCTTCCTGCTAGTTAAACAAGCATGGGATCGGCCAGAGGCAAGGAATAGCCCCTTGGTACTAAAAGGAGCCCTCCAAATGTGAAAGAAGGAGCTCCAGCGTTACATGGAAGGGACAGAGGGGCAGAGGTTCAAAGAATTGGAGCATCTCTTTATGACATTTCTGGAGCCCACCCTGAGGGCGGCTGGTGGGTACCTAGGCAAGAGACAATCAGCCTCCTGAACAGACAAAAACCCCAATGCATTAATCAGGGTCTGCCCTCCTTGGGAGGTTTCCCTTTCAGCAGCACAAGACCCCTGCCAGGATCTCAGAGGGACATTAAACTCAGTGGAGATGGCACAGTGTGACCTTTCACACCCCCAGGAGGGCTCTGCATGGCAGGGGCTGCTGTCGGGAATGCAGGGGTCACTTCTGCTGTCGGTATTTTCTTCTAAGGAGACGGCATTGAGTGCCAGGATTTCATTAATCGTATTTCATGTGCGTTTTAAATAACCTTGAAATCTTCATTTTTTAAGAACATCGCCCTCGCCTTCTCCTCTCCCACCCACCCTGTAATCTGGCATTGGTGGCCTCTCATGCTGGCTCTCCCTCTGCCCGTCCCAGGACCACCTCCTTCCACTCGCACTGATCCACTTCAGCTGTCTGATTTACAGCCGGGCGGCTCACCCACGGGAAGAGGCTGGTTTCACAGAATAAATTTGCAGAGCCAGGGAGCCAGCCGGGGACGAGCGAGCAGAAACAGTCTCTCTGGGAAAGACACCCACACCTGCGCGCATGGGGAGAGGTGAGAAACCTGCCAGTGAGACAACTGGGAGCAAAGGATGCTAAGAAAGCATACGTTCACAGTATGAATGGATTAGAGGGGAAAAGGGAAGAGAAAACAAGGCAGGAAGGCAGCGAGGGAGAGAAGGGCATGGCAGAGAGGGGCACAGGGCAGCCGGAGGGAAGCCCACCAGCCAGCCAAGGAAACGAACCCACCACAGCATGGCTGCTATTTTTCGGCTTGCACTGCAAGGAAAATGTGTGATTTGGGAGAAAGCTTGGTCCTAGCAGTGGGGAAATCTGCTACAAGGAGGGTGACAAGGGCCATGGATAGGGCAGGACACGAAGCAGGGAAGTTGGTGGCTTGGAGGAGGGAAGGGGGAGGCTTGGAGGATCTCGAGGGCTGCAGGGACTAAGCTGTGCAGATGGAAAGGAGGGATGGAGGAGGCTGAGCATTTGGAGACACCTCAGCATTTCAGGACTTATTTGAAGTGAACAGCCAGCTCCTTCGAGGTTCCCCTCTCATCTGATGGAGCAGCCCCGACTCCTGACAGCGGAGCAGAAGTAGCTGCCATCCCAGGGTCTCGCTGGAGGGATGGAAGCTCCAAGCACGAGATCCGGAGGGTTGCTACAAGAAAATCCATGTGGCGACATGAGACAGCGATGCTGCAGCCGAGCTCACATGCAGACAGGCTTAGACCTCAGAGAGCAGGGAATTGCTGTCTGTCTGTGTCTCTCTCTGTTTTCCCCAATTTTATTGTGTTCTGTTTAATTGAATCACACACACACATGCACACAAAGCCCCAACTTGTGGTGTAAAGTCTGTAAGGAAATGAGCAGCAAATTAACGTTCCAGGAGGAGCAACGCCGAGCAAACACACAACACTCGGCACGAGCCGTAAGCAGGAGGGAGCGAAGCAGCAGGAGGAAAGGAGGAAAGAGGAGAAACCTGCAGAGAGGGAAGAGGGAGCTGCAAGAGGGTTTTCCAAGGGGAAATGGAGCTCAAAGGAAGCAGAACAAGGGAAGCATGAAAACCCAAGAGAAGGAGGGAGAGGGCAGCACAGATGATACCGGTGTTACCTATAAGGTCACCGTGCCCAAACTCTCCCTGGTCCCTGTGCAGAGCAGTTCAGAGCATGGCAAAAGAACAGTCCCACAGCTCAGGGCTGGGGCATGGCTGGGCTGAAGGGACAGGGCTCAAAGTCCCAGGGGTCCTTCGCTGCTCCAGAGCTCTCCTGCCCAAATATGAAGAAAACACCCCTCTGGACACGGTATCCTAGTCTACCTAGGCTTCCATCATGACCTGTCAGCCTCTCTTGGCATGGCAGTCATTCCCCTCTCTCAGCCCTCAGCTCAGCCAGGATCTCCAGTCCCCTTCCTCTTGTGATGTCTGGTGTACCCACAACTCCACGCAAGATGCTTACCCTCAGGAAAATAACAGACACTGAGGAATGATGGATGTGCTGGGTGAGATCATGATGTGCTGGGCGATGTGCTCCAGCGCTCCCCAGGCTCCTCATCCCCAAGGAGCAGCACCCCAATGCCACCATCCAACCCCTGGATGACCACTGCAGCCCTTATCCCAGCCAGAGCTGGCAGACCAGCAATCTCCTCCACTGTGACCACGGTGCAGAGGGCAGGGACACCAGAGGGGACAGAGCATCTCATGGACGGTGGGTTGTCTGTGCAGAAAGGAGGGTTTCTGGCCTCTCCGCACCTCCCAGCTCATCCCTGCTCATGAGGTGTTGGGAGGTAACGCAAAGCTGATCCGCCACTCCACAAGACAAGATGCTCTTCAGCGCTGGAGAAGTGTGAGGTTAAAGGACATGAAGCATCCTGCCCAGGCTTGCTGTGACAGGCCTCATGTGTCTAGTCACATCCAGCTATGAAGCCACTCTGGAAACCAAGACATTTATTCAAAGGAGCAGCAGCATTGCACACACATCTGCCTGTGTGAAGGAGAACTTCAAAAGGGCTGACAGTCGCGGAGCCCAGCAGTAACCTTTGGCTAATTAGCTGTCTTGATTTCCTTGCAGTTTATTTTTACACTTCTCAGGCTCTGAAATGCATTTACTGTAATGTCAGAAAGGTCGCGGTAAATATAAAGCTTTTGAGCAATAACTATATCCACCCCACTGGGCTTTTGGGAGTGATGGCTACAGCTTGGCTTGGGATAAGCAGGCTGACAATGCTTTGCTTGAGGTTTTTGTCTTGCACAGGACTTACTGAGACTGTGCTGGTGGCAATGACAAAGGCTCCCGAGGCAAAGCAGGTATCTGCATGGAGCACGATGAGCACAAAGCAGAGGGCGTGTGTAAAAGTGCTTTCCTGAGGTTATACCACAGATAAGCAGGAAAGATGCAGGGACAAGGAAGCCAGCAGGATGCAAAGCCATGAACCGGCTCAGGAAGGAGAGGTGAAGCCAAGGAAAGCAGGTGACTAGAAAGGTGGGAGCAACGCTGGACCTGCAGAGAGGAGCAGATGGGACCCCTTTCTAAGCATTAGTGAAATCATCAGCTGGAGCTGCTGTCCAGAGAGCCTTTCTGCTCCATGAGTAAATGAGAAGGGTGCCGGGAAAGCTGCTGTTGTCAGATCTCAAGAAGAGATTTGAAAGCCGCAAGCCCCTGGGGATGGAAGGTCACCATAGCTATAGAAGTGGGTTACCCTGCTCCCCACTCTGCCTGTGCTTGAAGTAAGCCCGTGCTTCACGCACTGCTGCATGATGTCACAGTCTCCCCGTGAACCTTGTTGGAGGGTGGGGACTGTCACCGGCTGGGACCTGACCTCGCAGGGCTGCCCTAGCACAGCCCACCTCTCAGCTGCTGGAGGAGCTTGCAGCCCTGGCTGACATCCACTCCATCCCAGGACCTTCCTGCACTTCACAGACCACAGCAGGTCTGCGTGTCAGCACTGATGGCTTCCATTTGGCCAAGGTGTTGGGGTTAAGACAAGGGTGACCACAGCCTAAGGCAACCCCTGCTTCTCTCCATAGGGGCATGCAGCCCATGCTCCCACAGCCTCCTGCAGGCTCCAGACCTGGTGCTGGGCAGAGGAGTGAGACTGGGTTGAGTCGCACCGTCAGGAAAACCAAAGGGTAAGAAAACAGCTTCACTATCTCTGTCCTGTGATCTCCAGCACAAACCGCTCAACATTTGTCTCCCCCTTGGACTGTGCACAGAGAACATCAGGAAACCAGCGAAGAGACCATTGCATTAATGATCAGAAATGAAGTAATCTTCCTCTGCCCCCAGATTCATGCTACGCTGGCGAGGAGACCTCTGAGTACCTGCAGATGGGTGTCAGGTACCCAGCACTTCAAACACCCTTCCCCCCCTTGGCTGCTGCTCCACCTGCCTGGCTGGGTGTCAGTCTCCAGGACTGCCCTGGGTATCCGACAGAGAACTCAGTGCCAATTAAAATCCAGGCTGTTGTATCCTTTGAACTGCACAAAGCCTGTGAATTCAACCTTTGCCTTTTTTTTTCCACCCCCCCCCTCAGATGATGTCAGGAGTTAAGAGACAGAACAGCGCGGGAGTGCAATTGCTATTGAAAGCCGCTGGCTATTTCAGCGTGCTGATTGAACTCCACCCGTGGAGGCTGTGCTGGAGTCGGTAGCTCCAGATCTTTAATTTTAAGGGTCAAATCATTATGAACTCTCTCAGAGAAGTTAATAGGAAGTTTACCTTTGCCTCAGCTATGTAAAAACAACACGAAATTCCGAGCTGCCCGTAGTGATACGCTGTCCCATGTCCTACCACAAGCATCCTCTCCTATGAGTTGAGCTCTTGTTATATTTCCATTTTTAAAACCACTCTTGCAATTAAAACTTATGTTGCCTGTTCAGAACCAAAAGGTTTTGGATGACTGGCAATCAGACAAAGGGCTTGATTTCAAGGCTGACATCAGCCAGCACTCAAATCTGAGTCTCCTCACCACTTCTGCTGAGGTTCAGGTATTTCAGGACTGAGCTCTCTGCTGGGATGATGCACCTGCATCTTTGCAGCGCGAGGCGCAGCAGGGATCCATTCAGCCCCTCGGTGTGCAGCCAGTTGGGCCCTGACTGCACCAGCAAATCTCTCTGGCTAGCACCCAAGGTCCTTCAAAGCCCTTGGCGGCTCCCTGTACCAACCTGCACCTGGGTTGCTTTAAAGGATGAGTACTATGGGCACTGTTTCAAAGCATCTTACTGACCATAAGGCTTGTGAGCAGAACAAGGCACTTTGGTACCTATAGTCTTAAAACCACACACAGAAATGACAGTGAGCAATAAGCAGTGAAGGTTTCGGCGACAAAGAAGGAGTTATTACAGTGCTCCAAGCAGGCAGAGGGACCTGCAGCACCGAGCCCTCACCCCTATCAGCCCTTTTATTGCTCATCCCCATATACCTGGGACAGACATGGGGGACACCTGCGTAATCTAGTCCTCTGGCATGGCCAGAGCCGCGGCATGATGCAGGGATCCTCTAAAGGAGTTGGTACCATTCAGGAAAGGAAGGTCCTGAGCCCGTAGGTCATGCATATATACGTGCATACACATTATTTATACCCTCCACATGGCAGCTGCTGGCTGTATCTACAGAGTCTCTCCACTGACGCCTCTCTCTGAGTCATGGCTGCGTAAAGCTCCTTGACAGACCTGGAGGATGAGAGATGTGGTAAAATCCCAAACATGAGTATTGCATCAAAGGTACAGTGATTATCAGAGCGCAGATAAATAACAGCTTCCTCACAATTTTGGGGGTGGGGGAGTGCTAGGGCTGTCTAACCACCCTCCTGGAGCTTTCATCCTGGGCGGGTGACTGTAGCGGAGGGTCCAGACCCAAGCACACATTATGTCTGTGCTTGTGGCTCCAGGACCAGTCCCAGATGCTCCATTGGGGTGTGTTGAGAGTGTCCGTCCACGCTGCTGGCAGAGGAGCTGGGGAGCTCGTCAAGGAGCTGGTGGGTGGACTTGAGTGGGATTTCTCCTGTATGGAGAGCTCTGAGAGTCCTCCACACACGTCTGGCTGCGTAAGTCACTCTTCGTTTGACTGACACTCAGGAGAAAGTCTCATGCAAGACTTTTAGAGGATGCTGTACACAAATGGTGGGAGATTGCCCCATGTATCCTCACAGATGGGCTGTGGCAACCCGGAGCCCATGGCGCTATGCAATGCAAAATGAAGAGGGACCAGTACCAGCAACATGTCCCGCCACTGCATCACCCTCCTGATGATTCTCCTTCTCTCATTACCGTCTTCCTTACTTTGCCCAGGACTTTGGCCTGCTCTGAAACTGCTGTTGCGTCAGCTGCCCAAGATGCGGGAAGGATACGTGAGCATCCTGATGGACACAACAGCCACTTCTGACTGCAGGTACCCGGCACTGCAACGGGCATTCACATTTACAGCCACTATTTCAACCAGCCCTTGAGGCTGGACAGGAGTTATTCCACCCATATGATGCAGAGCCCAGCTCTGGGGGATAGCTGCAGCCCTGAGGAATCAGTGCCCATGTACAACCCTGCCCAGCACCACCAGGGTCCGAGGCCTGGGGACCAGCACTAGGTGAAGACTGACCCATCCTACCCCACTCTGAGAACAGGGACAAGGACCAAGACATCGGGGGGGATAATTACTTTCATGATGGGTTTGCTAGCAGGGAAATCTGCTCCGTCCAACTCCACCTCTCTGCAGAGCCATTGACTCCCCTCACCATGTATTACATTTTATTCTATACATGCAAAGCAATTTCCATTGAGGGTAGGGACACTGAAGCACAGAGAAAGAGGAGAATAATATCTTATCTTTCTTTAATCCCTACCATCCCAAAGGATCCCGGTGCCGTTTGCTTTACTTTCTATACGTATGCACAGTTAATTAGCATTACCACAGAACTGCAGGTATTCTCAGACTTAGTAGAGGGAATATCTTGTAATAGGAGAGTAAGCAAATTGTTTCTGCTGTTTCTATTACAGCCAACTTTGATTATCCAGGGTAATGGGATAACAGGGACAAAGCAAAAACATGGATAACATGAAACCTATGCAAATTAAGCTGGAAAAAAGTGATGCTGAGAGTAATGGATGAAAGAAAGGTCAGCGATACTGATGAATGAGCATGGAGATCCCTGTGCTAGCACTGCCCTAAACTCATAAATCCATACACAACGGTACCTGGGCACAGTAGTTATGGAGCAAATCTATAGGGTCTGCTATGCAGGGGAAGCAGAGACATCCCCTGCACAGTCAAGCCAATCTGCAGCAGAGGGAGGCGAACTGCATTAAAGACGAGCATTTCAAAGCCTCCATGTGAGGGATTTGTCATTAAAATGAATAAGATTTGGGCACTCAACCCACCTCCTCCCTACATGAGCAGGAAGAAGCCCAATTTAAAGGTCAGCGTCTTAATGGCTTTCGCTGTGTATATACCAGGATAATTCCTCTCCAAACAGAAATCCAGCACCTGCTCGGTGAGCCACAGCCACTGTTCGAAGGAGCACGACAAGAGCATCCATAGATACGGAGGTATAGGTATACAGATAGGTACACTTTCTCTGTTAAAACAGGAGGGGAGACTAAGAGGAGCTAACAGCTGACTCCAACTGCATCTCCTTGCAACCTAGCCCAAGCTGAGGAAAGGAAACAGCACTTGAGTTCCTCTGTAGTCCTCCATCTCAGCAACAACCGGATTCACTCTGCTCTGCCAAAGGAGATTTTCAAATCCTCAGCACCAATATCGTTGAGGCAGCTCTGAAAAATCTCTGGTGGTGGGTGGATAAAAAGGGCACCAGTGGAGATGAGACAGAAAGAAGAGAGGGAGGAATCTTAGCGGAAGATGAACCTCCTTAATAGGTTTTATTGATTTAACCCAAAGAGAGAACAGTAGGGGGAAATTTATGCGATTTAAATGCAAACCAGCAATAAAAATAATCATTAGAGTCATAATCTCAATCTGTTAGCATTTTATGTAGAAATGAGCTTAACGGGAAATATTTTCTATGTAAACTATTTGCATTTACTTAGTATGAATGAGCCTTTTAAATATAACTCAATCATTATCACAGACTTTTTTAAAGGGTTGTTTTCAGTTTTGAGTTCTTTAAAGCACCTGATGATTTCACAGCCCCTGTTGAGCCTGACTTGGAGAAGATGCTGGCCCAACCCAGCTGTGATCCAGTGTCCATATCCCTGTGGATATTCTTGTCTGCATACTGGAAATACACGTGGGTTTCAACGGCAGTTAGAAACTATCACTCTTCACGGAAATGGTGCTGAGATTTTGTGACCTGCCAAGGAGGTTGCATTGCTCACTCAGATCTTGGGACCTTTGATTGAGGAAAAATAATTTTAGAGCACGTTTCCAGGCCCTTCATCTTCCAGAAGAAGTGAGAACCACCTGACAATCTTTCTTAGCTTTGCCTCTTGTAAAAGAGAAGGAAAATGTGGGGTTTTCCCTTTGCAGAAGAGCTGCAGAGCTGGCAGCGAAGATGCTGAGTCCACAGCCTGGGCACGATGCTCTTCCCCCGCGTGGGAGGGGAAATCGGACGTGTCCACCTGCGTCTCAGAAGGAGCTTTTCTGGCCAGTGCCTCGTCCCCAAGATCAGCCCTGATGGGGACACGGCACTGCCCACGTGGAGGTGCTCAGGGGAGGTCACTGTCCCTGTGACTCCCACGCCACGAGCACCTCAGCTGCAAAGAAAGAAATAAATACCCTCTTCTGCCCGGGGACACCTTTTAATCTTCTTGTTAGATTTTCATACACTAGACTGGAGTCTCAGCTGGGCCACGCATGATCTCATTCAGCATTCCATCCATAGGGCTCTGTTAAACCAAGGCTGCTATTTTATGCCATGTGCTGGCAGGGGCTGGGGCTGCTCTCATTCATGGCACTGAGGGGGTCCCACCACCCGGCAGCAGCCCATACCCTGCCCCAGAGGAGAGAACATCCCATGCTGGGCCAGCATCCCCAGTGCAGAGCTGCTGGTGGCAGGACGCTTGCAGGTGCTGGAGCAGTGGCTCTCCAGAAGCCAGGCAGCTGCCAGAGTCCCGTGCCAGGGGCTGGATCGGCAGAAGCCACCACAGCTTCTCGAGTGGGTCTGGCCCTGCGTCCTCAGCCTGGGGAGCTGATCCAGCCCCCAACACAGTGCTCATCGTCAGGTCTCCAAACGCACCCCAGACCTCACGCTGCGTGGGTAATTCAGACTCGCAAGGGGGTTATTAAAATCCATTCAAAGCTAATGTCAGCCATTTCAGTGTTAATGTCAGCGGCTGAGAGGCACAGCAGGAGCCGGGGGGAGAAGGACTTTGATTTCCCCACTTTAATTTCCAAGCAGGGTGGGCTTGGCAGGCAGCAGTGGGAGATGGGGAGCAGTGGAGGGTGAGAGCGTGTGGTGCCACATCTCACGCCGCAGATGGGTGGGATTCGCAGTTCAATCCCATCAACCAAACATTTCACTCCATCTTTTACTTGACAGCATCCATCCCTTGCCGGCCGTTTCAGAGGCACGTCAGCTGCCAGGATCCCAGCACGTGAGTCTGCCTGAAGGCTCAGCTCCAGTGCGGCAGCTGGAAAGGGGCTGATGGTGCCGCTCTGCCCCCGGCTCCATCGGGTCTGGGAGGTGAGATAGGGCATCGCACCCAGGCACTTCCCATCTGGTGCATTTGGGGGTTCAAACCTCTTCCCCCAAGTTCAGCCTTGGGTCTGCGCTGACTCGCAGCCCCTCAAACCCACTGGGCGTGAAAGCGGGGTTAGAATTTGCTCACATCGGTCAGGTGAGTCCAAACCAGCCCCTGGATTTTAAAAAAGCCGGGTAATTTCAGGATATGGTTACCACCACGCAGGCTAAGATAAGAGTAATCTGAGCTTCGAGCCATAAGCCGATTCGTTGCGAGACTCAGGAAGGATTTAGCCCCGTCTCCTCCGCCCTGTGCCCGCCCGGCAGCATTTGTACACATGGGTGCAAACCCGGTGGGAGGCTGAGCCATGGGGACACACGCATCCCAAAGCCTGCTGGAGACAGGGTGACAAGGACTCTGTGCAGGCAGTGCAGAGGTCCCGTGAGCAGAAGAAGGGGCACAGAGAGCAGAGAAAACCTGCTGTGACCATGGTCCGCAGGGCAGTATTACCCTACCTCCTTGCACAGGCTCAGGGTGCTGGGACCCCCGAGGTGTCCTTCCCTGGGAGGTCCCCGCCTGGTTTCTCCCCTGGTTGCAGCATCTGTTTGCAGCAACGATTTTCCACGTTGGCTGAGAAATGCATTGCAGTCTCTTAATAGCTCATCCTGGCTGGAAGCTTTTCCTCGTATGTAAATACTACGTGTACAACAGTGGCCTCGTTTCATGCTATGCAAGTGTATCAGATGCAGCTAAATGTACTGAAGATGGCTTAAATGATTCAAATTTAACTTTTGGTTATATAGCCTGAAAATTTCATTGAGTTTTTAGGTTAGCAGGCACTGTAACTGTAGTCTGACCTCCTGGATAGTGAATTTTACCCAGGGATTTAAAGCTTGTCTGACCTTTAAGCTCCACCTTTCTGACAGACAAAAATTAGGCTGGTTCATAAGCGAGAGGGGTGGCTGCTGGAGGCAGATTGGTCACAAGTCACCCAAATACCAAAGACCAGAATGTTGACCAGCACCTCTGAAGGGCAGCAGGTCCTGGCTGATGACACTGCCACAAACCAAGTCTCCCTGCAGCCAGCATCTCCCGCCACGTGGCAGGTTACCAAGCAAGCTGAGGGTGGGAAACGATATCCTTTGCCAGTTTTCTAATTTATCTAATGAGCAGGAAAATAAACCAAGCTGACAGTCACCCAGGTGGTTTTGAGCCTCCGCTCCTCACAGTCCCCTTGTTCTTCCAGCCCATTTTATAACCAGGTTATAACCCGAGGACACGGCAATAATTCCTGCTATAATCTTTTCTTTGCTAACGTCACTTAGCAGATGGAGTCATTTAGAGGTGCTCACGTTTAAACGAGTGGCTTGCCCTGAAAGGGACAGAGCTGGGGCTGCTGGCAAGGTTTTTGGGATCGTTAGCCTAGAAAATGCTTAGCAGGGGAAGCAGTTGGCAGGCAGATTTCACGGACATGGCACCGTTGTCCTCTGCCAGCAAAATTACAAGGCTGAAATCCTGGAGCTGGATGGGGCCAAACTGTTCACAGCAAACAATTTAATTGATGAATGAAGTGAATTGCCCAGGAGACGATTTTTAGTCATCTGCTCATTGCATGAAGCCACTTGCAGAAGGGTCCACGCAGTCAGGTGCTGCCGGTTACCTGCCCACATCAGGGACTGGCTGGTGGGGGACCTCCATCACGTGGACCTTCACCAGAGTCACCTGGGTGCCTGCTCCCTGAATGAGCAATCCAGTGCCACAAGCACGGCTACCTCCAGGCGTGCCAGTCCAAAGACGTTATGCTTCCCTTTATGGCTAGATCAGTGATGGGACCATGCAGAAGATCTCAGCGTTGGCTGTTTGAAAGGGAGCTGACACAACACAAAAAAGAATGGCGCCAAACTAAACAACACCACCTACTTTTCAGCTTCTGCAAGAAAATCAGTGGCAATCTCAGAGGACTCTCCTCGCTAGCTCCCTGACCCCCTGCACAATGCTGCACAGGCTGCCTTCATAAGCTCCTTTCATTTGGTCTAATAAAGTAAATTAGCTCTTCCAAGGAGACTAGCCATGAAAGTGTACATTGAGATGAATGCTTGCAACCCTTGAAAATACCTCTTGCTTGTGAAAAGGCTTCTGAGAAATGAATAGAAGGGACAATAATTACCAAGGAAGGGGGAAATATTATCATGCTGGCTGGGCAGCATTTGACCCAGCCATTGCAGAGGCTGGGGAGAAAAAGGAGGAAGGAGGCAGGGAGCTGAGACATTAATGGCAATCATTGTTCTGCGGGGAGCAATATCTCACAGTGTCCACGGAGACCAATCCCAAATTATTCAGCCTAATAGTTCTCAAAACAAACTCTCATTCTGCTCCTTTGTGGCAGGCATGAAGCTTTCTCTGCAAGTCCCATTTCACATCTTTGGTAACTCAGTGCTAGATGGTATAACACTCAATTGTGAAAACGCTTCAGCAGCCTTTGATGCAAGCATCTTCAAGATGCAGGGCTTATCAGCTCAAATAACACAACTGTCTTTTATCCTTTGTGTCCCAAGCCTGCTGTTTTGGCACTTATATTTGTAATTCATTGCCTGGCTCTGGGTCTGGATCCATCAGGACAGGCAACGCTGTCTATCTGTCTGCATTGCTGAGATATTTGTGCCTGCCCAGAGGGACCTGAGCACCTAAGCACTGCTTATCTTCAATGATGCCTAGCTTCCTAATTGGTTAAAAGTCACTTTGGAAAGGGAGTCTTAAGAGCTGCAGACTTGTAGATCCTTTCAGAATGACTACCCCCAGGCCAGGCTGTCCATCTTCCCCTCTCTCCCATCAGGGACTGTATCCTCTCGGTCCCATCTGGCCCTCAGAGATGACCGTGCACCTCCAGCGCCACTGTTCCTCCCTTCCAGACCAGCTCCAGCCTGTGGACCTGCACACTGTTCACCAGCACTACAATTTCTTCAAAAAAAGGACAAATGAGGTGCAAGAAGAAAAGGTGAAAACATTATAATAGCTGTGGGAAAAAAGGCTGCTGGTATAGACTTGACAATGCTGGAAATGGAGGCTGGGAGAAAAGTTTTTCTCTGAAAATTGCTCTTTTCAATCTCAACAGCACACTGAAGAGAAGTTTAAGCACACTTTTTAACACCTTTTGTACTCAAATTCCAAATTCACCTGTCTACCCAAGCAATAACAGAAATAATCTTTTTTTATCCAGCTGCACATTTTGCTATAGAAATTTGTTTCCATTAAACTATTCCCTTTTGTCCTCTTAAAAAGCATATTTTAAATAATAACAGTGTAAAAAAAAAATTATACACTACCCAAAAAACTCAACCCTGTCGACTGTGCACTTTTATACAAAAGTTATCTCTTTCTTTCGACGGACTGATGAAAAACCTTTTCATAATGTCAAGGTGGAGATGAGAAAGAGGGAGAAAATTTCTGAGTGCCCAGCAGAGCTAGTCATTTCAACAGGAAACACATGGCAAACTCTGGTCTTAGAAAACTAAATTACAGCACCAACATGAACCTGATGTTCCCTTTCTGCTTTGTAAAACACAATTTTGTTGAAGTTGGGATGGAGGCATACACTGCACTTCTCATCTGGGGGAAAAAGCACATTTTTTCTATATTCCTTAAATCTTAACAGGAGAATGTGAATTCAATCTTAAAAAAATAAAAATAAAAATTATAACTATGATAACTTTCACTGCTACCACAGTTTCAGGAGTGCAGGAGCCACAGCTCAGCCATTCAGGGTTTCTGTGGGAAGGTCCACACTTAGCCAGAGAAGAGGCCCACCAGAGATCACCCCAGGAACAACAATGTGAGAAACATAACCCTAGATCGTTGTCCATGTCTGCACCACCCTCTTGCCTCTTGGAAATGAATGCCACAAGGCTCTCCTCATGCTCTGCTCCTGGAGAGGATTTCCAGGCACTTGAACCCTTTCCAGAGAGACTTGCTCCATCCACACGATCCCCACTGGCTCTCTCCCATGGCCAGCCTTCTCACCCCAGCTACTTCCCTCACTCCGGAGATGCAATTGAGAAGGTCACCCATTACCTTTGTGCCTGTGTGCTGCTGCTGGTTCCTGCTACAGTCATGAAGGTCTCCTAGTTGTTGTCTGCAGGGGTTGGGAGGCACCTGGACACAGCATTCGGGATCCCACAAGATGGTCACCACACACAGTACTTGAACTGCAAGGAAGAAAAATAAAACTTAACAGGGAGTTTCATCCAGGGTATAAAAGATTGATTGATGGCTTGATTAACACGAAACCATCCCAGGGACAGCACAGCTACTCAAATCATGGGTCAGACACAGAGATGCAGGGATCAGATGTGAACGGGAAGAGGACCAAGGCGAGGTACCAAATGAGATCAGCTTCTCAACACAGTAACTAAAAGGGAAAAGAAATCCACCTGCCAGTGGAGGAGGGACTGTAAGCAATGCTGGAAGGGAACCTGGGACTGAAGTAAGAAGAATGGGACAAATGCCAGACAGGGACTGAAATTGATGCGGGGAAGATGGATAGCTCTGGGCATGCACCGGGCAGGTGGTACAAGACAGACATCAATGCTGAGCTCCTGAAGGAGTGAGGAGCCACTGCCACCACTAACACCAGCCACCCAGCACGGACAGATTTTAATAAGCTTAATAATCTTCCTTAAACCTGAGAATTCACCTCATAAACGTGTTTTCAAATCTTAATTGTGATTTTATTGTCCTCATTGGTCACTTCCAACCCTCTCTCTGTTTTTCTTTTATTTTTGGATACCTGGCTGGCCAGGGCTCTCTGTGCTCATCACTGCTGTCAAGCTCCTGCTCACCTTTGACGCGAGACAACCAGTATAGCAAGAAGCAGTGACACTGATCGTAACAGTACTCATCTTTGTGATATTCAATGTCTTGTTTTATTATCATCAACATAATAACAATAACAGCAATATTAGTGACAACCATTTTATTATCCCTCCTGTTAGTAATATTCAGACACAACCTAAGAGGTATTTCAGAAAGACAACACAAATCCTGTGCATGATCCAGAAGAACAGGGCAGTTAATTAAATGTCAGAGTGATGGACAGAGCTGGGACAAGCCTGGAACAATATCAGAGAGCTGGACAACTGCTGACAAGCGCAGGGAGATGGATGGATCTGGGACACGTCCCAGACCTCTCCCCCGGCAGAGGCAGAACCCTCCTACCTACACGCATCTTTAAACACAACATTGCTCCCTGCTCTGTCGTTGTTTCATTGACTTATGCAGGTGAGGAAATTTTATGGAGAAAGCTGCCTTGCAAGCCGTGTCACCAATCGCAGTCAGATCTGGTGACATTTTATTACTTCCAAATGGTGCAAAGAAAATAAAGAGCCCCATTGAAAATGACAGCATCTTAAACTTGTTTTTTAACCAGCGTATGTATGAACTCACAGCAGGTAGGATTTTTTTTGCGAAAGATTTCTTCTCCTTTTTCCAAACTAGACATTCAAAAGAGAGGCAGGCAGAGGACAGGGAAAGAGAATGGCAGCTGGAAGGCATTGCAAAACTCCAAGAATAAGTATTACAGAGCAAAAGCAAGCCTGTGACAGACACCAGGCAATCTGTAAGTCATCAGGAGACTGGAGAGCATAATAGGCTAATCAATCAGGTAGACAAGGGTGAGAAGTGTCATGGGGAGGCAATAGGTAGTTGGAGGTCAGTTATGAAATATAATCTCGAAATTGGAAGGAGAAGGACAGTAGCTCAAGAACAATGACAGGTAGTTGAATGCAGGTAGGTGAATGTTGGATCGGTGATTTCCAAGAGATTGAATGTCAGATGAGAATATTATGGGGGTAAGAAAAAATCACCTGGTATTTTAGACGGGCACATATTCTGTGAAGTGAAAGGCTGAACTGGTGAGACTTTAAAGTGTAGCTTCATTTCAGAAAAAGCTGTTGAAAGACAGACAGCGGGGCTCCCTGTTGCTTGTTCCTCCAGGTTTCCAGACAAAGTTTGTCAGGTCAGAAGCAACAAAGTGGTGCTTTTCCTAAGCATAAGTCCTGCAAATACCACGTGGGATCTGAAAGCCAAGCCAGATCCTTTCTAGTTTGTGCTTTCTCATCAGCGATCCTGGCATGAGTAATCTCTAATCTAGTTAGCTAAGATGCAGGGAAGTTGCACGCTGCCATGCATGAGAAGACGGGGATTCTGCAGGTGAATTTAATTATATCTTCTACAGAGAAAGTGGGAGTCAATAAAGCACAACTCACTCTCCATTAGCTATCTGAGCGCACAGTGACAACAAGAATTCAGGCAGCATCATTTACTTCTCTTGCTAAGCTAAGCAGGTGGAGTAGCATTACACCCAAGCACAAGCTTTGACATGAAGTCATTTCTACCAACGCTTTTCTGACCTTAACTACGTACTACAAGGGCATCACACAGTCCTCCTAACAACAGCTAGACCCAAGCAATTAGAGCTGAATGAACAATTTGTAATGAATAATCTGTTTGGCAAACTTCACCTCATCTTCTGCTCATGAAATGTTCAAACGCAGATTGCAAAGTTCTCACATTTCTTTGTGACTGGAAATAACTTGCCATTTCTTTCCCCTCAGCAGATAGCACCGTAACGGTTCATTGAAAACAATCTCTATTCAAAACGTAGGCTGCGCTGATGGGTTATGCTGGCCACGTGCTGCTGTTTCAGTTCCCCCATTGGGTGAGGGACCGGAGTGGCTCCAAGAACTGCAGATCAGGACTGTTACCTCTCTCGTTTGAAATTCCCTTTTGCCAAACCTGTCAGCATTAGAGCACTTTCACTCATGGATAGGGGTAACACGGGAACAGAGCCAGTGGAGGTCCCTCTATAGATGATGGAGAGGGCCAGGTATCTTCAGAAGCCACTACACAGGTGGACATCAAGGACACATTGGAGAACCTGAAGACCTTAAGATGAAGAGCCTGACTCCCTTAAACCACGTGATTAACTCTCCATGCCCAGTGCTGGCCATGGCCGGGCCAGATCCTGGAGAGAAAGGGGCACCAATTTGCAGACCAGGAGGTGACATGCTGCTCACAAGAGGCTGGACTAAGGGCTAGCGGCCAACCCGCCTGGTTGCTAATGAAGCTGAGAACAATGTGTGCTCTAACGGACTGAGACACGCAGGGAGATAAGAGAGCATGGGGCAATAAATCAGGCTTTCAAAGCAGAGCATATTAGAAGATCAATGGGACAGATATTAGACCGAAGGAGCAAGCACCGGAGAGACAGGAGCAATTCTGTTCCTCTTCCTTCCCCCCGTTGCTAAGGAATTTTTTTTTCTGTTTAATAACATCCTCATTGTTTTTAAATGAGCAGCAAAGCCAGTGGGTTCCACGTGGCATTAGCAATGTGTTTGTGAAAGGGAAAGCGACTGGCTCCTAGCAGGATTTGATAAAAGCCTCTCCAAGCTCCAAGTGATTTACAGCTCGGGAAAACAAACACGGACTGATACAAATGCAGAGAGAGGCAAAGACGGCACCAACATCCAGGTACACTCAATTACCAATTCATCAGCCCAAGTGAACTTGAAGGGTTTTTCAAACTCTACACAGCTCTAAATTAAAGGAAATCTTTAGATGGATGGTGCTCTGCAATAGGGGGGGAAGAAGACTAATTTGTTGATCTTCAGCTCGGGAGCCCTCACCTTTCGCGGGTGAAGGGCCATGGGCAAGGGGGGCAGGCGGCAGCTCCCACTCCCCACGTGAGACTGGGAAAAGGACCAAACGTCGAGATGCTTTTCCCTTGCTGGTGTAAAGCTGCTGGCACGCACCTCTCTCTCCCTCTCTTCCCACCAAGCCGTGTCCCAGTCCCCAGACAGCCTTTTATTCCTGTCTCCAGTAGAAACTTTGCTTTCGCCTGCCCTGGAGGTATTTACGGCAAAGCTGTGAAAATAACTGATTTTTTGGATCATTGGCTGAAAAAAAACGGAGTCAAAAAAATCACTGCACAGTGACCCCAAATTGGAATTGCCCAGGCTCTCCACGGCAAAATACATATAGAAAAAAAAAATATATCTATGGTCAACCAATTGTTTAATTCAATCTGAAACTAACTCATGGGGAATGTCATTTTTCCCTCCATCCCCTGCCTAGAAACCCATTTTTTCACAAGAAGAGATGATTTACAGCTTCCCAGCTCCACACTCCAGCGGCGCTGACGCCGATGCTGTGTTTGATATCTTCCCCCACTGCATGAAGCTCCTCAGTGGTGGGAGACGGGGCCCTTTCAGTGCTACTGTGATAAAAATTCGGAGGCAGCTTGGGGCAGCGACAGAATCGCAGGAACAGAGGGAGTCCGGCTGCCGAGAGACTGCAGGAAACTCTTTGTTAATTGTTCATGCAGAAACTGTTTTCATTTCAGTGCCTAATTGATATCTTGGGGAAATGGCATTTTTGGAAAAGACAGCGCATCCTCCCCAGACTCTGCCTGTGCGTGCTCAGGCGAGGTGCCCCATGCTGCCTGTGTTGACAGAGCGACTTGCTGCCCCCAGAGCTGCGGTCCCCCCACCCCACATCCTCACCCTGCAGTTCTGGAGAACTGAACGAGTGCAAGAGCCCTGGGGCAGCTGGAAGCGGGGGTGCTGAGCTCAGCCACCTCTTAAACCTTTGGCAGAGGAGACTTTGGGGAGTTTTACACCGAGAAATGCCCGTTCATCAGCAAGGTGAGCTATGTCAGCCTCCGGTCTCCGCTCGGGGACAGGGGCTGTGGGCATCCCTATGGGAGCTGCCAGCACCATCCCTCCTGCTGCCAGAAGGAGCATCGAGCCCTTAATTTCCTGCTGGATATCAACCCTCCTCCCTCCACTTTCCTTAGGCCTTCTCCTAAGACAGCAGCCATCGCTCACACACGCAGCTCCAAGGCTGGCTCTGAACTATTTAAAAGCACAGCAGGTATTTTAATTATTCACGTCAAGCACGCTTTGCTTGCTAACGACTCTCTGAAGCTGTCACAGCCAGTGCGGGGTGAAGAGCCCTGCCAGGTGGCTTCCCATGGTCTGGCCTTGGGGCAAAGCTTGGGTCTGCAAAACAGCCATGATCAGATGTTGTTACGGAGGGCAGAGATGGCACGGGGACACTTGGGTGAGGAGCACCCTGGCAGATCTGCCCAGTCCCATACACACTCGCTTGCCCACCCAACCCATCATCCAACCACCTGCCCAGCCCACTCTGCGGCCACCATTAAGGCACATCACACACTCCAGGCTCAGAGTATCTGCTGAATGGTTTGCTATTGCTGTGAGCTGCTGCGCTCCATGCTGATAGATTAGCTCTCAATATTTTAAGGGTGCTGGAATTATTAAGATTCAAAGAAATAGAGGGGTACTTATACAGCACTGCTGGGCAGCTTCAGAAGACAACAGCAGGGATGGCATGCTTCCTCGCTGCCTTGAGCTGCTCCCAGGGTTATATGCAAAGAGCTGCTCTGGAAGTCAAGCCCTTGCTGCCCTGTAGCAATGTCTCTACTTGCCTCTTCCTCCCCCGTACCATCAAAAATATCTGCTGCAATAGCATTTGCTCTTCTGACCCACATCCTCCCCTGCGGTCTGGCCCTGGGGGCTCCAGCTCGTCTTTCACAAGGGGAAATAGGTGCAGAAAGAAGGGTGGTGTCCCACCGACACGGCTGGAAAGAAGACAGCTTGTGTTAAAGGGAGTCAGGTTTGCACCAGGCTCACAGAGGCTGTCCTCAGCTCCAGAGCAGAGGTGTGGGGCAGAGATGGGCATCCCATCTGCAGAAGGATTGGGGCTGTGGGCTCCTTCATTCTGACCCAACTGAATCTCAGTTAAATGTGAGCTTTCTTTTCTGGACCTCAGGATTTCTACCTGACGTTGCTCCTTTCCCTTGGAGGTTGCTCTTGGTTATTTCTCTTATTTCTGATAATTATTAAGTGGCTTTTCTTCCCTGCCTTTTCTCACCATTGCCTCAGCGTAAATTTGGAGGATTTCCAAGAATATTCAGGATCTGTTTTCCCCCAGCTCTACATGAGCAAGAGCCTTATCATAGGTAACCCTGAGCTTCAGGACTTTTCTCTAGCAGTAACACCCCATGGGCAAAGCCTGCGAGCAGAGAGAGCCCCACAAAGGCACATCCCTTGGTCACAGAGCTGCTGGTATTCCAGCCTCCTGGACCATCAGAGTTAGTCCCTCTCTTTTTAACCTACGTGTTTTTTAATGCTAATTTCCACCACATGCCGAATTCGAAGCTCTAATAATGAACAACTGCTTTCTTCCTTTCCTTCTGATTTCATATTCATGAGTCAGGGTTTCCTGGCACTAGACGTAAATGCTAAACGGAAATCGCTGCACAGCGACATGTCTGTGTAGCTTCACTGTCCATTTATTTGCCTTTTCAAAGAGCTGCTGTGTTAAGCAAACATCTCTGCCTGGATCCTATCTGGAGGAGTTTGTCTGGTACGGCATGGTGCCCGCCAGGATGGGGGAAGCGACTCTGTGTGATGGTGTCTCATAGCTCTGTTTTTGCTTCGGGGTATTTCTTGTACAATAGTTCGAGCTCGGTGACTACCTCCACCTTTTCTTGAATATTTGCTTGAATCTTAGCAGGCTGCGTTCAGAGCTGACACAGCAAGGACTGAAGCAGGGAACTCCCAGAGAGAAACACATCCATCACTTTGGCTTGGACTCCACTGAGGGCTCCTGTGGGCAGCAATGGGCAGATGTCTTGGCAGGGAGGCAAAGAGACACCTGTAACATCACTTGGCAAATGACTTTTTCTGGCAACTAGAAAATTCACATACACATGCAAACAAAAATGTTTCAGGATTCATCCGAACTTAGTGCACTCTCCCAAAAAAGAAGGACAAAAGGCATCTTGAAAAGGCGAATGTTTTCTGTTAACCATAATGGCCAAAATGTTTCAGTATCTTCCTTGAAGACTATGTTTCTATGTTGAAATGAATTTTTTCAAACCGCAAGGGCAAAAAGTAATCTAAAAGCAAAAATCAAAGGAATTCAATCTTCTTGTATTTCAAGGTAAACTGAGATGTTCTTCTCTGCAGAGCTACGAAAGGTGAGTAGCCTCTCCTCTTTCTAACTTGCCTGGGATGGAAGCTTTAGACACACAAACTGGCACTCTGAGGTCCCCCCTCCAACAGTCCACCTTGTCTGCAGAGCAATATGTGTGCCCATCTCTGCTGGTGAACTATGTTGTCCTATTGGAGACATCATCATCCTCACCTATCTGCTCTGCAACCATACAGGAATAGATATCACCACCCTGGGAGAAAGGACAGACACCTCAGGCTGGAGTTAGGCTGTGCTTGCCTTCACTCACTGTCTACGCTCTTCATGGAAACACCAGCTGAAGGTGGCTTTGCTTTAAGACGTGGGCTGGAAAGGGGAGCAGCCAAAGTTCAAGTGCCCCATTGCTTCTGCAACAGTCATCTCCATGGGGCAAGGTGAGGAACTGCAATGGTGGATATGGCGGCTCTTTCTAAAGAAATAGATTCTTCACTGTGAGGGTAGTGAGGCACTGGCACAAGTTGCCCAGAAAAGTTGTGGGTGCCCCCTCCCTAGAAGTGTTCAAGGCCAGGCTGGATAGGGCTCTGAGCAGCCTGGTCTAGTGGAAGATGTCCCTACCCATGGGGGTTGGACTAGATGATTTTTAAGGTGCCTTCAAACCCAAACCACTCTATAATTCTATTATTCTTTGCTTGTCCAATGTGAGAGGCTTTACCTCCTCTCAGCTGCCTCCACTGCAGCCTCCTTCTCCAGGGTTCCATGGATGCACTGCAACTCCTTATGGTCTTGCTACTCTATTGCCTTCTCCCTTTCCTTCTGTAGTCATCCATTGCCTTTGCCTGTCTGCTATTCCCCAAATGCTTTAACAAATGAGCTCATAGGAAGGCAAGAGTGAGGATAAGAGATGAATTTCAGACCATGAGAAACACGAGTGTTTGCAACCAACCAGCTGAAGAGCTGTGTTCCTGCTCATGGAGGACATGCTGTTCAATCAAACTGACCAATGGGGACCACATTTTCAATATTATCTACATGCAACAGACTCCTTGAGAGGAAATTATGCATCAGTATTTAATGGTGGCAATGATTCAGCAAGTAATAGAAAGAAATATTCTTCAAACCATCATCGGCTTCTCACAGATAACTCCCAGATGGGACTGAGGGTAAAAACCCTTTCATTAAAAAGCTATTCAGTTATGGTAAAACTGCCATATGTGTCTCACTGAGACAGAAGAAGTGTGACTGTCAAAAGCGACTTCAGCTTGAAAGCTGCAGGGAAATCAGAAAGCTACTTCGCATTTGAACAGGGGTTTCGAAATACGTCTTTAGGGACCTGAAAGCATAGCCAGATCTCTCACAGCTGAAGGTGTCTTACAGCTGGATGTCTAGGTTAAGGTAATTGTCTAGACTTCTTTTATCATCAGTGAACAGAGAGTTGCACACCAACCCCCAGAGAGTGATTCACTCTTCCTGTCTTAGACATCTATTTTTGGATGGGATGAATTACATTCTGGAGGTGTTGAACTTTCTCAATCGACAAGGAGTCTAGATGATGAACTTAGCCTAGACACTTTACCTTTATATTGCTAAAATAGGCAGTGCTCGACTGGTGAGAGCAACCCAAGTTGTGGCAATACAGTGTCATAGCAATGGTAGTTTGGGAGCAGTTGGCCAACACCTACAGTGAACAGATGCAAGAAAAGCAGTGCTCTCCACAGGCAGGAGATGGATGAGGACAAATCCTCTCTCCTCATCATAGGCACACACTGTGGTGATCTCAATATTTAACTGAGACCAGAGGACATTCTGGTGCCTAATCATCTCATCTAATTCACTTATGTCATGAAAAAGGTACAGATTACATGCAATCCCTTCCAAAGTGTGGCCTGAAAGTTGTAATTTTGCAGTCCTGGGATGAAAGCAGGGACTGGTCTCTCAGATGACTGTAGTGTTTCAAAAAGATCAAGCCTTTTACTGATCTTGGGCTTCCCTGAGATAAGCAATCCCAAGCATCCAAAAATCAACAGTTTAGTCTTGAAAATTCAGCTCTATTCTTGTACCCATCTTCTCAGTTTTGAGCAGTCACACCTTGCAATTTTAAGGCTTTGCTTAGAACCATGAGAGCTATTTTGTATACAAAAGGCTCCATGTCTCAGTTTTGCCATAGTCCAGAGTCAATGCTAATGACCCTCACTGCAAAAATAATCCCACTCTTTTCTAGGGGCCTTCTTGCTATGAGTCTTCCCGAAGCCAATGAGATTATTATTTCCGTTACTTCAGTGGAGTCCAATTTCAGTGCTCTCAGAAAAGCAAGATCTATACACCTCTTGGAGCCATCATGCCCAAACCTCTGCAGTTTCCACTCCTGCAATACAACATGGGCCACACTACCTGCGCAAAGCCCAGGACCGGAGATCCAGGAACTCTACAGCAAAACCAGACATTGCAACTTCAAAGATCAACATGAGAAAATCAAATAGAAATAGGGAAATCAATGGAAGGAGAAGCTACCAGAGGAAGGCCAGACTGCCATCCACAAATAGCTTTCTAAAGGAAATGTTTGCAAACAGTTCTGAGTGGGGCAGCTAAATGACGAAAAGTACGTCAGGGCCCTTCCAAAGCCAACAAACATGTGGGAATAAAATTCATGAGCCTAAAGACAAAGATGGAGGATTTTTAGCTACCCAGAGTTGTAGGCTTTAATTCACAAGGAGAAAGATCTGTGCTCTTTCCTGGGGTATACTACTGCCAAAAGCAGAATGCAGCTGATGACAAAAAGCCGATGGCTGGAAGCCAAGGGGTTCCTTAGGGGCCAGGGAAACGCCTTGGAGACCTCAGTTCTCTATACAATTGGCTTATGCCTGACAGAAAAAAGCCCAGTATTTTTTCCTGACTTGTCTAGAATATCAAGATGGATCATACTAATTTAAGGGGATGTTCACAGTGCTCATGGGAATGTGTTCAAGAGATGGTTGAGCAAGACCTTCAGTTCACAGTGGGATACCAAAAGTAATGTAGATGTGTGAGCCATGCATCTATCTGTCTATCTAGGCACGTACACACATGCACGACACACGCGCTTCTTGGAGCCTAGTGATATAAATTAGACTCCTGCGAATCGAACACTTCTACTTATTGAAAGGACAGTCCAGCAGGAAGGATCAGGCACTAATGGCTTGCTTTCTCCTTTTTGGCTTGGTTTCTCTTTTTCTGTCTGTTTCAGTCATTGAGTGACCTGGAACAAGTTTCTAGAGCTGTGCCTCAATTTTTGCATATTTAAAAACAGGCTAATGTGACTGTGATGTGTTGGAGATCTCTTAAGGAAAGCCACTGCATAAGAGATTTTTCTATTTTAAACCCTGAAGAGTGCTAGCCAAATGCTAGTTCTTAAATACAGCTGGTGCATATCTAAGGAAAATTGATTTCTACAGAGGACTACATCATTTAAATGAAAAGTCAATAATCATCTTCCATACTAGCGTTTAAACATTTGATCGAAAACATTCCGATAACAGTATATTTTTGGTTCAGATTGTTCACTGGAAAGCAGGGAAAACACAGCATTAGACTCCATATTAAATACTATGTTGACAGAGAACACAAATGTCAGTATGACCATCTTAGAAAAGATATTTTAGAATACGTAAAATGAAATGACTCAGGATTACTCATGATGATATCTTACAAGAAGCAGTGAAAGCTCTTATTTCATGAAAATTCTTGGAATTGCTAATAACATAAAGAAAATATAGTTATAAAATAACTGCCTCCCTTGATGAAGAAATATAAAGACTTCAGGCTCCAAAGATGAACACTGTAAACCAAAAGCAAGACAGAATACTAAAAAGTCTAACATAAATCTCAATACATAATCAAGGGAACAGGCAAAATCACAAATAAAAATGGCCAAAAGAGACTTCCATGAAAGGGGCAGTAAGATAAAAGAGTCTGGCTTGTCTTCTTGCAGGGGAGTTTATATAGATGTACAAAAATATGGAAATTTTTCAGAACAAGTACAAAATTATTTTAATAAGAAGATGTAGCTCAGTCAGGGAAAAGACAAAAACAAAAAAGCCCAATACTAATAGTATCATACCAATGGTCAAAGGGCTAAAAAACACTTAATTCCTGGCAAAGGTAGTCCATGGTGAGACGTTAGGTCACCTTCCCATCAGAAAGCTGCATTTCAGCAAAACTGAAATTTGTCCTGACATGAATTAGTTCTGGTAAAATCACATTTCAAGACTCCAGGAGAATTTTTCATTTCTATTTTTATCACATAATAAAATCTTCAAACATTCATGTCTAAATGACATTAAAATTAACCTGAAATATATTTTAATATTAACTTCAGAAAGCAAACAGCTGCCAGAATCTTATAATTTCCTGCAAGATACGACTTCTGCTGTCATCTCATTACTAGATTTTCAGGCTTTCCAAGTATCTATTCCAGAAGTTGTATCAAAGCATAAGGAAAAGCCAGACTCATGAAAGTCATGAGGTATATTGCTGTTATTCTAATGTGAAACAAAGGGAAATCTATAAACCAGTCTGTCTGCAGCCCACAGAATCAAACCAAAATATGAGCATCAGGACTGTAGTCTGTTAAACACCCTTGGTGCACAGTGAACCCCATTCACACAACCTTAAGTGAAGAAACAGGAATTTAAAAATACTTCCAGGTACAGAAAAAGCATCTGACTGTGTGGAGTGGCCATTCCTTGTGAACCTTCCTTTTTTTGTCTCAGTTTGGTCTATATTTAGAAACGCTATAAATATCTTCTATTTAATCAAATGAAATAATGTTTTGATAGATTCAGTCATTTAATCTCCCCAAAAGAAAGACTGCAGATAAGACCGTCTGTTTTCAGTGCATCTGTTCATCTGGCAGAAAAAAATAAATTCAATAAAAATGTTACAAAAACCAACCCTTTCTACCCAGATGCTATATTTCCATATTTCTGATGCCATCCTGCCTGCAACCATTTCTTTAGATTTTCATGAATTAACTAGTGTAGGACAGATACCAGACTACAAAGTAAGTATTCAAAAAAAATAACCATTGCTTTTGATGATGACTTTGGAAGCTCGAAATAAAAGTTGTAATCTCTTGTCCATATGCAAAAATAAACATTCCGGGATAGGTTTAATGCACCTAAAAGTTTCATCCCATAAGGTGCTTTTATGTAAGTTTCAGAATGAAACTGCAATCTAGAACGAAGTATGCAGGTTCCAACTAGGTAGATAACGCAACATTTGTATGAACTCCTTTCTTCCTGATATCTACTCATTCTGTGGGTTACTTCTGCAACCATCCAAGATCTCTTTGGCACTTAGAAAAAAGTACAACCACAGTTCTTCACAACTGCTTTTGGAGCAAACTAGTAATAAGCTTCACGTAAAATTACTGACCAGAAGAACAATAGGTATCTGGGAAGGAAGTTAGGAATAATTTTTATTGAATCCAAACTAGAGAGTCTTTCAGCCTCTGTAGGTCTTGTCACGATCAAGTTTAAGGAATCAACCATTGAGAAAAATCAATATAAGATAATACCATACGATAACGCCTTATTCTGTGCTGACCTGCATCAACTGAGTTAATTGTACTAATAGATTTGTACAAGATACAGAGCAAGGGAAAATTAACCCTTTTGGTCTCAGGGAATGGGCAAAAGATGCAGCGTAACACAATTTTCCACAACCATGATCTTCCTGTTTCTCCTAAAGCACTTCATTATTAGGAAAACAGCCTAGAAGATTACACAAAGTACTTAGGATTTGTATTATAATAATGATTATATGGTGCAGTCAGGGAGTAGGATTTTACATATGATCTACTGAGCTGAAAAGACAGTTTCTAACTCTGCAGAACTTTGACAGCAATTTGCAGTCTTCTGGAACATAGTGGCAGGCAGAAGAGCAAATGGAAAAAATACTTGTCATTGTTTTTAGCATGACCATTTTACAGCAACAAGTTCTAACTGCTGTCAAGATTTGTAAAGACTTCACTTTAAGGAACAGATAATAAAAGACAAAAATCCGGAAAACAATCAAAATGAGTTACAGTGAGAGGGTCCTTTTTGCCTATACCCCTTATCATGCAACTATGCAGCAACAAAATCATAATGCACTAAAACAGATGAACAGGAGAATTCTGCTCTCATCAGACAAAAACTATATGTAAAGTCCTTGCAAGGTCTAAATTTAAAAATAAGCCATCAAGATAAAAGCAATTGCTTTTCAAATGGACAGGCGAAAATGGATTGATAAAACATGATCAAGTAGCTATTGCGTGTAATTTGATGGCAAGTCTGTATAAAACTTAATATAGTGTCTATTGTGCCTCTTGCAGATTGTGGTGTTGATGTTACTGGCTCGTGAGTAGTGCTGGAGAAACTGCAGTGGGGAAAGGAGCTTCCAACATGTAATTTGGTTTTGTCCTAAAATACAGACACATTGTCAGGAAATAGTAACTGTTACCAAAAATACTGCTGGAATGAAAAATACTGTGTTCTTTACAACGGGAAATAATCTTAGGAGAAGAAGATACCAAAATAGCCGATGCTAAAACAAAGTCCCCGTAAGAAGAACATGCCCTGATTCAGCAAAACAGGTAAATATGTGCTTACGTTAAGGGAGTTCTGCCCAGCTGAAATCACTCGTCTGTTACAATTTTAAGTACGTTTATGCCCCCCTGAAGTCAGTTAGATGCATAGTGCTCTGCTAAATTGTGTGGTAGTAGGGATCCTTCACCTTCCCATGGCAGTTTGGAAACTATGGCACCAAGTGTGAGAAAAAGAGAGACCTGAGAACTTAATTCATCTGAAAACAAGCTGAAGAGCTGTAAACCTCAGCAGTGCCTTTTTCCTGCACAACACACAGCAAGAGACGAGTGGAGGAATGGATGATTTAAGATGGGATTGAAGAGACTTGTAGTTTGCCAATTTGCAGAGTTGATAACCCATGGGATGCTTTGGGTCTTTGTCTTGTCCTGTTGCCTACAGAGGAGACCAGTCCCTCTCTGGTGCCTCCTAGACATGAAAAACCAAGTGTAGGGTCAGAATTTAGGGAATCAATTCCACTCCAACCCATGAGCATGTGTAGCCTCAATACGGTTTGAAGGTCCCAAGCTTTGAGTTGTTCAGATCTAAACTTTCACCAGTGGCCTCCATGAGAAGATCATGGGTGGAAGCCAGTGTGAGTTGTGTAGTAACTCTCTCATGCCTCGAGGCAGCAGTTTGTGACCCTTCCTAGCACAAAAGAACTGATCCCACTATGAGTCTTAGATCTAAGGACAGGCCGTTAAATGTTTACTTCAGAATCCGGATTTTCATTTTCAGCTGTTTGATCTTTTCTTTTTCTTCCTCTTTACTCATTCTTGAGTATTTAGTCCCATCCCACAGCTCCTGAGTAGATGTGTTAAAAATAAAATAACAACTAGGGGTGGGATTTTCCAAAGCACTCAGCATTGCCTGACTCTGTTCTCTTTGAAGTCAGCAGGAGTTTTATTATCAGCTTCAATGGGAGCCGTTAAGCCAATGCTACACATTGTGAACGTGCATATTCATGAAGCAAGCAGCGTTTGCTAATGGTACATGGATTCAAACGGCTGATAAGATTTTAGTGAAAAAGCTACTTGAGAAAAAAACAAGTAGTTCCATGAGCACCAGAACTATGAAATCCTGCTTTGCTTGAGCTTGACTGACTTGGGCGCCTGACAAGGTGTGCATGCTGATTGAAGTCCTTCCTGTGGGTGGGGTGTAGAGATGTGTGCTCTCTCCCAAATGGATTTGCCTGCATCAAATAAAGGCTCGGCACAACATGGCAGCTTTTTCCTCAGTAGAAGTAGGGCATCTTTCTTCTACCTCTGCCTGTCTGCTCAAACCTTGAGGGAACTTGCTATTTTTGAGACTGCTACCCTCTATCAAATTCAGCTGGAGTTGGGTAATGCACTTAAAAGTTGCTAGGCCAATACACACAGGTATGCACACCCTCCATGTGAGCACGAAATCCACATTTTTGCAGGAAGTCATGTTAAGGCCTCTCAGAATCAAGATTTGAGGGAGTGAAAAAGATGGATTCAGAGCTGCTGATCAGCAAATAGCCTCAGACAGATAAACCATGATCCTCTAAGAATCTCAACTAAGGAGAAGGTAATAAGAGTAGCGCACTCCTTGAGGAAAGAAAACGAAAACAAGAATATGGTCCTTAAGAGGACTTAGGAAAATGGCTGCTGAGATAAAAGCACTTTCCAGATAAGAAACTGCCATACACAAATGTGGCAAATTTGCTCGAAGTACTCAAAATGTCTAAAAATCCATCGCATTTTCCAAGGAATGGAGGTGCTGCACTTCTGGAAAGCCAGGCCATTTCCATTTTGGAAAGCCAAAGCATCTTTGGCTACACAAAGACAATGAAGGGAAGTGGCATCAGCGACTGGTCCCTTTGGCATCAGGGCTAAAGCAGTCCAAGAGGAAGACAGAGAGAGTTGGATGTGGTTCCCAAACTCCTTTCATATGAGAATCCAGACTCCCAGTAACAAAGCCTGGCCACGGACCTTCCCTGCCAAGAGCAGCCCACTGCCAGCCCAGGTGCTCACATGCACCGTCACTGCCTTTGGCACCAGGGACGTCCAGAGAAGAAAGAGAATCAATTCTCTTTCCACCCCACAATTTCCACACCACTGACAACTCAGAAAACAATTCAAGAGGGAATTCAAAGGATCTGTTGAAATTTCAACGAGGAAATCTGAGTGAGTGAGCATATGTAAATAGAAAGAATGAGTAGCACATAATTACATCAAATTGTTACTTAGCAAGGGAAGTAAATAACCCAAAATATGCAGAGCAAAAAATGGCGATGAATTAGAACTAATTACTTAAGGCTAATTAAAATAAGAATGGCTTGAATTGAAATATGTTAATAGCATTGAACCTGCCACCTATGAGGGAATTTAAATAAAAATGATAACACTGCTTCAACCTTCACCTGATGGGGGTGGGAAGTTGGGAGCTGGAGCTCATGGCTGCTTTGGGGCTATTGACCATGGCAATGAGTTATTTGGGATTGCTCTTGGAATGGGCTGGAATTTTCTGGTGGGTACAGGTCTTCCCTTCACGGGAAGAAAGAGGTTTTCTTGCATGACATATGTGAAGTGGAGGAAATAGTGTGAGAGACAAAACCTAAATCCCTTGAAGACAAATAGATCCTGAGGTACCTCCTCATGCCGGGAAGTGCTATGGTTGAAAAGAGTAAAAGAGGCACAGAGATAATGAGATCACGAATAAGGAAAGAGAAAGAGGGAATAAGAGAGACTGAGGGAGCGAGCAGGAATGAAATAGATAGGGAGAGCCTAGAGCCATGACAAATCATCACCGGCTTCAATTATATGAGCCTGCTGAGCTATGAAATCTGCCAAAGGTCATTGGATTCCTGTCTTTGCAAGTAAGAAACAAGCAACTTCGCTGGTTCTACCCCACGGCCAGACTATCTGGTGCTAGTGTCCGCAGACCAGCAGCATCGCTCGTGGCTCTAGGTACCTGCACCGGCAGCAGGGCTCTAACAAGCTAGTCCAGAGAGCATGGACAGCCCCATTTAGGAGATGAACATGCCCGAGCCATGCACCAACTCCTAGCATTCAGCCAGCATGCCAAAGTGCTCTTGTGCCAGCAACTCGTGCCCTGCCAGAGAGCAGAGGGAAAACCTCAAGCAGCAGGAAAGTCTGGCTCAGCATCTTCCTGCCGTACTGCAGGCATGCCACAGAGCCCAGCTTTTGCTTCACCACTGTCCTGTGTAGGCTCACGCCCCAACCCATCCTCAGCTGCAACCACTGATGCTAGCAGACTTGGATCCATGCTGGGCATGGACTTACCCAGTTCACTGGCAGCATCTGCATGTGGGCAGGTCCTGAAGCCCCTCCTGCCACAAGCAGCGAGTGCCCTAGCTGTGCACCATGCTCTGGGGCTCATCTCACGGTGCTGAGCTGGGCGTGAAGCTCTCCCTGCTTCTGCAGGAGCTGAGCTCTTAGTTGCATTTATGGTCTCACTCTTCCCAGTTCCCATGGTTCACTCTGGAGGCGAAAACCTCTTATACCTCTCCCACTTTGGGATTTGCATGAAAACCATGAGCTCCACGTCCTGGCACGCTGTGCGAAGAGAGGCTGCAAAGAGGGATGAAGGGTGGGACATAGGAGCAATGCAGCCTTTCCATTTTCACGCCAACTCCTGGGCTGGCTTTTGAGCCAACTGAATGGGAAGCTGGTGCCAGGCTTGCTGCCAGATGATGAATCCAACTGGATTCATCCTGGAGCTGTACATCTGAGAAAGCCCTTAAGCCCCAGCACGGTTGGGTCCTCCCCAGTGGGCATGGGATGCCATGAAAGAGCAGCAGAGGAGCTGCAGTGGTAGAGACCCTGCTCTTTCTGTAACAGCCTTTCCAGCACAGACCAGCTGCCGAGACTGGACTGCAAGAGCCACTCCATAACACCTAGAGTATGGACTGACTCCCAAAGTCCTGCACAGGTGATGGTAACAAATCTTGGATCAATTGTGTGAACTACAGGCTATGATCTACCGATGACCATCTCCTCAGTGCTCAAGTTATACCAAATGACAGCCAGGACATGTGATGGTGGGACATACCCTTGGAAAACATCACTGTAGTGAGTGCCAGGGCTCCGCTTTGAGCATACAAGTGAGGTAGAGCCATACCAGGGTGGCTGTAACATGATTTCTATTTCTCCAGCCTCCTGCGGAGAAAAAAAATCACCTCCTAGAAAATCAGAGTTGAGACTCGTTTCTCCTCCTGTGTACGGAGAAGCTGCGGCAGTCGGGGAACAGGTCCCTGTGAGCCTGCTGCCAAGGTCCCAACACCGCCGTCACTGCCCTGCCTGACCCTCTGCCTTCCAGGGGGGGAAGCCCTGGCACCGGTGAGGACGCTGCCTCGGCAGACACAAGCAGTCGGCTGAAAGACATTTCCTCTTTGTTTCTCTGCTCAGTGTAATGAATCCTGCCTCCCACTCAGATCTGCTAAGTAAGAGGAGTTACTGTGAGTAATCCCCACTTCGGCATCTTCTGCTGTAATCGCAGAGAAATCACATTAGCTTTTTTTTCTAGGACAAGGAGAAATTCATCAAAATTGCAATCCAGGGAGAACACACGCAAGAGAGAGAAAGCCAACAACAACACACACTTACCCTGCAAAAATCCCAAAGTTGACATTTACATTTTAAACACTTATAACAGCTAAACAAATAGCAGTAATTATACTATTTGCATACTTTGTTAAATAATTGTTTGTCAGGTAAAGGGAGCCTGCGTGTGTCTGTGAAGGAGCGGATACTCAAAGCCCGAGGAGGCAAAACAGCTGCTTGCTTCTTTCCTTCCCAAGTGCCCGGTTTGCTTCACAAAATGGTGACAAGTGACCCAAAGCACCGGCCAGGGGTTTGGGTGTGCTGACATACGGGACGTGCAGGTATGGGGGTGGGAGGCCTTTGGCTCTGGAGGATGAGGGTCGTGGGATGTAGCCACGCTGCCCAGCAGCCGCATTGCCTCCCCGACCACGCAAACCAGTTTATTGCTCCAGACACGAGCACCAGCCCTTGTCGAGGTGAAGCTCCCATGATCTGAGCACAAATTTAGGACTGCAACAGCAGGTCATCCCCAAGAAGCAAGAGACCTGCAGAAGAAAGCAAGGGAAGGCAGAGAAGCGGGACGGGGCCTTTTGGCAGCCCTCCCAGGGCAGGTTCCCCCTTGGCACCACCGCTTCCATGCCAGCCATGCGCTGAACGCCCTTCTGACAACAACACCTGACACTGAGCCCACAAGCCGTCTCATGGCTGGTGACTTCCCCTTGCTCCTGCAAAAGCATCTCAGCTTTTATCCCTTCCTGCTCAGCTTCTCAGGCAGACGGCTAATTGAAGGGTTTTTCTTTCTTTTCTAGTACAGAAAGCCCAGTAAATGCCTTTTAATCTGCCCAGCTTTCCCCATGATTGGCTCTATCCTCTCGCCACTCCTATCCTGCTTGCTTTTTTTTTTTAAGTAGACTTGAATGATGCGAACTGCTGGAGAGAAGAGAAGCCTTCTGCCTCTCTTCACATGGTCAGAAAAGGTGGAGCGGAGCCAGAGCCACTGCATCTTTTCACACCTGGCTGGAACCAGGTCAGGCAGCTAATGCATTTCTCAGGCTCAGCGGCTACTTGTTGGAGACACACGAACGCTGCTCGGCTGTTCGAGTGCTGGAGGCTGGGAGCAGAAATTCCAGCGAGAGACACGTGTGTCGGAAGGCAGAGAGGGATGCAGTGCCAGGAAAACAAAAAGCAATGCGTGCATGGAGAGCTCTGCTCTGTGCAATGGAAAGAGATGCAGATTGAATAAAGGCTCGATGACTTCGAAACTGTCCCTCCTAGCCTCAGTTAAGACAGGAGATTTCATTAACGGTGAGAGCGAGTGCTAGTGCCTTGCCAGTGGGCAGAATTCCAGCTCCAGAGGTTAAAACTGTCCATGCAGGTCCCTCAGCCTGGGAACAAAACTGTGCTAACTCTGTGTCCCCCCACCCAGAGAGCTGGTATCCCCAAGCAACAGCAGGAAAGTCACAGTCCCAAGGAGGAACCCAACCGTTCGCTGGCTGTGATCTGTGCAGCTCACGTTTTTAAGTGTACAACTAAGGGCATCCCATGGGGCTGGGGAAGAGAAATGCTGCAAAATAACCATTCTCCCCTCAGAACATTTTCACTGGATACGTTTATATTTACCCTTCAGCCAAAACTTTCTCCTGATTTTTTTTTCTTTAAGTTGAAAGACTATTTTCCAGCTCAACTCTAGTTCTTTCAAGTAGAAAGTAGAAGTGTTCAGTTTTCTTTAATGACTCCTTTCTCCTTTCTCTCCCACTACCCTGCTTTTTACTTAGAGTTAAAAAAAAGGAAATGAGGGAACTAAAACTAACAAAATCAGAGAGAACGTTTTTCTATTAGTTTCAAATAACTTGAAACAACTTTTTTTCTTTTTCCTTTTTTTTAAAAAAAGTTTTAGGAGCAATTTTGAAGGATGCAAAAGCTTTATGCAAACCTTTTTATGTAGGTCAAAAAACCTTTTTCCCAGGATTAAAAAAAAAGAAGAAAAAAAAAAGCCAAAAACCCTTAATGTGCATGAAACAATGTGGACCAGCTCTAAAAATAAGCTACCATAGCGATGAAAGCTTTGCCCCGACTGACCGTGCCTTGGTGTCACCTTCTCCTGCCTCAAGTGCCCTGCGTTGCTCTCCTGCCTTTCCAGCCTGCAGCAGAAGCGTACACAAGGCACCCCATGTGGGCTACACAACCAGGGCCACTCTACGGTCCACGATGATTCACATTCACTTTGCACAAGTGCAAACGCCTTCTCTCCGTGAGTACATCCCCCACCATGCGATCCTGCTGCCCTGCATCTCTTAACAAAGGCAGGACTCCAGGGCTAGGTGAGCAAGCTCAGTGTCCCACCCACATGCTGATACATCACCCCTGGCTTGCAGAAAAAAAGCATCCTTGGTGCTAGATGCTGGTCCAATTTAGCCAGTCCAATGAGAGACGCTCATTAAAAAAATGAGCAAGTAAAGCAAATTCTTTATAAGCTTTTTGATTAGGTAGATGTGCTGGGCAATGCTGCACTCAGTATGAGATAACGTCCCCATGAAGGCAGGGAGAAGATGGGCTGCCAGGCAGAGGGAGCCAGAGCTAAGAGCTCCTTGGGATGGCTGAGCGCTTTGCTGACCGAAGAGGAGTGGGATGCAGCCAGGGCTTGACGGCATGACCATGTCTGTGCCTGCATGTTGGCTTGAGTCGGAGCTCTGGGATGCCATCATCCTGGTTTGGCGCAGCAAGGGAGCTCGAGCTGACAAAAACACATGTAGCAGCTCCAGAAGCCGGGAGGGAACGTGCCTGCAGGTCACCGCAGCGGCTCTGATGCCGCAGAGAGCAGTGTCAGCCTCGAGCAGGGCTACAGGTGTTGACCCCTGCACTCGGCTCCAGCACCATCACCTCGAGGGAGATTTGACAATGTGAGCAAGGTCAAGGCAGGAGTCAGAGGTGTCCCCGCAGTGCACAGCATCGTGGGAGAGGCTGGCATATGTCAGCCAGGGCAGAGCTGGGAGCCTTGGAAAGTATTCTTGGTTTGGGACAGAAAGGCAAAAAATCAGAGAGACAAGAATTGTGATTCCTGCTTCCCTTTAAATAATAAAAAAAAAAAAAAAGTTCATGGAAATGGACAAATTTTGCTTCAAAAGATATTTAACACTTCATTTTGCTTCATCCCTTTTGAATACTTCTTATAAAACACAAAGGCTTTAAACAAAAGGTCATTAAGAGACAAAGAATTGAAGCCTTTCTTGCGCGAATGAAAAGAGAAGGCATCTTGACATTTCTAAGAGTTCTTTTTTTTTTCCTCTTTTCCAAAATGAAAATTAATCAACATTGATTTGATTTCAAACACAAAAGCCCATTTCGTGAAGTGGCATTTGCTGATAGAGAGCTGTTTCGACAAGAAAATTCCAGCCAGAGGAGCACACCATACACTGCACACCATTAGGGTACATGAGCCGCAAGGACACCGGTCTCCCAGGGTTCATAATAAATCCCATCCTTTTTCTGGGTCAAGAAATTCACAGCTGTCTGGAGGTTATGCTAACACGCCAGGTTTTGGGGACTGATGTCAAGATCTGAGGAATTCCTGTTGCCTGGAATAGAAACAATGAAATTGTTCCAAGGCACCATTTATTCCCAGGTGCCTGCGAGCTGTCATTTCTGGGGAAGATGAACAATCTGAGAAGATCTAATATCTTCAGCAATAATTCTGGAAGACAGAATTCATTCAGCTCCCCAGGTCAATAATGAATGGGACTCGTGTGAGCCAGAGGAGGACCGAGAGGATCCGACCACCAGCTCTCCCAAACCAGGTGAGCCTGTGAAGTCATGAGAGAGGCAAAGAAAGGTTTTGAGCAGCTCTGCCTGGAGACCATGCATGGTCCACAGGGGCTGGACAGGAGCAGTGAGGAGCAAGGGACACAGTCACCGCAGGGCTGGCAGGTGCTGGCCGACAGCGGGATGCTGCTCTACAGCGTATTAAGGTCCAGCCTAGTCCCCTTGCTTTAAGCCTTGTGCTACTCTAGCATCCCAGTTTCCCCAGTAAATGCCTGTTTTATCTTGCCTCCTTTCACCTGTCAATCAGTTCTAGTCTAAGGACTAGATAAGGACTAGCACAGACTGCTCTAGCTGGGAAAAAACAAGTGATGCTACAAACAGCAAAGTGCAGAGTCTGGCTGCTTAGATATTTGTCAAATAGCCATGAGCCATCCTAAATGTGCTACAGCATTTACCTGTGATGAAGAGTCAGAGGTGGGATGGGGAAAGGCCAGTGAGGAAGGAAGCTACCTGCTTCCCAGTAGGACATGATGATGCATTAAGCCCGGGTACCAGAACCAGTCCTGCTTCCCTGCAGCACTGCCCTGGCTCTGTGCAGCATCCTGTCCTGGCTTGTGGTCACTTCCCTGCGTACCCCACTTCCGAGTGCCCTGGGTCCCTGTATCTATGTCATGGAGCAGAGAAAATGGCAAGTGAAAAGCAAACAAAGTGAATGGGAAAAGCGTAACAAAAACAGTGGCAAAGTCTTCCCACGCCACTCTGTGCTTTCAAATAAATGAGGCTAATTAACTAATTGCCTAAATTATTATGGCTATTTTTACCCTCGTATGAAGGCTCGGCATTATTGCCAATTTCTCAAGACTCAGCAGTGAACTCTCAACTTCTCAGAAAGTGAATGAAGCAAAGCCCCTGGAGTGGGGAGCCGGAGGGCAGAGCAGCTGCTGGGCCAGAACTGGGCATGGGGCTCAGGTGGGTTCCGCTGCGGCGAGGAAGGAGCATCTGCAACAAAACCACCCCCGTCGGGTGATGCTGTTTAACACAGAAGTTCAGAGTTATTTGCTGAAATCTCACCTGAACATGAATCTGCCTCCCAGTAAAGGATTTCTTCTATAACTAAGCATCCCCTCTGCTCCACCAGTTCCCCATCACAGCCAAGATGAGAGAATCTGATTTGGAAGAAGGGTTTCACAACCAGGCAAGCGAAGGAGAAGACTAATGGCTAAGGGTGCGCCAACATGCCAGTCCTGGCAGTGGCTGCAGCTCTCATGGGTAGACCCAGAGTAACCTTGGACAACTGGGCAGGAAGCAAGGATAGTGCACAACTCAGTATCAGCAGAAAAACCTGTTTGAAAATGGCTTTTTGGCCACCAGGGATGTGCTAGCAAGCTACTATTGACCCATCTAAGGACAAGCTGGTAAAGGTGGGGACTTTGGGTCTGCATCTGAAGGAGGATGGAGATTGCTGGAGTTGGTTTTAACATCTGGTTTGGGACCGGGCTGGGATTTTAAGAGCTTGCTGGCATCTACCGCACCACTGTGGAGATATCACACCCCAGCGCTGCCAGCTCTGGTCTCCTGAACCAGCTATTAGCAAACAAACACCCTCCTGGGGCAGGCTGGAGCCTCTGCTCCTCTCGGGGAAGCCACAGGGCTCTGCAAGTCCCGGCACCAGGCGCAGGGCTGCACGCTCTGCGCCTGCCCCGGGAAACAACCACATTTCAAGCCTGGTTTCCCCGCTGCCGCCTTGGGGAGCAAGTTCAATTCTGCGTGTGCTGCTTCCAGAACTAATTGGGGTTTGCTGTGCTAGTGACGCCTGGTGCCTCCATGCTTATGAAATGGGCTGCAGCCAACTAACCAAAACATGTGTGTCCCTCTCCCAGCGGGGAGTTAAAAGCAATGTCATGTCTGATAGAGCAGCTAGCGGGACTCTCAGGATGTATTTACTGAGATGCACCCATTGCTCTTTCTCTGGGGACACCGGCCACCATAGACCAGCCACCACTGCTTTGCACATCAGCTCCGAAAAGCTCTGGAATGAGATGTACACTCAGCAAGTAGGGAACTGATGTTACACAGCCTACACACACAAAATCACTCCTCCGTCACACGCACGCAAATATCTCCTTCCCAAATTATCCAGACCACCCTCCACAAAAGGAAAGCGCTAGCCCACCTGCTGTAACCCGACAGACCACACCTACCGTCCCAGGTATGCAGCCTCCATTCAGGGAGGAATCCAAGGTGGCAGGAGCTCCCCCCTTCCACTCTGAGAAAATGCCATTTTCTTGGGTTTTGAGGGATTTTCTCCCAAAAGAAAGCTAGATGTTTTCTCCTCTTCAGCTAAATGCCAACATCTTAGCTCCCTGGTGGCAATTTCAGTTAACTCCATTAAAATCCCTCAGCCATGTCTGCTGAAGAGCTAGTCCCCTCAGGAACGAGGAGATTGATAGACCTCCTTTTCTGTAATAAACCTCACTTATCAGCTGTAATGAGGTGACATTTCAAGCCTGGCTCTTTTCTCAACACACAAGTACACAACGGTTTAGGGTGGCAAATCTCTTCCAGGCATGTCATTGAGGAGAAAGGCAGGTGAAAGTCCCCTGTCCTTTGGATGAAGGAGAGAGCTCCAAGATCATCTGCAATATTAAACCAGCCATGGATTAACGGGGCTGAGTCCCGGAGACCTCCAAGGATGGAGATCTCATGGCCTCTCTGACTGCTGGTTCTGGTGCTGCACCACACTCGGCACACATCCCTCTCTCTGAATATCCTGTACCTGAACCTCCCAAGCTACTTTCATGCCCATTGCCCCCTGTGAGGCTGCCTGCTGCTATTCAGAAGAGTTTGGCTCTGTTGTATTTGCCAGCTCCATCCAAGCAGCTGCAGCTATTTGATGCTGCCCTGCAAACCTGGATTCTGCTGGCCATCAGGATGCAGAGTCTTTGGATGCCTTGAAACATTGGTCTGACACTGCTGCTGAAGGGAATATTGGCACCACGTTAAGCTATAAAGTAAGCCACAGACGTCCTTGGGCCAGATTCTGCCCAGGCACTTGTCCCTCCTACAGGGCTTCTTGACCTTTCACAACTGTTTTGGTATGGATCCGAACGACGATGAAGGTGGACCAGATGGTCACCACTGCTGTACTCAGCAATGCATGAAGGACACCTCACAACTCAGCTAGCAAGGCAATCTTTTGGTATCTTTCCTTTCCATCTGCAGACACTCTCCTCACGCTCTGGCCATCTTGTTTGCTGAAGACCCTGTCTGAAGTGGAGCTGGCCAGCTTTTGCTGTTGAAAAATGCCATTTTGTTGAGGTTTACCTAGTCTGGAGTGAAATCTCTGTTAGATCAGGCTCTCTTCCCTTAGAAAAGACTAATATTTTCTACCATTTTGCCAGTGAAGCACAGGAGCCATTGTCCCAAAGCTTTGTAAATATAAAACGGAGATTATGGCCCCTGGGGTGATTTGGCAGGAAACTTCAGCACTTTTCAAGGGCCTTCCTGTGTGTGAAATGGAAAGAGCAATGCTGCCCTGTAGCTCCCTGTTTGCAATGCACTTAGAAATTCTTGAATACCTGGCACTAGACATGCCGTATTATCTCCTACCTCATCTCCTGTGTCTGAAGTTGGCAGCCTGGCAAGGGGAATTATTCCAGATTTGTGCTGTCCAGAGAACAGCCTGGCAGGAAGATTTGCAAGTCACGTCTCCCCGTTCAATGCCATCTCCTGTCCCATTGCTCAGTAACCCACTAGAGATGACGAACTTGTGCTCTCCATCCTGGGAGTAGCTGGCAGCCCTAAACCAGGAACTGGCAGTCAGTAACTTGCTGCCTGCTGTTCTGGGGCCAGCTCCAAGGGCTGCTCACTGCCTACTGCCATCACACTCAATGCTTACCCCAAGACACCACCACCTCAGCTGCTACTGCAGAGCAACCGCATGCCACGTCCAATGCTGCCCACTCCACTCACACCGGGGGACCAGCAGGGAGACTGGGTGACAGTGGTGGAGCCCAAGGGAGGTCAGTCCTCCTGCAATATTTGCAATACAAGAGAATATCCTGGTTTCTTCATCCCTCCTATCCCCAGCCAATATTACAGTGGAGACAGAGAGGAATTTAGGACACTGGTACTTCCTTACAGGTCCCACTGGAGGTGTTGGGGCAAAGGGAGGAAAAGTCTGATTCCATTTACCAAGTGCCTCTTCCTAGCACAGTTCCAAGTCAGATCCAATTTCCCAGTGTTGTCTTCTGCATATTTTATCCACTAACAGATTTGCACACATTTAAATACAATACAAAGCTGCAGATACCATCAAAAGCAACTAGAGAGGAAAGGGCAGGAGAAGCTTGTACATTTTCTTTAGGCTTACAGAAGACACCATCCTGAAGGCTCAGAGAAGGGGCACTGCCAGACAGGAGCTATGCCAGACGCTTGCCTGGAAAAGCACTGCCTGGAGGGACAGACGGGAGGCATGGAGGGCTTCAGCAGTTAGGTCCAAGCATCTGAGATGCTCAGGGCAGGGATTGGCACTGGTGATGCTGGGCTAGAGCATTCAGTAACCTCAACCCATGGCAGTACCACCTGAGAGAGCAGGATGTCAGCTGCAAACTTGCTACACAGCTTCTCTCCAGAGAGAGGAAGAAGCCCTTGGACAATGCAAAGGTTTCACGGGAATACCCCGCTGGTGAAAGAGGGCATTTCCCAGGAGGTCTGTGCACAGGCACAGGTACGTAACACAACCCTTTAAACACACGCTCGACAGAGTGACACGGTGTTAGACGATTAAATCCCCGACGTACCTGCGGGAAGCAGGGAATATATCCTTCTCATCAGAGCTGTGAAACGCATTCACCTGTTGCAGGCATTAATCCTTTTTTTACTAACAGTGGCAGAGCTGTGCACATGGAAATCCTGTCTGAAATGAATCCCTGATAAAGAGGAAGCCAAGTTAAAAGGTGAGTTTTACTGCCTGCCAAGGCTTTAGGTTTTTAAAGGATCTCTTGTAGAATTACTGTATTAGCAGGCTATTACGGATGAGGACATCAAACTGCTATGCACAGCAAGAAAAACATGGAAGTTTTGAGATGGGAAAGGAATGCTTGGAAAAAATGAGGCAGAAGAGGGCAAGAGGGGGAGTGAGGAGAAGCAGTGATGTGCAGAGGGGAGGGAGGCTGATAAATGATGGAGGAGATAGTGGAAGGGGAGCAAAGCAGAGAGCAATAAGCAGTAGGGTAAGGAGAAAAGAGAATGATAAAAAGAGGAGGAGAAAGGGAAAGAAGAGATAAATGAGGGCAAAGACCAACTCATCATTTCGCAATTCCACCCCGGCGGAGAGGAAAATTGATGTCTGGAGCTTTTTTATGGCCAACCTCCTGGGCATGGGACAAAAGACAAGTTATTACCCAAACCCAGGTCAGGTCTGTAGCCTGCCAACTGCTTAGACACATTCAGAGAGCCCACGAGAGCCATAAATCAAGGGGGGCAAAGAGATCACAGAGAGGCTGAGACCAGGCACACAGCAGTGGTGAGCTCAGAAAACGCAATATAATCACAGGAGAGGAGCGAGCCCAGGAGCAACACGGACTGACAAGGAGTGCCCAGCCCAAAAGCGCTTTGCTCATCTCTCCTTCATGCCATTCCTAAGGACAGCGCTCCCCCAGAGATGCAATTCCCCCTGCATTTCCTCCTGATTTCTCTTCCTATTGATTTTCAGGCTCTGAATACCATTTATTTTTACTTGCTTGATTCACTCATTCATTGAATAAAGGCATCATCACTATTATTATTATTATCCCCGTCATCGGGCTCCTCATCACACATTATATTATTTGCATTGCAGAGCTGGAAGATTTCAGGTTGAGGCAGGAAATTTGTGTGAGTTGTTATTACTGCAATCAAATGAAGTGAGAATTGGATTGGTGAAGGCTGCCAGAGCACAGCTCTCCCAGCAGGACACGGAGGCTCTGCCCAATCAAGGGAAACTGGTGGTTTATTGCACAGGTCCCATCAGCAATTTTGGACCTGCCTTTGGTGTCCCATCTCTCCCTCCCATCCCACCACCCAGCTGCACTGGCTGCCAGCAGAGAATGGGGAAATGCATCAGTACAGGAGGGCGAGGAATCAGAAAAGACTTGGCGAGATTGCACATTTTCTGCCTTGCTGATGGTATTTATTAGACAACAGAAAATAGCTATTTTACCATCTGCCTTGTAAAAAAAAAAAATCCTCATTAAATTAATGGAATGTGCAGCTGCCGAACAGTGTTCCTCTCCCTGCCACCTCCCGAGCAGCCTAGCACTTGCTGGAGCGGCAAATCAGGCTGCCAAAAGTAGTGGAGGCTAACTTGGGCTTGTGTGGTGGGAGAGGATGGACAGATGGACAAAAAGCTTCCTGCTCCTCCCAGCCCCGGGGCTCTTGCCAGGGGACATTTGGGTGCCTTGTTGGCGCACAGGGGGTGCAAGGGCTGCCTTCATCGCTGTGCTGTGGAGCAGAGGGCCCGTCCCCATGCTACACGCAGCCCTGCAGGGTATGAGCTTGCGAAGGATACTGGATGAGTCTTCTCAGCAGGCTGCAAATACCTCCTTTTGCCTAAGCGGAGCATGACCCAGACTTCAGCAGGAGGAGGTCAGAGTCGCCCATTGCCCTGCATTGAGCACGGTGACTTCTGGGGGCAAGTAAAGTCCTAATTTCCATGCCTCCGCCATCTTGATCAATGTGAGCTACTCAATCCATCCCTATCATCCACCTCTGATCTGAGTTGGTGCTTGCCCTGTGGAGGTGTTCAGCCGAGATCACAAAACCACGAAAGCCTCAAGACTGGCTGACTGCATAGCCCAGAGGAGCTCTTACACGTAAGCTTTAATTTTGGCTGAGAACACACCAAAAATCATGAACCAAATTCTTTCTCAATCCCAGCAAGACAGGAACACCATAAACCAAAGGTCCTGGATGATTTTAATGATGTTAATGGAGCTAGGAGAACAGCAACCACTTTAATGCCAGTGTTACCATTTCTGCTTGGCACTGAACAGCACTGAAGACTTTTAAGCAAACTTTTTCTTCTGATATCTGTGGAGCACGAGGAGTGTTTGATGGAGGAGTGGTTGCCAAAATCCCATATTACACGCGGCCTTGAGGAGCAGGTCCACTAGTTTGAATCACCAAGGTCTCCCAGAGGTACCAGATGCCACAACACACCGCCTTAGCCAATATACTCATTGCTTTACCACCTTCTCACGAGTAACACCTGAAGAGTGATGTCTAGGACAACTTTGGGTCCAGCAGTTCTTCTCCCAAGGAAACAAAGCCCTTTGTTAGATGCCTCAGCCCTGACAATGTTTCAGCATCGCTGTAGCACAATCCACATTTAATCCTCACTTGCATTTTCTGCTGCTAACCCCTCTGCTAATGCTGGGAGTTCCCAGTGTCTCCATTGGTCGTCTGAAGGTGCAGTCTCTCCTTTGTGGTCCTCTCTCCCGCTTTCTGGGAGGCTTTTCTATATAGATTTTTCACCTAGATGAGTTTTTACCTGTCTTTCGCAGGAAATTTTCTCCTTTAGCAGTTACAAAGTGACTGCGGAAAGCTGACCTCGGGAGATGGGTCCAGCTGCAGAGCGGTTGTTTCCATCATGCCCATGGAGGAAAGAGGAGATGGCCTCTTGGATTTCAGCACGCAAAGGAAAGTTACAGGACTACAGCATGTTGAATCACTTCACGCCGAAATAAATCCTGACATAATAAGCCCTAATACCGCCAAAGAAACTATTACAGTCAGTCACAAAAATGATCCACATTGAAAACCAGTGAAAATACCTCTCCCCAGTGGAAAACATGGCTCCAGAGGATTAGTTGCAGTCAAAGGCGATAATTTTGTGTTTACCCAACAGATGAATGCAGCTCCAAAAGGCAAATGTTTGTTGCCAGAAAAACCTCTGCTTAAGCAAGATTTTGCCACCTCCCATCAATGACTTGCTTTTAAAATCAATGAGCAAGAACAAAAGGGAAGACCATAAAAGGCAGAGATCAAATCAAAGTCCAGAAGGACGTCATGGCTGTCTCTTACACCATTGCCTTCAGTCCTATAAGTCCTTAATTAGACGCAGTAAGGGCAGAACGCCAACCTAGTTGCTTCACAAGCACAAGTTTCCTGCTTTTCAGAGGTTAATGGCAAAATTTCTCCCAGCCCTTGCCTGCATTGCTGCTGGTCTCAGGGATTTGTAGGCAGAACCATGTCTGCAAGTCACTGACTGTATCTGCAGCACCAAGTAGGTGTCTGTGTAGGGTTGTAGGTGTCTTTGTATGCATGGATCCTGACCATGTGGTGCATGCACGCTGCTCGGTAGTGTCACTCTCTCAGAGGAACCTGCGCGACAGGGGCACCAAGCTGCTGAGCTTCCTCATGGAGCTGCTCATGGGGATGTCTTAGCAAGCAAGTTAGCCAAAAAAGACACGGCAGAGTAGCAAAAACACAGGGACAGGCATTTTTTTCCTTGAAAAAACATTTGCTTTCTTAGGAAAGAAAAATCTAGCATCAATTTAAAAAAAAAAAAGAAAAGCCCAAGTTCCTTTAATTAAAACTTGAAGCTTGTCACAGGGAATTCTGATAAAAACACTGACATTTTGTGAAGTTGCCCTTGGACAAATCATAAGCATTGAAAGCTCTGAGACACGGACACTGTGGAAGTGCCTCTGCGCATGCCAGAGCATTTGGGAAGGACATTCATCTTCCTGCAGTCAGGTGTGTCAGTAAGTCTGTGATGTTTCTTGTGCGCTTGTCCTTCCCGTGTCCACGTGCGATGTACCTAGCATGTGGGGCTGTGGCAGGCCCGGGAGAAAGCCAAGAGAAGGTCGCGTGGTTACACATGGTTAGGAAAAAATACAGCGCACACGTTGCAGCACTGTGTTTGCTGGGCTTTGCAGGAATGCAGGGCTGCAGATGTAGTTTAGAAAGGAGGGACTTTGTCCCTGTACGTCTCCTGGTGCTCACACAGACACGGAGCTGCATCACTTTACAAAGACCAGGATGCATTTTTACAGCTGTCTAGGGTGAGGGTTGCTGGCTGGGACAGCAAGAAGTGAAACACAGCTCCCAGATTTCAGGCAACTTGTTCATTCTGGGGGCATTTGTGGAGCTGAAGGTTGATGCAGCGCCCACGATTCTCTCAGATACCTCCAAGTCAGGTCCTTGTGCAGAGGGATGCTTCCACCTCGTGAGCCAGAAACGCTGGTGCTGAGGCTTTCTCCTGCATATGAACATTTTTATGCATCACTTCTTGCTCAAGGTCTCAGCTGCCAACAGCAGCCCTTCCCCAGGCCCTGGTCACACAGACATGGACCCGTGGCCACCTCTAGTCATCCATGGAGGAAAACAAGAAAAGAGAGTAAGTGAAGAACCAACTTAATCCTCCAGGTCTGCCCTGGGGCTGATGCACAGCTGAGGAGCCGCTGCTTTTTAATACCACGGGTCTCATCTCAGCATCATTTCCCATTGCTCCATCCCCCTGCTTCTCCCGTGCACATGGGAGCACTGGGTTCACACTAACAAATCTGAGCTTCCCCAGATGATTAAAGGAAGCACTGCCTTTTAAATGGCTCTGTTCAGGGTTGAAGGCTGTGTGGAGTTGGACACTTGGCTCTAATGATGTGAGAAAATCTCCCTGGTGTGACCAGTCCTTCCCGGCTGTGGAAAATAAGGAGAAAGGCAGAGGGGAAAAACAAACAAACAAAAAACTTCCTCCAGCCTCCAGTGGGAATCCCAGAACAGACAGAGGTTTGTCACTCAGGATGGTCCCTCCAGGGCTCCGCTTGCTGCCTGCGTGTGGCTGGGAGAGGCAGCTCTGCTTCGCGGTACTGACGGGGATGCACACACATGCGGCACTGGTGGCTTTCTGCTCCATGGCAGCAGATGAATCAGGGTCCCACTCTGGCACAGACCGACGTGACGAAAGCGGCTGAGTCGCGCTGGAAGCTCACTCTCAGGCAGGGAATGCCTGCAGGTTTCATGGCGGGTTCTGTCCTGGCTCTGGCTGCCCCACCAATATTCCCATGCTGGTGTTGGGGGAGCTATTACGTGAGACCAGGGTGTTGCAGGTGTGCACAGGCTGCCATGGCACAGCCGTGCTGCTGGAGCATCACTCAAGTCCACAAATGAGACCCTGCAGTGAGCTGGAGAAGGATCCAGCCCCGGGGGAAGGCAGAAGACAGCCAGCACCCCCAGCCTGGAAGCACAGCAGCTTCACAAGTCCCTGCAGGTGTGGGAAGCAGGATCCGAGCAAGCAAACCACGCCATCCCTGATGCACAGGGACCGCTGGCTGACACCTCTTCAGGTTAGTCTCCATCGCTGCTGCTGCCAGGGGACCAGCCGTCAGCCCTCTGCACAACGGCGACGTGAACCCAGCCAGTTCGCTGCCTTCTTTCCCCACCACCTTCCTCCATTATTAACTTGCTAATGACACCCGAATTCAAAGCCGATCTTGGTGTGCACAGTCCACTCATTTCCCTCCGGACAAGTTTGCTTTTTAGAGGCTCTCCTTGCCGAGATTCACCATTCTGTGGCAGCGGGCAGTGGCTGGGTGGGCTCTGAAAGGAGGGATGCATTTCCTCACGCTTGGATAGGGCTAAACAGAGGCACGGGGGGAGGCCGGGCACCAGCCAGAGGTGTCCTGCAGCGAGTGACCCTCAATGTGACATTGATGGCTCTTAATTCTTAAGCCTGCTTTGGAAGGATTTCAGCAGATCCTATTTAATCACTGCAGCCTCTTCATCTCTCCTGTCTCAGCTCAGGGTAACGTTACGCGTTCTCCTCCACTGGTTCTCTCCAAGAGCTGGCCACCCTCCTCTTCCTCCACGGGTCCCCGGCCCGGGAAGCACCGCCAAGCCCTTTGCCTGCCGCACGGCACAGGGCTGCCAAAGCCTTGGCTGCCCTCGGCTTGTTTACTAATGCACAGCTCAAACAGCATTTTCTTAATTTCCCCAGTCCGCAGGAGGACTCCATCTCTCGCTAACGAAGGGCACGGCTTCCTGCAGGTGTGCTACCACCTCCCCGCAATTGGGCTGTGCCGTGCATAGCATTAAATATTTAAGCGCTTGTCAAAATGTTGTAATGATTTTTTTGTCTTGTTCCATTAGCTCCGTTTCTAAAGGCCACCACTGGAACTACTGAACATTTATTTCTATTGAATCCAGCTTAGAAGTTATGATCTGAGAAACTGGGAGACAGGACAGTATGTTCTGTGACGCCTGCTTTTCCCCACCATTGCTCAGCTGAGACACATCGGCCTTTGAAATATCATTTTTATTCCTACCTTAGAAAAACTAAAATAAAGAGATTAATTCTTCTGCCCGCTTGATTTGCTTCTGCCTGCTAAATAAGGTATATAAATATCAGTCAGGTGGCTTCCCGGTGTAAGTTTTGGGGCCGTCAGTTTAAACACCTTGCACAGTTTGTGGTACCGGCCGTGTGAGCTGGATTTCCTCCCAAGGCGCAAAATCAAGTGTTGTTATTACGCGACTTTCTTGTTGCTGGAGAGGTACGCACATGAATCTTCCTCCCTCGCTGCCTGTGCATGAACAGCACCTTATTATGCTAACACTAGGAGTACTGGACAAAGAGCACTGAGGAAAGCCACTCGAGACAGCAGTTTGGGCTGGGGGAGAGCGCGGGCAGGGGGGGCTGCGGTCCCCAGGTTTGCTGTGGGTTCACTGTATCGCCGTGCAGCGCCAGAGCCAGAGGGATTTGCACGGGGTGGGGAAGCAGCCCCGGGGACACTGGGGAGATGCCCAACGCACCAGTCCTTGGCCAGGGGATCTCGCACCAGGGCCACTGCAGGGCTCAACTCCTCCCAGGAAAACCCCAAGTTTTTACCCTTTGGGAAAAAGAAAGTGAAATCTAAAGCATTCTTAAAGACCCCGCCCTGCATTTTATTTCCTCTCTGTTTAAAGACACGTGAGAGTCCACAAGTTCCAGCCCCCCTGCCCAGACACTTCACAAAGTTGTAATCCCCACTGGTGACATCACAGGCCATTGCCACGGGGACATCACAAACTCATCACCGTGGGGACGTCACAGACTCAGCGCTGCGACTTCACCATGGTGGGGATGGGCAGCGAGGGAGGCAGTGCTTCCCAACCACCAGTGTCTCCGGTAATTAGCAAACTGGCATGGAAAACGAGGATGAAACACAGGGTAGGAACATAAAACCATTTTGTATGATCTATTGGAAAGTATTCCCTCATGAAAAAGTGCCTCCTTAATGGATCCTGCGCTCTTAAGTAAACCGCAAAAGGCAGAGAATAAAATAGAAATTATAGTGATTTGTTTTATTGGGCATTTCATCGAGTAATTAAGAGGATAATTAGGAGAAGGAACATTAAAAGGCGTTACGCTCAGCCCTCATCTTGCTCTGGAGGAGCGAGCTACTGAATGTGCAGCATCGTGTGATGTTTCCCTGGGCTAATGCGGGGTTCCCTGGGGCGAGGGGGGCATGCATGGATGTGCCGCAGTGCGAGGGGTCACATATAGGATGGGAAGGAGTGAAAAAACATCTCCCCTGTGGCCTGCCAGGACATCAGAGCTGTCACAAGAAATGTGGGGTGGGAATGTCAGCTTGCATGGAGTAAATCGCAGCATCTCTTGGCACGTGGTGCCAGGTTCTGACGCTTGTGCATGGTGTGTTTCAGTATAGAGGAGGCTGAAGGGAAAAACGTAAACTGGCCGTGGCTGCAGCGGAGCTCTGGGGAGAGCTCACCATGGTGAAACCCATGCTGATGAGGCACCAGGGCCAAGGCAGAAGTGGCAGAAAGCTGGAAAACCAGCCGAAAGCTCAGCGCAATGGTTACACTGCGCCAGGAGAGCAGCTCTGTCACTCATCTCCCTTCTAACACCTAACCCCCATTTTGCCTCCTCATCTTTTTCTTTGGAAAATATGTATAAAAGTACCTGCATAACTAAACCAGATCCACACAGCACCCCACACCACTCCAAGAGCCCTCAGCGGTCACAACTCGATCTAAGCTGCTTCTCTAAAATATCCAGTATTTCCCACAGACGAGGCAACCTCAGTCCTGGCCAACACATCCATGAAACAAAGACCTCCTCAAGCAACAAAATCTGCAGCTCCTTTACGATCCCCAGCACACCTCACTCCGCTCCGTTTACCCACCGGCATGGCCATGCTCCAACACAGATGTCAGGACACCAGGTCCCACCACGAGCTTCCTCTGCAGCCCACATTACACGCTGGGGACCCCAACGCTCACACACAGCCATCTCCTATGAGGCCCCAGGTGAAACCAGCCCTAGCAAGAGCAATGCGCCCACTGCAAGTCCCAAACGGTCGCTGAAGGGAGCAAACACAAGCGCAGGGATGGGGAAATGCAAACTGGAGTGACAGATGCTATGAAAAGAAAAGGCTTTACTGAAAGCAGCAAGTTCCATTGGACATACATTTATAAACACCAAGACAACAGATAGGCTAATTCATGTTATTGCCTCAAAGCACTTGCTCAGGAGACAAGACAAGCAACTAATCAACCCAGAAAAATGAGAAACCCGAACCTGCAACATGGCAGGTTTCCATCCTCCCCTACTCAGGGGGAGCAATCCCCGCCCTCTTCAAAGCAAAGCAGAACTGGCTTTTTATGTTGTTGCTGGCCCTTACGGGCTGAAGAACAGCTTGTTGGGAGATTCAAGTGCTTGGCACAGCCCTAAAACAAGGCTCCTGTTCAAAGTGCATGGATTGAAGTGCACCCTCATTTCACTCTGAGGGTGACGGAGCCCTGGCCCAGGCTGCCCAAGGAGGTTGTGGAGTCTCCTTCTCTGGAGATATTCAAGACCCACCTGGACAAGGTGCTGTGCATCCTGCTCTGGGTGACCCTGCTTCGGCAGGGGGTTGGGCTGGGTGACCCACAGAGGTCCCTTCCAACCCTGAACATTCTGCGATTCTGTGAGGCTAGATTAAGAAAGCCCAGCAGGAGTGCCTAGCTCTGTTCCTATACCAAAAAGGCTGCTCAGTAGCAGCCAACGCAGCTTCATCCTGCTCAGCCCTCCACACAATCCCTAAGCAGCCGCTCTGGTGCTCAGGAAGCAGCGGTTTCACATGCGATGTTCGGCTTGACCTGGGGAGCAGGTAACTGCCGAGCCTGTGTTCCGCTTCCCAGTGCTGCTGTGGGAGCAGAGCTGCCCAACCCCGGGCTGCAGGAGCACCCACCGCGGCTCTGACGCTGTTACCGTCCCGAGGAGTTGGACAATACGCTTCCACACAGGCAGGTAAAGACCAACAGCAAATGCAGGACGAAACGTCACCATTACCCACCTCTGCCCAGCCAGGCAGAGCAGGTAGAGCCTGCAGAGCCCAGGGCTGCTTGGGTGCCGAGCGAGTCCCAGGCAGACAGCTCATCTGTGCCTTGAGATGAGTTTAGAGAATCACTTTGGAAGTTTCCCTCTTGCCAACACCTAGTTGCCCCCCTCTAGTCAATGCAACAAGCAGGTTTAGTGCAACGCAAATGGGGAACAGAGGATAAAACCATATATACCAGTCCATACCTGAAGGTGCATCCTTCCTTTCTCGCCAAGCAGCGGGGAAGACGTTGCTGTCTCTCGGTGATTTTCCAGCATCCTGTGTTGCAGGTAGATTTATGCGCTGATCGTAGTTGGAGCTGTTAATAGAAAAGTGCAAAGAAAACAGATTTTACTGTGAAGTGTAAGGTTGCTTCTCTTCCAGCTTTGCACTTTCATGACTTTCTCTTTTTCTAATAGTTTTTCCTATATTGACCATGTTTGGGGTTCAAAGCTTATGCATGAGACAGTCAGAATCATTACATGGCTTAAACGGATATCTTGAGAGGGACTCCGGACTGAGTAGTTCCCACTTTAACTGGGACCCAGAGGGATGAAGCTAATTTGCAAATAATGTTACATGCTGGTTTTACTTGAACTCGAGGGAAAAGGCTGCAGTGGCTACTTGTCATTCCCTGGGAGAAACCAAACAAAATGGAAATCAAGTTCACTAGTTAAAAAAAAAAAATAAATATATATATATATTAAAAAACAAAAAAAAAATCTGCAGCAGACCAATTTCTCCCACACCGGGGAAACGTCCCAGGACTGCAATGAAGCCGTGCCTCAGCATGTACAGCTGCCGCTGCCTGGGCCCCGGGGACAAACAGACCAGCCGTGCTTTTCCCAAGAGCAAATTTTTAACTCTGAGAGTTGCAAGCATTTCTCCAGCTTGACTTGAGCCACTTCTTTCTTTATGCGGTTCGAAAGAGAACTTTCCCCTTTAGCATCGCAAACGCCTTCCCCCGGGAGGGGGGAGCTCCGGTATCTGCAGCGCCGCATCTTTACAGCGAATTGCCTATCGATGACTTTGTGGCTAATATATACAATGAGAAGCAGAGGAGCTAATATAATGCAATTTTCCATGTTTACTGGATTATTACAGTGGTTGAATCTGCTGATTAGTTCCTATTTTTCTTGCCATCTCTTCCTAAGCATCCCTTTTATTTTTGCCCTGCATATCTGCATATAGAGTCGTTTACCCGTACGGCTGGTGTAACAGCCAGCAGGGCCAAAGCTATCATTTATTCTCCCTTTCAAATTTAATCTTGCAGACCTCAATCTTTGTGATACTGCTATTATTTTTTCTGTATCTGATCTAATGAGAACTAGCCATTATTTTTGCCTTGAAATAAGAAAAATTGAAAAAACTAATCCAAGCAAAAGATTATGATGACGGTGGCACTAATGATCCTTGGCATACCTCCTTGCAATGAATCCGGTGCTAAAACAGAGACCGTTTGTTTCCCTTCTCTCTACATAACTGCAAGACTGACCCCTCATGAACAGGCAGCTCCCCAGCAATAACCAACATTGCCCCGATCTCCCAGGGGATTCATCTCACTGCCAGCTATCTCAGTGGCCCTTCTTGTCTTAACTTATTTACCCAAATAGTGGAAAAACAACTCAAGTGGAGCCGGACACCCTCCAACAACATGACTGCAACTGATTTCTTCAGTTTTAGACAGTCTTTGGAAAGTATCTTCCCCCGACGGTTATTAATCAAAAGGGAAGGGGGAATTTCCTACAATACAAGCACTACCAGAAAGTGCTTTTCATTACTGTTCCTTGAAGATCAGGGCAAGATGTTTTGGCCCCCAGCTTCCTTAATGCTCCCCAGCTCCATGCAGACTACCGCACTAGCTGGAGACCATCCACTGAAGCATCAAGCCAAGCTGTTCTGCATGTCCCCACCTGATCAGCCAGCAGGGATTTACTTGGGAGAGGTGAGGAGACAAATTGAGGAATTGCCCCCTCCTCCCTTCTCCTGCACCCAAATTATCCAGAGGTTTCCGAAGCAGCGAATGTGCCCACCCGCTCTCCTCACTGCACATCCACAATTTGCACCATCACTCTGTGTCTTCTATCCATGCCATGCTCTTCACCTCTGCCTGCAGCCCAGAGACCTTCACGTGCCCTCCCCTTCCCCCTAGGAATATTACAAATAAATCACGGGGCCACGTTCATCTCTTGGTCTTAGTGATGCAAGCAGGGACTTGGAGCTGCGTCAAAGGCACACAGCACTGGCAGGGCAAGGGTCTGGCCTGTCCCCTGCACCAGGATTTACACAGACGAGAGCTGTGGAAGTCAAACTGAGCCCTTCCCCACATCCTCTACCAAACTGGCCTGATTTGGGAAACCCCTTGCTCACGCCAACATCGAGCTCCCAGCTGCTCAAGCTATAGCACTGTTGGAACTTGAGCATTTCTTGGTCTAGACACAACAGAGCGTGTATTATATTTATTATTAATGAAAGATTAAATGTAATAAAGAGCATTATTAATTTTAAAGCTACTAATAATCATCAGCTGTCCCTCACTTCTCTCTGCAAGCCTGAGAGCTATAATAAAAGAGCAAATTCCAGCTCAGCATCTTTAACAAGGCTGCTGTGATCCACAGCCCAGCTCCGCAGCTCAGGGCCATGGGCATTTTCTGCAACTAGTGAGGAATCTCAAAGGTCTTCTCATGTGAACGACCATAAAAAGCCAGAAATGGCAGAAAAATCACTCCCTTTGGAAAGAAGGACTCACAACAACCTCCCAGCTCTGTAACACCAAGTTGTCTTCTTGTGTCCGAGTCTGCAGCCATATCATCACCCCGAGAGCCCAGGTTTGCACAGTGACCTGTGTCATTAGATGGCAATCATCAATTTTAGCTCGAAGGACAAGTCTGCATTTCCAGAAGTGTTCCTTGCCCTCTTCCTCCCCACAAAAATGCAGCTCTCTACAGTCTCATAGGAGCATGTACCAAACAACAGACCCTTCAACTCTGAGTTCTCATGGGACAGGATTGTCCCTGTGACCAGGTAACACTCATCTCGCCTCCCAAAAGCAGCATCTGCTCCCATCAGAGGTGCTCCAGCAGCACCGGGGGAAATGGGAGCAAGGCCATTTCTATCCTGAATCCTCCAGCATCTCAGCAGGACAAGCGAAGCAGGCAGCCACCAACCCCAGCAGAAATTCAGGGTGTCAGCAGGGCACATAGGCAACTGCAAAGCATCACAGAATCACATGCCAGCAGTAACGTTTTCCTGCTGTCTCTGGCACATCAGCATTGATGGTGAATCACATCTCCTTTGTATTTCACTTAGAGGAACAGGGAGAAAGAGGTGTTTTACAGTCACAAAGAGCCCCTTCCTCGGAAAACAGGCTATTTTTGGTACTATAATCCCTTTCCTATGGAAAAGAGATGGAGGCCCAAGAGACTGAGTGAGCTGCTGAAACCCAGAGAGGAGTCCAGCAGCAGAACCTGGAGCATAATTCAGATATCAGGGACCAACAACCAGGACCAAGACCCACGTTTAAAGACTGTACCAGCCTCAGGACTAAGATCTGTGCTTTGGTACACATCTACCCACCTTCCTGCCCACCAATACTACCGCAAGCCATGCCAGCACGAGATGCTGCAGAGCAAGAAGGTGGCAAGGAGCACTTTGTTTTCTTACTCAGATCTTTCCTAAGCGTGCAAGGACCTGGCTCCTCATCCAAGTGCTAATTCTCACCCTCTTTCATCCCATTTTTTTGCAGCTTTTCTACAAATCCGGAATACATTTGAGCGATCAGCACAATGTTGAGCGAGAAAATCGTATGCTATATTTCCGCTTGGCATGATTTTGAAATGGTTAAGCTGTTAAGCCCTGAAAGGGAAGTTTTAAGAATACATTGAAAAAAAGAAGCCAAAACCAAAAATAAAACAACAGTGGCAAAATTAGAGCATGACATAAAGGAACCATTTGGATGGATCCTTTTTTCCAGAGAAACGGTGCATGCTGGCTGCTCCTTTCCAATGTCAGGATCGCTGCAGTTGTGTAGCACTTGGACTTCCATTATGACAGCAAGGAAAATAACAAACTGAAAGTCAACACTAACACAAAAAAGCGAGGAAGTTTTCCTAAGCTAGGATCCAACCTCTTACAAGCTTCTCTAACTCACCGCCATACTGACCCTGAGGCCCCCTTTGCCCATCTCACTCGCCCCCAGCAAGGGGATGCCATCGGGCAGGAAGATGTTGCTTAACACACACGCAAGCACTTGTGTAAGGACTGGAAATGGTTCAGGGTGGGGAGTGGTCATGGCAGGTACCCTAGAAATGCTTGTGAATCCACATTTTCCAGATAAATCCTACCAAAGAGAAGCAAATCCTGCCCTCATCCGTGGCTCGCGCAACCCCAGCGATGCTGGTCCCTCTAAGGGTAGTCAGGTTCTGCCTAGAGCGTTCAGGGGGACAGAGAAGACTTCCCACCTCCACCCCAACCAACTTGCCTTGCACAACAGTGACAGCTGTGCAGCCCCTGTGTCCCCTATGTCGCTCACACTCAGAGATCCCTCCTGAATTACACATTGCTTTGCTGCTGTGCAAACTGACTTGGTGACTTACTTCTGCAGCCAGTTACTGGGCGGAAAGACCCAGCTCCAGTCATAACCATTTTTCATTGATTTTTATCATAAAATGCGATTCAATGCTGGATCAAAAGACCTCCCAGAATCCATACGTGTAACAATATCCCACTACAGCTGCGACACAAAGCATTAAGGTAATGACAGTGCCAGCAGCATTCATACCTGCTACTTTTAGGTCCATCCAACCCAGTGAGACAGACAAGGGCTCTTTTCCTCCCACTCCAGTCTCCCCTGGGTCGCTGTGAAGTGTTTGCTATTCAAAGAGTTCTTGGAAGAGAAGTCTCTCTCCTGGGAGGGTTTGGATCAGAGCCATCAGGTTAAGTCACCTACAAAGGTAAGGGTGGGAAAACCCTTGTTACCCAGCATTTTCACATCTGTGCTCATATCTGCAGAAGTCAAGCACGCTCCTGATAAGGGCATCTCCTGTCCAGTTCTATACATTGACCCAGCTTCAGCTGGGTGTGATAAAGCAGATGAATAAACAGCCAGAGACAGCCTTTCCTACCATCTCCTAAAAATTCTCCAGCCTGGGTCCTCCCCTGCCTTTCTGAAGCGCCAGAGTATCTTGTGTTGGGTCCACGTAGTCACAGGATGAAACCCATGACCTGTACCACCAAATACATCTGCTTCCCCAGGGAGGCAGGGACCTGAGCAGCCAACCCATCATCTACATCCATCCTGGGAGGTGTTTGAAGACTTGCCTAGACAAAGTCAACACCAGCCTGATACACCACTGGCAAAAGTCCTGCTTCAAGGGGGAAATTGGACTGCGGACACACAAAGGTCCCTTGTGCCAGCATTTCTGAGTCCCACCTTGAGATCTCCTCTCCTAGATTCACCCTCCTCCCCAGCCTTGAAACTGCAATTCCTCTGAAAAGCTCTCTGTCGCTATAAGTGGAGAACCTCATATCTGAAGCATTGACAAAACCCTGGGATTTAGTTTTTATTGCAAAACCAAAGCCCCATCTGCGCATGGCCCTTCCCTAATGACAAACAGCATCTCCACAGCTCTCGATTACTCCTGAATCACAGCGCAGTCACGAAGAGCTCACGAGATGGGGTAGAGCACATGGTGACCCGCAGAGGACCTGGGCTGAGAAAACAACACAATAAATAATTACTTTATTGCAAGTCAATGGGCAGCATTTCCACTGATAACATTCTCACAAGGGGGGAGAATTTTATTCTGTGCTGGTGTTTACACTGCAAATCACATCCACAGTGCTGTCTCAAGGAGCCCTTGAGCCCCATTGCTCTGGGAGGAAGGTGTTCTGCCGTCCTCAGCCTCCTCCGAGGAGCCAGACTGGCAAGACACAACCTGGCAGCCTTGTCCCAGGGAGCTATTTCCGCTTCAAGCAGCAGAATAATTCTTCTGCATAAGGTGGGTAACAGCACAGTCCTGCTTGTGGTCAGGGATGCACCCAGCCTCCACCAACCACTAGAGCGTGTGGGCTCCAAGATCCCGTTTGCTATTTCAACCTTCCTCCATCCCATTCCCAAATGAGCTAGCAGGACTCATGGCAGGCTGGTGCTGGATCTTTAGGAGATATCATACAGCTCACAGAATAATACCTAAACAAGCACACACCTCCCTCTTCCCTCATCCAAAGTGCCACGTTATCAACTGCTAAGTCTCTTTAATGAAATTACTGTGCAAGCCTCCCTACTGCAGCACAGCAAAACAAATGAACAGAGGGTAAAAATAAATCAGTATCTGTAGAAGAGGTCTCCTGCCCATGGGCACTGCAGGGAGAGCATGAGTATTTCTCCACATTGGCAGCCTTGTGACTCGGTGCGATACACGACTTCATGACAAAAGACGCTGAGAAGGTGCCAGAGGAAGAATGGAAACTGTTTTTCCCTTCCTTTTGATTTACACAGGCTTCTGCTGGCACTGGCTCCTGGACATGTATTTCTCCATGCTCAGCTGCTGCTGAGCATGATAATACAGAAGCACAGACCCAGGCATCCGCTGTCTGTGGGCTCCACTGCAGATCGGCAGCGTGATGAGGAAAAGGCTGATTTGCATTGCCGTCATTTGGTATTTGCAGCAGGATGCCAAGAGCACAGAACGGCCATGGTAAAAAGCATCCGATTTAACCTTCGCAACCACACACCTTCCTGCACCCATCACCCATCGCAGACCTGGCGCTGAATCCTCCCTACCAGCCCTCCGTGCCATCCCATGGTGGAGAGGCAACAAAAAGCACCCCTCAACTGCCCAGAGCGTGTGGCCAGAGCAAGGTCGCAGCACCCAGCACTATCCCCATGGCAGGGAATGTTCCTGTGACACCGCTCAAGTCACCATAGCCCAAAGCAGCCCTTTGGCTCCTCTCAAATGCATCAGGTGTTCAGTCCTCAGCTATGGAGCTGGGAAACACCAGGAGAACCTGGAAGAGAAGCGGTTGCGTTATCACACACTCATCATCAGGAATGGGAGCGCACAACTCAACAGGAGCGTCCTCTATTGGCTTCAAGGGCATGAACACATTGAAATTCCCAGCTGATTCAGGGCTCTCATTTGCACTTTCATCACAGCCATGGCCAGGAGCTCTGCAAAGGCTTTCTGAGAAAACCCGGGCGCTCCTCTAGGACTGGCAGCATCGGTTTTCATCTGTGCAGTGCTTTGTGGATGCTCCTGGAGCGGAGCATGAGAGCGCGATGGAGGGATTTTAGCTATTTATGAATTAGAAAAGTGGTTTACATATTTTAACAGGAAGATAGAAGAGATTTTGCTCAGAATACGGGCTTTTTTCTTAATTTTTTTTTTTCTAAATTGCTTTCCTAATCATTAGTACTCCTTGCCACAATGAACCACCAGACAATTCCATCATGTTACCTTGGACGTACCATAGCAGGCAGCTAATGCTATCAGTCATAAATCATGTCCCTTTCAATCTCCATTATATAGGAAGAGCAAATTTATTATGATGCATGTGTCATTACACACCAATGCCTTTCCATTATCATATAACTGGATATCCCCAAGGTTCATAATTTGCAGTATAATAGTAATTTTTAAAGAACCATTGGTAATCAATAGCACTCAGCATGCCTGTCGGGATCATTTGCAAAACAAATAACAACACTGATCTCAAACAACTTTACAGGAGGGACATTTAATCCCCCATGAACTGCATTATATGATGGATAAGCGAGGAATCCTAGACTATGTATCATGTATTTTCCTTGGATTAAATATCACTTCAATCAATGTTGCTACCGGCTGTACAATGCTGCCTGTGTTTTCACTAAGTAATGCTGAAGTATTGTCTTACAAATAGACACGAGCTACGTGCCGGGCACCAAAACCACAAGGCAGCTCCCTGGGGTGTGAGGAGGGGGGCAAGGCGGAGGTCAGACCGGCGAGCTAGCAGACACGATGCTGCATGGGGAGCACATGGTGACAGGCGAAGCTGGGTGCCAGGGACCCCGCAAACAGGGCACTGCCACGCTGAGGGGTCGCAGCAGACATCTGCCGTGACCGATGCCCACAGTTGGGCGAGCACAGGCAGTGCTCAGCCCCGTGCTCACGGGGCCCAAGCACTGGAGGGCTGAGCCTGGCCGAGGTGATGCTCTCTCCCAGGGTGGGTTTGCTCCGCAGAGCTCTCCAAGGCACAGACCTGCCCTCGTTACCAGAATACCCAGCACAGCCTCCGTGCTGAAATCAAATCACCAGCAGAAGGAGGTGCGTTTTTCAACCCCTTGTCAATACAGAGCTTGGGTTTAACCAGGTTACTACCTATAACTCTACAAAAGTGCTAGGCAGTATTATTGAATAAGAAGTTCAGCCGTCTGCCTCATCAGCTAACAGACAGACCTTCAGGACAAACAGAGGCCTGATTTACTTATTGCTTTTCCTTTCCCCTCAGCACGTATCGCCAGAGGCTGTAATTGGGAAGGTAACTCCGTCCTGACCGCCCCTGCCTGGCTGCAGTCAGTCTGCCTCAACTCAGTCCGCAACCCAGGCCATGACAACCCTTAACGGAGCTTTTACACATAAAAATTGAGACAGAAGCGGTTGACCCAGCAGAGAGGCACTCACAGGGACAGCACCGATCCCAGGGGCTGACGCACCCCATGCGTACCTGGCTGTGCTGCAGCTCTCAAGACAACCCAGCCGGCATCCAGTCCAGGGCTCCCTAATGAACATCTCCAAAGTCAGATTAAAGACAGCCACGGTGTCTGTGCTTCAGCAACCTCTCACTGTCAGGGAGCCCGAGTTACCTGTTGCATGGCTGAGAGCTGGCCAGCATCTGCATCCGTCCTTATAGACGGCTTTCTGAGGCACGAAACACAAATTTAAATTTTCTACACAGGTTTCTGACTCTTTGGAGCTCTCTGGCAGAGCCATATCTCACTACCTGCAGCTGGAAACACCTTTAGCGAAATCTTCAGCTCCTACTGATGTGGAAAAATTCGTGCATTTCTCTCCCCGTGTAAGCGCAGGTCTGGCATTCACGGCACTTCCCAGCGATAAGCCCTAAATCGCTCATCACTAGAAACCCCGCACTTTGCTAAGGACGGACGGAGTCAGGATAAAAAGAAAACACCCTCAGACCCTAACTAAACACTTTAACTGCTGGAGATTACAGAATTCTATTTAGCAATATCAGAGAGCATTTTCCACAGAGGAAACATCTTCAACCTGGCTACAGAAAGCCAGGAAAATTAAATATTTTGGGACGAAGAAGAAACCCACAGAGTTTTGTTTGTTTTGGTTCCATTTTAGAAACAAGTGTGTTTTAGAAATGGGATTAACTGAGGCACCCTGGCATCGCTTCCCGCTCAGCGGCACCTCTACTGGGCTACACACTCCCGCGAGCTCCTGGGCTGCCCCAAGGAAAATGCTGTTAAAGAAAAGACAGCTGTTTTTAAAGCCAGAAGGACAAATTCTCCTCCCAGTTACACCAGTGATCTCACGACTCTCCACAAGGCTGGGCAGACACAGCTCTGATTTGGGGATCTTCCGAGCATCCTCCAGAGTCACCAGGCACCCAGCAGGCAGAAAGCACAGAGGAGCAGGAGGCGGCCCTCGTCTCCAGACAGTCAGACCCAGCCTGTTAAGACACTAATAATTTTCACTGACTAGAAAGTAAAATGAATCCCCTGTTTAAATAAAACACTTCAACCAAAACCCTCTGGCCAGCCCAGGGCCAGAGAGGGGCACAGCCACTTCCCCCCATATGAGCATGGACCTGAGCAGGGCTGTGTCCCCACTGCCGTCCCTGCTGCCATCCCCGCTCGCCCATCACAGCCACTCGCTCGTTACCCACGTGCACATAGCACAAGCTTGTTCAGGGCTCTTCCACAGATGAAATATTTAAATGGTTTCTACATTAGTATCCCTTTTAATTTAAATAAGATGAAATTGCTATAAACTGACTGGGGCTGACTTGATTTCCCCACTGTGTTGGTTTTTTTGTTTTTTTTAAATCTTCCACCTGAGTTTCACCAGGCTGTCATCCAACATGATCTCAGAGCTTCAGGAGCACAGTCCACGCTGGTAAATGGACGGAGACCTCTAGGAGAGCTCAGATGCTGCACAGCGATGAGGAAGCACCTTTCGCTCTCTCTTAAGCAAGCATCTGGGCTATGGCATGGCTGCAGGGACAGCGTGTATCAAGAGGGATATGAAGCCTGGACTTTCCCACCTGCATTTGCCTGGTGGGGATGAGCACCACCTGCCTTGCCACCCACCCCAACCTGTTCGCATCGCTCTTTTGGGGAGCTGCTGCTCTCACTCCCAAGACAGCAGCCGCATTTTAGCAGCTGGTGACACCAGTAAAAGCAAGACCCAGGGCAAGCTCTGGAAGACAATACATAAGCAACACTTAATTCTCTGCTGACATAACCCAAAACCTCCAAAAACATTAGGCTGAGAGGAGTTTTCCAGCTCATATGGTCCAGAGGAGATCCTACCACAAAACTCAGGGCTTTCACCCCACTGCCATGCCCAGCTCCCAAGTGTCCCAGGAGGTTGTACACACGCACCGGCTTCATTAGCAAACTTGATGGACAACAAATGATCAAAGCAATCAGTAATTCTACCCAAATTCACCCCTACGTTCTGACCCTGGAGGCCAGGGGACCCAACACAGCTGCCCACAGTGCAAGTGGGGAGAGGACACATCCACAGGCAGGGAAGAAAGATCTCTCCCTTGGACTGCAGAAGCCTAAAGATGGAAAACGCTTACAGCTGTGTACGCATCCATATGCATAAGAGAACAGGCCCTGATCCAGCACATGCTTACGTCAATCTGCCATCACCAAGATTTAGGAGAATGTTTAAAATTAAGCAAAAATTTCCTTGCGCTGCAAAACTAAGGACAAAGAAAGGAAATAAATCTCGTGGTTAGAGCAGAAGCAGGTGTGAGAGGACCTGGTTCTAGCACAGGCTCTAGCACCTACACCCCGCGTAACCCTGGGCATGTCACTTCACCTCCGGGTTTACCCACTGAATGCAGCTGCCAGCTCTCCAGGCACGACTCCTCTTACAGCTATGAGGGGCTCTCAGATGGTCACAGAAAACCTGACCAGCTTCAAAGGATATTATCCCACCTGGTCCCCGTGGCTGGCTCTTCACATGCTTTGGGTTTGCAGACGAACCCCACAAACCCTGGCTCTGAGGAGCTGCTTATAGCCTAAACCACAAAAGGAGGTCAGGATTTGCAACAATACTTCAGATTTTGCCTGCTGAAAATAAAGACAACAGCATTTCAAAACATACGGGCAGAAAAGCAAGATCAATAAGTGAAATGCACTTCTTTCCCAGCCCAGCCCAATTAAAATGAAAAGTGCATTACTCTGTTCACCATCACAAGTATGGGTTCCAGCACAAGAGAGGGTGCCCTGTCCTAAGGGCTATGCAACATGATGCTGTTTTGTGGCTGTTTTGGTAGTAAGATAGGGACTGGAAAGGGGGGCAGAGGATCAAAACAGGAACCAGTAATTCTTCATCGAGAGGAGAAAAGCTACACAGAATGTTTGGGGCTTTTTCTTAATGCCTATGTGGCATTTAGAAAAAGTACAACTGAGTTCACAACTAGAAAGGATTTTAATGCAGCAGAGGACTTTTCTGCAAAACCACTGGTGAAGCTCCAGATTAGCTACCTGACCCACACAGCAAACATGGTGGCAAGCTTCAACGGGATAATGGTGTTCACTTGGTGAGCATTTCTTGGGGAGCTTTAAGAATCACATCCCACAGACTTATTTCTCCTTCTCTCTTTAAAGATGAAGCAGTTACACAAAATCCAGAGCCTGATTTCTGCTCCTTTGTGAATTGGGACAGCTGTTGAAACATTTTGATTTATGATAGTTTTCATTTTACTCCTCCATGGTAGATGTTCTGGAGAAGCAGCTGCATTCTTTCTCTGCCCGCACATTTCCCCAGACAAGGTAAACAGGAGCCAGGCTAAGTGAGCAACCCAGGATGGGCTCAGCTGGGTGTCCATCCCCTGCCACACACCCAGCCCGGCCTGTCCACGCCCCACAGTTCCAGTCCCAACAGCACAGCGGAGCTGGGCTCAACCCCATGCCCACCTCGGCATCCAGCTCTGCGGTGCAGTTTGCAAGGAGCCTTTTGCTAGCACGCACCAGGTTCCCACAGCCTCTAGGGACAGAGGCTCAAACCCAGAGAGTATAAAAGTTCAATGGTGCCGTAAAACACCAGAGATCGGTTTGAACTCCTGGATTTTAAACAGAAAGCCGCTTCCAGCAGCTCCCTATCCCCTTGGGCCACACGCCAGACCGTGCAATTCACTGCTCAGCGCCGCCTTCCCAGGAGCAGGCAGCTGGAAGCGATGTTGCTGCAGTGCCTCCCTCCATCCCCGGGCATTAATCGGTTCGGTGACACAGGTGCTCGCATCCCTCGCCCTGCCAGCCCCGATGGACACCCTGCCGGTCGCCCTCACCATGTCTGCCCGCAGCGTTCGTCCCTGCTGCGCCCTGAGCAGGGGCAGAATCAGCACCAGGGTTACAGGGCTTGTTTCCAAGCCACAGCCTGGGGCAGGAGTAAAGCAGAAGTAGGCATTTTTATACTCCAGATCAGATATTCAGTACTTCTTTAGAGCAACACAAAAAAAGGCAATGATTTTTAACAACTTTACTCTGTTCGCAACAAGAGCTCAGCAGGGTGGGTGGGAAATGCCCCTTCAGTGCTGCTCCACCCCCCCCCCGCTTTAACTCAAGCGGGGCCAGGCACAAACTTCTCAGCAAAGTGAAGAAAAGAAACTACAACTCCTCAGCTGTCCCAGACATTTTGCTTCTGATCTGTGACCAACTGCCCAGCCTGGAGAGGGAAGAGTTAATTAATAATGTTACAAGATGACCACTTGGGCCATGCAATTACCATCTCCTGCTACAATACCTTGGTGAACCAGCAGCATTAACGGCACCAGCACTGAGCTGAAGTCGAGACGTTTATCCTTTGACAATGCTCTATTGCAACAACTTTATTTTGATGATACTGGATGATTAATGCTTACAGCCACTGTCATTTCTTTTGATAGATTTTGGGACTGTGAAGTGACATTTGCTCAATGCACCGTTCTCGAAAAGCTGCGCTTATCGTAGCATAGAGGAGAGGAGAGGGATGCTCTGTGCATCCAGCCGTCAGCTGCCAGACGCTCTGCAAGCCGCAGGTGGCCAGGAGAGTTACTCTGAGGAACAGGGGGATGCCTACAGAAAGCCTTGCCTGGTAAAGGCTGCGGGGTGAGAGGAAGGTGTGTTAAACAGCCCATGGTATGAGAAGTGGTGAGAGTTTGTCTTTTCCAGTAGAAAGAGAAGAGGCTGTCGGTTACAAACATCACAGCTACTCTTGAAGCCAAAAAGCATCCAAAAATCAGATCAATCAATCAGTAAAACAAGACACAGACAAGTGTCTTAACCATAGCATCCACTAACGGCAAAAAATATCCAAACAAACAAAAAAAACCCACTAAACTTGAAAACCTTAGTCTTAACCTCTGTGCCTCCAAGTTCCCCTCCACCTGTAACACGAGGACAACAATCATCTGCCTCACCTGGCTGTTTCAAGGTTTTCCCAATCAATCAGCTCATTAATTCATGCAAAGCATTAGATAGACAGCAGATGGATGGCTTTACACAACAGTCTTTTCAACAGTGAAACATTTCTACTTAATTCTCTGCTGACAGCTGCCTGCCCACTCCCATCTCACCAGCACGGAGTGGTCCAGGCTCACACAGGGACACCCACAAGGTCCAGGGTGGTGGGGTCTCCCCCAGACCCCGACGGCACCCAGGGCCACGTGGGATTCCCTGGCTGGAGACACCCCTTTCACAAGGCTTCTTACAGATTTGATTTTCATCTCGTCATATTTAAAAGCTGTCTCAGGAGCATAATGATTTTAAATTCACTCACCGCCACAGTCAATCAACGGAGCGGCGGTGGCTGCTGGTGCCTCGCTAGCAGGCAGTGATAAATGGGGCTTTCGAGGCTGCACCGCTCGCCTCTGAGCAAGAGGAGAGTGTGGGCAGCAGGTGGGGATGAGAAGAAAAAACAGAAACAAGAATTAAAAGGAAGAAGCAGGACAGTGGGTAGGAAAGCCCAACCTGCTCACTGCAAACTTGAGACGAGTGTTCATCTGTTCCTGGGAGGCATGGCTTGGAGGGAGCAGTCTTAGCTCGCATTAGCCTCCCTGCTCTGTTATTTATCACCCTATATTTGCAATAAATGTATTAGCTGGTTTATTTAAGGTAAGTGCTAATCCCAAACCTGGGTTACGCAGAAAGCCAGAGCCCTGGCCGCCAGCATCCTCCCTGCACGTGTGCCCCCAGCCCAGCTTTCCCTTCCAGGAGGGGCTGAAGAACAAACACCGGAGAGCAGCTCCCAAGAGCACGTCCTCCCTCAGGACAAAGCGACAACAGGCACAGCGCTGAAGGCGTTATCCCTCAGCTCACCCCGTGCAGAAGCAGACAGACAGGAGCCCCACTGGATGACACACAACACCCTGTGTGCCTCCCCATCCCTCAGCAGCTCCGGGTGCCAGCAGCGGAGCGGAGCAGCCCTGTGTGCTTGCATCCATCCCGGAGACCACAGAGGGACAGGAGCATCCGTCCCTGCAACTACCATGAGTTTCCAGGGAGAAAAAAAGAAAAAAAAAACCCACACCACAATTAAAAGCACACAAGAACTCCCTGCCTGGGGGGGCCCAAACGGCCCGATCCTGCTCCAGCAGGCTGCCAGTTACCCTGCTCTACTAAGAACGGATGCTGCTCAGCATTTGAAAGGAGCCACTTCACATCTGGGCTATTTTTCTCCCTTTCTCCAATTACAGGGTCAGGTCAGTGCTGTGCAGCCTGCGAGCATAGAGATATTCATAATATGGAAGACTGGTATTACCAAAGAAGCTGCAGCTCGTGGTGTGAGCATCACAGCTGGGTGTTGCAAGTCCTCCAAAGCCGAGAGGGGACAGAGTCAAAAAAGCAAACCCACCACACCAGCAAAATAAAAACAAGATGCAGTACAA
>Ga0065711_1000039_pt1 | contig 118963 bp, 87 predicted proteins | sample Hoacrofraction12_FD_59098 | JGI IMG/M metagenome (GOLD analysis project Ga0065711, IMG submission 59098) | Hoatzin crop microbial communities from Cojedes, Venezuela - Epithelial fraction 12 v2 (version 2) | ecosystem: Host-associated > Birds > Digestive system > Esophagus > Crop | place... | reverse complement strand
GGACGGGGCCAGACTCTTTCCAGTGGTGCCCAGCGACAGGACAAGGGGCAATGGGCACAAACTGAAGCAGAGGAAGTTCCGTCTGAACATGAGGAAGAACTTCTTCCCTCTGAGGGTGACGGAACCCTGGCCCAGGCTGCCCAGGGAGGTTGTGGAGTCTCCTTCTCTGGAGATATTCCAGACTCACCTGGACAAGGTGCTGTGCAGCCTGCTCTGGGTGACCCTCCTTTGGCAGGGGGTTGGACTAGATGATCCACAGAGGTCCCTTCCAACCCCTAACATTCTGTGATTCTGTGAACCATACCCTCCAACCATGCAGCTGAAAGGAACCGTATACACTTGCTTTTTCCTGCCTGTATAGCTGTCAGTGCTCCTCTTGCAGTGCACCTCTCAGAGCAGCATCCCAGAGGAGTACAATTGTCCCTGTCATTCCTTCTGACAGTTGTCAGCTGTTAGGAGTGCAGTCTGCAGAGCGAGAGCCGTTAGGCTGACAAATTCCCACTGGGCTTGGTCCTCCGATTTGCCTGGCCTGTGGTACCATGACTCCCAATTTGTGCTGCGTGTGAGAATGAAATGACAGTGATTCATGCAGCTCCTACTCTGGGCAACCAGTGCGATGCTCCTGCTGCCAGTGATCTGTGAGAGAGTGAAGGCTGATCAAAGTGGGTCACCCAGAACTTACTTATCTGTGTCAAGTTTACACCCTCGCAGAAGGAGACTTTTTCAGAGGCAGCACTTTGGAGTCTTAACCTTGAAGATCCTCCTTTATCTGTTGTGGGGCTTGGTGGTAGGATGCCGAGGAGAGAGGCCATGCCTGTTTTATACCATACCCCAGCCTGACCTTGCAATTCAGATCTAATACTCTCCACTTCTTCTGCTCCCTCTCTGAAATAGTTTTCAACGAAGAATAGGAAACTGGGCAAAGCTTTGAATTCACTGACTGATGGCATCCGGTGCATTTTATCACAAAGCCTTGGTAAGGTCAAGGCTCCATTTTCTCTCTGGAAATGGGTTGAGGTGCGCGTTGGGTCTGGAAAGCCACAGGCAGTCAGGAACCCTGGCAAAGGCTCTGTCAGACGGCTGCAGTAAAGATCGCACGTGGGTATCAGGTCAGATCTCGTGCCCCCCTGGTTTCGGCTCTGTTCATAGCAGAACTCACAGTAGCAGAGCAGAGAGCAGCCCAGGCCATTTCCCAAGCCCCGGTCCCACAGGTCCCTGCCTATTCCCTTGCCTAAGCCGTTGGTGTGGCTGCCATACAAAACCTCTTGGAGCTCTTGCACAACGCCTTACTACAGTGAGCACCAGATTTCAGTTACCCTCAAAAACTGATGATTTAAGCTGATACAAATCAGCTGGACACAACAGTACAGAGAAAGTTTAAAAACATTCCTTGTCTTGCATATTGAATACTCCATTAACAACAGATTCCAGTGGCTGCTGTTAGGTTTTCCTTTACCATCATTACCACCATTACTAGAAACTATAAAGGGCAAAAAGCTTCTGCCTGGGTTTTACCCATCCCCAGGTGGTAATGGAAGTGAAGAGTGAGAAGCTTTGGTGATGCAAAGCCAGAAATCTTCTGGGGAAACACGTGGCTTCTTGCCTCTGCCTCCCTCCAATTACTTGTATAGGTGATTGCATTCAGCAATGAGGTTTGTCTTCAGAGACCATCCAGACTTTAGTAAATGTGTTTTTCTGGTTACATTTTCCTTATGATTGAAAGGTACTGAGCAATTACACTTATAGAACCATTCATAATCTCTGGGTATCATGCTTCAATTTATTTCAGAAAGGAAAAGAATATTTTCATATGTTGCTGCTCAGACTGAAATGTCATTTCTATCTTGTGGAACTATTCATTTTACCTGTAATCCAGTGAGCATCAGTATATATTAATGGATGCAGCATTTTTGAAACAAGTGCGCAGTTCTTTTGGGTTGTATACTCCTTCCAAATTAATCCTCTGATAAGAATGGCAGCTCATGTTTAGAAGAACTCCTCTGGGGAACACATCCACTTTTGAAAGAATATTTCACATTTATGTTGTGCCTCCAAAAAAGGAAAAAGTCCCTCTGTGTTCTTCTACTCACATTTTTCTATTTATTGAAACATTTATGTTTTCCCTTGGGTGCCTTAAATTTATAAAACATTCATTACAAAAAAGCAGGCAGCTATTAGATGAAATGAAAGAAAGCAGGTTATTTTGGGTCCAGATGATGTCTTGCTGTAGCACTATTAAAGTCAGTGGGACTCAGTGAGAGATAGTTTGACTGGTGACACTTTGAGACGTTTTATCTCAAGCCATGGGAGATTGCTGGCTGATTCCTGGCTTTCTTGCTCCCAGCAATGGAGAGTTTGATGCCAGAGGTGTGCCCTGCTACTCACCAAGGGCACCGGAGCAGGACAGGATAAGGGGAAAGGTGGGGTTTGCACCGCGTGTGCCACACGAAGCTTGGCCTGGTGCAGACAGGACACCATCCTGTCCTTGGAGAAGATGCACAGTCCGTGCACAGTGTGCTGAGCAGTGGCTTAACACTGAGGGTATCGTGCCTCCTTCGAGCCACATCAGCTATGGTTTCTGCGTACTTTTTAAAGCTAGCCCTATGTAAAGCACCAGTCTTAAACCAGTGGAGGGGCTTAGAAAGACAGATCTGTGGGGCAAAGAACAGTCACATTTATTTGAAAGTTCAAGTAGCTCAATATCTTTGGGAACAGTTACACACCACTCCTTTTTATCTGAGATGCTCCCAGCAGCAGATGCGGATGAAAACAGCGTCACTGTGCAACTCAGCCCCTGGCACAGCCCGGTTCTGGTGCTACAGTCCCAAACATCACAGCTTGCCACTTTCTTCTGCAGAGGCACGAGGTGCAGCAAATCTCGTGCATCAGAGATTGAAGTTTTTCCTGGAGGGGTGAGCTGGGACATCATATGAAGCCTTTTCCTGCAGATGTCAACTTCCAGTAACGCCCATGTATTTGTAAGCTGTGAGAGTGGGATGTGGCTCAAGCTGCTAAACTTACAAGGCAGCCATGGACGTGCCACTTGCAAATGGTGCTGTGAACAGCCAGTCTCTTCTTTATGGTTCTTTTGAAAATTTAATAACTTGGCAAACCCTTTTCTATCTGTATTTCAACTCTTAAACTACTCAGTGATGGAAGTTCCTCTCCCATTTGGCTTTACTGGTCAGCGCATCATGAGGTTGTCTTCACTGCGTGCTCCATGGATGTCGCTTTTTCTTGTTCCCCCAGTAAGCACAGCAGTCTCTGGAGCATCTTGGAGTGATGTTCCCTGCTGGCTACACTGCTGGGCAGATCACCAGCCCCCCTTCCCTGCAAACACAGGCAACTCTATCTGAAAGACAGCCAAGCCATGCTGAAGGTCTTTAAGCCAACTGACACTAAATTAGCTGGGGTGCAGGTGCGCCTGTGCCAGTAACAACCTTGAAGGGCATTTGGGGTGGGGGGCAGGGGGAATATTGGCTAACTTCATAACCATGTGTGTTTGGGTTCGTTGATTAGCATCCCTGGCTTGGGACAGCTGGTTTCTGTCTTTGGATGCATCAACAAGTGGCAGTGTAATGTCTCCACCCTTCAAATTGCCTGTTGAGAAGGCAGGACAAGCAGAAGTGAAGACTTCTTTAGGACCTGAGGCCTGAGCTCTCTGGGCACAGAACAGTGGCTTTTTACCAGGTGTGCTGTGCCAGTAGTTAGGGAAAATTGCTTTCAGAGTAGAATTAATTTCTGATGATGAGAGCGATAAAAAAAGCAAATGCAAATCAGCCCAGATGTAACACAATGATCTGTTCTGCAGAGGTACCTCAGGAAGGTTTCAACTCTTGTTAACCCAGAAACAGGTAGAATATGCCTTGGAAATTTGATTTGAAGAGTTGTCAGCAGTAAAAATGACATCTGATCAAAATCCCACCTGAGAAATAAAAGATGTGGATTTGAAAAGAGCGAATAATAATGCTTGATAAATAGCTTCTTTGCAAGGTATTATAAGAATTATTTAATGTTTGTTCAGCACATTGGAAATATAAAATCCTAAATCACAGTTGGATTTATTGCAGCTTAGTGTAACAGATGGCATTAGTACAATTAAACTGAGGTGAGTCGTAAGAGGGATTATTTTTCTCCACTCATTTGCAGAACTAAATAAACTACTAGAGAGGCTGAATCTCATCCCGTAAGTCTGATCTGAGAGTATTTGAAATGATAATGATATGTGAAGCTAAGCTGCAGTGAGAGGCAGTTTCTTCAGCACTGAGTTTTATTTCCACTCCAGTATTTGTTTTCATTTGGTCTCTCTAGTTTCCATTAAGCAATATTGAAGGCTTTCCTGGAAATTGATTGATGTACAAGGCATTTTATTTTCAGAAAGAGAAACAAGTTGCTAAAGAGACCCAAGTTAGAGAAACAAGCCGTTGATTTCATGCTCTGACAGCATACCATCCTTCTCCTGGGTTGGGCAGCCTACTGAGCGAGAGCATTGCTTTGAAGAGGAAATGTGGACCTGTTATTTAATGATAATATTCCCTCAGGAATAGTGCTTTTGAATCCCGCTTGTTGGCGTGAGCACCTGTGGGCAGAAACAAGCCTGTGGTGCCTTTTGGGGCCACACAAAACGTTGAGTGTGTTCATTGCACAGAGAGTTGTATCCCAGGTCATGCTCAAATTTTGGTGGTGTGGTGGGAGACTTACTTGGTGCCTTTTAGACTCTTCTCAAGTGAGCATTGTTCTCCATCCTGAGCCCCTTGTTCAGGTGTCCACAACTGGTCCTAGCACAAACAACATCTCCCACAAGGTGGTTCTGGTCTGGCAAAACACCTTGACTTATGAGCAGCACGAGGATATGTGGCTGGACGTAGCCAGGAACATTGTTGAGTGGTTCTGGGCATCTGGTGAGAGCAGGCATCTGTACACACCCCTTGGAATAAGCTATGCTTGAGGGAGGCTTCTGATGAAACAGGATAAATGTCTGACCCAGACCCTCCTTACCTCAGATAGACTCATCCGCACCCTTCATCTCTGGAAAGATGCTTGCCCTTGCCCAGTAAGTCCAGCTTGTATAAACACTGCAGAGGATCATGTGTATTGGGGTACAGCTGATGGACATCTTGGAAATTTAACTAAGGCTTTGTCTTCTTTCCTTTGTAGACCGGGATAATCACAGATGCCAGGCTCAAGGACCTAACCCCAGCCATGCCAGTCATTTTCATCAAAGCCATTCCTGCTGACAAACAAGAGATCCGTAGCATGTACCCGTGTCCTGTATACAAAACACGCCAAAGAGGCCCAACTTATGTGTGGACTTTTAACCTTAAAACTAGAGAAAATCCTTCCAAGTGGGTGCTCGCTGGCGTGGCATTGCTGCTACAGATCTAGGCTCACCAGCAGAGCACCTTATCTGCAAATCCCTAACATGCCTTTATCAGACAATTAAAAAAATAGTATCCTGAGATTGAAGTGAAGCTCCGTCTCTCCAAGTACTGGGCACTTAGCCTAAACAGGGCCTGCGAGGTGGTGGCAGAGGTGCAGAGGGACACAAGGACCAGATTCTTGGCTGCTGTAAATCAGTGTCCTGTAATTCCTACACTGCTGCACTGGAGCACTGGAAGATCCCAACCCACAGCCAGATATTCCACACCCAGAGAGTGCTAAGCTCAAATGTGAAATTAATGTTTCTTTCTCTTTTGTGATTCAGAGTGGTTTTGAAGTCAGTGGCCTTCTCCAGTACCCTTAGATTGTTCAGTGACCTGTGAATTTCTTTAGACCTGGTCCTTTTCTATACATGAGTGTTTCTTTTCCGTAGGTGTGATGTCGAAAGTTGGGGGATCAGCAGGTGTTGTGCTTATGAACAGTTTCTTGCTAATATTCCTGTAAATTTTAGAAACATTAAAAATAGTGTTAATATCCAATGTGCTTAATGTAATGAACAGTAAAAATACAGCACAGGAATTATTTAAGAAGACTATTTCATAATGATAGAAATTTACCAATAAAAGTCATTATTTCTGGATTAGTCTCTAAAAATTGCCTGGAGGATGTTTACTCACTGTATGGCGAGCGCATGCGGGGTCAGGTGGGACAAACACAGCCATGTGGATAGTTGCACTAAAAGTTGTGAATGCAGTGGGTGAGAACTGATGTGTTTCTAGAGCAGAAAGCACAGAGAGGTTTGACTGGGGTGGACACACGGAGCATGGCTCTGGACTGTGGCAGCTGAGAACTTGAGAGCTAGGAAATGTTAGAAGTAAGGTTGCCTGGGGAAATGGAGCTGTGCCGCGCTCTCTGTGCCACCTGCAGCGCTTGGTTGCACAGCACAGGACCTTGCTGTGTCTAATATTTGCTGTTTTTCTTCCTCCTACGGTGCACGGGGTCCTCCTGCCCCTCACCATGCAAGTAGGCACGGGTTCTTCATCTGTGGGGTTCACTGCCACCTCTGAGCTCACTGCAGGTATCAGCCTGTGTGTCTGCAGGGAAGATGCGTAGGAGGGAAGAGGGAGATGGCAGATGTACAGAGGACTTGGGCTCAGTGGAATTCGTACCGATGAGCACTCCTGTACTTTCCCACCCTAACCCAATGCCAAGTTACAATCTCACGGCCAGACCCAGATGTCCAGCAGGGACTGTGAGGCTCCTTTGGCAGCACTACAAACCCTGTTACTCAGATGAATCCCCAAAGTCAGTGAGCACCTCACCAAACACTGCATCATCTTGAGAGGTCACCACTTGGCAGGGCTGGACCTGAGTGGCCTCAGGTGTTTAGCTGCATATGGGGAAAGGAGAGGATCACCAGCCAACTCTGTTCCCACTGCCATACATGGTGGCATTGAAACTTCCAGGATCCTCTTTCCAGGCAGCCGTGGAGCTCACAGGGTAGGAGTCCACAGCCTGGAGAGATCTGTAGGTCTGAGTAGGTCGCCTCAAGCTGCCCTGATACTCCATGAGGGACTTGGTCCTCCCACCTCATCCTGCGCTGGTTATCAAAGAGGGGTCAGATCTGTCTCTGATTTCCCTGCGCTTACTGTGAAGAAATGGAGTGAGTGGCTCAGACCAAGATGTTTAACTTCTAGACCTCTTAAGTGAGGTGAGCTGGGCTTGGTCAGCCTGTGGTATGGCCACTTGCAATCATGGGAGAAGGATCTACCTCCTGATTAGAAATCATGCTTCCCAGCTGAGTTTGGAGTTCAGCATCACAAAAGTCCTTTCACACCAGTAGTCAGGAAAGAGTACTGGGTGAGCACGGGCAGTGCAACCCATGTACCCTGCTTTCTGGGTTGCCCAGCAGTGTATTTGCACCTGGGACAAGCAGCAACAGTACAAAATGCTCTGTTGGCCTGAAATGCAGCTGTGGTGCCCGTGCAGTGCTCAGGATGGTGGAGCAGATCTTGGAAGGAATACAGGTAAGAGGCTCTTCTACAAACCACAAAGGGTATCTGGGGGTCACTTGCTATGCCACACTGAGCCTACTCTGGCCTGCCTGCCATATGTCACCAAGCCCACTCTGAAGAGCATTTCGGGAATCCTGTGAAAGGTTTCTCCAAAACCTAGGCCAAGCCCATTGTTGTGTCTCAATGGACAGGAGCCCACCAGCATCACTTGAGAGGTCTACAGAGAAAGCTTTCCAGAGAGGCCTATAAATCAGAGGTTTCAACAGATCACGTGTTCCTCAGCCAGAGCATCCTAAAGAGGCAAGTAAGTATGAAAGACCCTAACAAACAGAAAGACAAAATCGAGGAAGCAACAGTGCTGATGTCCCCCTCTGAGCCTTGCTGTGCTCCATGTGTTGCAATGCCTGGAAGCATGGGGGTGCTGCATGCTGTGCCCCAGCAAACTTCCAGCAGGCACCACAGTCACTCATTTTCTGTCACCATATGCCGCATACTACCACCCTTCCCTGGCCTGCTGGGGAATGCTCCCATGTTCAGGGCAGCTCTGCACAGCCCTGTGTGCCATTCACTTGTGGGCAAGGGGGATGCTCTCAAGGCCTCATCCAGGTTTCTGTTAAACTGAGACTTGGGGAAAGCCCGATGCTGTGAGACGTCAAAAAGGATGATTCAACTTGTTGCCAAGGGCCTGATCCACATTTTGATCACCTTTAACTCGTCTTGCTTTCATCCTGCCACTCTTCAAGGTCTTGCTGTAATTAACAATGTAATTAGAGCCTTGAAAATATCGATGTGTGGACCTGTACTGATTTTTGGCTGGAACAGAGTTAATTTTCTTCGTAGTAGCTTGTATGGGGTTATGTTTTGGATTTGTGATGAAAACAGTGTTGATAATGCAGGGGAGTTTTAGGTACTGCTGAATGGTGCTTGCACCACATCAAGGGTTTTTCTTGCTTCTCACACTGCCCCACCAGCGAGCACACTGATGGTGCAGGGGAAGTTGGGAGGGGACACAGCTGGGACAGCTGACCCCAACTGACCAAAGGGAAATTCCATGCCATATGACGTTGTGTTCAGCATTAAAAGCTGGAGGAAGAAAGAGGAGGGGGGGCACATCTAGAGTGATGGCATTTGTCTTCCCAAGTAACCATTCCGCATGAAGAAACCTTGCTTTCCTGGAAATGACTAAACATCTGCTTGCCAATGGGAAGTAGTGAATGAATTCCTTCTTTTGGTTTGCTGGTGCACGAAGCTTTTGGTTTACCTGTTGAACTGTTTTTATCTCAACCCATGAGTTCTAGTACTTTTATCCTTCTAACTCTGTCCCCCATCCCACTGGGAGGGAGGGAGCAAGTGGATGTGTGGTGCTTGGCTGCCTTCCAGTGTTAAACCACGACAGCGTTTCTATAGGTAGCGTTTGGTTTCTCAGCCTCATATCTAACAGCTTGATGGGTGGCCTCAGCACACACTGATGGGGACATGGTCAGCTCTGTCCAGAGTATCAGCTTTCTCTGGTGTATTATCCTACCCAGAGTAATGTAGGAGGGTGAAGTCCTCAGGCTTTGCAGGAGATCCACAGTAACTTTTTGTCTGAGAAACACAGCAGCTGTCTTTCTGCAGGAGTGCGAAGATGCAAAATCCTTGTCTGTGCAGTTCTAAAGAATGATCATGTTCTGGACCAAGGTAAGGTGAGAAAACTTTCTGGTAAGAACTTTGTTTAATTGCCAGACAGAGTCTCCAAGGCACAGCCCCCAAAAATTAATGATGAAGCAGCTAGTTGTGGCTTAGCAGAAGACATCTGCAAATATCTAATGCAAAGGAGAAAGCTGTCTTAAGCTTCCTATTTTAAAATGCCTCTTAACCCATAAATGAGGTAACGGATTCTGTAGACTATCCCACATAATGAGTATCTGGCTAGAAGAGGTCTGTTAGCTAGGGAAAGCTATGCTATTAAACTAAATCCCTGCCAATTTAAATGAAAACCTGCCAATTAGCTATGTAATGCAAACTGGTCACTTCCCACAGCTTTGCAAAGTTGGATGCCTTAAATTCTCCATGTGTTTCATCATGCAGGAGGTTTAGTTGCATAAACAGAGAACTGCTGAATTAAACACGTAAAAGCAGGACCAGAATGTATAGTAAGCATGTTGTGCCCCGGATAACATTGCTAGATTAGTCCTTCTTTGGTATTTCTTCAATGCTTCTTTTACCACAAGCTTCTCAGTGCTCCGCAGGTGGGATTTCCTGCCATTCTGGAGGCTGTTCCTGTCCTAAACTTCGTACTTCTTCTCTTTTAAAACCCATCTCCCCTTTTCCCGCATACTATGGCCTCTCTCTGCTCAGTGTTGCCCTCCAACATGCTCCCGTACCTACAGGAAAGGAGAAGTTCAGTAATTCCTCAGGCACTGCTTGCTCTTTCCAGAGCAACAGCCTGGGCTGTTCTCTTGCCAGCTGAAGAAGAATGGGATGTTGACAACAAAATGGATCCGATTGTTTTATTATATATATCTTCCTGCATAATTCACCAGTTGGGCAGCAGGGTAGTGGGGAGATATTTATAGATACTAGAAATGTCACCAGGGTGCTCATTCTTCATCCTTTGAAAATCATCACAGGAAAGAGTTGGCTGCAAAATGCTATAAGAGGATAGTGAATAATTTGATGCTTTAGGGGGAGAAAAAAATCTGACAGGCATGAGATTTTCCAGCCGTATCTTCCTAAACCAGGCAATTAAATACAGCTGGCCTGGCTATTCATTAGCAGCAATGCATCAGTCAGAGGTGAACATTTTCTGTTCGTGAGCTCTTGGAGATAGCTGCCCACTTGGCATTTCCAGTGCGCACCTTCCTTCCCACTCTTTGCCCTTGTTTGAGTGGCAGGGACTGAGCAGCGAAGAACCCCGTCCCCAAAGCCAGCACAGCCCAGTGCTGAGGCTCCAGGGCTGGCGGAGCTGCAGCACGTTGGAACATATCCAAGGCAGAGCTGAGGTCGATCTGGAACAGGGCAGGCAGGGCTGGCAGCTGGGGTGGTTGGGCAGTGCTGTGCAGCCGCGGCAGCAGGGCAATAGGGCAGTAGGGCAACTGGGGGAAGTTTGGCAGCAGGATCCCGTGTGGTTGCTCAGTTTTAAGGAAAGCTGGAGACCCTGTGAAGTAACATTTCCATCACTTGAACAAGTCTCATGAGACCTGTCTCCGGGCCCAGTCCTGAGGCTGCTCTCCTGCCCTACAGCACCTTCAGTCCTAACCCCTCTCCTTCATCCAGGCTTCAACACTCGCTTCCCCAAGCCTGCTGCAACCCCAACACTTCCTTCTCCACAAAACCCAACACTGGCCACAAACCGAGTAAATACAAAGATTTCAAAAAGCAGGTAAGCGATTCTGAGACAAAGAAATGCCTCTTGCAAGCAGAGTTTTGCTCCTGAAGGCAGAGGACCCTTGTGGCCATCAGTTCTCTGGTGTTCACACACTACACTCCAGTTAGGGAATCACTGTTTTGCAGGACCTGGGATATATCTGGCAGCTGGGGATAGTGAGAAGTCAGGGTTCCTTGTGCAAAAAGTGGCCACATTTTTTCAGAATGACTTCTCTGTCAGACCAAGGTGATCTCTCTCACATTTTATGACTTGCCACCAGAAAGACTATGTTGGCTGCTGCTCATGTCTTCCCTGAGCACCCAAATAAAAAATGAGGATGATCTCCTCTAAAATATCTAGCAAAAAGGCCCTCTGGCCTTTGGCAAAGCGCTAAGTGCCAGCAGAAACCATGCATTGAGCCAACCATGGGTTGAAGACCCAAGTAGTTCATCCTCCAAGTCATCTGCCAGTGGTTATGCTGGGGGGCTGGCACTTTCTCCTGGCAAGTAAGTGTTCAGCCCCTCATGGCAGGACCTGATGATTTCAGAGAGCGGGGTGATGCCACTCTTCTGGCTGAAGGACGCTGCATGTCTTTGTACGACTTGCAGCAGGTCAGAGCCCGGAGCAATAGCATTTTGCTTGGGCTGGGACACATCATCCTGCAGGTCAAAGCCAAGTGTGTGCCCTCCATGTCTCCTGCACAGCTGAAGTCTGAGACTGTAGGCATGTGTGCAAAGCTGCAGAGTGGGGATTTTCCAGCTGCAAAGGAGTTTCTGCTAGAAACCATATATGTTTGGGGAAATCACATCTAAATTTTGCTGAGGAAAAATAAGATAAAAAACTCATTATAAAAAACTCAGTTCTTTTTGTTTGCATTGTCCCAGCTTTGCCCCTTTTACATCAGCAGGAAGCTTTGAATGCGAATTGAGTCCAGACTATCACCCTTTGAGTACCGGGCTTGCTCACCAGCTGGAATCTCAGCACAACATTTGTGTGCCCTGACTTCAGGCGCTGGAAAGGTGTCATCATGTGAGCAGTCTCTGGGTGTACTTTATAGCCAGCAGACAGAAATGAGCTCAAGTAGTGAGTGATTCACCTGACCCGTCTTGGTGAGATCAGGATCTGCCAAAGTGTCCTGCGTGTCTTTGCCAAACACATATGGAGCCTAGGAGTCACCAGGTCAGACTGAGATGGGGAGCTTTCTTACACTTAGGGTCAAGCCAATGTGTCCTTCGCTTTTGCCCTGTCCCAGGAGTTCAGCCAGATGCTGCATCCTATGATTTTGCATGCAAGGCCAGGTCCTGGATGCCCAGGGGAGCCCAGAGTAGCTCTCATCTTTTCTGGGTATCTCTGCAGCTGCTGACACTGCTCAGTGTCCTCTGGGGCTGCTTTGGGCCTGGCCTCTCAAAAGGTCTATGGTCAATTAGTTAACTCCAGACTGGTGACATTTTCCAAAGGGATGAAAGTAAAAGAATGAAAATTGTGCTATTGAACACTTCATATCTGCTAAAATTGAATGAACTCTCCTGGGTCACAGAAATGGCTTTACCATAGCCTGGGAGTGTTGTACCTGCTGCAAATTATAATTGGCAGAAAAGCACATTTCAAAGTAAAGTCTTCACAAATGCTTTGTAACAGTGTCCCATATTTGAGGGTTAACTAGATCCATTCTACTGCAGCTGTTTCTCACAGAGCAAAGGAAAATGCAGACTAGGCACATAAAAGGAGAACCTGGTTGGTAGGTTCCACCAGGGCAAATTTATTGCAACTATTATCAGGCACTGGCAGTGCCCAGTGATGCAAATTCTGCGTGTATCACTGCTCAGTTATTTACAGAACAAAACAAGCTGTAATGTATCAGCTAGTTGCATTCATTTTATAAAGTCGCATTAATACGATTAATTAGCAATGGCTTATTAGATTCATGTCTGTTATTATGCATTGTTTTTTAAATGACTGTAATTGCCCAAACAAATCTACAAATATATTTACCTTGTTAATGGTTGTGAACCTCATTTAAAAAGCTTTTAGATTGTCGAAGATGTTCATGGAGTTATAAGCAGCCCTTCTAATCTGAGTACTAGTGTGCCTGCTAGGGCAGAAGGGTTGTATGAGGCCGTAAATACATCGTCTAAAAGTTTTGAAGCCCACTTACCAGTGTGTAAACTTTAAGGTTCACTTTCAGGACACTCTCACAGCATTCATTTTAATTAGTGCCGAAAGCCAAGAGGTGAAACGCCAAGCCTGCATTCAGTATCTGGGCTCAGCATCTCCAAAAGTACAGCAGGAGCTGGGGTGGGGGAGCTGTCAGCTGTGATCCCTCCAGTGTCTGCAACACCACCAGTTTCTGGGAAGGGCTGAGTCTCACTGTTGAAAATTCGTAAGGTCTGCTGAAAGTTACACAAGGAAAAGTGGCTCATGTCTACGATGGAAGTTTTGTTCAACAAAAACGCCCTGGAGAGCCTGGCATTTAGGGTATTCACATGAGAATCAGTCTTGAGACTTTGCATTGTTTTGGGATAAGGATTTGTTCACTGGTGTTCAGGGGCCTGGGGCTCACTACCAGGCTGTTAGGCAGTCAGGAGAGGAGAATGCACATGGGGACACCTCTCTGTGGAGAGCAACCCAAGAATCTGACTGTTCCCGGCTGCATACTCCACAACATGGCACTGCTCCATCCAGTGGAACAGCGTCGACAAAGCCCTTACTCCCATTTCTTACAAAAGTAGTTGTAAAGGTCTTGGGATAATCCAAATACAGAATGGGAATAAATTCCAGGATCTTTCTGCCTCACTGCACAGAGGTGCAGAAGGTGCAGGAATTTCTTTTTGACCCAGAGACCTTATCTGGTCTTAGACAAGCCCGAGGGAGGGCTGGGGGCTGCAGGATCTTAGAGCAGCAGACAGCGAAGCATTCTTCTTCCCTTCCAGCACAGGACACAGACAGGAGTGATGGGCCAAAACTGTAGAGATGACAACAACAGCTGCCCTGGGAAGAACTAAATCCATTCCTGTTGCTAATTCCACACTTTTTTTGCCCACCGTGGGTTACAATTTCCTATTGCAATGATCCTAAGCTCACATGGGGTTTCCACCCACCCTTGTTGGCATCTGGAGCACACCTCTGTGGTCAAATCTGGACCTTAGCAAACTTGCATTAAACCACTGGCTCATTGATCTACTGCAGACAAGAGCTGCACGTTCCTTTTTGTGGGTTGTGGTTCTCTGCACCCACAGCACTGAAGATCAGAGTACCTAACTCCAGCTCTCTGCATGACTCCAGAATTGCTGGTATCAGAAAGCAGCGGGGGATGCCCGGCTGGACAGGGTGCTTGGACTTGCCACCGAGAGCTGGACAAGCAGTGGGATGTGATGGACTATTGTGGGGCAGTCAGGATTTCTGCTGAAGACAAACCCGAGCCACGGGATGCATCATCCGTTCTGCTTAACAGAGATTTTATTGCAGAATCATGCTTCGGAGCCACCAAAACACCAGGTAGGTGTGGGACTGCATAAATAGGGAAATGGTTGTAAGAGACAGGCAGGGCTCAAAGGGCCTGAGAAAATTACACAGCGAATGCACAATTGTTGAAGTAATAGAAGAGTTTTGTTAGCTGTGGCCTGGCAGATTCGCTGGCTAGATGTGTCTGTTCTGTTTGTCAGAATAGAGACAGGATAAATCTGAACAAAACAATCTTTGGAAATCCTGCCCTGCTTCCCATCTGCCATTGCTGTGTGCTTTTTATGGAACTGGATTGATATGACATTGCCTGCACTTTGGCTGTGTGCTATCTACTTAACAAGTGTTTCAATTACTGTAATGTTATTATTGGGAAGAAGCAGCAGATAGGAGCAAAATGATTAGGTAATGAGAAATAAATTGCTATCTGAGGTGTCTTGCTGAACACAGAGTGGTTTTCTCTTCAGAAAGTTATTCAGAAATGGATGGAGGCAGTGTCTGCCCGTGAGTGATGGGACGTCTGCTCAGACTGGGACTGAGAGAAGATACTGGTGTTAAACATGTGGAGATGCCTTCACCCAAGGAAGCTGGCACAAGCTGAGGTAATTAGTCTCCTAATCGGAATATTTACCTGGGAGGCTGGGATGACTTGGGCAGCATGTACACAGGAGCTGTTGCTCGTTGTACAGACCTGAATGTTTGTGCTCTCACCCCAACCTCCTGGGGAGGAGTCCCCATCTGTGTCACACATGGGAGTCGCATCCCACCATGCTGCACTGGCTGCACCACCAGCCCCTCCAAGGAGGCAGCATGGGCAGTGCACCATATGAACAGGCAAAGGTGGGCTTGAAGCATCCTGGCAGGCCCATTCTTGCCTGCCCACTCTGCCGCCATCTCCAGGGGCTGACCCAGCTTGTGGACAGCACCTGGTCCAGACCTGTATTCAGGAAGCTGCGTGTGGCTGGCTCTGTGAAGGTGGGTGGATGGCAAGCCTCTTCCCAGGCCCAAACTTCAGAGACAGTGTGATGGAAGACCCTCAGAGCTGGGTCCTCTGAGCCTTGAGATCCCATGTGCATGGGCAAGTGCAGCAGAAGACGGTGGTCCATGGGGGAACAGGGGTCACCCAGAGTTGTTCACACTCGAGCTGCCCTCGAATACCAGGAGATTTCCACAGGCCCTAAAGTATGTGAATGTCACGAAAAGGCCACCTGGGATGACCAGATTAGATGAGGTGCTTAGGAAGAGAGCATGAATGAAAGGCCACATGGAATCCCTCTAAAGCTGAATTAAATGCCAGCAATATAATTATTGCCAGACTTTGAAGGTTTATAGGACATGGGTCTTGTCAAACAAACAAATGATGCAATTACAAGTTGGGCTGGCAGGTAACTGCATAGACATAATAGACTTGGTCCATGGGAGGTATTTAATTTAATAATGCATAATATGCTAATAATATTTTAGTTCAGGAAATGCAGAGCAATGGTATGGCTACTTGACAGATACTAGGAGGAAGGACTCCATCAGGGATCGTGGTCCTGGTGTGCTCTCACAGTGGAAGGGGATCTAACCAGTGCTGGTAACACATCTACCTGATAGAGTTGGAAGAAGCTGTCCAGAGCACAGCAGTTACCTGCCAACAGCTCATTTTTTGGTAGGGACACCTGAGTGCTGACCCCTGCTTCCAGGGCTACTTTACAGTACATTGTGTTCAGTCAATAGCCCAGTTGTAACTCCTGGTGCAGAGCTGAGATCTCCCTGTCCCTGCAGGCATGTGGAGAGTAGAGTGATTGTCTTCGCTTCTGCTCCCTATCCTTGGAGATAAGTCATCGCAGGGCTATTTCCAGATGTGAAACCATCCCCATCTGGGCTGTGTGCTTTTCATTCAGTCCTCTGTCTCCTGTGCATTAGCCTAAAGGGTGAATTGGCTCCTCAGGGAAGGTGCTTCCAAGGCTAATCAGAAGAACCAATCCTGACTCCACTTGGAGATCACAGTGGAGCCAGCGCCACCTCATGTTCAGCAAGCCTAGTTGTTTGCTTCAGCTGCCCACAGGTCTTCAATCCTGCCCCTTCTTTGTCTGTACCAGCCAGGCCGGCTTCCTTATCTGTTGGCTCTTAGGAGTTGTTTGTCCTCAGCTTGTTTGGTTTAGGAACATCTGGACTAAGTCAATGACAGCATCTTGTGTCAGCCCAGGCCAGGTTGGTGGAACAGGATAAACAGGGACTTGGGGCGTGTGACTGAGAACTTCTGGAGCAAAGTGTCGGGCTCACTGCACAGATGATGGTGTGGGGGAAAAGAAACAGCAGGTATCTCTACAAATTAATGAGACATTTGATTGCCATCTGGGATATACGCGACTTCAGATGACCTCTGCATCTGGGAGCAGTGCCAGTAGGCAGAAGAACAGAATAATTGGTATGAGTTGATGCAGATAACAATAAAAAAACTCTGTTAACACTGACAAGGAAAGAGAGTGGACAAGTGCTTTGTCAGGGGCAATCTCTTCTACCTCAGTCTCCATGTGCACCCAGTGGATTGTCTGGTTTAAGGTTAAATACGTGTCTAAAGAATAAACCAGGACTGCTGTTAAGTGAGACACATCAGGAGAGCTTCCTCCCCACTCTGGCTATCATGTAGCACTCACCTATGCTTGTTCATCCATCTATGGGCTTACGATGAGCCGATCACAATATGACAAGTAGAGAGCGTTCCTCCAAACATTCCTTGTGGCTCCATCCTCAAATCTCTGCTAAAACATTCGTCCTCTCCATTGTGTTCTACATATGACTTACACATAATAATTATTTATAATTGTTTTAATAATGTATGATTTCTAAGACATCACGGCAACCAAAAGGGTTGTACTGGGAAATCAAGATGCATCCAGTTCTTCCTTGGCAGAGGAGTACAGCCTGAGGCAGTCCATTGCCCATATCCATCTTCAAACAAGCCAGCAAGCAAAAGCTTTTAGTCTTCCAGGAAAAAATTTTATTGGTCAAGCCTGTAGCAGAAAGACATGGATTTCAGGGAGATGGATCAGCAAGACACTAAGAAAAGGGCAATGCACAGAAATATCTTCCAGACACCCATTTGTACTGGAAAGAAGCAAGACGTGTGTTGGCTGGCAGATTCAGAAGGAAGGTCCTGTTCACCGAGAGAGCCTCTGGGGGATGCAGAGTTGCCAGGAAGTGGGTGAGGTCCATGTGTACAGCCCAAAAGAGGATTTTGGTGCTTCTCCAGGTCATTGCTGCATAAACACTTGATTACCCAGTTCTTTCAGATGCCATAGAAGATGAACTCATCTTCTAACCTCCCCTTGCAAAGAGCGGTCTGGAAAATGTGTGTCCGTGTGAATGGACTCTTGGAGCAGGCGGTGGGTTAGCTAGAGCTGAAGCACAAACATCTCTGTCTGCAAAGCCCTTTGGGGAACTGAGGATGCTCTGGCAATGCTGCAGTGGACAGTTGCCATTGCAGGCTGTGGCTAGGGCTCCTTCAGAGAGCAGTGTGGTAGGTGAAAGCACACCACTCCAAGGACACATTGTCCAAAAGGGATACCTTGACATGATTAAAAGAGTGAGAATTCATTAGTTCTGTAGGTGCTTGTACCTGCATCACCCTTCCTGGTAAAGATCTGCACCTTTTTTTGCATTCTGAATATGCCTGGCTTCAACTCCCAGACACTGGCCTTGTTGTCGTCTTTCCCAGTTTATTGAAGAGCCTGTTAGAACTTGGTGTTTTTCCACATTAAGGTACTTATATGTTGTGAGCACGTTGCCTTGCAAGTGTCTCCTCAATTAGCTAAACATCAAGCTTTTAAATCTTTCACTTCAAAGTGTCCTCTCCCACCCTCAAATCATTCTATGGCTCTTTTTTGCACTTGCTCACTTTTTATCATCCCTCTAATGTGTGTAGCTGGCCTCGGCACAGTCATCCCCAGAGGTTAAAGTCACCTCCCTGCCCAAGACCCTCTCCTCTGTTGGTACATCAAAGAACAGTGTTAGCTTTCTTGCCGCTGAGTGATGTTAAGTTGCTGTGCTCCTCTGACCCCAAAATCCAGGTCAGTGTTGGTGCTTTTGAGATCAGCTTTGGCCATGGTAGCTTCGGCTGAAAAGCCATGTCAGACCTCTCCGCAGTAACACCGGGAAGCATGACTCGACAAAAAAAAAAAGCAAGAAAAAATTGCATAAGATGTAAATTGGATCTTGCGTGTGCTCATCAGCTTTAAACCCAGTTGCTTTGGGTTTGCTCTAGTCTGCTGTTACCCCTGTTTTTTGCAGAGAAGTGTGTCTGAGGCCATGACTGCTGTTCCCACTGGAGCTGAGCAGGGGGAGAACAGTCATCACCACCAGACCACCCTGCAAGGGGTCATTGTTTCTGCAGGAGGATGCACAGCCCCCAACAGCCTTTGCCACAGTCCCCCCTCACAATGCCGAATCACCTCCTTCTCGTAGTATGTGAATATAGAAGGGTCTTCTCACCTGAAACCAAATCGTGGCTGGTGGCATTTTTCTCGTGGCACGGGCTAAGAGGAAAGCACAGGGAATAGGCTGCGTGATCCTTCCCTGGCCTATCTTACCCAGTTCCATTGACTGGAAACTCCCTGCGCTGGGATTTGCACCTGACTCTGGTAGCAGAACAGAGTGGGAGGAGTGCAGGCTGGAAGAAGGAAAGAAGGTGGCTTTCTCATAGTTTTGTCCTACCTTGGTTGTCGTCATGCCCTGCGATACTCACAGCTGATCCTCCAGTACATCTGCCCGGCTGCTTTCTTGCAGACTGTGTGCACACAGAGATGAACATGCCACTGACTCATTTTCCAAAACTGATCAGCAAGTCTTTTAGTAGGTTTTCATGGTAGGAAGGATGTCTCAGCCTGGATCAGGGAAGAGCAAGTGCTCTATAGACATATTTAGAGAAAGTGAAGGAATTGTATATAGAAATTTTTCAGCTTTTTGTACAGTCAGGACTGGGTAGGTGCTGCGAACTCGTCGCCTTCAAAGACCTCCTTCTCTAAATACACCCACTTGGATGCTGGGTCTCCCGTGTTCACAGACCTGGAAACCTTTCACACAGCCCTTCTGTTAGGGCAACTCCTACTCTGAGAGCCAATTATCCAGATCAGACATGTGGCTGATGGGAAGATGCAGCCATCATGTCCTGGAGAGTATGGCAAGCTGTACAGGCTGGGGGGACACATCTGAAGTGGTGGCTACGTGTTGTGGCTATGTAGTGGTTTTGTTAATTATAAACCAAGAAGGTGGCTCCAGGCTTCTGAGACAAAGAGAAATTGCCTTGTGTTACACGGAAAGCCTTTGCATTCCAATGCACTAGAGCCCAGACATTGACTAATAGGCTCTCCAACAGGTGCTAATTTGAATTTACCTTGGAAAAAAGACGTGATGTGGAAGGCAGATTAATCAAATAATCCAACATTTGACTAAATCCATTTCTTGAGCTCCTTGATCTGTCCAATTACCTGCTACAAGGCTGCCTTGGAAAAATATCTTCAAACCCTAACAGGGATGGATGAAAAACAAGAATGAGCACTCACAGCTGGGCCAGTAAGCGGGACAGCAGGTCCAGCAAAGCCTGTATGCGTGCCTGTAGGATGAGTGATTGCTACTCCTGAAGGTTGCTCCAGTGGTGCCGTGTCCCAGCCAGTGTGCTGCAGGCTCCAGGGGACACCAAAATCTCCACAGTCCTGAAATGGTCCTTAAATGTGAGGATTTCCCATGCACACATGCAATGAATAAATACAAGTGGACTATCATATTCTGAGTAAATTTGTTCCTGGCAAAGTCATGGTGGAGCCTGGGAGCAGTGACACGGATGAAGGTTACACACAGCTTGGATGGTCCCAGTGGGAAGGAAAAAATGAGCCCTTTACTGGTGCTGGAGCCAGCATAAAGCTGTGCCTCGTGGAGGTAGGGGCATCCCTGAGGGCACACGCTTTTCCAGTGACAAATGATTGTAGTGAATGAGCTGAGGCCCTGCGGTGAGAGCTGTTTGGGGAGAGAGCTTGGCCATATGTGACCAGCATCCTGCAGGGCTCCTGAACAAGCAGTCAAGCTGGCGAGCTCTCTGTCTTTACAGCTAAATCTACAGCCAGCACCCCCCTGCCAGCAGATGTCTGAAACACTTGGCCCCCTTCCTCTGTTTCAGTATGCATTGCCCCATGATCGACAGCCAAATGTCTCCTACTGTCTAGCCTGGGTTAAAAGCTGTTCTCTGCTGCTGTGCGAGAAGATGCAGGAGGAGGATGCCCCGGTGGGTCGGGTTTGAATCTGCAGCAGCAAAGTTATTTGAGTATCAAGACTAACCCTGGCGTCTCTGGGGCTGGTGCTGGGGTGCGACTGGCTGCACAGCCTTCTGCAGGGGCAGGAGGACTGCTGGCGTGTGGCACAGACAGCAGCAGCTCAAACTCCTCAACTGCATCCAGCTTGCAACGGCAGCAGCAACAGCCTGCACTGGGAGCAGAGACAGGAAACCAGTCCGTTCCATGACTGAACTCGGCCAGGTCCTAAGATGCTTTGGTTCCTCTTCCTGACCACCTGAAGCAAAGATGTGCTGTTTACATCCCAACTGGCTTGCAAAGAAAGGTGGCACCAAGTTGGCTGTGTTTGGTGGAAAACAACCCAGCCCAGAGGGACAGAGCGAGCTGGTGGGTGACCTAGCTGTGGTGAATTGATCCCAGCGTGTAAACAGCCTGAGGGGGCTGAGAGAGTGGAGGAGATTAAACCAGAATCCAAACCGGCTGCCAGATTCCCGCGGTGGTAAAGCTTTTCTATCACGGTTGGCTGAGTCTCTTTATTTTTAAAGCCAGCTATGCATGCCCCTAGGATGAGCTCCCTCAAAGACGGGCACAACAGGTAGACCCCACCATCCCTGTTCAGCCTTCCCAGGCAGTCCTCATTCACCCACCCAGACCTTGGAGGCTCAGGTAAGAGCAGCTCTTCAGTCCCATAGACAGGGGGATGTTTCTGTGTAAACACAGCCACCGAGAAAGCCTGGGTAAATGCCTCTTTATTTTGCTCACAGCAGGCAGCTCAATTTGTCTCTAATGAGCACTAACAGGCTCTTCTGCTATCACTCATAGCAATTACTCCGGACTCACTAGTTGCATACAGAAAGCTTGGATAACCAGCTAACAGCCTGTGCCGTGCAGCAATGTGCTCAGCTCAGTGGAAATTCCCTATAAACGCTGTGACAAGGCCACCACGCATATAGGAAGAGGTCAGTCAAGGGCATAACCTGACACAGTAGCCTGGGACGTGTCATGGGGACGTTGAGTTTCTTGCCTCAGGTGAACGGGCTCCCCTTTAACTTGCAGCACCCGTGACGGGATTTGGCTGCTGCCAACTGCAGCAGGGGTGAGCACAGGCTGCCATACCGCAGAGAGACAAGTTGGGGCCCTGTGCTGGCTGCTGTTACCTTCATGGTGGCTTCCACAGATGGACACTGGGTTTTGGGGAGTGCTGCCAACCCCAGGCTTTCATGCAGAGCTGTTGTTCTGTGGCAAGAGAAATTAATGGCCTTGCAGGCATACGAGCAGGCAATTTTTCCTTCTTCATGTTAAGACTTTCTTCCCCTGAGATTTTTCTCCTCCTTGATGTGTTTCTTACCACTCTGTAATACAGAAGTTTCTGTGATCACCTGGGTCTGCTGAAGAGCGGTATGGGCAAACAGTTCTCTCTTAGATCAGAGGCTAGGAATTCCAGCAAGGAATATTGAGACCCCTTTCTGTTCACAAAGACAAAATTTCTGTCTGTGAATTCTCCTCTTGGCTAAGGATGAGATAGGACCTGGAGATGGAAAGCAAGATAACTGCTGCCCATGGTCAGGTGCATTTCCTTCCCTCCAGCCCCTGCCCTACGGCACTGCAGACGAAGCACAAATGTGTTACCTCACCATGCGGGCAAGGGGATCAAGAAGGGGATCAAGGCACGGCACTGCTGATAGCTCTGACTGCGGGTGGCCTGCGGGAGAGGGGATGGGATTGTCTCCTGATGGGAGAGGTGTAGCTGCTTCAGGTCAAACAGGCAGTGCTGAGAGCAGATCACTGGAGTAGGTCTGCAGCAGGGCCTGAACAGGTCTGTGGTCTCTGAGGGCCTGTCTGGCCAAAAGCACAGGCTTTTGGACAAATCCCTCCAGAGCCATTGCCGAGAGATTCCTGGAGAATTGTTAATGAGTATTTGAGGAGCTTTCACTGGTCACTCTGCACATCCAGAATGACATCCTCTCATTAACCCCACAGGCACTGCGGGGTTGCAGCACTTCCACTCTCCATGAGTATGGGGATGAGCTGAGCAGGGCTTTTAGGTGTACACTGGGTATATTTCAGGGGTATTCCCACTCTGATCTTCACCTGGTCGAAAGGAAAGCTCCAAGCAAGTAAAACGAATAGTTGTTGGTACAGAAACTACTCAAAATATCAAAAAAAAAAAAAAGATAGTAGTAAGTAAGAAAGCGGTTGGAGTTCTCTCTCAAACTGCTATCCTATCCCATATCAGAATATGGGATATAAAGCTTCACACATCCTTATTCACAGACCAGACAAGCGGACATGCTGCCAAACTAGTTGTTCTAGTTTCCCTGTTGCTTGGACTACTTTTTCTACCTCCCTCTACACACAAAAAAAGGCACAGTTATAACTTTGTGAGAATTGCATTTCTTTTTTCCCTAAGTGCTTGGTTGTGCTTGGAGCGTGAAGTCAGGAATGAATTTGCCTTCAGCTCTGACCCAAAGTCAGAGTTGTGCACCACACAACAGGTTAGCACCGCCCTCCTGCCTCAGATTTTTCCTATTAGAGAATTACAGTCAAGGATCCAAAGAATCCTAAATTAATATTTGTAATGGGCTTCAAAGGAGACAGAGCAGAGCAGCCACATATCAAAAAGGAAGGCTCCTTGCAGAAGATACCATAGTTGACGGCACAGTAATTTGAACAGTGCGATGGCTTCTTGATAGAAGGATGGCTTCTGGGTAAGTAATGTGGAGTTTTTGTTACTGAATAGATTATGTTTCATAGCAAAGATATTCTAGAATTTAAAGCTACCTCAGTTCCTTTTGGTGCTTGCTTTGTCTGTGTAGTACTCTTGTGTAAATATGTGTGTATTGTCATAACAGTTGGGGCTGCTGGGAAAGACCCTTTTTCCAGCTGGTTTTAATTTTCCCAGACTTCACTCAGGGTGACATTTTCCAGGAAACATTCTGAATCAAGCTGAAAAAAAATCTGGACAAAATTAGGCCAAAAGCTGTTTGAAAAAGTTCAGAAGTGTGAACTTTAGGGGGTGGGAGCTAGTGGGGACAAGACAGGAAGTTTGGCCAAGTAACAGCCCCAGAGCCACAAATTTTCTATCCCTGTGAAAATTCACCCACAATCAGGTGACTTTATCAGCCTTAATATAATAATTATGTCTTACTGTTGCCCAGCCTGCCCTTGCTGCCTCTTGACACCTGGGCCGGCCCAGCACCATCTGCGTTCCCGCTCTTCCTCCCACCAGGTTGGATGGATCAAGGGAGCCAGAAAAGAATGGAGGTTTCCTGTCTGTCCTGTGCTTTCATGGAGCCACTGTTGAGCCTACACAGCACAGGAGGAGGAAGAGGTCTGCTTCACATGCACAGCATCTAAAACCTGGCATGCAGGGAATTGGTGAAAAGTGTGGTCAGAGTGGGGCAAGAGAGGAACTGGGATGAACTGGGCAAAGCTACTGGGAGCTGATCAGAGTCTAAGCCTGGAGCTGGCATAAGAAAAATACAGGAGGATTGGAAGATGAAACTGGGATTGTATTTTATGGAGTGTTCATTAAAACAGGTGAATCTGAAGTGATTGCACAGGATTACACACAGCTCTGAAATAATTAGGATATACCAACACAGAAGCAGCTTTACAGCCCAACGATCCACTACGCAACTGCAGATAAATTTTATTGTAACTCCACCTCTCTCACTGCACAAACCAGACCTTCTCCAGGCATGATCCAGGACTGAGTGCTGAAGGGACACTGTTGCCTGTAGATCCCTACCTCAAATCTGGAAGCAGTTTTGGCCTGCTGATATTGGGTGCATCGTGGGCAGAATGCTGCCTGCAAGTTCAGTGTCTGTGTCTGCATGTGCTGCCTGTATAATTATTGCCAAAACCAGTGCCGACTGTGTGCCTTATCTTCTGCTTAAGATGGCACCTGATTTGCAGGAATGCCCCAAATTCATATCTGCAGCTGAGGCTTTTCCTTTAAAGACCAAAGGTGCTGTATGATGGTAAATCTTCTAAGAACCATTTCCTTTTATAAACCCAGGCCTCAGAATGCACCATCACATTTACTCTTGCCTTCCCAAGCCTCATTTCTTTTTCTATGCAATGAGGATAACACCAGCCCTTCACCTGGGTGTCTGGAGATAAACTTACCTGTATACGGCCTCATCTATGCTGATGATGAATGCCACAAAAAAGACTTCTGGAAATGAGTCATCCCTTTTCCAGTGGAGGATGTGAAATGGGGATGGTGAAAAAGGCATCCTCTCTCAGGACCAGGACTAGGAATTTGTCTCTCATCTGCTGTGAATACAAAGCTGGTCAGTGAGCAAGGAGGGGACGATAACAGATGGCATTTGCTTCACCAGGGATCAGGGAGCACCATTCAGACTCTCCATGAATGCACAGGTCCTGGGCATTATGATCTGAGGCATAAGGTAGCGGGGAACAAAGGTTTTCTTTCCAGGACTTCAGACACAGCAGGATCATTGTCCCAGAGACCGCTACTCAGAAGGCACAAGCACACACCCTTTTAGATAAAGAGGGCCACCAGCAGCAGAATTAGGTTATGAGATGTGCCTCTGACCAATGATAAGTCAGTCTTAAATGACATGTAAGGAACAAAATGTGGACATAAAAGATGATTTAGAGGAGTGCTGCAATCAGCTCATCTTAGTTTTTTGCACCATTTCCTCCAGTGATTTGATTACTCAAAGTCCATAGTCCCTGAGGAACAAGGTCATATCATCACCAGGAGGCACATGGCTGTCAGCAACCCTGGCTGGACATTTATCTCCAGCATTGTGGATGGGACCGATTCAGATCTGAGCTCTTCTAACCAAGACAATGCTCACTGTGTCTCCTGTGCAGCAGTGACGGCTTTGCAAAACAGATGTATACTGCTGAGCTAGCTACAAGGCAAGTCACAGGGGCTAGGGAGTGGATACGTGACGAAACGGCTGTGGCCCATCTGGCCATTCCAGTCTGTGGCACGAGCAATGAACACATAAGGCGTACAGACTGCTACCCAGCACAGAGTAATTTTCATCAGAGAGGGGATGGATGTCTCCATCTCAGTCTACCACATCAGTAACATGATTTTCTTTACCTGGATCTATTCCTGAATTCTCGACTGTAGTTAATCAAGCTGCATGCCTGAATACGAAGAGTTGCTGCCAGTCCCTTATTCCCACATGGGATGACTTTGCCCTCCAGGAGCCATCCTGCTCCCAGCCAGGGTCCTTCTGCTGCTTCGAAGCCAACAACCAGAAAAGGAGCACTGGTGGTTTTATGGTCTGGTTGATCTGCACAGCAGCCATCACCGCTTGATCATTCCAAGATGGGAAGCCTAGAGCGTGTTTCTCTTTCACAGTTCGGTGCTGTGTCTGCCTCTTGTATTGGAGTTGCCACTCAACTTTTCTGGTGGGAGATTTGCTAGTGATCGAGTGCTATCCTTGTGTGCTTTGTGAAAGCATCTGAGTCACATAGCTCAGGAAGCAAGACACCTGCTGCTGACCTAGAAATCTGCATGGGCCAGAGTAGTCCTCTTCTTGTTGAAGGCCAATAACAAGGTGGAAGCACCTGAATGCTGCACTTAATCAGTCAAAGAAGAAGAGCGTCTGTCTGAGTCTGTGATACAGGTGTGCTCAGTGCACATGGCCCGGGAGTCAGCACAGGAGCAGCAGGTTGGATGGTAGGGACAAAAAAGCTTTCAAGTGCTTTTAGGTGCTAGTGTGGGCAGATCCAACCCTGGCTGTCCTGAAAACGTGGCCCAGTTATTCTTCTTCCATTTCCCACTACAGCTTGGAATAGAAACCTCTGTGTAATATTTCACTTTCCTTGGAGAACTCTCCAAACGAAATAGTGTTAGATAGGTCAGCTCCTGACAGATCAGCCTGCAGCACAGATCTTGCAGCAGCACAGACTTCCCTGGCATAGTGTTGGATCTAAAAATCCCAAAGGTCTGGCTGAGCCAAGTGCTCCCCCGTGCTCAATCACTGCTTGTGGTGTCTGGTGTGGTAATGACCAAAAGTGGCCAGACAATTCTATGCTGTTCTCACAACAACTCTTCTAGGCTCCTTCAGTCTGCTACTGCTATCACTAATACAGAAGACAGGTGAAGTCATGGGTAAGGGTTAGGTAACCCATGGCCCAGTGTTTTTGGGGCAGCTTGATGGAGCAGACGTGAAGCAGGAGAACCATGGCTGGGGAAACCTTTGGGATGTGGGGAGCCTGGTTAGTCACATCCAGATAGAGAGAAAGCATGGTGCCTGGGAGACTTTGCTGGTGGAAGCCTCAACAGTGCAGTTGTCATTCACTTTTTAAATAGGTCAGAATTAGATGCCCCAATCAAAAAAATATCCCTCTATGGGCCTTCCCAGGGGACAACTGGTATTAGACACCTATCACAGCTTGCACTGAGACACCTAAATTTCAGCTACTGAAGCAGGGACAGATGAATCCTAGCCTGAAAGGACTGAGGTAGCTCCTGAGCTTTACTGCAGCCAAGCCAAGTCTGGATCTCTGCAGGAACCTTAGTCTAACACAAAACCCCACAAAATCCCTGAGCAGATCCAGCTCCTAAGGAGCTCTGAGGCAGCAGTTTGGCACTAAATCTTCTGAAAGACCATTAAATCAGCACCGCATTGATTTCTGACCTGATGTAGTTTGCATCAAACAAGAGGAGACAGCAAGACATGCAAAAAAACCTTCCCAGCCATGTTTGGGTAGTGAAATGGACACATGCTGCAAATCACCCTTGAGATTTGTCCTCTGCCCTCCACCAGATCTCCCTCTCCCACAGCAGCCCTGTGTGGTTATTGCAGAGCTGAAGCATCCTGTGCTTTTGGCAGATGCTGAGCGTTTGGCAGCAGCCTGGGGTTCAAATTAAAATCAACAAAATGTTTTTCCCAAACCTAGAGGCAGAAAAGGAGAGCTGCTACCTGGCATTTCGACAAGGAGGGAGATGGGGGACTGCATCCTATTCCCAGTCTGCTCCTGACTCACTCTGTGACTGGGGTGAGTCACTTCCGAAGGTCTCTCCTTCTAATGTCCTCTCTGTTCTGCAGGGAATGCTAATGCTCCTGAAAGCTCTTGCAAAGCTCCATTAATTATTAAATGCCTTTAAGTGTGTTATTGCTGGGAGGAAAAGCCTTGTGGAAAGAGATTCCCCCTTCGTGGGCAGAAAACACTTCCAGGTTTGAAGTGAGCTTCAAGTCACAGAAGAGCTCACCACCTTGTAGGTTTTGTCTATGAAAATAGCTGAGAGAAAGTTGGTATCCTGTTCAAAGGATTACTGTGGCAATAAGACTTACCATTAGCAGCCAAATAGCATTTATTACAGCAAGAAACATTGTCCATCTAGTCTCTCCTTGATAGTTTGTTCCAGTGATAGTCTAGCTGGCTTCAGCTTTCATCAGCTGGTTCTTCTGATGCTATACAGAAGAATATACCCTATACTTTTCACCCCCTAAAAATGCTTATGCTGAGTGACCAAGTCACCTCTCAGCCTCTCACTACGAACTAAAATGATGAGTTTGGGAAAAAATTCACTGAAATGTATTTCCCCAACTCAGTTTTGAGCTGGACTGCTTCTCCACTGAGGCATGTATATAGGTCCCAGCAGCCCCACTGCAGTTCCTGCAGGTCTGATCTCCTTTGCGGCATTATGGCATTTTCTGTTCCAAGGACCCAGCCCACCCTCAACTTAGACCTTCCCTCTTGTGTTGCTCTTTGCAACCCAAACCCTCTGTGTCTGCTGAAACTTTTGACAGCAACAATTTCACCTGTAGTTCTGGATTGCTGAGCTCATTTTTGAGAAGTGTGTGGTCTTGTGCGAAGTTCTGCCAAACGCCACTTGCAACAGCTCTTCAGAGGATGGAAGCCACTGAAACCCACTCTTTGAGTTCTGCCAGTTCCCCTCTGCTGCACCCCTCTAACATCAGCTTTCTCAAGGATGTGCAGTGATAAAAATCTTAACCAGATTGTCCAGTAGCACATGATCCAGTACTGTAGAAAAGGCTAAACGTATTGCATCTACGCATCATCCTTGCCAGCCCAAATTCTAAGAACGTCAGAGAATTAGCTGAAGTTTGTTTGACAAGATCTGCTTTTCTTAAACCCATACTGACATTATCCTGCAGTCCTTTAATTCTTCATCATTTTCAACATCTTTCCAAGGCAACTGGGAATAGTGCTATTTCTTAGGTTTGGGAAACATTCCTGTACATTGTGCTGGACCCCAGGGACAGCAAGTGAGCTGCTGGAAAGGCGTGACCGATCGAGTGGCCACCCCTCTCACTTGGATTTCTGTCCTCCTTCAGACTTCAACAGCTGCTTTGGGGTCTTCCAGCAGTGTTTATGGTTTTTTTACCTTTAAAGGAGTGGACATGGTCCTGTCTTTTTTCACAGGTGAGGATCTTAACCTTCGCAGATGGAGGCATTGCTGCTTTGCTAATTGAATGTTTTGCCTCCCTGAAGCTGTGGCTCTGCTCTGTGCCAACACTGGTGTGAGGAGGTGATACCAGGATCTTGCTGTAGGAGTGACCTGTGACCAAACTATCCCCATCAAGGGAAAATAAATGGCTGGCAAAACCCAGCCCTATTGTTCCTCAGGCAACCCCACAACCATACCATCGTGCCCATCCCCAGGTTCTTCCAGATACAGGGCTTTCATTTGACAGAGCCTCTGCCCACAGCTGCTCTCGCTCTTTCTGTGCTCTGTTGCATCTGGGTCCTCAGTGAGGATATCTGCTGGGTCACAGGGACCTGCTCAGCCTGCCCCTGTCCCACCAGGCAGGTCTGCCAGAACAGCTCTGACTATGCACTGTTCCCCAGAGAGGTGAGGTGGGGCCTTCATCGCCACACCATCCCCCACACAGAGTGGGAACGGACTCTGCCGTGCTTTGGCTGGGAGTGTGCCAGAGGAGGGCAGGGACCACTGCTCCTGCCACGCAGCCTGGGGAGATCTCTGCTGTGTTACCCGGGAACAGGGCACCGGCTGTGATAGCCTGCACTGGGGTGGGCCAGGCACTTGCTATCTTCCGTGACATCCACCAAAGTGTCCCTCCAGTCACACATGTGAAGTCATACTCTACATTGCAGGGACCGGCTGGCAGAGTCCTTATCTGGGGTGGTGCCAGGCTGCCCAGGCCACTGGAGACACCTCTCTGGGCCACCATCAGAGATCCTGCAGAGACCACTTAGTGGAGCCAGTGAAGATGGCTTGAATGAAGGCTAGCTAACAGAGTGTAAGCTCTTCACCAAAGTACTGAAATCAATTATTACAGGAATTGGAAGCAGTGGGTTTTATTGTCCTTTGAGGTAAGAATTGGCTCCAGCTTCATCTCAGTTATCATTGGCTCTCACATGAATCCTGCTGTTCTCTTCAATGCCTTTTATGGGAAATGCAGAAATTAGCTAATTCCCCTTTGCTCCCTCCCCACTTATTAGTGCTACAAAGGATTGGGTAATTATGAACAGAACTGCCAGGCAAAATGAAATTTCTCCCTTAAAAATGCATTTTAATTAACTCTGCTGGGTTCATGTGTTTCTTAGAAAGTGCTGATTATGCCTTGATGATTCTTAGCTCTGCTTTTATGGAGATAGGAGACCCCAAGTACTAACCTGGCCACAGGGTGACAAAAGGGTTTTGTCTTCCCACTGGACCTACCTTGGAAGATGATTGTCTTCTCTTGGTGGTAGTGGGGTGTCACTCCTCAAAGCTTGTTTAATCTATTTAAGCTGAGCATCAAAGCAACAGAAAGCCACGCCTGAGGAAAGACTGGAGAGGAGAGCTTGGGACATGTGGGTGAGTGATGGTGATGTGGTAACCTCTGCATGATAGGAAGGTGGCGGTGGGGAAGGATCCCTGGGGCGTTGGCCCTGTGATGTTATCTCTGCAGTACTCCTCCAAAGCTCAGGGCCAGAGCTGCAAGGTGGCAGAGAAGGGACGGGGCAGAAAGGTGGTACAAATGGAGGAGGAGACTGTCTCCCAAAGCCCTGCAGTACAGGGACGGGCTGCCAGAAGCTCCATGCTGGGAGAGAAACATCACCCGCAGTGCCTGCCCTCCTGTGTCCACTCCCAGTGCTCGGCTGTGAAAAGGTGCTGATGCCTCAACAATTTTTATTTCCAGCAAACCTTCACAATTACCAGCTATCACATTTTCAATGTAAGCAAATTTGCATAATGCTGAAGGCAAATTAATATGAAAATGGAGGTATAAAATTTGACATTTCCTCCACAAAAAGCAAGGGAGAAACCCTGCCACGCTTCCCATCTAGACATAGTAGTAAGAAACCCCAGACTCAGAGCTGGTAGAAAGGAAAATGCAGTTTCACCCTCCATGGTAGTAGTGGGGGCTGTTTTGTGAGCAACACACTCTGGCCTCCTTGGCACTTCTCACATCTCGGAAGAATGACAGGGATACTCCCGTCTCTGTGGTATTGCCAATAGCAGAAGCAAAACCCTTGTTGAAGCCTCCAGCACCATGGGACATTTGACAAGTTCCAACTTTGCAATACAAGGCTTTATAGATGGAGAATGGATCACGGCTTATGAATGCAAAATTAAAGAAAGGCAACTTTAAAATTAAATCTTATAGGCTTGCATGACAAAATTTGACAGCAAATAGTAATGTCTCGCTTCTTCTGCTGGTACCTTCTGGCATGATGATGAAATGCAGTAAATAAATATGTAAAAATAATGACTCTTCCAGACCTTATACCATTCATTTTAATAGATGCTATTCAGCTACACACAGAAATATAGATATCTACCTTTCAAACACTAGTTACAAAGACTGGGAAGGCTGCCAAGAAAACGGCCTTTTTTTTCCCCAATAGATATCAAAAAAGAAACAATTTATATGTTGAAATTGCCTTTATTTTTTAATCCATAAATATTTGTTACTGACAAAAGTGGAAAAATCCTTAAGACTCTAAATTTTACTAAACTGATAATATTTTTGTTTACAGTACATACAGAATGTGCTTTTACAGGTAAGTATAACAACAAGAATAATACAGAGAAAAACAGTCAAATACTGCTCATCTTGAAGCTTGTTTAATGGTTAACCAAGAGTCTGTGCAAAGTTACAGATACAAATGTACTTCCTCTTCAGTACTACTGTATAATAAACATGGAATCCATAAACTGGGCTAAAGCACAAAAATATCCACTTAACCCCTCTTAGGAAATATTGTCCCCCAAACTAAAAATATTACAGTAAGAAGTGTCTTTCTCAGAGCCAAGAAATTCTTGCTACAAAAATGTCTAACGGATTTGCAGACAGAAGGTCAGGAGCCGTTACGAAGCACATGGGCAGAGGGTCAGGGTGGTGCGACGCACGTCTCCCGGCAGTGGGGATGGAGACCTCCCGGACATCGTGCGGTCATGGCAGAGACACGGGACGCCGCTTCGCTTGCTGCTGAGAGCAGAGACCTCTTTCAGATTTACACTAATGTGCTCAACGGGATGGTCCAAGCCCTCCCTGGCCCCCGGGCTGCCAGTGGGTGAAGCGGAGGTTGGTTTTCCCAGCTGGGTTTTGGGCTTGGTGAGGGCACCTCCTTGACAGCCATGGACCAGCTAAGAGAGGCTGGGAACGATACCTTCTACCATCCACTTACAGACACACAACACAAACGTTGCTGTTCTCTAAGAAGCAGCCCCAACACAGGCTTATTGCTAACAACACTTTTTATGAAAATATTTAAGCTCCTTTCTCACATATTTCCCCTACTAACTTTTCACTCGTCTGAAATATACTTGAACATGAAATCTGTATGTGTTAAATATATTTCGGCAGAGTCCCTCCTTCCCGATTAAGCACTAAAACTGAAATAAAACTAAGACAAGCTATTTCTCCATCACATGAAGTGAAGATGGCAAATTGCTCACAAATTAGAACACTTACTTCAAATACAATTAAAGTTACCCTGTTTCATGATGATTTTGTTTGTTGCAGTGGAAGAAGATGAAGACATCTTCCCAGCTACCAGGAACTACCCATCTCTTACATAAAACTGGTGCCAGGCTCTTGCAGATTCCTGGTGGGAATGCTAAGAATAGAAACATGCATGTAGGAAGCCCAGATTCATGGAACCAGCTTTTCAGCCAGCCAGGCTAGCAGAACAGTAGACAGAAATGAAATCCAGGCCAGGAAAGGAGGGCTTACTCCTGGGTAACTGTGCCTGTTTCTTCCCACCCACCCCCATCCCTAAATAACAGATCATCGTTTATAAAAGGAACATTAAAACATTGAAAAATATTTAATTTTTCCTTAAAACACGATTCACTGGCATTAGAAGACTTGTATGACAAAATTTCCGTTCCATGTGGTGATCTGTGCAGTTCATTAAAAATAGTTTTCCACATTTCAAAGAATGATTTAATACAGTTTGGAAGCTTAGATTGGTACAGGGTCAGTCAGAACTTAGTGACTGCATTTTAAAGTATGTATATGTGTTTGTGTGTGTATACATATACATACATGTATCTGTATTAATGAGAGAGATGTATAAAATCCAGTGCAGCTCACTACTATGTGTTGCTGCTTGGGGAATGCAAATAATTATTAGTTTGTAGGAATTGATATAAACTTTTCTACATCACCCTTCCCAGTCCCTGCACATGCACTCTGGGAACTGGATGCTCCACAGATGTGTCTTTTCACTCAAGTGTTGGAGAAAAAAATGACAGATCAATTCTTCAGAGTACATTAGATCAATCAAGGCAGATTATATTTTACTTTACAGAGGAATGTGACTGCTTCCTGCTTTTCTCCTGAGTGGAGAATGTTATGGTGACTCAGACATGAGGAGAAGCAAGCAGAAAGGTCAAAGCATAGGTAACAGAATCCCTTAGAGCTGCTGCCTGCTAGGGACCCTGACCAGAAGGAGAGCAATGGGATATGTGGGGAACTGCATCCCCCCACCCCAGGACTCTCATTCTGGACAGCCAGTGGATTGCAACACATCAGACATGATGTGGCAAGACAATGCTGACAAACAATATTAATAACAATGCTTTACTGTTGTACAGTGCCTGTTGTGAGAGGGTCTCAGAGCACTTCATAGACATTATGGTATGAACCCTCATAATGCCTCTGTGAAACAGGAAAATGTTACCACTAACATCACATGTTGACGATGGGGAACTGAAGTGCTGGCGACCAGGCTGTGGGTCATGACACCCAGTCCTGGACCAAGTGTCCTTTCAATGACACTCTCGGAATGAGGAATAAGGAAAAAAATTATGTAAGAACACCTGTGCATGCTGAAATGACACTGCTCGAGCTACCAACCTGTTCCAGCACACAAGGCAAGCCATGGGAACACATGGTGCCCAGGAACAAATTGTGGTCATCCAGGGCATGGTGCCTTCCCGAAGAAATTTGCTGAAGATTTTCTGTGGTGGTGATAGAGTCCCTGAAGAGATTTGGCCTAGGAAGCCTTTGTGATGGTTCTTGTGGGACACATCTGCTTGAAACAGTTGAGTGGGTGGAAAAGATGAGGAAACAGAGCTAAGATTTCTTTGGAGGATTATTGCCCAGGTAGGACAACTTAGCAGAGGGCCTGTTATATTTGTCTATCGGAGTAAGAGAAGGCTCTGAGCTCCTGGAGCGCAGCACAGCATCTGCACGGCCTACTTGAGTGAAAAATTTCCGTAGTTGCATCTGGTCCAGCAGCTTCTTACTTCATGAATGAGACATTTAGGTGAAGACTAGAGCTTGAGACATACAACTATGGAAATGGAAAGAGAGGAGTGTTCACCTGCCCATGGCCTCACATGGTCATCTCTGCTCCTCTGTCACCCCAAATCCTGGAGACTCTAGGGTGGACTCTCCTCTCCCACAGTGTTCGCATCTCCCTGCTTGCAGAGGGGAAGATCTTGGCTTTGCTTGGGCCAAGAGAGAGTGGAAGAGCCCCAGAACCTCAGCAGGGACTGCCTCCCCACCAGCCATGTGCGTTTCTCTTCTCTGCACAAGAGTCACAAACTTTGGTCTGTGGGAAGGTCAGCAAGGGCAATATTTTTACAGGGATTGCCTTCTGTGAAGAAATATCCAGTGACTGAGCTGAGGAGCTTGGAGGTAGTCAGGGGAGAGAAGTGTCCGTCAAGGGAATGGTTCAGGAGATGAGGTGTGAGCCTTCTCTCTCGTCCCTCCCATGCCGTGAACTGCCACCCTGATCCATAGGCTATTCTGGTTGTTGCCCAGAATGATTTTGCGCAAGGCTGCAAGGTAATGACCATCTGAATCACGGAGACTCTTATTTATTCCTTCCCAACTCAGTTTCCGTCAAACAAAGCCCCAGGACTTCTCACATATGGGGTCCTTTCTGAACATAGTGTCCATCAGGAGGGGCAGAAGAAAGCTCATGAACTAGGACCAGCAGCCCCAGGACAGTCTGGGAAAGTAAAAGGCCACATGGTGACCCCACTGAGACCTACCTCTAAATCCCACCAGGGGAAGACAGTATGCTTTTCCTGCCTTCCCTGCACAGAAAAACCTAGTACTGCATCGCAAACCTCCACACAAGACTGAAGCTCTCAACAACCTACAATAATTGTATGCTACAGGACTGACGTGTTAAGATGGGAACGTCATTAAGGCCAGGAGGTGGGAGGCATTTCAGGGGAAGGAGGATGGCAGAACTAATTTAAATGAAGTCTAGTGAAGAGCCGTGTAGGAAAAGACTCAGTGCAGGAATGCAGGACGTGAAAAGAGAAGTACTCTATGGGGATGTGTTTACAGCCTGAAGTCAGTCATCACTTCACCCGGAGGAGGGAGTATGCCTGCTGTTCGCATTGGCATCATGGGTGTGTGCATGTGCTGAGGCTTTGAGTGCACACCATGGACATGAGTGCTGGAGAGTGTCCAGCATGAACAGTTAGAGCACAGGGTCTGGCTGGCCTTCAAAACCTCTGAGACCCTTTCCTGGCCACAGAAGTATGTTCTAGTGCGAGTTAGTTCTACAGAATTTGATGGGAGCACAAACACAAGGGAAAAAAAAACAAACCAAAACAAAAACCAGCAGAAAACAAAGCAAAGTCCAATCTGGCTAGAAAGCCAAAGATAAAACCCTCACAAATTCTAGACCCACGAGTCTATGTTTTAAAGATTTTATAAATATACAGTATCTAATTAGCATTACATCAGATATACAACATGCCCATTTATTATAATTATGCTGGATATATAATTTATATGCATGAAATGTAACTGTCTTCATGGTTAGGATTAGTACTCAGTGGAATTGGAATTTGGAAGGTTTTCTTGAGGGGGCCCATTACATGGAGAGAAAAAGATGGAAAATTACCGACCCGCTTTTCGATAAACAGGCACCCTCAGCTTTTTGCTTCTGCTAAGGGCTAGAAAAAGATTTGCTACATATGGAGTTCTAGGTTGCAACTGAGAGGAGAAAATATGTTCAGAAACAGGGGAACCGGGCCAGTGGAAAATGTTATCAGGAAAATAAACTTCTGGGGAGAAATCCAGGCTCAGTGAAACGTGGTAGCCTTGCCTTGCAGGGGTCTCAGTGGAGTCAGGACTACCCGCAGCACAGGTCTGCAGCGTGAAGCTGAACAAATCCGGGTGCTTTGGTTCAACAGTGGTAAGAAGCTGGAGGAAGAGAAACCCTATTCCTCCTTCCTATTTACACGTTGGAGACACCGAGATACTAGAATGAGTGGAGAAAAGAGTCTAACGAGCATGTCAGCGTATTTGTGCTTATTGAACACATCAACCCCACTACTTCCTACACTGAGAGAGCAGGCGATTTGTAGGCACTAGTATATTTTTATCTTATGAGTATATTTAATATAAACTAAACCTTTATTTCTCAGCCAGGCTATTCTTGTCCCTAGATCTGCCAGTCCCCTAGGAAAGTCTGCCCTTGAATTCGCTCCAAGGGTAAGAAAGAACAGATGTATGGGTGCTGGCTGATATCCAGTGGTCTGGAGGTGATCCCCAGCAGCCAGAAGCTTACCCACTTGCTATAAAAAGGCCAAATATGAGGGCTGGCATGAGGACCAAGAACAGGGCCCCTTCCCACCAGGATGAGGTGCTGCTTTTCCTCCTCCCTGTCTTGGGCTGCATGAGACTGCTTCTACTTGTAGCAACTGAAAAGTCCTAAATTCATAAAAAGAATGAGATAATGCAGGTGAGCCCTTGGAAGGAGCTGTCTACTACTATGGCTTTCTTTGACAGAAACTGATGCACATCAGGAAATTTCCTCTATTATCCCTCACTATTGTCTGTTAGCTTGCTTGGGTTCTTCTTATGTCACTGATGAAGGGGTGGCTTTAAAAACAACAACGTGGATGGGACTGTCAGAGAAGTCTTTTCAGATACTGAGTTATTAGAGGTTATCTTGGCCTATAAGGCCACTGCAGTATGGGGTGCTGTGGCCACCCCAGTCCTTAATGAGTATCTACAATGCACAAGGTCATATCAAACAGTCACCTCTGTTTTGCTCGCTGTGCGATAGTGATGGTGTCCTGGAATATAATGCAATTGTTCTACCGTGTTGTGCCGTCGGGAGGCGAACGCTTGGCGCTTGGCAGAGGTTGGGTTCATACCTAAGGTATTGTACAAGTTATTTGAGGCACTAGGATGGGAGTGCATTTTTGTCATCCTGTAGCGATCCAAGACAGGTGTTGATACAAAGACGTCTGTGTGTGACAATGCCCGCGACATAGACTGCTCGGGGTACCCCGACCGCTCCGGGGAGAGCAGGGGGTCTTGGGAGTGGAGGCGCTCTGCGGACAGAAGCTGCTCGTCTGAGAGGATCCGTTCATAGGACATGCTAAACTCCTCGGGCATGATCCTCTCAGGAGACAGCACTCTGTCCTGGGACATGGCCCTGATGGGACGGCGAGGCCTGTCCCTGTGGTTGGTCTGTTGAGACATTTTGATGACGTTGATTGGGAGCGTGCCCCGGGCTGCCAGGTCGGGCAGGTGTCTCCTCCTCATGTAGTATTCATCAGCCTCTTTGTCAGCTGTGGGAAAGGAAAGGGAACAGTTAGGAATGTAAGAGCGTTGTCCCACATGGTGAAAAGGGGCTGTGTACAGCACATAGCCTTGGAGTAACCTCCTGGTGAGATACGAGGGACCCTCTACCAGCAGCTGGACCTGGGCATGGACATCCATGTCAGGGTGCTGCCTGTCAGAGAGACACCAGCCCTGTGTGGGTTGTGTCACCATGGGCCTACTGCAGACAGAGAGAGTTGGAATTGCATGCAGACAGGAGTAAATCCCTGTGCAATGCAGCACACCTTCTCGCACCATGACACAACAGACTCCATAGGATGTTGAGTCCAGACTGTGGTACTGCATGATTTACACGAACGGCGAGTTATAAATTACCAAATGTCACCTGCACAGTAGACTTCTAAAGAAAGCATACAGAAGGTGAGCTGAGGCAAGAAAGTTCCGCATTTGAGGAAACTCATACCTTGTTTCTGGCCTCAGATGTGGATGTGCTCTGGAATCCACCAGTGCCCTCATCACATTTCTAATTACTATTTTTGAATATTTGCAAATGTTATCACAAAGCAGGTTTGGGGGGAATGGGATGTTCTCTCCGAGACAATGAATCATCTGCCTAAGGTTTCTTTTTCTGTTTTTTTCAGACACCTTGGTTGGTATCATAGAATTTATCCCATGGTGAGTTTCTTTCTCAGCTTGCTGCTTCTGTGTCTTAAATGATCGCTGTGTTGCACAGCAACTCAGCACACACACACGCGCACACACACACACACACATGCCCATCCTTCTCTTATTGGCTTTCAGACAGATGCCTCAGACTCAGAGAGGATGTTGGTTGCTGGAGATGTACCCTGATATATCACTTCAATCCTACAGCAGCTGGAATGATCTGATTCAACCAACTTGTAGTTTGAAGAAGCAACTCCACAATTATTTCAGATCTAAAAAAAACCCAACAACAGAAACACAAAAACTTTCTGGTAAACCCCTTTGATGCTCATATGCCTTAAATTGTGGTAGTGGGATTACCTACCTGGAAGCAGGAATAGCAGTTCTTGGGCTTCAAGCCCGGTGCATCTTGTGACCTGTTGTGATGTACCTGTGGCTGTAGAGGTGTAAAGCACGGAACACCGGTCCCTTACCAGATGTATACTGTCATAGGTGGAAGAGCACAGTGCTGGCCTTTGTGGGTCAGGGGATGAAGGCATGTTTAATGCTCAACACCGATCATCTGTATGCGCCTTCCTCCTCATTTCTTTGTCTAAGATGTTTTCTTGATGTGTCCAAAAACATCTTCCATCCTTTCTGGCTCATCAGCGACGTCAGAAGACCCCAGAGTGAGACGTATCCCAGACACCTGGCAGGCAGCCATCCTCTCCTTGGAGAGCGCAGCACAACACCCACTGGTGTGCGGGAAAAGGATTCCTCAAGCAAAGGTAAAGCAAATTCTCCACCTTACAGAGGAAACAAGGTCTCTTGCAAAGTAACTTAATGGGAACAGCCTGGCACAGGCACTACAGAGCTGGGAACATGCACTTGTGACCCAAAAGTACTTTCCCTACCAGTCTTGAGCTGAGTGTTGATGGGCAAAGACATCATCTGCTATATGTCCTGGCCAGCTTCCGGGACCTATCCTAAAATTCCTTTGGAAAGTTTCTTGCTTATAAGACAAGCCTGATAAAGATATATGATAATCATAACAAAGAGGAACCCTAATGATTTTCTCTGCTCCAATACTTCATTCAGTAGTAGGTGATGTAAGATGGGAAAGTATCAGATGGTGGAAGAGGAAAATCTCACATGCATAGAGTTTCTGAGGATTTTTGAGTGATAAAAAGAGCAAAGCTCTGCTGCAGGACAGTCTGGACAATCGTGAGGCAGGTGAGGCAGATAGTCCCACTTCCGATGCTCATAGACTCTGTAGGCATTCAACAGACCTAGTAGTTAAATATAGTGTGAAAATTTCCTATTTCCTCTGACATAGCCATAAATCTATAGGTTTTATGCACCACATTGGCTGAGAAATGAAGACAATTGGCTGGCTGTCCCACAATAGGCAGAGAGCTTTCAGAGGAAGTCAATGCCTTACGACATGTGATTGGTGCTGACAACATCCCAGAAGTTTGCTCACAAGACAACAGTTACGCATTGGTGCCTTAAGGTCTTCAGCCAGACCCTGGGGTCCCGTAAGCATCCTGGGCTGGCTGATCTCACTCACTAGTTTCCTCATCTCCTCTCCCACACATTCATCACTCTCTTCAGAGCCCCTGGACCATGCTCCTCATGGTCCTGCAAACAGTCCATGTAACCCAGAGGATCTGTGAGGAGGAGGGTTGTTCCCTCTGTCTCAGTATCCAAACGTACAAGCTGAGCACGTGTGCTGAAATGCACGGCCTGTTGGCACTGCGGTTGCTACCAACCTCTTCTTTATAGCCTACACACCACCAAGGCATGAGGATTGCCCAGAGCTCTCCCCTACTGGCATGATTGCTGCTGATGGGAATTGCTCTCTAGAGTACATATTGTAGGAATGAGTCTTTTTTGCAATCAACACCTGCTTGGAAGAGTATCTCATCGCAAATGTCAGACAGCAGCTTCCCTGGCCTCAGACTCTTGTGTCTTTAAAATCACCTTCTAGGAAGCCTGCGAAGTACTGGGGAAATTCCATATGACCAGAGTAATTTTAGACATTTTAATTCTATAATGTGGCCATTGATAGACTTTCACACACTTAGTGTGCACAGGCTTGATAATGATGCTTGAGGCTGGGTGCAGAATAGGAGCTAAGCAATTAGCACTCTGGCACTTGGCCTCTGCTCTGGGTGAGAGAAGTTCCACTGGATTTGCCCAAGTGCCTCTAAATAGATGTAATTAAAGCAGAGAACATCCTAAATGGAGATGTGCTTGGATGCTCGCACCTGGCTGTGGTAATTGCCAGCAGGAGCTAAACCAGCTTATGTGAGGTTTACAGCGGTCTGAGTCTGCTAGTCAGGCGGCAGAATCAGCAGCTTAACAGTGGTTTGAAGTTGTTCCTTGCTAATTTGGATAAAAAATGCAGCATGCTCTGTACTTCAAAAGTTTTGCCAATTAGGAGCATTAAAAATATAATTTCCTTCCCCCTTCCATCCCTGTAAACAGTGTAGAAGTCTGCATGGCCTTTTGCTGGCAGTGGCTAAACCATTCAGGGAACTGAATTCACTTCGAAGGTGTTTCTAAGCTCGTACAGGCTGTCTTGTCCTGTGATGCCGAGAAACTTATTTAGATGTTGGCATAGCTATTCCGGGAACATTTTCAGGTGTAGACAAACTTCACACCTCCATCTCAAAAGAATCAAAGCCAAAACGGCAGTTTCCCATGAATAACATGCTGGTTTAAGCAGGCACCAGACAGACATTTAACAGGCTGTTGCTTCTGCAAGGTGGTGTCAGTTCATGAGCATTGCTGAACCAGTCATGGAGAACGTAGCACGACGAGAGGCTGAACATGCCATATCACACACGTGCCTTCACACTGAGGGAGAAGCTCAGCACAGCTCTGTAACCGCAGCGTTTCTGCACCCTGGGAAAGCAATGGAACGCTACAGCTCCAGGTTTTTGAGACTGGAGGCATGAGGTGCTTCACCCAGTGGGTGGGGGTGGGAACTGTGGACATCTGGTTTTATAGTTTGCTAAAATCAAAATGTTTCCAGGACCAGAAACCATCTAGCCTGATTCATCTCATCCTCATTGCGCCAGCAATTTCACTGGGATAGCGAGGCTCTGATACTGCTATCCTTCTCTTCCCATTGACACGCATATGAAAACTGACATTTGTAATTTTAGCCAAAACAAAATTACAATCAAATAGGTTTCTCCCTCATGGATGTGCTTAAAAATTAAAAAATGTGTCCTAAGTGAATTCCAAAAGGCCATAACTGATGAGCAGACAGAAAGAAATCCCTGCTCTATTGATTGACAAAAATGTCTCTTTTTTTGAGCCAATCATCTCATACCTCTGGGGCTTCACTAATGCTTGTCAAACACGTGGGACTGGAATTACTGGAAATCACATTTTCTGCACAATTTCTGCCATTGTTTTCATTGTTTTTTTGTTTGGTTTCCCCCACCCCTTTCTTTCCTTTCTTTGGCACTTTCTGGGACATTGGCCAGGGCTGTTCTCAGCAAACTTCAGGAGTGTTTGAGTGCTTCATCTGACTTGGCTTTAGGGAAAGCTGATTTGCCCTCAGGCAGCATTTTTTTCCCTCCTATTTGAAGGGAGAGCCCCAAATGAGTGGTCTTACACATCTCACCTCAACATGTCTAAGATGCCATCGCAGAAAGGCAGAGCTCAGCTCCTCTGACGCTGTAATTAGAGAAATGAGCTACATTTGTGGCCATCTGCGAAGAGATTGTGGGAAAGCCAAGGATATTATTTCTTCCCATGGTTGTATGTGAACATGGTGAAAATCTGTTCATATGTGTATGTATGTAAGGCTATCATAGTAATTTCTTTGCTCTTCTTAAAGGTATTATCTTTGCTTTTCTTCCTCTGCAGTTCCAGTGTATTTCCTCCTTGGGCTTGTCCTTTTTTTAATTGGCTTTAACATTTTCAAGCTGCCCAGCCATTTGTGAGGTTTCTTTAGCCAATACCAAGTGGTTTAATATGCCTGAAAGTATTAGCTTCCTTCCTGACTGACCTTTCTCACTTAGCTAGAAACAGCAATTCCCCGGAGCGCTGGGCAGGACAGAATTAATACGGCTGCTCTCGCTCAGCTGCGTGTTCCCACACCCACCCACCACTGCTCTTGCCACGCTCCAGTCTGACAGGGCTGCCAGGGCACCGCTGGCACAGGGCTTGCCACAGAGGTGGTACCCTGCCCCTTGGAGATCCTTCTACCTGGCTTCACAGGCAGCAACCACGGATGGGTTTTGTGTTGTCTGTGCCCTGAAGTAAGAGTTAGGGAGGTAAACAGCCATGGAAGCAGAGAGCTCACTGCTTGCATGGGACCTGGTTCTGGCTGGCTTCTATGCAGCCAGCAACCTGTTTCCTACTGCTCCGTAGGAGGCCTGGACTTCTTTAAGCCCTTGCTCTGGAAGGAGAAGCAGCCGTGGTGCTGCTTTCTCAGCCAAATGCCAGCAGGGTTGAGTGCCTGCCTTGCAAATCCAGTGGTGAGGCGCTCCCCTCCCCAAGCTGGGCGCAGTCCCCAGGGACGCACAGGTGCAGGCAGCAGGTATAGCTCATCTCTTCCTTGTTCCACGAATCGCTTAGATGAGTCTCCTAAAGTGGGGTGTAATTCATTAAGCTCTAGGCATCAAAAATTAGACTTGTTATCAGCAAAGCGGTAGGAAGATTGCCAGATCAACTCTGGTGTCGATGAGAGACTGAGACCTCCAGAGGGTTTCTCATAATTTGGAGACAACTGTCCTTCTTCACTGATTATAGAGATGTCTGCACCGAACAAAAAGATAAGATGCCTGATTGCTGGATAGCTAAAGTAGGGTGAGGTGGATCTGACCATAGCCTTGCTGAGCTCGGTCACCTCATCCCTGGCAAGGAGATACTAAATATTCTTTCTTCCTGGATGTGCTTTGGTTTTCAATTTGGATATTCTTGGGCAGAAACTGTCTTTCACTATTTGTGTCTGTTAACTGTGGGAAAGTAAGTGACCTGTAGCTGCCTGGGAAGCCTGAAAAAACTCAGAAAAATAGCTGAAACATAGATTAAAAAAGTATCTAATGACTTTTGTTTTACTTGAATGGAAAGATTATGTTTGTTAATGAGCTCTTCACAACATTCATTTTTTTTAACCATGACAGGGAGTTCATTAGAAACAAGTAATTTTAAATATGAAAAATAAACCCGCAATAATTCATTTGCAAAGTCTAGCATTAGATATTACTTTTTCCGGATTTTGAGTTACCTTTAGTTCCTTCATATGTCATAAGAAAGCTATTTTGCTGGCATTTTACAAGGGAAGGTCTAGGACCTGGGTGCCTATTTTCCTTTGGCTCCAGAGAAGACCAGATATAAGAAAGTGATTCAGTGGTTCTAGAGGTGCTGAGCATATGCAAGTCCAATGGGAGTGTGGAGTGCTTAACACTTTTGCCAGTGAAACTACTTATGTAGTTACTGAGACGTACAACGTGAGGCAGTTGGTTTGGCATTTTTCAGGTGCTTTGCAAGAGGATGGCTTGGTGCCTTGCAAAGATGACTGAACTATATCTAGGCCTGCCATTAATGGCTAAATAGCTGGTATTTCCATTGCAGTGCACAGGGATTCCCTTCCAGGGTTGATGCTGATGAAAATTTAAGGGGGTGAATGAACTCCACTCTAGCAAATGGCCAAAGACTAACTCTTATGTTCGTAGATTCAGGCTGACTGCCAGGTATCCTCTCAGTGGGGACAGCGATGCTAAGTGCCCAGAGGGTCAGGAAAAGCTCAAGAGAGCGAGATTGACTATGCTCAGCACATTCTTCAGGACATTTAAGCTTGGTACCTTAACGCAAGCCCATTTTTGTCATTTTATACAAATACCTAGGAAATGCAGTGCTAGAGTTCATTAATTATTCCCTTCTGGTGTGATCTACTGAGGGGTAGGGTGGAGAGGTAGACGCCTGTCCTTCTTTCAACTGCTGAGCAAGATTTTCTGCACCCAATGGGTCAGACTGTGAAGACACCGCTTAGTAAAGTATGGCTCATTGCACTGATGGCATTGCTTGGTGTGAATGAATTTATACTCAGTGTGAATCAGATAAGCATTGTAGGAGTAGGTAGATGATAGTGTTCAAATCTGACAGATATTTCCAGATGTCGGCTGTGTGAGGGGTGGGAGTTTCAGTTAGCGTTCATCTGTGGCTTTCTGATGGTCCACTGAGATACTTCAATAACTTTAGCACAGAGCTGAAGGAGATTTCACCGAGCACCTACGCACAATATGTAAAGTAATAAATAAAGCACAGGCTGGAAGAGGTCTTGACTATCCCCTGGATCACGACAGGAGCAATAATTGTTGCTGTTCCTGGTGAACACTTCTCTAACCTGTTCTCAGTGATGCCAGGACAGAGATCTCCCAGATTCTGAGTAGGAAGTATGTATCCCAGGTAAACCCAGAAACTGCAAAACAACTGCAAATGAAACAGCAGTTTTCGGTGCTGTTCAGGGGTATATTTTTTGGGCCAAAAAATTTTCATTTCAGCTGAGAAATGAAAATAAGTCACCACCTCAAAACGTGGACATTTTAAAGAAGTGATATCACAATGGCATGATTTCAAGGGTTTTCCAGTATCTGATAGTGTCATCAAAGCTGCTCAAGAACATGGACAGTTCATCACTGGGATGTAGCGAGGGAAAAATTCTTACGGTTGGGAGTGTGATACCCAAATGTTACCAGGGAACAACGCTCATGGCAGAAGAAGAGTTGTGCACATGACGCACTGAACAGGGAAGATGGCAGGCTCCAATCACAAAATACCTCATCTCTGTTCTCTAACACAGTTAAGCACATGCTTGCTTTTAAGCACATCAAATGCATTTGCCTTAATGTTAAACACGTACATAAGTCCACACTGAAGTGCCAAGGAGTGGGCTGAGATTTTTATGTGCTACATTTCCATTCCAATTTCTCTTCTGGAAAATCTTCCACACAGCGATTTGGTATGGACAGTTCAAAGGCTTCCCAGCCACTTTATTTTGTGTGTCTCACTTAGCTGGCTAAATTGGGAATGCATATAGACTAAAGGAAGTAGGAACTGCTCCTCATCCTCACCTACCTTCTATGAAGCTATTGTAAGTATAAACACCTAAGTTACTTCTTTAAATTAGGCAGTGTGAATAGGTGGCTGCATCCAGAAAGTGTTCATGGAAACATACTATAAACGTAGTGTCTGAGTCTATAGGGAGCATTTGCCTGCACAAATAGCACTTATTTCATAATCCCACCAAAGCTGAAGCATTTGCTATCTGTAAAGTTGATGGGCTGGAGCCTTGCAGGAAAGTTGGTAGAACAATGCAATACATAAAACACCAAGAAAGAACACATACTATCTAGAGTGAACAGGGCAGTGAGCAACTTGCTGAAATATCAGAGACACACCATGGATCAATGTACGGCACAGGTCAGGACCGGATCTGGACACATACACCATGAAACAGGGCAGATCGCAGCACTGCTCAAGGCAGGCAGATGTGTTCCTACTGAAATAGATGCTCCCAACCATTTCAGCAGGTTTCTGTTGGCCTGAGTTTGTCATCTGAGTTCCAGCTACCCCCCACGGGTGGTGGGATATCTGCCCTGGGTGTGCCGAGGCGAGCTCAGCTGATCTGAGGCAGCCAGCTTGGCTCATCTCGATTCCAGAAGAAAGAAAAAGGATTCTCAGATGACTCTATCAGGAGCAGATACAAGGCAGAGCACTGGTAGGCAGCACAGCAAAGAGGTCAGCAAGCAAATCACCACGTGTGCTCTCACAGTAATGAAGTGACTCTTCCTCTGTACCTTTCCTTGATGGGAGGTGACAGCCAAAAGAATCATTACTGGAGATGCCAACTTGGGCAGTACAACGACAGATAGAAGATTATTGCCTTAATATTGTGCCCACTGTGGCTTACAAGCCAATGAAAATCAAAGGAAGTGAAATGAGCTGACACCTACTTAGTCTCTTCAGAGAAGAATATTTACTTGGGTTTGTCTTGACGGCAGACTCATAGGATGGTGGGAGGTGAGAGAGGTTCTGGAAGGACCGGGAGAAGGACAGATCGTAGGGTTCAGTGGCAGAAGTAAGGATGTTGTTCATTCGCGGCTTGTCTGAAAAAAACCAAACAGAGAAAGTCATGTCCACAGTGTGCACCAAAACAAGTTGAGAGAGGCAAGCCATTCCCACTAATGCCAGCAGGGAGAGGAGCTGTATCTGAGCCAGCCTCAGTGGCAGGCTGTTGGACATAATTCAAACTGGCACGGCAGATTGGTGAAAAATGCATCCCGTGACATTGTTTCCTTGTCCACAGTGACTATAGAGAGAGGCATACTGCTGCCTCGAAAGCATGTGGACCAGCCAGTCCTCCTCACGTCAGGACAGAGGATCTGACAGACTGTGAGTCACCTCGCTGACCATGGAGGGCTGGGTCACGGTGCAGTGGACTGACCCCACTGCAGCCTGCCTCAGTTCAGGCAGCATCACCTACCTTTACCCCAGGAAGCTGTGCTTTTCCCACCCTCAGAGCCATAGGAAGGAGTCTATGGGTTTATTTTAACTGGGACTGATAATCAAATTGCTCTCATCACGCCATATTTTCAATAAATGCTCTGAACCTGGAGGCTCCTGGGCAAAGCCATTTCTTGGGCCCAGGGGTTCTGGTGGAATCTAGAGATGGTCATGCTTCCCCTGCACATAGGAAAGCATGAAGCGGAACTGTGGGGTGCACATCTGGGTGCAGACAGAAGACAAGGCAAGGTTTGGAGAGGTTCCTGAAGCAGGAAAGGAGGTGCCTTCCCTGAGGGATGGAGGATGACCCTCTACTTATTTTCGTTTTGTTGGTCACGGAGGGAGTCCCCAGCCAGTATCAAAATGCCCGCTGTCAGGATGCTACCCTGCAGGCACTGTCAATAAAGATTAGCACTGAGCCTGGATGCTAAAAGTCAAGTCCAGACAATCTGCAGAGTTTATCTGGTATTGAAAGCATGGTCCTTTGCTGCAAGCTGGGTGGAAGATGGCCTTTCATCAGTTCAGCCAGAGGACAGGGACCTGTTGAACTGTATTTATAACTCCCAGGTGTTCAGATATTAAAATAGGCAGAGATAAGAGTGTTAAAAATAGCAGGAGCTTCAATTATTAGAAGCATACCTAGAACAGACTACAGTAGGCTCTGTGGGAGCTTGCAGCAGTGACGGGATGGCATTAACTGGGTCAAAAGGCCAAGGAGGTAGTCACTTCAATGGTCTGAAGATGAAGTCACAGGGTGAAGTTCTCTGACACAGCTGAGGAACAGCAGAATGCCTAAGTCTTGGGTTCACACTCTCCTGTTGTGCATGCTCTAAAGTGTGCTCATGAAGAGCAACGCAACATGTGCTCAATATACACTCAGGTTCCTTAAGACCCTCTTACCTCCGCTGAACAGTGGACTGGTTGAGATTAAAGCACAGCTTCTGCCCAAAAGTAATTGAGCAGCAGGGGAACTTCACCTCGACAAACGTGTTGGCTGTGTGCAATGTCCAAACATTTGCTAACTTCCCTCATCTCCCACAAAATTTTAAACAAAATCTACCCGAGTAGAGTGCAGATATTTCAGAAGACATTTTTATAGAGTCACAAATTAAACTGTTTCCTGCAAAAAAAATTTGCAGGAGTCAGGCCATCTCCTCGCCTGCTGCCTTTCTCCTGCGTGGAGTCCTGTTTGTGTTAGATAGAACATCTTCCTCCCCATTGAGTGCTCACGTTTCACTACGTTCTTGGTGCTCTCAGTTGCCCAGAAATGGCCCCAGCAGTTCCCACACCTGCCTGCATGTGAGGATGCAGCTCTGCCTCCGCAACTTTTCTCCCACTGTGACTTCCCCTAGATATTTTAAAGCTTCCATCACCTACCCTTCACATTGCACACATGCTTCTCACTCAAAGACAGGCTGAGACAGTCTGGTCTTCCAACACAAACCTGCTCGTGATTTCCCAAAGCCAGGGTGGTCAGACTACTGCTCTGCAGCTATCAGCAGAGTTACATGCTCAGTTCTCAATTCAGATGCACCTGAGCTATTTGGGGTATGCCAGGGTATCTAAGACACCCACAAAGGGCTGGAAGGAGTGATGTGGTGCCTGTCAGAGATCTGATGCCACCCATGTTTAGGCACTTGAATTACAACTACCATGTCAACAAACCCAACGCTTGCTCCTTCCTGCCCCTGTCATCACTGATTCCATGCACTCTGCGGCTCCACGAGCATCCTCACAACAAAGCTTCCTGAAGAAGAAATCACAACAATCTAGTCTTTCCCAGCTATGTCCAAGGTATGACCATGAGTGGAAAAACAGCTTTCTCTCCCCTTAAGCACCAGTCTAGCACCAGCATATGATACCCCATCTTGTGTGATCCCCCACCACTGTAAGCACAGCAAGGTGAGGGGGAAGGAAACTGCTCTATAAAGAACAGGAGCTTGGGGCGTTTCAGCAAGTACCTGCATGTTGTCCTCTCGGTTCAACAATGGACCATCAATGTCAGCCACCCAGCAGAAAAGGAACAGCCCAGCTCACTGCCAGAGAACCATTTTGTTCCCAGTTCTGTGAAATTATGAGGCACTTTCTTACATGATTTAGCAATGGTGAAAATTTGTTCTTAACAATGCAATAACAAACTTGGTTAATAAACTCTTCTTTCCTATTGCTTATGTGTGTCTCTGCACTCCTGGAATAGGGTTATTGTCTGGCAAAAAGAACATAGCCCCAAGTGAGCACATCATTGCTAATGTGTCATCTTTCTGAGAACATTATTTTCTTGCTGATGACTTCAATCCATGTCTAATAGACTGACTGCAGGATTAGGAAGTGCATCTTATTCATCAGGGCTCTGGAAACAATTGATTAGATATTATCCAGTAAACAGAGACTATATCAGCATTGAAACTATGTCCCCACTTCTATTTGTGCTTGTGTGGCAAGGACCCTTGGGTAACATCTCTTTGCAAATTTCTCAGCCAGAACCTGTATCTAATCTCCATTTTGCATGGAGGTTTGGACATGCTGAAATAAACCCAGTCATATGTATGGAATTTGTGTTCGGTGCCAAAGCAGGAGCATTAATTGACTGCTCGCATGAGGTGTGTGAAATAAAGTGCCACACATTTATCTGATGGGCTTGTGCAGAATCAGTATGTCTTCTCACTGCTTTTTCCATCCAGTCAGCCAGGAACAGACAGTAATGATTTTGGCAAATGAGAAGTCACCTTGAAATCTACTACCTATCATTCAGCAAAATAAGGGATAAACTGAAATGACCAAAGATAATTTCAGATGTCTTTTGCATAATGTAGCTTGAGGGCAAGATCAGAGAACTGACAGACTCTAGTAAGGAAAAATATCTTGTGCAATTTATATTCTGGGACCAGTTCAACAGAATTTTCCTGATATTTCTTCACTCCTGCAATATGTTTGAACCTTGCTTTTCTCTAGTTTCTCTCCTTTTTGTTGGTGGTGTTTATTGGCCCCTTTGGAAGATGCAGGAAATAATTAATGAACAGAATGTAAACAAAAAGTTCTCCCCATTCCTTGCAAGGCAGCTGAGCATGTATGCTGCTCTGTTCCCCAGTATTCCCACTTATTTGCAGTCCAGCTCTACATTCTGGGCAATGGGAAGTGACCACTGGAAAATGGATGCTGTCCCATGGTTACTGGGATTACCTTTGAAAGTCAGTTTGTCAGTATTCAGCCACATTTTTCTCATCATCATCCTGCAGCCACATGCCATTGTATGCCTCTCTGATACATCCTGAATTCTGGGCACAAAGTTATTTGCAGAGGAGCATGGAGGAAATGAACCTCATGCAGTGCATAGCACATACAACAGAGAAGGGAACATCATCCAGCAGTGTCATTTCTCTTGGTTTCTAAATTCTCTTTGCTTACAGACTTGAAGCAACCACAACTTGTTACAGCCAATGCAGCATCCTATCGCTGTCTCTAATTCAATAGGAAAGCGCTCAACTCTGCAGCATTTCCGCATGTACTGAGCATCAGTGGTTTCACAGTGCTCTGACCAGAGTGCCATGTTGCTCCAGCCACTGGCAGGGCTGATAGCATGGTACTGCACAGCCAGAAACTCACTGGGCTGCACAATGTTGGCATGACAAGATCAGGAAAGGAGCAGGCATCTCTGTGGAGAAAGACTCTTCCTTTGCAGCTCTAATCTCTCTTTCTGAACATCTACCAAGCAAGAACTGTGCCCTTCTTCTGCTTCATGAGACAGAATTGTTGGGCCAGTCCAAACCCTGTTGTATTTCTGTGAAACCCAGCAGACTCATGGGCCAGGCTCAGAAAGGCTCCCCTGCTCCATTCAGACCAGACTCTTGCACAAAAACTGGTGAAGGTGCCTTCCTGGAGCAGACCGGCAGAGATCTGTGCGCTTGAGGAACCAGAAGCACTGCCTGCAGTGATGGACTGCCACAGGAACATGTTTCCTGCTACATTCTGTATCCTTAAAGGGAACTATGACCTGTGGTTGGCATGTCACCCTCACTGATGTCAGGGGGCTGCAGTTCCATCTGTGCACTGGGGACTGCAATTACAGCTGGCCTCTGAGAGGACATATGGATTCACTCCTCTGCTTGATGCATGCACTCGACTGGTTTGTAATCTATGAAGGAAAGCAAGTGACTTTAAGTTGAGCGAGACCCTCATTTCACTGTCAGTGCTTTGCAAACTTTCTGCAAGCACAGGGCTCTGAAGCAGTTTCAGGATTTCTAAAGCTGGAGACTTGTGTTGAGGAGGTTAGACCTGAAGTCTTCTTGAAGTGTCTTGCTCTGTCCCTGTTCTTACAAGACAGTTTCAGTTTCAAAGTGTGTTTGCATGAGGTGCAGAACCTTTCATGTACAAGGACAGGAGCAGATGACACCCAAGACAAAAAAGTGAATTTATGGCAAAGTTTTAAACAAAGCTCAAGTGGTAAAAGTGATGTGCTCCATATTTGCATACGAGTCTGCACATATGTTGTGTGAATTTTGCAAGACATTTCAACAGATGCCTTTTGAAACATTCACCCAGAGAAAGCAAACAATGTCACCTAGGAGAAGCTGATACAACCAAGCCTTCTGCTGCTCAGCTTCAGCTCAGCATAGCTTCAGTCCTCTGTGAAAGCACACACTGCTCCCCAGCACTGCCTTCTGCTCAGCCATTTGAAGGCTCAGACATGAAGTCTTCTCTGATTCTGATGCAAGCTCTTACAAAGGACCTCATTCCTCAGGAAAATCTGGTAGTAGCTGATTACATTGGGTTTCCTTCTGTGCCAAGACTTAGCACCTCCTGAGCCATCCTGGAAGTGACATACTGTTATAGCAGGCAAAGAACTGATGTTCACAGACTCAAATTAAAATTTATAACATACATCTTCATGTTTGCGGGGGGAACTATCTGTGTTTTCACACTTCTACTTTTATGTTACAGACACTGTTATTAATAGTCTTGCATTTCTCACAAAGAATCTCAAAGAGGTTTATACATTTCCAGGTCAGATCCTCCATGGTGTAAATCAGCAGCTCTCCAGTGAGCAGCTGCCCTCATTTATATGAGCTGGAGACGTGGGATTTTAAATTTGCTCAGTGAGAAAAAGCCTCTGCATATCAGGATGGTGCTAGGATTAGGTCTTTCAGGGCTCATGGCTGAGAACCGAGCAGCAATCTGAAGGGGTAAGGTGCAAAGAGGATGAGGTACATCAGCACATTGCAAAATGATGCCCTTAAATGCTACAATACATACACACAACATAATATTATACCTGATTCATATCACCCAGGGGCTATTAACATGAAGATGCTTCTGAGTACACAAAGTGCTTAACTGAACATGATATAGTTACATGCTACAACATGGGATGAGAGGAACAATATTGCCAATTAAAATCAAAGGAAAAACTACAGAAAGTAGAGCTGAACTTAGCAATCACAGCAAAAGACACATTTGCTTCTCCTTGAGTTTGCTGCCTTTTCATAGGGATGCAGAAAATAGCACGTGACTCTGGCACCAGAGCAGCCAGCACATAGAACTTTGCAGAACTGGGACTAGGACCCATTCTTGCTGAATTTGAGACTATGCAATTGAAAACTGTCAGTCTGTTAACTCCTTCCACCTCTGTGAGTGCCTCATGCTCAAAGCTTGCCATTGCATGGATGGGGAAGCTGGTTCAAAAAAGAAAATGCATCAGCATGTTTGGTCCTGGCAGCAGACAAGCAAGATGAGTAAGACCAAACTAGTTCCAGCTGCTGAGAGAAACAGGTCATCCATCCTGAATGGGCTATGTGTGACTGTCTCCTTTCAGCCCTTTGGGACTAGGGTGAGGCACAAGGTGCCCAGACAGGCTGCATGCAATGCAGGGACCACCACAGCCTTCTGTGGAGTCATAGTGAGCTCCACACGGATGGCACTTCCAGCAATGCAAATGGCAAAAAACCCTTAGTCTCAGCAGTATTACATACTCTGATTTTTATGAAGCTGTTTTTGCCTCCAGAAATTTTGGTCTCACATTCATTAGGAATAAAGATGCTACTTCCCCTTGCTTATGGTTCAAGATCATCTGCTTTTGTAAGAAGAACCTGAGGCCAGTGTCAGAGGTATGCAGCTCACGTTGGCTCTTTGCTTAGCATCTGCATTGTCACAGAGAGAAGCTCCTCAGGTTCCTATCACAGGTGAAGGTGGAAACACAGCTACAGAGCTGAATTTTACTCCACAAGCCTCAGTGTTTTATTTTAGTCACTTGCTGGGTGGAACAGAGGCCATGTAATGGGTGGCATAACAGCATTCAGCGGCCGGTTAAGGCCTCCGTACTCAGCAAATGGGCTGCACCTCGAGTTGGGAGGCTGTTTTAGCCCTGCCATACTACGACCATGAAAAGAGTGATTTCTTTGTCCTAACACACAGTGCATTTAGTTTAAAAAGCAAAGACCAGTTGCTTCAGTGCTAAGCTACCCCACTGACCAAAGAAAGGTCAGCACACACGTCATCAGAGGCTAGTCACATCGCTGAAGTCCAACCATGGCCCCAACAAAGCAGTACTCGCCCCGCACAGAGGTTGGCTCTGCACTGTAGGACATCGTTAGCAAACTCTTAGGTCAAGGCAGGTCAATGGCGATCCTGATTCACTAACGACTTTGCTCCAAACTGCATTGTAGTTGTGCAACAGGAGTTGTATTGCAACACAACAATCTGTGTACTTTGCAAAGTCGGTGCGCAAAGCAGCTGAAACATCAACTGGTATCCCCGTCACAAATGGCAACTTGTATGCACCAAGTGCATGTTGTCCTGTCCTGTCCGATTACCTGGTTCATCTCTCTTCCCACTGCTATTAAAGCCCTGCTCCTCTGCAGAAAAAGCAGAGTACGTCATGTGTCTATTGCTCTGTAGGTTATATTCCAGAGATCTGATTATGTTCTAATTTCCTCACATATATTTCTACCGGGGATAAATCTAATTTAAACAGTCCTTAATTGTTACGATTTTGTAAACAGTGTCTTAAACACAATAGACACAAAACTCTCAACAAATTGCTGGAGTAGATGTGACAGTATAGGGAATCATTTTCATATCTTCTGGGATTGGCCCAAATTGAAGCTTCTGGTCTGATGTTAGAAAATTGATGCAAGAAATATTTCAGCGATATATCCCCCAAAGCCCTATTACTGTGTGGGAAGGAAAATGGCCTGGATTTTTTAAATGAAGAAAAGAGAAAGAACAAAAAAAGGAAGGAAAGAAAAGAGAAAAAAAGAAGAAAGGAAGCGAGGGGGAAAGGGGAAACAAAGGGAGGAAGGGAGGAGGGAAGGAATATAGAAGAGACACACACGTGCACGCACATGTATATTTGTTTAAAGTTCACATGGGTACAGTTATAAAATGAAATTTGCCTCCATCAGAGCAAACACAGACATCATCTATGGAAAAATACCTGGCCAAATTAAAAACTTGAAGTGAAGCCATTTGTTGCTTATGGCAGTTTAACCAACTGTTTTTTGAGATGATTATCAAATGCAGTGAACTGACATAAAAATTATGATATGAACTTTCTACTAACTATATTATGTAGCAATGTGCTTGTTATTTATATAGATGTAAAAGATGTTTATACAAGACTCTTTTGGTTCGCATAATTAAATATGCACTAATTATGAGATTAAACTTCAGTAGCAGTAAAAAATAAAGCAATATGCTTTACAGAAACTGAGCCCAGGCAGACAACAAATATTTCTGTTATAGCTATTGCTACACTGCCTTGGCGCTCTTTTGTGCCCCAGCTTCTTTTTTTTTTTTTGCATTTTACTGTTTTTATAGGAAAACAATTTTATGTGCTTATTTTGTATAAAGAATGAATAGCTAAGCAGGATAAATTAATGTATCAAAAGGTTTACCTGCATTTCGTATGCAAAACTTAGCTGTGCTTAGAAACTAGCACTTGAGCACTCGTATTCACCTTTTACACACAAAATCACTACATTTTGAAAAACTGCTGTGGAGTTCTTAATTTGCAGCTGATGTAAATCTGAAGTCCAGAGCTAAGGAAACCCACACCAAACTTCTGATTTTGGTGGAAATGAGTTCTGAAGTCCATCACTGAAAGCATAGTTTAGGCTGAGGTTTCTCAAGGACTGTAGACACCTCTGTAATGGGACATTCAATGTCCTGGAAGTGAATTAGGTGCATGAATAGACCAACACCAGAAGAAAATTAACAGACATCTTTAAGATGTGGAACATTAAAAGTCACGCTAATTCAGAGCCCTCGACAACAGCAGAAGTTAAATTCTGGTATTGCAACCCACGGGCTGACAGACTCACTTGCCTGTGGTCATTTCTCTTGATCTCCCCAACATATCACATTTTCCAAAAACAGGACAGACACACATTTCACTCCTCTGCGAACACTCTCTGCCAGCCAGGGGGAAAAGGGAGACTTTCTTCTCATTCTGTGTTAACTGTGCTGCAAACAGCACCACGCTAATTGAATGATAGCAGCCTGACAGAACCGATGATATGTGATCCCACCATTAATTAGTAGATGTTCCTTCCTGCATTGGAAGAGTTCAGTGTAATCGCACCAGTGATCTCATGGCCACACAGCCCACTGCGATGGGCATACCCTTTACATTGAGAAGCTGTGCGCCAAGAGTGGCAACCCCCAAGCCAGGTTAAAATAGAAGGTCTTGGGGTTTTAACCCTGGGAACCTGAAGTTGAAGCTGCACAGCTCAGAGACCTAAGGTCAAATATGCCTTTTCTTTTTTTCCTGGATCCTTGTGAGATTGGTCGTCCTTATCCCCCTTATTTCGTGTCATTGGAGGTAAAAAACTGCCATAGTAATACAAGGGCATGCTCGCATATGGTGCTAATAGACACTATGAACATTCATAGAGGGCCTATCACAGTGGCATCTGCAGGGAGCAGGACATAGGCAACCAGATAGCATCAGCCCATAGAAACAGATGTTTACCATCCTCTGCCTTTCTCAGCTGAAGAAAGACAATGTTGCTGGTGGGGAAGGTTGCTCACAGAACACTGTTTGGTGGAACGGCTGCTCCACTGCACATCTGGATCACTCCCGCACACTATGATCTTGTTATCATTACCTGGACCTCTGCGGAAACGAAGGGGTTGGTGCCATTTGCTCTACTTTTGCAAAGGACTAACCAGTACATGGAGGGGAAAAGGGAGCGCAGGGAACTTGGCTTTTATCTCTCCTCCATGAGGAGGTCTCCTGCAGAGCCCTGCGCCCCATGTCTGCCACAATTGGGTTGTAGAAAGCCTCCGCTGCTTAGTCCCGGAGTTGTATGAGTTTGGAGACTCAGTGTAATGGGAATTATCAGAGAAGGTAAGAAACCTGTGAAGGCTGTATGATGGTAGGAGATGGGCGAGAGATCACCAGCCCACAGCAGCTGAGCTCTTACCCTGGCAGGTATTCCAGCTTTCAACAGCTCATGCATCCCTTCACGTATACCATGTCAAGTGCACCCTGGCTGGGTGAGGCAGTCCTTGGGGAGGCTGTAGGGTGGTCCCCAAGCATGGGAGGGATCTTCTGGCTGTTCAAGCTGAAGTGCTATTTGTTTGGTGGCATGTCACCTACAACCGCTGCCCTTCTTGCTCTGTGCTGGCAGCCTGAGAACCTCGATCTGCTTGGTTTACTTCAGTTAAGAGGGAACTGAATTCAGGCCACGTGCAACACAGGGCATGTTTTGAGCCTCACACTGGCTTCTTTCCCTTCTTCTGCTCCTTTCAGATGGTGTCACTGCAAAGTGGGCGCTAGAGACAGGCTAAGGGACAGAGCTCATGAACATGGTGCTCAGAAAGACAGCTCATGTCCACCTACAAATTTGCATAATCACACTAAAAATGTACACCATGTTCTACCAAGAAAGGGAATAAAATTAAATTAAACCTGTGGCATTGCTGAACTCTCTCAAAAATTCAGCAGTAATTATGAATCCTGTAAGTTCTTTTGACGCCTTATTTGAAAGGTCCAAATATCTTTTTAAGACTCACCAACTATTAGCTCACCAGCAACAGCACACATGAATATAATGAACAAAAGCTTCCACGACCATACGGGTAACTTAGGAATAACATGTAACTCTGAATCATACAGATATTTGTAGTCAGATCATTCAAATCACTTTATACAACCAAACATTTTCAGTAAACGCAAGAAATGAGTGGAGAATAAAAGTGGACATTTTTAATCCTAGACCATGAGTATATCTGCTTTGATTTTTGTCTCTCACGTACATTAAAAAAAAAGCATCTGTCAAGGCTGGAGGGAAGTTTAACTGTTTTAGCACATGTTGTTATCTTGAGTTACTGAATGGAACAGGGACCTGATGATGGAGCTACATTAAAACTTTTGGGCAGAGACACAGGTAAACGGGACTCATCTGGCTCTGCTGGGGCAGATCTCAGAACCCAGCAGGTGCTAGATTTGAAGAACAAGCAGTAAGACCAGAGAGAAGACAATATAATTTCCACCCTATTACCCCACCTTTTTCTTCTTTCCTTTTTCTCAGGAAAGTAAAACAGTAAACAAAATAAGTAGTCTGAAGAGCATTTAAGGCTGTCAATTCAGGTTCAATAAATTCTCTCGTGTTACTGCCAGGTTTAAAGCTGGTATTGTTTCTCCTGTGGTTTTTGGTAGATATAGAAAAAAAAACCTAATGAAGCAGTCTTACACCTGAAAGTAACTTGCAGGCTGAAAAGCTGCCTGACCCACCCTCTAGGAAGGAGAAACACCACAGGTTTTAGGTGACCTTTTCAAGGGCAATTGTTCTCCCACTCTTTTTTGCAGCAAAGAAACATAAAAATTTCTATACCAGCACACAGAACTCACACAAATCAATTTCAGAATAGTCATCCAGGTAAGTTTCAGAATTAAAAACAAGTGCCAGAATAAAAAGAGTAACAAACATGGAGACTCAGAGCTGCAAGAAGCATATATTAAGATGAGATTTACCCATCACTTACTGGTTTCCCAGCAGAAGGAAGGTTCCAGCTGCAAAAGCTGGAGGAATATATCACACTGCAAGGGTAAAGCGTGCAGGGAAAAACAAGGACAAGACAAGGTAGCAGCAGAAGAGAATAAAGCAGAGTGGACCTGGGGGTTCATTCAGAGGTTGGACTGATGGCATGGAGGCAGGGGGAACAGCTAATTTGGGTGGCAGTGACTGATCTTGGTTTGGATGGAGCCTGGAAGCTGCAGCTGATTTGACTGTGTAGTCTGTGATTGCTACAACACAGGGAGGGACATGCTGCCCACAGTCAGCTGGCAGTCTGGGGCCAAGGAAATCAGAAGGTGGAGGGAGCTAGGGCAGAGGAGGAAGAAGGACTGGAGGGACAGGGCTGAAAGGGACATGAAAGTTGCTTTGAGTTTCATAAGTTCCCAGGGTCAGAGAAATGTCAGGTTCCCATGATATAATAAAGGGGATTTGAAAGGGTGTGAGAGCATCCACTGGAACTGATTTAGAAAAAGGCACTTCTATTTATGAAAGAGGGCAGAGGGAGTCCTGAATCTCTTAACGGTCTTTACCTATCCTGCATTCTAGAAACCAGAGACATTGTGCAGTGAATCAGGGGCTTCCGTAGGTTATCCCAACCAGACCCATGCAAGTATGGGCTGGACAGCTTGGATTTAGCTGTGAACCCAAACTCTGGCCACCTATTTTTATGCCAAAATCATGTCATCTTAGGAGCTCTTGCCACATGCTCATTGTCCTTCTGACCTATCTTAGAAACACACACAAGCAGCACTGTAAGTTAAGTAGCTTGGCTGACAAGACGGACTTTTCTTTGCTTATCATTTTTACTGTTTTGGCTGGTTAAACCTGACAGCACCTTGTTGATGTGGCAGGGAGAAAGGAGCAATCAGACGTGGGGAAACACAAGGTCGATAGGTAAAATTATAAAAGACTGGGCCATATTTCATTGCACGCACTATTCAAAAATATGGTCCTATGTTTAATGTTAGTGGAAACCATCATTCATGCATCATTGCCATAGGAAAATTTCTATTAACATTAAACATACTTTAATACCAGTAAATGTTACTGGCTAACAGAGGAAAGTTACAACGTGTGTAATTTTTCTCTTTATTTTCTCTTACCATGTGTAGGTGTCTGGGTGGCACTGTTTAGTATCAGGTGATTATAATTTTGTTCTTGGTCATCTGAAATTCACAGAAAAAAAAATCCCTTTAAGAAACAGCTTAGCATACCCACAGATCTGCAGATGATAATTACAGCTCACAGTATTCACAGGAAATCTCAGCATGATTAAAGAAAGGAGAAGAAAACGCTTAAGAAAGCAGAAGATTCTGTTATGTAGTTTGCTTAAAATTCCAGATGCAAGAAGAACACGATAATGGGAAACTTCTCCCCTTCTGCTGAGCCTGCAAATTAGAGTTATCTGCAAAGGTAAGAAGCATGCCCAGGCAGGGACAAACCACAAATGTTGTACTGACATTGGTGGTGTGTTCCTGGAAACTGTTGGAACCTCACAACCTCTGGTCCACCACTCCAGCTCCATCCAGAATGGAGGTTTTCAGGATGTTAGCCCCAACTACACAGATACCAGACTCTTCAGCTGTGACTGCAACCACAACAACAATGTCCTGCTGTGAGTACAGGCAAAGATCTAGTAAGTGGCCTCACAAATGCAGGAGGTAGAGTTAAATAGCTGCACATGGACTGTAGATCTCTCTCCCCTGAGAAGTGAGAATCCTGTAAGAACTGATGCATTTAGTATTAAATGCATAGTGCTGCAAAGCAGGAGGAACAATCAACGGCAGAACGACTGCTACCATTGTGGTTAGTAGCTACCCTTTGGCATGGAAAACAACTTTCTCTCTCACTGTAATAAAACCATTAGATAAGTGACTGCTTATAAACTTCCGTCATCTTTAGTTTCCAGACAAGCCTTCAATAAGGAATGAACTCTTTGTCCAGATCTTTACAACCTGCTATGGAACTGTAGTAGTGTAGGGTGAGAAGAGATTTCAAGAAATCTTTTTGCATCTCGTGCTCTCCCGCTGCAGGATGGGCTAGTCTGATGTCTAGTCTGCTATTCTTAAAAACCTGTCATTGATATTTCACTTTCTCCCCAGAAGATCTGTTTCATTAGGTCTTTCTTGCTACATTTTAGGCCAATTGTATCATTCCTGTCTACCTGGGAGGTGGAGAAATTCCCCCTTATTTCTGCAATGGCCCTTTATGATAAAGCTGTTACTATGTGTTCCTGTAACTTTATTCTTCAAGATAAACAATGCCATTTCCTTTATGTTTCCCTATAACGCTTGCTTTGTCTTTGATTATTGTCATTCCAGCATCCTGTGTTCTCTCCAGTTGACCTAGATCCTTCTCAAGTTTGCAACACATTCTGGGACCTGATTCTGAGAAAAGACCTTACCAGTACAGAGTGGAGTGACTGGATGTTTCCCAGTCATCTACCCTTGTTCACACGAACTTGCATGATACTTTTCTTTTCCTGGTTCATGTAAAGTTTGTGATTCTTTATGATTCCTTATTGCTCTTCCAAAGAACTGCTTCCTGTCCAGTTGTTCTTCAATATATACAAGGCTTTTAGTATTCTTGTTTCCATCCAATGCATAGCATTTTTCTCCATTTAATTAATTTGCAGTCTATTTCTCCAATTTATCAAGAACATTTTAGATTCTAATCCCATCCTCTAATAGACTTATGGTCATCCAAGCTTCATATCGTCTGGAAATTTAATAAACAAATTTCTTTCCACCAGTAACAAAAAGACCTAATGCAGAACAACATCAGTTCATCCTTCTAGTGATATTTAGTTACCTTTTATGGTTAGTCAGCCATTATGGCATCTACCCTATAGAGGCTGATTAAGAACATGCCTCTGAAATTAGTCCCACATTACTTTCCCAGAAACGGCTGAAAATCTTGCTAAGGTCATGATCCTTAATATAAGCTATTTCTCCCTGGCCACAAAACACAGTTAAAAATAAAAATACCATTAGGTTGACATGATTTATTTCTGAGAAGTCCATGTTGGCTGCTACTTAATCTCACTGGAAACTCATCTCCCTGCACAGCATGCTGAATGTCTGTGTACAGCCAGGATTAAAATCAGAGGTTATTTATTTGGATGTCAACAGACTGGACACCTTAGCTTACTCCTCCATCTAGAAAATGGGCACAGACAGAACATAAAATATAATAACAAGAAGAAAATAAATAATAAAATACGCAAAGGATATTAGCCTGGCAACCAGTATGTGATGAGCAAACCTTGAACGGAGACCAGGTTCACACAAACACCTAAAGTGCCCTTGAATAAGTGGCCTACAGGTCACCTAAGTTAGAATTTTCCTTTGCATCCTCCACTGTCAGTTACTTTTAGCAAGCAAAAACCCTGCAGTAACTACTTTTGTGACTTTACTTCAATTTCTGTTTCTATATGGTCTAATTTCACTTTAACGTGAAAACTGGACTGGAGGATGGCTGGGACAAATAAAAAACTGGATATTTCTGGCATCCCTGTATCTGTCCGGAGGGATTTTTGGAGAGGTGGGACAGTTTTCATCTAGTTTCCAGGAAGCATGATACAGAACCCTGCTCGCTAATTTCAGCAATAGGTTTTAACTCTTTCTGGAGTTCAAACAGACCTTTTCAGTAATATGTTTTTAAAAGACTGTATGTGATGGTAAGGCTGATAAATGCCTAAAAGAAATCACTGCAGTACTTTTAGTTTTCATCAACAAAACCCATAATATATTTTAGGTCTTAACTGAATCATCTGGCTTCAACTCCTATTAGATCTGTGATTTTTTTCGGTGGGACTAAGCAAACAATTTATTAGTAGAAAACTCTTCCATATGTAGATATTTCTAGATCATGAGGCTTGTAAATCATCAGCTTGGTTATTCTCCTATGTAATCTAAATATTCTGTGCTTCTGAAAAGCTGTGGGGCTAAGGTCTAGGTTGGTAATATACAGACTTTGATCAGATCCAGTTCATGACATTGTCAAGCGGAAACCTGCTTTGAATATAACTGTCAGACTGGTGTTTAGTCATTATAGCCAGCAATGGGGCTGCTGGGACTGCCAGACACACAGCTTTGGAGCAGTTTCTCTGCAGAAATTTTGGGGTTCTTGGCTGCAAAGGCAGCTGTTTTGTACAGTGTACATTAGGGATGTCTGTGTCCTGAAAACAGCTGTTTCTCTCTTATGGCTGGATTTCTGTTATCAAGTTCATAAAAATCACAGAATCACTGAGTCTGGAGGCACCTCCGGAAATCATCTAGCCTGACCCCCTGCTCAAAGCAGGGCCAGCTAGAGCAGATTGCCCAGGACCGTGTTCATTATGGTTTTGAATATCTCCAAGGAAGGAGACTCCAAATCCTCTCTGCAAATCCTCTTCCAGTGTTCAACCACCCTCACAGTGAGAAAGTTTTTTCTTATGTTTAAGTGGAATTTTCTGCATTATGATATGTGCTTATTGCTTCTTGCCTTGTCACTGGGCACCACTGAGAAGAGCCTGGCTCTATCTTCTTTACTTACCTATCAGTTACCTACATACATTGATGAGATCCCCCTGAGCCTTCTCTCCTCCAGGCTGAAAAGGCATCCCTCAGCCTCTCCCATTACAACAGATGCTCCAGTCCCCTAAACACCTTCCTGGCTCTTTGCTGGACCCACTCAGTTTGTCCGTGTTTCTCCTATACTAGGGAGGCCATCACTGGTCCCAGCACTACAGATGTTTCTCACCAGTACTTAGAAGAGGGGAAGGATCAGCTCCCTTGGCCTGCTGGCAACACTCCTCTGAATACAGCCCAGGATGCTGGTGGCCTTCTTTGCCACCAGGATGCATTGCTAGTTCATGTTCAACTTGGTGTCTATCATGTATTTTAAAGGTTATTTTATCAGTTATTTTATCGGTTATTTCATCCACCATTTACTACCTTATTTATAAGTTACTAAAGCTGGTTTTGAAAGTTGCAAACCAGGTAGTGAGTAATGAGCCTTTTGAGTTTTTTGATGACCTCTCCTTGACATTTGCAGCTGATAAGTTCATTGAGCATGACTGAGTAGCTATACAGCCACTTTTCTCCTGAAAGCCTTAGTAAATTAGATGTCCCCAGGAGGCCTCCATCCTTCCACATGCTTTGTAGAGTAGCCTGTGGTTCCTATGCTAGTCCCTCTGGGTTTCAGCCAGATGTAGGGCCACAGTCATGTAGGGTAGCTAAGGAGAGCAAGGACTTCCAGCCTAGCTACAGCAAAGCTAATTCACAAATGAAATTGCAGAAAACATCCAAACACCCAAACTATTTGTCCTCTTCTCAACTAATGTTGCTTACACACTAAAGGAGCTGACAGATAAAAGGTTACACAGAGATTGGAGACACTTGTGTGGGTGAAATGCAAGCATTTAAAACATAGCTGACATAACTTCAACCCATTAATTGCTCCAGAAGGGAAACAGCAGAGGTTTCGCACTCCTGAAAACAGAGTACTCCAATGCAGTCACTCTCACAACTGCGCTCCTGGGTGAAATTGCGTCCTCACTGAAGACAATTACACCTGCATCTATATCAATAGGAACTACTGTCTTCTGATTCTGATAAGCTTCCCATTTAATCCCAAATACTTTCCCTTTCCCTACCCTCCCCCCCCCGTTTAAAAAACTCAGGTGCTTTGAGGCTACTGATTAAGAAATGTTATCCGAAATAGTCAGACCCTGAATTATTGGCATTTTCATGCGGCTGAGCTAATCAGGCATCTGAATGCAGCACTGGGCTTCATTTACCACTTCTGTAGTCTATTGTAACACTTTCTAAGCAATAAAATGATTTAAAATGATGGCTGAGACTTCCTGCACCTCTTCAGCTTTAACAAGATAATGCTGTTAATTGTGAAGTGCCAGTTAGGCAGAAGCAGATCTGTTGTAGAGACAAGGATCCGAGTTCAAAGCTATTTACTAGGAAACTCCATTAGGGAAGTAAAGGATTCACAGTGCTCTGAATTGCCAGACCACAATGCAAAATTTCTGAGCACAGCTGGAGGAGTGATCAGATACAATAACCAGCAGAAAGAACGAGACATTTTACTGGCAGCAGGGAAACCAGTGCTCCCAGCCCCTTTGCAGCCCAGGAGAAGACACATGGACAGACAGGGGTTTTAAGGGTTTCAGGTTTTTTTTTTGAAGGAAATGGGTTCACAGACTAAGGACAGAACAAAATCCCACATGATTATATCTATGGTCCATATGTGAATTAAGTAACCGTTGCTCTAGGAAATACTACTTTTCACCCACGTGGGGAAGGGGAGTCTGTGATGGGGTACATTTATGAAAGGAGACAGAAAGATGCAGTTGGAGGGGATGAGATACTGCAGGGAGAAAGAGAAGTCTGTAGGTACTGGGAAACGCTACGGGACAAGTTTCTGCCTAGATGGCCTTGCTGCTGTGCTGAGGTGGCCCTTCTGCCACAGCTACCAACCTGTCTAAGCACTCCACAAGCTGTCAGTGCTGCTGGGTAGGATCCACCAGTAAGTACCTGCGTTAGACTGAAACCGACCCAAACATAGGCTGCTACTGACAGGAGCAAGGCAGCCCCATCTCCTGCCCTGACCGTGTCCCTGCAGGAGAGCCTGTACAGCTGCCCCACGAGTCCTGGGGATGTGGCCCAGCTGGACGTGCAACGTGCACAGTATGCTCAGAGCGGTCCCCAGCTAGTGCACCCCCACAGCCAACAGTGCTGGCACCCACCACAGGCCCTAGCACCCTCCTTTTGCTGGTGGCACTGACATCTTGGACCCTGAACAGGAGAAAACTTCTCCCAAGTTCAGCACCTGGGGAAGCAAATGAGCCTGTGCACCACTGCTGAGTGCTTGCTGTCTCTCTTCTCCCTGTCGCTTCCTCACATTCCTCCATGTCTCTCCACAGAGGTGACACTCAGATAGGCCGGCAGCCCAACACGGTCAGACCAGGCGTCTCCTGCAGGAAGAGGTGGTTTCTGCTGTACCTGGAGTCAGGGCTCAGGCAGCTGTGTAAGCAGGGTTCAGGTGATCTAAACTTCCTTAAGAGCCCCTCTCCTTAGTGTCCCCAGCCTGTGTTTGAAGATGGAGAGGAGGGATCCTTCTACCAATTCCTGAAACTTCACTGAGAGTGCATGTGCATTTTTAAAAGGACTCAGTCTACTGTCAACCCTGCCATCTAACAACTGATTTCAAGAAGCTCAAGTGATTTTTCCACAAAGGATGATAAAACATGAAACTATAATTTTCCCAGTGAATGTGGAGAGGGCCTCATGGCCCCACAGCAACTGAGTGACTTTGGTGTTGGGGCAACATCAGCTCCCTCAGACACAACGGTCATTGTGAGTGCCCAGAGCAAGTCAGCATCTGGCCCTGGGGACCCAAGAGCACCCCGAACAGGCAACTGAAATCATCTGGGTTAGCTGCAGGGGTGGGATGGTGCCAGACAGCACTTCATCCCCTTCTTTGCAGAGGCAGGTCTCATCGGCTGAGGTATCAATTTCAGCATTGAAAGGAGCTCTTCTTCCCATGGTCAGGACTGACAGTTCTGATTTGCAGCATAAATCACTAACTGGGCTGTCTGTCTTCAGATGCAAAACCCCAGGCAGATGATGAAGACACCTTTAAATATCCCCCAAAGACTTCCCATTGCACTTCTTATCCAGGAGATCCTCTTAAGAAACAATGTTTTTGTGTAAGGACTAAACCTTTCCTTTGGTACTTGGTTTTAGTCTTCTCTAGGGTATATTTTCTGTGTCTCATGGATTTTGTATGTGTTTATTCTTTACAAAAATTAGATTTATTGTGTCCTATAATGGAAAAAAGTGTGAAGTGCCAGAATACGGACAGAAAACACTGTAATTTTCAGCTTGTCTTCTGTAATAAAGTTCCTCATAAAAATCACAAAGCAAGGATATTTTTAATATATGCCAACTATACCACAGATATATGATAATTCTGACAGTCATACAACATTTTGCATTAGTTTTATAGTATTTATTAAAGCACTGGGAACTGTTCTAAGGTCTATAGTCAACAGAACAAAAGAAAGGGACTAAACTGGAGCAATCACCCTATGAAATAAAATCCCTTGCCTTCTGCCCCTCTGGTCTTTTCAGCAACCTCAGCAATTGCCTACCTTCAACCTTATTCCCTAGCTGAGGTTTTCTGAGAAGGATATAAAAAGCGGTTTATTTTTCTGATGACAAGATAACTGTTTGGCATCTGCACTAATGAAGAGAAAATCCCTTTCAAGGGCTAATCCTCCAGACTACTTAAGTACAACAAAAGACTTCAAGCTTTAGGAACTGAAAGAAATTCAGACCCCCAAGGCAAGCAGGAAAACAGACCAAAAACTGATGACCAGAATGTAAATACTTTCAGCATAAAGCTACTCATTTATCACCTGCCTTCCCTCCCTTTGGCATTACCTGTTCAAAATTTGTAGTCCAGAGAGCAACCCTCGAGCAACCGTCCTTTAACTGATGCTATGCTGGCCAAGCAAAGCTGAGCAGGGTGTCTGAGCAAGGAGAAGCAGGCATCAATCTTTCGCTGTGCAAAGCCTTTTCCTAATAGTTTAGACTAGGCAGAGGTGGTAGCAGATGGCAGCTCCCAGCACTGGGGGCCAACCAGGGAGCCCACAGTCCCCTCCCAAAGGAAATCTGCCCAGCCAGCCAGGACTCTGCAGTGCCTTGCCAGAGGTGATGAGCATATAAATACTTAGCCTAATAGATCGTTAAATCCCAGCTGTCTTTCATGTACATTAGCCAATAACTAATTACTTTAGACTTTTATGCTGTGAGTATCCTGCTTGCAGAGTGTTTCTGCACCTGGCTAACGAGACCCAAACAAATTGACCCCTAAAAAAGGGACTGTAGCAAGGAGCACACAAGACAAAACCAAAAATTAAGCTACTAGTAAAGTCAGCATGTCAGTCATTAAAGGGGTTGGAAATGCCAGATTAAAGGCTGTCCCCTAACCCTTAATTTGATATTCATTATGTTAGGTTTCTGTTCTATCATTCCAGCCTATTTTTCAACTGTAATCCTGTGACTCACTCATTGAACAGGATGCTCAGGGAATAAGGCAGCTATTCAAGAGTTATTTTAATCCTCATTAAGTGGTGAATAGCCCTGTTCTTTAGTATCCCACGCTATCCAAATCCTGCACTGATTATGGAACTGTTATTTTCCATGCAGGCTTTCCTCTAGTGCTCATCTAAGCCTCACAAACAGGTTCCAGACTCCCATTGCAGGTAGGGTGGGGTCTGTCAGCCCCAGATTTAAGCTGAGTCAGAGAGCAATTGTACTTGCATCTGCAAAGTTTTATTACCTTTGAGGAACAGCTGTAGAACACTCAGGTCAGATTTTTCAGATCACACAGGGAATTTTTAATAGGATTTTGCACTTATAAACCAGATGCTAATTAATCATAGCATTTTTGTGGGGAAGACAAGGCAGGTGCAACTGTTCCTGGTTTACAGGTGGGGAAAATGATGGAGGCAGGAGGAACCACTTCCCTGTGGCCACACAGAAACATGAGGAGGACTGGAAATGCTCAGCCCAGCCCAGTTCAACCCCAGGCTTGTTACTCTCCATCACAACCCTGCCGGCCACGGCAGCGAGAGCGCACCCTGCTCGATTATGGCTGTGGCAGCTCAATACTTCTGAAAATCATGTTGCAGGTGTTTAAAATTTAAGGAACAACAAATCAAGGCAACTTTGAAAGGCTCTGATTAACTGACTAGCTCAAATTCCTCCAGGCCTTTTCTACAAGGCTGTCTCACCCACATCAGCAGAGCCTCCCAGGGGGGCCCCAGCATCCTTGGACAGAAGCTGCTCTCCCGCCCACCCCGCTGTGCGTCCTCTCACTGAGGGCAGCCGAAGCTGTCACCAGCATGGTTGCGTGGACACTCTGTGTTTTGCTAGCAAGGTCAGGCAGGAGGCTAGAGTTTCTCACAACTGGAGCTGGTGCAGACTCGTCAGCAGGATTTGCACTATGGACTTGGCTGCAGGAACTCCCTGGCAGTGGCAAGAGAGGAGCCTGGTTCACCTGGACGCAAGTCAAGTGCTCGCCCTGCCTGCCTGCTGGAGCTGTCATTTGGTGCCTCATGCTTCTCACATCTTGGGACTGCTACAAACCTCCTTCACTACACAGCAGTGACTCACACCCAGAGCTACTCCGTCCAAGCAGCGCTCAAGGCAGATATTTACGTGGAAAGTATCCACTGAGTAACTAAAAACTGTATGAATTAACATTTCACAGGAAACTTCACCTCAGTCGTTTGCTACTTCTTGACCTCTTATTTTTACATTTTAAATAGAAGTCTTTCCAGATGGTCAGTACTTGTACATACTTACAGGCAGAGTTTAATTTACCCAGAAAATGAAAGAAATCATAGAAACATTCTCTCTGGATGGAGTACTCGCTCTAACTGAGCAAGTTCCTGATGGAAAACTATGATTTTACTGTTGGGCTTGCTACAAATAGTGTTTCTTATCAGTAGGCTTTTTATGTGAGCGTGCATGTGTATCTACAGGCACGTAATGTATGAGTGCATGTGCTATGTGCATTTAGTTGCTGACACATACATGTATGTAGCACCAGGTCTCATGGCAGAAAAGCAGTGGAGGACAGGGGTCATTTCACTTCTTTATTTTGTGACTTTGCAACAGGTAGGTATGTGCATTGCAGCCATCACTGCTTCACAGCAACGAGTATTGTTCATTTGTTAGGTTAAGGCCATAGGAGATGGAGGCTTGAATGAACTGTAAGAAATCAAGGAGGAGGTGAATGTAGAGCTGCAGGTGGAAAATACTCAGCTGCAGTGGGCACTGAAGCTCTGGAAGTTAGGTCTGACCACTTCAGACAACCACTGAGGCTATGCCAAAAAACAGGTGGAAAATGATCCTTCTCCCCCAGCCAACTGAGTAAAAATGGGCACCAACAGGGCTTCAAGTTCACTCACAAAAATATGTCTTCTCTGTTGAAAGCAGGCACAAACTCACACACTCATTCACAGTCGGTTCTCTTCCTCCCCCGTGCACTTTACATCCAGCAATGGAACAAGCACCATGTAAACCATGCCCACTCATGGACTCCCTACACGCAAGCATATTTCTCCTTCACAGCGCATTTATGTAAACACTCACTGACTCTTTCAGAAGCATCAAAGTGCCAAACTGAAAAGCAAACTGTTGGAAGAGCTTGGTATGAGGAAAATATTACTTTTGTTTTCGAGCAGCTACAGCTAAAAAGTACACCCACAGAAAAACAAAACCACAAGAGTATTTCCCAATCTTGGCTAAAATGTTATTTTAAAAAAACAGCAGTACCACAGTGAAGATAAAGGTTACACAGAGCTTCAAATCTCTCTCTCCAAGGAAACTGATAGGTTTTGAAGCATATTTGGAAAGGCCGTTTTCTTGATGATGAAATGTTCTTTCCTCCATGTAGACAACGCAGTGTAACGTCTATCAAAAAGGGCAGCTTTTTCCACTGCCAACAGAGCCTTGCTAGACTCACCAGCACGAGACTCTAGAAAAAAGACATATGCTGCTCAGGAATTTCTCAACAGCAATGCCTCTGCTTTTAGTGAGCAATAACTGCAACGACTCCAACCCCCCCACGTAGGAATGTTTGAACTCACTTTTGATCTGGAATTTAAAATCTCTCCGTAGCATTTTATATTTCATTAGCTCTTTCTTTGTGTTTAATTTACTTAGTGCTGCCCTTTCTCCCATGTTCCAGCATAAATCAGGAAAAAGAAGTGGTGAAATGAATGGCATAAATCCAGATGAAGAGAAAGAACAAGGACTTTCTTCCTGGGAGACAAAGCTCTGCACGGCTGGTGGCAAGCCCCATAGGACAAACTTCGCTGGTGTTGACAGTCAGTGCCTGGGATCCCCTCTGTGTTTGAGAACTTCACACTGACTCTCCAAACACAAAGTAATTAGATAAATATGGACTGGTTTTCTCCAAAATCAAACAGCTGAGCAGGCTGCATGACGAACGTTAGACAGCAATGCACAAACAGCATCTGGGGGAGCAGTCCTGGATGCTAACCTTTCGAAACTCGTTTAAAATACGCAGATCACAGTGAAAACATATGGTCAGAATAGAACAAAATGTGTCCTTTAAAGGGCATTTCTGAAGATGAAGTTGATTTTAGAAGATATAAATAGTATGGGTTCCTAAAGCGGGATTAGTTAAATGCAATCTTTTGTGGAACACAGCCAGCTATTGCACATTCAGAGTGGAGAGATAATTATGCTAATACCTTTGGAAGAAACACATGGTTGTTTTTAACCCCATGGTATTGGCAAGAAGGAGAAGGAAAGGGAACACAAAGTCCTCCCCATGTTTTTCCGTCTTTCATGAAGTATAAAGAGAAACCAAAAGTGAGGATGAAATCACAGCAAGAAGGGCTCTCCAGTGAGTCTAGTAGGGCTGGACTGCGCTTCCACCTTGAGAGCAGAAGTCAAAGACCCGATTCACTGCGGTACCTTAGGAAACAGCCAGAGGTGCCCGGCTGTCCCATCTTATTCTCTCTTCATACTGAAACGACACAGGATTTAGCCAAAAGCTAAAAGCAGAAGCCTCCTTGCTTGTACCACTCCAAGCACAATTCACAGAAAAAAATCTTATTTGGATTCCTGTGGAACTAAATGGCTCCGAATGGGTGCTTGTCCTGACACCCAGGGCATTACAGGAGGATGCGCAGAGCCCACAGTGAGGAGGGTGGGCTGCCAGCTTGCACAGGGCAGATCGGAGTCCAGCAGAGCTTTTCCAGCCTCTTCTGGCTTAGGAGTGATAAATGTGCCATGTCATAGCCAACATGATGATCAAGATAAGCAGACTCTTAACTCGTCAACTGATTTTAAATCACTCTCAAGTCATAGAAATTCACTTGCTCTTAATCTGCCCGCAAGACATGCCCAGCCTCAAGGCATATGGACAGAGAAGCAGGGACTTTATTTTTATATTACACTGCTCTCTGCTAGGGGCCAGGAACAAGAAATTGTGTGTCATGACTGACTGAGTTTATTTTGTCCTTTAACTGATTTCTAACATTTTTTGTTCCTAGATGCAGGCCTTGTTTGCATGCTTGTTAACTGCTAAACATGGCTTTGGGCCAGTACTTTATAGACAATTAAGATCCAGATACAATCTAACACTGCTCATATTCTTTAAGCATATAAGTGAAGTCACTAGCACTAATCAAGCACGTAAAATGAACCATGGGCATAAGTGCTTTATTAAGGCAAAAAGAAAGTGGAACTACATTAAGGAAGAATTAAAAGCTCTATTTAAATCCATCCCTAATCCTACCAGCAGTTAAGCAGATGGTTAACTTTAAGCATCTGCTTAAGTCTAACTGTAGTCACGTTAAACAGTGGCTTTCAAAATAGCACTTCTGTGGAAATATCTGCATATGACAGTGTCAAAATCTAGCTTTTGACTATTAATTACCTTTTCTGTTCTTGTGGTGTTTCCATTCCATCAGACTTGATGTGGGAGAAGGTGACACATGCTCTTTGCAGGAGCTGAAGACAGATGTACTAACTCTGACCACCAGCAGTACTATATTCCTCGTGTGAAACACAGATCCTTGGATATTTTATGCAAGCTTATTATTTTAATTTTTAAAAAATAAATATTTAATTAAAAACCCCTTTTCCGTATGTTGTAATTAGAAATTTTCTGCTTGGCCAATTCAAAAATAGCTGAAATGACAAAATACTGGGCTTCTTAAATGATTTTTTTCTGTGTGTTTGTAAGTCTCCCATTTTGCAGCCTGAAGGCCCTGAAGGCAAAAGGCAAACAAAAGACGTCAACATTTATTTATTTTGAACCTGTGGTTTTTAACCCAACATTGGATTTGTTTTCAGATCTCATTTGTGGTTTCTTTAACGTGTGTCGTTGGCAATATTGAAACTCGCCTGATAGCTTATGCAATATTTACTACCTTTTTGTATTGAAACCTGGCAATATGGCAAAGTATAGTATTTATAGCAGTGTGAACTACTCTCCTGCAGGTAAAACAATTTCTGTTTATTTACTCACTGCCTTCCATGGGAATACTTATGTTAGCAAATTCGATCCTCAGCTATGCTTCCTGGAACATAGCTTTATTATTGTTTTTTTTATTTTATTTCTGCACCAAGCTCACCAAGGCCAAGCAAAGCAGTTCTGTGGTCTTGTTAACTGGATGTAAGTGTGTGCTGCTACGGAAGGAGGTGGTCTCGCTCCCTTCTCAGCCCTCAGCCCCATGATTCTTCTGCCTGTCTTGTGCCTGTGTTAGTGTATGTATGATCTTGCAGAAAATTCTCTCTGCTTTTTTTGTTTGTTTGCTTTTCTCACCCATTTAGTTTTTGGCCAGATCAGGTTCCTGATCTCGCTTTCTGTACAAAGGTAGGAGGCAGGGTGAGCAGATGGGGATGGGAACGAGGATGCAGCTGCCCCTTTCAGAGGTGAATAACGTTTATGTCAGATTAAAGGGACTGGGGTGGTGTGCTAAGCGACTGGTTTACCTCAGTAACTCTGGTCCAGATATGAAGTTGCTACAGGAACAAAACCTCCATAAGCATATGGCTTGTGTCTTCCAAGTAAGGGTGACAACTACATTTCAATAAGAAAAATGATGTTTGTCCAAGCTAGACAGTCTTCTCAAGCCTTACAACCCTGTTCTCTGCAAAACTCTCTAGTTCAATAACTCCTCAAGGATCACCCTGTAGCTGGAGGAAAATCCAGGCCCAGCTGGACCAAAGCATTTCAGATGAAGTAAGCGAGTCCGACTGCACCCTTCTGAATGTGGCAAGCAGTTCTGTCTGTAGCCTTTGGGCCAAATATCCCCGAGACATGGGATCCCCAGCAATCACTTACACTGCTTAATGAGAGGGCTGTCCCTGGAGAGGGGGGACGGTAAAGATGTGAAACAGAAGACGAAGAAAGCTGAACTACAGATGAAGTCATAAAAGGTGGGCCAGGATGGTAGGACAGCAAAAGGCTGGTTGCAAAACCACACTGCCTCTACCCTGTGCGAGCCCCTCTCTACAGCACTGATCTAAAAAATGAGCACGCAGTAAGTTAGGGGTTGAGTTTAAGTGAAAGCACGTTTGCCTGGAGTAATCCCATGGGCAGACATCTGGAGTGATATTTACAGAACACGTGGCTGTCTCCTCTGTGCTGGTCTGGACTTCTTTCAAGGTCCACAGAGACAGACACTGTAAGCCCATGCTGCTTCTCATCCGAGATCCAAAGCAGATTACCAAGTCAAGCTGCAGAGAGGTGGACATCCCTTTTTCTCCCTGTTGAATCTAAAAGGCTTCCAGAGCTTGGAGGAAATCCCTTACCTGTTTTTTGGACTGAGACACTGGGAGAAGTTTCCTGAACAGCAAAGTGACTCTTGCAGGATACAATAATAGTGTGCAGTACATTTTCCCAAAAGGCAGAGGAGGCCTTTTTGCTTCTCCTTTTTCCCTGTTTTACTCTCCATCTGCTTTCCCCCTGCAGTGCTGTGGTAAGTTGCTGTCCAGATGGTGCTGACACTGCAGTGTATGTAGTCCAGATGCAAAGCATGTCCCTTGAGGAAGGTGACTCCCTCCACACCAAGAGAAGAGCTGCAAAACTTACTGGGAAGGCACTTCTAAAATAGGAGACCTAGCTCATGGGCAGCCAGGGAGGAGCAAGCTGAGCAGGAGGTGATGTTATCTAAAATCCCTACACAGAATCTACAACCATTTTGAAACAATTCAAAAAACTTACAGCCAAATACTTGGTTGCTGTTCCAGGTCTTCGTCAAAGACCAAACAACTGCAGGTCATGAAAGTCATGAGTGTGTGGAGCTATTCCTGGGGGAAAATGTGAGGTGCTCAGTATAGGCAGCAAGCAGAGGGGGACATCTCTTTGGTGCTGATCACATTCAACGTGCCACATAACACTTGTGGACGTGCACCAGTACAGCCAGGATGGCACCATCCTTTCCTTATTCTCCTTCTCTGAAGATATTCAAAACCCACCTGGACAAGGTCCTGTGCAGCCTGCTCTGGGTGACCCTGCTTTGGCAGAGGGGTTGGACTGGGTGACCCACAGAGGTCCCTTCCAAGCCCTACCATTCTGTGATTCTGTGATTTAGCACTGCTGTCCAGAATATGGGCACAATCCTCTCAGTGAGGTAGATCTCACCGATGTACTGCCACACAAGTGTAACAGAACCACAGGTTCACCAGACCTACTGTCAAGTCCCACTAAGACCCTTCTCCCTTTTCCTAGTTCACATGGTCCACCACTACCTCAGAGCTTGGAAAACTCGTGATGTCTGAGCTAGTAAATCCTAAACGTTTGAAAAGCACTCTGCTGGTGGCCAGTGTCATTTAACCTGGCATCTTCAGGAGACCCCTGACTTCCTCACACCTTCTGTTTTACAAGACCAATTTGGTGCTGTCAAAAAGCATTTGTACATGAAGCTCGCACGGTATCGAGTGCCTGCCAGGCAAGCCCTCTTACATGAACTGGTTAACAGCTAAATTGGAGACAACCTCCTTCCTTTCTCCCCAGGCTCTTTTCTGGAGCTTTTCCCTTTGGAGGAAGAGATACATTTCTCCAAAATCCGGCTGGGGAAATTCTACCAAATACAAGGACGGTCTCATTTCATGTGACCATATCACAGTTCTATACACTGGCTTTCCTCCGTTGAACACTACTTTTGCTTAGCACCGTGTGTATTTATCCTGGTTTCTTATACTCAGATCAGCTCCAACTGCAGCTTTAAAAGAGGGGAAGTCAATTCCACTGGAGAAATGCAGTTTCTTGCAGAAATATACATAAAGGGCTGAGGCGCTGTGCTACTGCAAATGCTGTGCTATGACAAATATTGTCTATCGTTTATTATGTGAAAGTCAGTGATACATAGCAGCCAGGGGTAAAGGTGAGGGGTGGGGGGGGAAGGATGGTGGGGGGCCAATATGGGTTCTCTGTGCCTGGAGGGAGTGAGCTGGGGTCACGCTGTGGTGGCAGTGCTGCTTTTTTTCACTCCTGCAGTCCTGTCTCCCCACTCCATGCTGAGCCAGGGTGTCGGGAGCTAAATTACACTGGGGCACTGAGGAACTGAAGCTTTTTTTTCATAGCTGGATCAGTTCCACATTTTGGCTCATCATCGGACTGTGTGAGCACTGTGCAAGGGGGATGGACGGCAAGGCTGAAGCTGCACTTGTTGCATTAAGCATTGAAAACCCACAGGCTTGGAAAAGTGAGGCTGCGTAGACGGCTGCGAGCTGAAGTCAGCTGAAATCAGCCTTTCCTCAACAGCAGATGCACCTGATGTGATCAGCTGCCATAAACACAGACATTTCAGCTGCAGTCATGTCTTCTGGCTCCTGGGTCAGGGTCTCCACACAGCTGAAAGCAGTCCTAACCCAGCTGCAGGTGCACATCAAAGCAATGCCCATTAGATGGCAAGCTCCCCTCTGCCATGTGCTGCACTCCAGCCGTGTGCCTCTGACCATCTGGCTTAGGGCACTTGTCTGGGGATAGCAGACTTGGCAGTTCCAAGCACTAGGTGTGGCACGGGAAAAAAAAAAGAATCTTCTAAGGGTTATACAGCAGGAAATATTTGAACAGAAATGTAAAATCAGCATCCTTGCAGGGCAGGCACTACCTCGGATCTGAGCCGACATCTGTTGCAGGGGAGGGTATCTGGGCTCTAGGAGCCACTCCCCATCTGCCCGCTCGGTGGTTTTCTCGCCCAGTTTTGGTTCAGGGTTTCAGCCAAGCTGCGATGGCTGAGAGCAGCTTCTGCACAAAATCATGCTCTTGCAGAGTGGGCTCCCCTGGGTACTGTCAGCCCGACTCTGTGAGGACCCTGCAAGGCCACCACTGCTGTCCCTGCTAGGAGACCTGCGACCTTCTCTTGCAGGTGTCATGTCTTACACAAGCTATCTGATATTCAGACCACTACATTTACCACATTAAGACCACTCCATGGCCAGATCTGCCACTTTCCGGGACTTTCACACATTTCTACACTACTCTGCTATGGCTACCTGTCATCCATGAAGCTCAGAGTGCTCTGCAAAGCAAACCAGGTATCACCCCGCCTTAGCTCAGCCACAGGATTACAAGCCCTGAGGAGTCTGCGGTGGACACCAGTGCTGGAGTGCACTAAGCACAGAAGTTTCCTAGTTGCTCTCCACGAAGAGAAGCCCCACGTTGTCTGCTCTGCTGTACTCCAAAAGTCGAGAGAAGACTGCAGCCTGCAGAAAAGAGGACAGCAGTCTCTGAGGACAGCCCTCTCCTCATCACCTTCACCCGCTCTGAAATCCCCCCAGCGAAAGGCACCAGGCAGTGCTTTCATCTGCGTTTGAAAGAGCAAGCCCTGCGCCCTGGTAAGCAGGAGCACAACTCAGAAGGGCTAATGTAATTGCTTTGCCTTTTCCAGCGGGGAAGTTCATTGAAAGTCTGATCTCGTTTCTCCCTCCTCCTCCCAGATCTTTCCCTGAAGGGATGTTGGGAGGGATGTCTGCAGCTCTGACATCCAGGAATGAAAGTCCTCCAGCGAGGTGCAGTACCTCCAAAATGCTCATGCTGTGCCAAAGCCCCAGATCTGCCATCCTGGCCATGAAAGACTTCTCATAAACGCTGCCTGTGGGCTGAGCTGGCAAACGCGAGGAGAGCCTTGAGCACCCTGCGTGCAGAAGGGTCAAAGGAAAGCTTCAGCCTGGAGTCGGTGGCCAGAATAAAGGGGTTATGCTGTGGGCTGGTGACTCTGGGACTTGTGTCACTTCCACAAACTGGTCCTGGATCCCCTTGACTTGCTCTGTCAGAGTGCAGGGTAACCCCGGGGACCTGCACACTCTGCAAACTGTCTGCACTGCTACCTGTCTTGCACAGGCTGGAAGTAAATGATTTCCTAACAGTACCTGGGATCACAGCCCACCCTCTGCATCCACAGACTTTGCAGCTTCTCATTCTGGGTGCTTAAAATGTCACTGACTTTTCTTGCAGTTTAATGTTTTGATCAGGCTTATTTGCTCTGGAAGGCTACGGGAGTGACTCACAGTGATTTGGGAATCTCTCTTGCCAGTCCCCACCTGCACACACACAGTTAATAAGGTTCACTATTTTCATTACACCCTGCTCTTTCTGCTGCTCGCAGCTTTGCCAGCATCCTGACAGCCGCCAGTGTTTCCCTTCAGAAAGACCTGCTCCCCGCCGAGCACTGATGGCAGGAGGGAGGGCTACGGGAGAAGACGAGGACCGGGGGATCATCCCTTTGCAAACTTCCTCTTGGCAAGGCAGCACGCAATTATCAGAAAGCCAGTTTTCATTTCGCAGCAGCTCTCCTCTGCGCAGGAAACCCATGCGTGGCAGGGAAAGACTTGCAGGGAGAAAGCTGTGCTGTCAGTCCCAGACACCTTGATCGATGGGTGAAGAGCAATGCAGACGGCGGTGTCTGAACACTCATCGCCCAGGTCCCGAGTCCTGCCCGTAGTCGGCACCAGCTTCCCGCCGGGTGGAACAGCCCACAGCCCCCGCGAAGGAGTCTCTCCCTTTCCACATACCTACTTGCCCGGTCTTAGGGAGCGGGGGGCTGCTTCTGAATTCTGGATCTAAGATTTTAGTATGCCTTACAGTTTTCGGTGGCAATTATCAATTTATTAATTTACTAAGTTATTACTCTTTATTAATGGCAACAGCTCCTGATTCTTGTTGTCAGTATTATTTTATTTCTTTTTTTTTAAACTCACCTAATTTTTGACTTCACAACCTCTGGATTTTACATGGGTTTTTTGTTAAAAGGACTAAAGATTTAAATGTTTCCCTTTTAATGCTAATGAACGTCTTTTGTGCTAAGGATCAATGAGGGATGAGCAGATACACTATCAAACAGAACTGATCTGATCATGAAAATATTTGGGCTGGAAGTTAGAAGGTCCTGAACAAGCCACATAGCGAGGTTCTGAAACCCACCAGGTATGAGGAAATGAGGTGAGAAAAGTGATGTCTTTAAAGTGGGGGATGGCAGGAAGACGGCAGTGACCCCCCCGACGATCCATCTGAGCTTGATGAGCCTGGGACAGAGGAGTCTCACAGAGGCAGCATCCCCTGGCACACGACTTGGTTGCAGGGTGACCACTGGCACCTCTCAGTGCTGCTCACTGGAGGCAGGCGGAGAGCAGACCCTTGAGCGAGACTTGGGATTTTTCCTCCTTCTTCTCTCCTAGATATTTTGCATTCTGCAAGTGAAGCAATGAATCGTGATTCATTAGCTCCTGACCAGAATGCAAAGGCTGGGTCTGGCAGTAATAAGAGCGGGTGATGAAAGCGCCATAATTTCGTTGAGCTGCTCCCTCCCATGCCGTAGCTGTGCAGTGCTGAGCCGCACTGATTCCCAGGAGCACAGCGCAGCTCGGCAAGGTGCCATGGCCAGTGGTTTAGACACGTTAGCATGGTGGGAGCTGAGGAACAATGAATGAACATGGCATCTTACAAAGAATTTTAGCACACTTGAAAAAAATACTGCTTTAAATCTTTAACACCCACCACTGAAACGCAGCTGCTCTAGCCTGGAACACTGTAGCCGTTCAACAATTCATGACAATGCTAGAAATGGATGAGTGGGATTATAGTAACTGTGAGTACAATTCGCTCCAGGACACAACTGCCGAGATGTCTATGCAGACGGCAACTCCCCAGACTCTTGGGAAATGGGAGCGTGACATGGACTAAGAGCAGTATTTGCAAGTCACACTATAAATGATGCTCGAGACAAGAGTTTCACGTGCAGGAACAGAACTCAGGTGCATAAGAAGGTCTAGATTTAATCTAGTCTTTCTCTCTTCTCACTCTCCTTCCCCCTGCTCTCACCTCTCTTCCCCTCTGCAAAAGAGCTCCTTTCTCCAGTATAACCTGGATTGCAGGCAGTAGAGAGAGAAGCAAGGTGGCAGGCTAACGAGTACCGTAGGGGCTGAGATGTGATCTGTCCCATGGCAGTAGCTGTCAGGACTTGTCCTCTCCTCCCCATGATCTTCCCATCCCTGTGCAGTGAGCAGCAGAGAGATAGCAGGGCAGATTATGGTACAAAGCTGCATCAAACCTTAGGGCAAAATCCTGATTTCCTGGGGAGGTCAAGCTTGTTGGTTTGGACAGGGCTGGTTGGGCTGAGCTGTAAGGAGCTGAGATGCAGGGTGGTGAATGGTGATGTACTTAGGAGGAGGATACAAAGCCTGGATTACACAGGGAACCCCTGGATACTCATTAGGTGTTGGAGGGGCTTGGGCTGGGGCTTTATGTAGGCTCCTGGGTGGAAAGTGGAGTGCAGAACTAACAATACCATGGACAGTTTTTCTGATAAAGGGGGTATGATAGCTGCTTTCAACAGGGAACTTGGAAGTAGAGGTCAATATACTCTGGGGAACGCCTGTGGATTGGGACTCAGCATGCTGGGGACGTAGGAGAAGGGCCTGAGGAAAAGGTAAGAGAAGGTACTCCTCCTTGGACAAGGCTCCGTGGTGCTCAGCTCATCAAAGCCAGCAAGCCTCCAGCCGCCTGTGAAAGCACCGCACCAACAGCACCTGTCTTTGAGGTTGCTGTGAGTGGCACAAGTCTAGCCTGGTAAACACGCAAAGTATGAATGCAGCATTAAGCCAGATGAGGAGCTATAAAAAAAATATAAATTACACACTACATGCGATCATCCATCCATCCAAGAGCTCTGCCAGAAGTGAAGCCAGGGTCAACAGATGTGCAGCCAGGTCACCACAGGAGATCTGTTTGTGCTCAGAAAGCTTTGGTTTTTGCTACCCCTCGACTTGTGCTGCCCTGGGTAGCTGCCTAAGCATTTACAGTGTCCCAGCTTAAGGCTGCCAGATGAAACTATTCACATTCACAGATAATTCCTGAGGCTGGGCAGAGAACAACTGTTGTTTGAAATACCTGAGTATTTCAAAATTGGCTTTTGTTCCACCATTGGAGAAGAAAGAGTTGCCTACTGACAGATGCTTCAACAAACATCTGCAGTAAGGAGACAGGAAACGGGACAATGGCTGAAAGCAAGCTTTCCCCAAGCCCCCAGTCCTTCCCAGCAAGCTGTCAAGGCTGCTCCCATCCTGCAGTGGGAAATCAGGGAAACATAGCCCAAATCATGTTGGACTGGCTCCCAAAGGCCTTCCAGCTCGTGGCAATGCCAGTGGGTCACATGAGCTGTGGCTTCCTCCTCAAGGGTCTTCATGCCCAGAGCTTCAGTTTCTCCCCATCTGGTATGGTGGAGACCCCAGCTACCCTCTCTGTGCTAGCATGGCCTGGTTAGTCCTCAGCTGTGCAGCATGGGAACAGGTGAATACACGCAGGCGGGAAATTCGTGAACCAGCCTCAGTGACAGAGGACGAATGACCTGGCGAGAGTGCACTGCTCTCCCTGCAACCCCAGATCTGCCCTTCCCACACTACTTAGAGTCCAACTGTCTGGTATGCCTGGTATTCCACAGTCTAGGTGTGGAGTTAGATGTTGTCACCTGCTGCCTTCCTTCTCCAGCTTTGCCACCTGTGTTTCGGAGATGGATCAGCCTGTGGGATGAAACACATCCATGTGCACCCTGTGGGCTTCCTAGCTATGGCCACCATCCAATGCCATTAGCTGTCTCTCTGCTGGAGGCAGAAACATCCCCTGCCCTTGGGGCTCAGGACGAGGTGACCCTATTGCTGTACTGCAATGTCCTCCAAAGAGTTGTTACTCACTCTGTGCTGATGGACCTGAGGACTCTGCAGCTGCCATGGCCCATCTGCCATCACAGAGATGCCAGGAGGTAGAAAAATGGGTTCTAGGGAGCAGAAAGACTGGCAGTATCTACAGTGAGGGCAGATGTGACAATTCGGAGCAGATGGCATCACTTTGGGGAATCTTGAATAGAGTCCAGTCCTTGGAGAACTCTGGGAGGTTCAGTGGATATGCAGCCACCAGCCCAGGAGGGCTCTGCCATGGTCTCAGGCTTCAAGGGTCAAAACAAGTGCTGTTACACCGTGCTTCCCCTGCTATGTCACAACACGACAACTGTGGCTGCACCTCTGCAATGCCACCCTCCTGTTACGAGGACAGGGCAGTGCCCAGAAAGCTCAGACCCTTTGCTGCAGCACAGTCACGGCTTTTGGCACATGGCTGTGCACAGGGGACTTCATTCAGCAGTGCCGTCTGTGGGGATGGCTGGAGAGCGCAGAGGGGCAGCCCTGGTGGGGCAGGGACTGGGGTGTCTTCTGGAGAGCAGCAGCCACCCGCAGGGAAAATTGCTATGGAAGAGCTATCTCAAGCAAATTCCAGCAGCTTCCAAAAAAAAAACAAAACAACACAACACCCCAAACCCACAGGGAGTCCTGAATACTTCCCTGCTCACTTTTTTCCTGCAGCAACCACGCCAGGGAACTGTGCCTGCTCAGGAGCCTCTGCTGAGCACTAACTCTACAGCAGCAGCTCTTGCTTTGCAGGAAAGGTCTCAAGGGGTGGCTTACCAGAGAGCAGAAAATCCTTTCTACAGCTGACCCTAGCCTTGTCGGGACACGGTCCAAAGTCACGAGGGCCCATTGCAGCAAATGCTGAGCATCCAGGCCAGGGTCTCTGGGTTTGATCCAGAGTATGGGATGCAGGAGAAAGGTCCCACCACTTCCTGAAGGGACTCATAAAGCAGCAGCCCCACTGAGTGTTTGCTTTGCTCTGAAGCCTCTGAAGATAAGAACCTCCTCCTGTGAAGGGATCCTGAGATAACATTCGGTTTCTAACAGAGCTTAGTCTCCCTGCCCTTCTGAACTGGAACTCGATGAGTGTTTGGAAGACAAAATAGCTCGTTGGTGAGGCTGAATTGAGACACTGGCAGCTCTGTCCCAAGGGTGTGAATGGAGACACTAAGGACTATTTCAGAGTATGCCATGCAGTAGCAAGGCAGTCCTGTGTCTGGCTCTTCTAACTTTGCACAGCATTTAAAGGGGCTCAGAACAAATCTTTCGTATCGAGCCAAACTCCTAGCAGGCTCAGAGGGACTTTTTTGTGGAAGATGGGGTTTCCATGCACGAGCATCTTCCCATGTAGATCACGGTCCGGTAGAGCTCATATGACTGTCAGAGCACGGACCCACATCCCTGGTTGCACAGAGAAGCATCTTTGGGCACCTGTCATCTGTTTTCTTTCGCCACTGTTAACATGAGCTCCTTGCTGCATGTGCAAAGCCGTGCCTCTCACTCAACAACCCTCCACAGCACGCTCTACACGAGCATGTCCCCTCATCACAGTGACAAGACAGCCCCAGGAAAACCCAAACCTTGTTCCTAACTGCTGTGCAAAGTGGTGTGGTGCCACTGGAGGCTGTGGTGTGCGGCTGAATGCAGGACTCGCTGCCTGGAGCCAGCAGCTCCCACATGAGCTCAGTGGTCACTGCTTTCCCCCTTTGCGCTGTTGCTTTCACCAGACCAGGGTTGGAGAAGCAGGTCCCTGATGAGCTCTGCATTTCAGAGTCCTGTGACAATTCCTATCTGTCAGCCACAGCCTTGTCCTGCTTCTCCATGTCTCTCTCTAGTCACTTGTGAATTAAAAGACATTTCTGCTCTTTGCACTCTGCAGTCTAGAGAGCTGCATCTCCTGATTGCCAGTGCTGAGGCTGTTCTGCTCACACACAACCCCCTGAGCCACCTTTCCCTGTTTTTGGTGGTGGAGGACGGACAGTTTATGCAGAGCACAGAGACATCAATATTTCAAAGCTCCTAATGCAATCTCTCCATGAACTCTCTCTGCGGCTCTGCTGTGCATGCCTCTTGCTGGATGGATCACTAGCAGGTAAACCAGACAGGACTCTGCAGCTTTCAGGCCAACAGCAAAGCCCAGCAACATCACTTGGTCCCCATCAGGAAGTCAGTATTATTGCAAAACTTCTGTTGTCTATCAAAATCTTCACTTGCTCTCTGCTGTTGGCTTCCCAGAACCATTGCCCCTTTTTCCTTGATACCAGATCCCTTTTATGAGTGCAGCACTGTACCTAAAGCTAGGCGTTCCCACAGACACCCTTCATGGTCTATTCACACACTTTCCTCAGTTTATACACTCTGTTGTCCATGATATTCATGTCCCTTCCCACACAATACATACGAGGCTTCTCTCTTTGATGCACCCACCCTGCACACACCTTATTATCTGCCACCTGTGACACATAGCTCTTATCACCACCAGCTGTATGTCTTTGGCCCTCAGTGCTCCTCTGGACATGTCCTGTTCAGATCCTTAAATCACCTGATGTCTTCTTGCATCCCTTCCATATTATTTTTTCACTGAAGGAGCTTAGCAAGGTGTCTCTGCTTTTGAGCAAGTCAACACTGAAGATGGTCAAAGCCAAGACACAAAGAGCTGCATTTCTAGCCAATATACCTCCAGGACAGAGGGACAAAAAGTTCTCACAGCTCTGTAATTTGTAGCTAAATTACAAGTCTCGTCCTGTTAGATGGCAGCAGACAATAGCATTTCCAGCAGGACTGTGGATGATGGGTAACTTGTTCTGTGAATACTGGAAACCGAGTAAGAGAACTGCTCTGCTGGGCATGGCCAAAGTCCACCTTCAGGATTTTGAAAGCAACCCAGACCTGCAAAGGATTCTGCCCAGCACAGACCAGACAGTCCTTCACTGAGTGGGTCCCCTTGTACCCAAGGAATAGGTGCACAGTTATGTCCTCATTACAATCTCAAATTTTCTGTGGTTTTTGTACAATTTTTTCTTTCCCTGGATGTACTGTGTACTAAAAACTGAAGGGTGTCACCAGCTGCATCCCAGGACTCTGTGGCCCAGCCCTGCTTATTTTTTCTTACAGGCACCAGCAGATGGAGACTGATTGCCGAGGCATGCAGTCAGTGTGGCAAAACCCAGCCAGATATTACTTCTATGTATAAAATTGAGCTGCTGCTCAGCCCTAAGTACAATGTTCTCCATTCCTACTTGCCCTCTTATTTACTTGGACCTCTTGAACTGTACTTTGAAAGAAGAGATAGAGTAGTCCTTGCTAAACTTCCCTGCAGCCTCAACACTGCCCTGGTGGGAAATGCAGAGGTGATCTTCTGAGGGCAGTTCCAGAAATCCTAGCAGTGCCAGCTATAAGGGCCTCTTACCCTGAGGACAACAAGCCTCAGAGATATAATTTCATGCTCTTGACGTCAGCTGCCTTGCACAATTTATCTTCTCATTACCTCTTTAACAGCAGTGCTAGTCACTGACTGATCGAGGGAAATAACTCTTATGATGGAGACATTGGCTTTGGAAATAAAGCAGTAAGTAATGTTACTTTGCCGCAATATATATGCTAAGTTTCTGTAGCCAGTGCCCAGAAGAGATCGGGAAGGTGGAGGACAACTGGCTCCCAGTGCCCAGTGAGCTGCTGGTATTCAAAGGTATTTCTCTATGGCTTATCTAAAGTTATCATAAGACAAGTGGCCTTATCATAGAGGCAAAAGCTGGTTGGCTGGAGAGAAGAGAGAACTGATCTGCAATCAGTACCAGGCAGCACTTGCATACTACAGACTGCCATGTTATAGCAGATATTTTTTAGAGGATTCTGGCTTTTGGGTACATATTAGATTCCCTGCTGCCCTCTAAATGAGATTGGAGGCCCCACTGTGAGCCCCAAGGAAGATGAGAGAAGAAATGACCCTAAGAGAACATCAGATACTAATAATTTGGCAAAAGACACAAGCATGTAGCTCATGCTACATGCAGAAAAATCACTCTAGGTGGGACAGTTCTCCCCACATTCGTCTACGGCTGTGACATTCATCTGCGAACGTGCAGTGGTGGAGGGAGCTTACTCTGCTTGTTTCTCCGTTGATGCTGCCACTATGAAAGTCCCTACTCAGCCTCATGGTTTCTTCTCTGCGTCAATCCCCAGATTTCCTGGAACTCACAGAAGCTTCTGCAAAGTTCAGTTCTGAACACTGTTGTAGAATGTTATAGTAGCTGCAGCTACAGTTGTGGGTTTTTATAAGGACCTTCTGGTTGGAATCCTTCTCCAGTGGTGCACTGCTTTTTCCTTCTTCCTGAGCAAAAGGGCATATCACAGGAGTCCGTGGCTGTGTAATATGGCAAGGAACCAGAAATACTGTGATTCTGGAGGCACTCTGTTTTCAGAAAAAGCCTCAGCATTTTTCCTGGGCAGCAGACACCTTTTATGGCAAATTTCACTTTGTTGTGAATTCAGCTTCCAATGAAAAGTAATTTCAGAAATGTTTTGAACAGACTAGTGCACATCCAAGCCACTAGAACTGTAAAGTCAGAAGGAGTCACCTGTTTCCAGATGTGGGGAATAGGCCAGGAGCTCACTGAGTTGATAACTTCCCCCCAAGGGCACAAACTCTCTCAGAACCTCTAACCCAAGCTACTTGCAAGGAACAATACAAAGGAAAAGAGCCTGCATCCTAGCTTTTATCTTCTAACCCAATAACCATGGTTTTATTTAGGATATTTAATGCTGAAATTGAAGGTCTTCAACTCATCTGTTTACTGTCCTGGAGAACTTGCCAGGAACCAGTAGACATATCTGAGAAATACATCAGACCTAATGATGTGATAGTTGAGTTGTCAACTCACAGTCATCAGGCAATCCATGCTGCAATAGGAATGCCTCAGGGCCCATGAAACCAGCCAGGTCCCTGTGAGGAGGGTTAGGAACAAGTCCTCGCAGGCGCTCATAGCCCAGAGGCAGCTATGAGTTGGTCTCTGAAACTCTACTCAGTGGCTACTCGTGACACCTGAGCATTGGAGCCTGACCTGCTTTGACAATGATGCTTTCCATGAGCAGCACTGCCACCAAGAAGCTCCATTTCTAGAACTCCAACAGTTCTTTTTCAGGAGAGTGGTGGTCTGTGGGATATGCCACTCATTACTTTGTGTAGTGAAACAGGGATTAGTTACTAACTTTGCATGATGTTAGCGCAGAGAGCAACCAGCCAATGCCTGGGACCAGTGTGCTAAGGACTGTGCAATAACAACCTTCCAGTCTAAGCAGGTGAGACAGATGAGTGGGGAGTTTAGCAATGAGCACACGAACAGCCCAGAAAATGTTTATGAGTCCCGAGTCCAGCTGGTGCTTTGCTAGGTCAATGTCTAAGCTACAGCAGGGAAAGCCTGAGAAGCACTCTTGCCAGGAGGGATAAGCCTAACATTTACATTGCCCTGTCTCTGAAAAGGGCATTGTCTCAGTCCCTCCAGCTGCCTTTCTTTTAGGAGGAAAAAACATACTGAATAAAATATAGACACATCAGCAAAGATGCTGTTGGCATAGGAGTTCCCCTAGCTCCACTTGGTCCCAGCTCTCCGCGCTTGTTTTGCTATATTTGCTTCCACATGTTCCCCACACACTGGTGTGTTTCACTCCCTGAAGTAAGATGGGAGCTGTCACAAATCATTACAGCAGGCACGTCTCCACACCTCCCTGCATCCCTTGCAGGGCTGCTGGCACTGCTTGTCGCTGTGCGGGAGTTTACCCAGGCAGACCCCTTGGACTTTCCCTGTGCTGTGCTGCTGTACCGCTGCTGAAGGCGGTAGGTGGTGTGGAGAGCCCAGGGGTGTTCACTGGAGTGGAAAAGATTGGTGTGGTGAAAAATGTCTCTACCTCCCGAGACGGCTGTGACAACGGCTAAGGGCTGATCCAAACATATTTGCTGTTCCTGCTGGTTTCACACTCCATGTCTAGTCCCTACACAGAAGCCTGCAAAAGAAGAGGAGCTTGCCACCTTGTCATGATCACAGACTCTGGAGGGGTTGAGCACGGGATGGGCAAAGGTCTCCTCTATCTGGTTTGTCAGCAGTTATCCCAAGCTTGATTTCTCTCAAGTGTATCATAGCTGCTTTCACCCCATCTGAGAGGTGGGCTGCACCCAGCAAGGTGGGAAGGCAGTGCCCCCGTGCGCTGCTCTCTTCACAGCAAAGGCAGAGCCTCCATGTCTGGCTGAGGAGGCAGCCTTTGAAACAAGAAGGCCATGTGTAGCCACCCTCCCTGAGTTGAACTGCTGCTCCTTGAGATGGAACCATTACAACTCTACTCTTTGCCTTGGCAATCTTGAAAACAAAGCCTGCAGGGCTCAGATGTAGCTTGTGCTGGAGGGTCTGGGATGTCCTCCCAAGCCTGGTGACCCAGTTCAGAATGGTGCTGAAGCACTGGTACAGGCACTAGGTCTGAATACTTGGCCAGCACCTCCAGCATGATCTTGCCCATTAACTCTGCATAAACAAACAATCACTTATAACGTCAGGGAAAATAATCTCACCCATAATCACTGATTAGAAATGTTTGCTTATGGCTGGATATTTATAGCCTACAAGAGGTAAATGTCACCCTCATTGCCTGCATTGCATGGGAGATATTGTTTAATTAGCAATCACAGCCTCTGGGCTGCTGCTGTTTGGAATGGGAGATGAGTGCTGCTGTGCTTTATTTACCCTTCCTTCTTCTTCTCCTGTTCTTGTTCAGGAGTGGGATGTGGCCTTTCTTACCTGCAGCTGCTTTCAGACCCACAGAGCAAGCAGGGCACTGTTTTGAGATGCCCTTCTCCAGGATCTGTTTCTCACATAGAACAACCACAGCCATCTTGCTCAGTCTCTGGCTGTGGTTTACGCTGCACTGCGTGACCGCTGTGCCAAAGCCCTCAAGTTTCTCAGCCACAGCACTCCCACAGTGTTGTCCTTCCTAAGGACATTTTCTGAAGAGAGTGGAAGACATAAGAACAATAAGTTCATACTGACGGAAATATCTCAACCTTCCCAAATCTGGGGTAGACAGAAAGGCAGGTAGTTCCTTAAGGAAATCCAGCCTAAGCCTTCTGAGACTAATGGTTAGACCAGGCCATGGAGAAGAGTAAGCTGGAGCAACCCTTGCTCAGAAGGAGACCTGTTGTGAGCTGTGCTCTGCAGCCTCATGCTAATGGAGGGAGTAAATGGACTGAGGGAGTATGGTTTAAAGCTAGAGACAAAAGCAGCGGTACCTGAGCTTGTCACACACCTAGAGAGTTTGACATGACCTACAAGAGTGGGTATGAAGGACCTTTGAAGTCTCAGGATAATCTCAGTTTGCTAAAAGATCACCTGCACTTTGCACTTCAGCCTCAGGTGGGATCAGTGGTGAACAGGACATTCTTATGGGCCTTTTTTCAAGCATCCCAGATTTGCTGTCCTTGATGTTTGGTGAACACACTCAGAGCTACTCAGATCCCCCAGCAGCCTGTAAAGACACAGCCTGTGATTATCTCATCTCTGCAGACAGGGAGTTTGTACATGCTCTAACAAACCAAACTCTGGAGCAACAATCTGTCAGGAGGAGTCTGCTTCACTTTCACTGAGACCATGGCACGTCTGAGTTTCTTGCTTTTGTTGGTACTGCTGGCATACTGTATTGTAGAAAAGCAAAAAGACACTCAGGAGTTCCTAGCATCCCCAGCTATTTCTCCTTTTTTGGCTAGAATAGCCAAACAGATTTTCTTCCCATGCTTTTTCTGCCAAGACTAGAAGTTAGTGACAGAAATGTCCTCACAGCATCCTTATCTTTGGGGAGCTATCTCATACCAGGTAGACACAGAAAGGCCACAAGGTGTGGCAAAGATCAATGGGAAATTCATGCCACTCTGTTAGCCATCAGGACAAGAATGATCTGAACTCTGCACCAAGGAGACCATCCATACTGCTCTACTCCTGTAGTGGAGGAGTAGAGAGCTGATTTGCAGAGGTCCACAGGGGCCTTCTGCCGGCAGATGGGTTTACAAGGCAAGAGCGCATCTGTGCAGCACAAAGCAGGTGACCCACCAACACTACCAGGCTGCTGTAATCCAAATCTGGGCTAATCTGGGATTCCCATGGTACAGAGGCATGGCTCTACCACACCTGCCTACAGGAGCCCTTGCTAATGTGAAGAGCACCTCCAGAGCCTGGAAGAGCTCAGAGCTGTACCAGCCGTACAGGTGACGTACAGACAGTGTGCCAGTCTCCTGACACTGTTTCTGTGGGACATCACAGGGCTGCACAAGTGGGATGCGTAGACCTTATATTTGGGTTCTGAGTTGCAAGGGCAGCCTTTGGTTGTGCTTTATCTTCTGGGAAAAGCCTTTCTTGTCTCTGGCCAATGCTCACGCCTTCCTAGGGAGGGTAGCTATTTTCAGGGTAACTTTAGCCATTGCCTCATTTACTTTGTATTCCCAGACTACATATCCCGGAGACTGGGAGGAATGTACTTGAAATCATTTACACTGGACAGAGATTTACTAGGCAGTTTTATGAGGCTGTAACTCCTCCACACACCTCCTCAGCTAGGACACACTCTCCTGTCACACAGCACAGCTTTTCCTTTTTCAAATCAGGCCCTGACATGGCTACTCAGAATGAATCTGCCCTCCAACTGACTGCACTCATCCAGACCAAAACATCTAAGGAAAAGTATAGTTTTCTTCCTAGCAGCCATGGTCAGTGCTATAAAGCACGGAGGTCTATGTGGTGTGGAAGTGCCAGGCCCTTGGTGGCAGGCAGAAACCTTATGCATTGATGTCTACCATTGACTCTTTTAAGAATGGGTTGAAATGAACTGATTTCACAGACAGCTGACATTTAAGATTGGGCAAGGGAGAACTGACTTTGCACTTTCCCCATTGCTTCTAAGTCTGGATATTCATTTGTTGTAGGATTCACCTCCCGTAACTTAAGTCATCTGGAAGTCAGGTGGGTTGCCTGAGCTTTGAGTTCTCAAAGCAAATGGCTGTTCGTGCTTTTGACAGCATTTTGAAGAGTCAGAATGAAGAGTGGCTGGCATGGGCCTGCGATCAGGGAGCAAGCAGAGTCTCACCTTCCCTGTTGCCCCGTGCTCCCCATCTCTGCAGCCTGGCACATGAGCACTAGACTTGCACTTGGTTTACACCACATAGCTACTCCTTTGCTAGACTGCAGTGTGTCTGAGCAATTCTGACTATGTAGAAAATGTCGTTAGAACCTTGCAGCTATAGAACAACATGCTCTTAGTTCATGCCTTTCCTGTACTAATCCTGGACAGAGATCATTCATTATTTGTTAGCCACATTGACTGCCCAATTCCTGCACAAATGCTCCACATCCCAGATGAAGTGAAAGGTCTCACAGCAAAGACTGAGGTGATATGTTACTATTTAGTACTTCCAGGATGGCAAGAGGAAGCACAGATATTCTTTCACAGCAATTCCTAGGGAGCCCTTGGTGGCAAGGAAAGCTGAGCTGACTGGTTCAGTGTCTCAACTAGTCTCCAGTGGCAGTCAGCCTTGAGAAAAACGGTACAGGCACACGAATGAAGCAGCAGACACATCCCCACCACACAGAGGGGACAGAACTCTGGAGGAGCATAAGCACAGGCTTATGAACAAGAGATCCCATAGCTTTACAGAGGGGATGTTTTGAAGAGGCTACGGAGGGAATGAAGAGGTTGACATTTCCAGTGGACAAGTGGTGGATTTAGCTGCTGCAGGTTAACCATGCTGGTGGTGGGGGGGTTTCAGCTTGACTGCGACATGCAGAGGGTTTCGTGGTCTTAAGAAGGCTTAAAGCAAAGCAGAGCTATGCAGGGGAGAGAGGCATGATTAGAAGGGCAATGGGTATAATGAAGTGGGGGTTGAAGAGGTAGGGACTAAGCAGGGGCTGTGCACAAACAGATTTATAAGGGGAAAGAAGGGCTCAGCTGTGCTGGTGGAGGCACAGGTGACTGGGTTGTGTAGGCAGGAGAGGTGCAAATATTATGAAGGCAGGGTACTAACAAGAGTTACCTCACATTAGAGAAGCAAGGGGTGAACCAAGGTTTTGGAGAGAGGTGAGAGTTGGCATTTCCCTGGTAGTAGGAAGGCTGTCATTATTTTGTGGGATGGGAACGGGACAACAGAAGTTCTCAGGTGGGAGGTGACTAATAGAGGAAACTGCAGGCTTACGGTGTGGCTCCAGTGATGGGAAGGGGCTACAACCTTCTTGGCATATGGGAGCTGTAAAAGCACTAGGTCTGTGTCAAATTACCCAGGTCAATGAAAGAGGAGGTGCTGGAATGTGCTAGAAGGCAACTAGTGCATTCGTTCATCCCAGGCACAGTGTTACAGACCGGAAAACCACAGTCTTGTGAGTTACTGAGAGAAAGAGGTCAGAGTGGCAGCTGCAGTTCAGAGGTCTCAGAAAATGCAGGTACATGTGCAGAGAAGGTTCCAGGGCCTGGAGATAACTGGTCCTCTGGTGTAGGGCCCGGCTGAGATAACACTGAGGGAAGGTGAGCAGAAGGCTGCCCATGGTCAGGTGTGGCTGGAGGAACTGCAGATCTGAGTGCACCATGCATCCTGAATGTGCTTTGTTCTCACCTTTCCCTACCCTCAGCTGCTAGCTGATGGTGATGGGCTTGACAGACTTTGGGACTGACCTGGCATGGCCACTTGTGTTAACACTTCATCTGGCTCACTCCTAGTGATTTAACATCTGAGAAGGAAAGCAGACAACAGAGGGATGAGCTGAGCCACCCAGCAGCAGGACTTGGGGAGGGGATAGCATTCAAACAGCTTAAAAGTGGGTCAACAGCAAAGCTAAACACAGATCTATATAGTTTTCTCCTGGTGGGTTGTGGGCTATGCTTAGTCTGCCAGGCTGTCCATTGGGGAAAGTCTCACTTATTTTTTGATACAGACAATTAATTATAACCTATTGGAACAATACAGATCAAGACACCTGTATCCTGCATTACTATGTGTCATATATGCTTAATACAGTGCAGAGAGCTGTGGGTGAGTTTGAATGTAACTGGCAGCTCCATGTCCAGATGTGCTTTTAGTAGGCTTCAGGGTGAGAAGCAGCACATAGCTGTGCAGCAGATGCACGACGAGGTAGAGCATCAGAGAGGTTAAAGCTAAAAGCCACAGGGAGCTTTTGAGTGATACAGCCCTGAGCGCCAGAATGCCTCTTCTCTCTATTTACGAATGCATTTGGGTGTCTCTCAGTAGGCAACAGTTGCCTTGTGTCTCTTAAACATGCTCTATTAACTGCCACCACATTTTATCACTCCTTTGGCAATATCCAGCAACACCTCTGTAATTTATTGTCATTAGTTTTATTCATGACCGTCACAGAGGTCACAGCATGGGGGAAGAGCAGCACTTCATCCATTTCACCACTAAATATGCTGGAATAATAGCTTTTCAAACAGCTGATGTTAAATAGATACGAAAAGATAACGAATAAAGAGGAATGGGGGAACTGACCTTTTTCAAACAAGAGGCTCTTTCAGCATCACGACACTTGGAAGTTGGATGAAATGAACCCTGACTTCCAAGACTGTGCTTTCTGATACCTCCAATGCAGACACCTCCCTCTGAGCTGGTCCACTCAGACTCCCTTTGCAAGCAGGAGACGAAATGGAAATCCTTTCTTTCAGATGTGTGTGTTGAATTGTACCTTAGAAATGCCTGTTTCTTTCTAGCAACTCTGAAGAGAGCCTGGAGGGATTGTCTTAGATAGAGATGACATGGACCTGGTGGAGCGGGTCCAGAGGAGGCCACACAAATGATCAGAGGAATGGAACACCTCTCCTATGAAGAAAGGCTGAAAGAATTGGGGTTGTTCCACCTGGAGAAGAGAAGGCTCCAGGAAGACCTTGTTGAAGGCTTTCAGTACTTAAAGGGGGCTTTTAAGAATCATAGAATCACAACATGCCCCTGTAAAAAGTCTCTCTCCAGGCAGGGACAAATATTTTAGCAGGGCTTCCTTCCTCACAAACTCAGGGAAATGGACTTTGCACACTCTCCCAGCTGGTTTGCTGCTCCAGATGAATCCATCCAATCTGCAAAGGGGCCCTGGAGAACTCACTTCTGACACAGGGACTATGCAGTTTACTGTAGACATCATGGACTGAGTCTTTTTGTACAGAAAACAGGGTCTGTGTGTCCGGATGGCACCCTAATATGTGGTCAGGATGCAGCTAGATTCACACCCAGACTTAACAGCTGAGCAGAATGTCCAGGACCCATTGCTGAAATGATTTCCATGTGGCCCAGGTCAGAATTAAAATCCTAAACATGCTACATATGAGAAAAATCTGAAATTTCCATCACATGTAAAATTCCAGATAGTGAATTCTTTTTCCCCTCTATAAAAGCCTGTAGAAGAGAGGAAGATACAGGACAACCAATTGTACAGGTTTCAAGAGATATTTAGGATTAAGTACTTTAAACAAATATGTGTTTTTTTCCATGAGGTAAAAGGAAAGGGAAGAGGAGGAGAAGTAAGCTGTTCCTGCAGAGAGGAAACACTTGCTCTTCTGTATTTGAAGGGAAAAGAAGCACCTCAGGTAAATTCCTGCTGTGGCTGCCCTTACACCTCTAGAACACCTGTGGGCCAGGGCTAAAGAGGAGCCTGACACAAAGTTTAACAGTTTGGTAAAATGAAGAATCTGTTAGTTCTGCCACATCTTCAGCAGAATTACGATTTTTCCTTCTGGAAAATCTGCTTGTCTGTCTCTGTAACTGAGAGGCAGAAACAACAACGGCCTAAGACTGAATAAAAGTGGTTTGAATTTGGCCAGTCCCCAGAATTGCAGAAATTTGGACCAAGAAGTTTTTTCTAGAGAACGTAAGGAAAAGTGAAGAAAGTGTTTCTGATACTCTTGACCATGCAATGGATATTTCTGAGTTTTGTATATCTCCACGCAACTTTCTCCTTCTAAAACCTGACGGTGCTTCAGCCAAAGGGCTGTATCAGAGCCATTCAGCCACATGGGCCATGGCCATTCATGGCAATAAACTTCACCACCTGTCTGTCTTCCCCCTCCACACTTTGGATCCTGAGCATGTTGTGCTAAAACTGAAGTCAGTCCTGATATGCTTGTCAATCCTGAATAAATGTCCAGGAGATGGAGAGTCAGAATGTTCCATGCATGGAAATGAAAACTGTAGGGTATCCTGATCTACCAAACTGATTAACTTGCTGATAAATTAGAAAGTTTCTCATTAGGGGAAAAATATATCTTGAGAATGGTGTATTTCACAAAGCTCAACCCCAAGTTGAGAAACAACAGCTTTTAGCAAGCCGAACTAAATGTCGCAATGGAAAACAAAGCAGCAACAAGCAGCTATACCCAAAGAAGGACCTAGAAACAGAGAGACTCCTGGGTCACCTAGGCTCCTCCACAAACAGATTCTGTTCCAATTTTGTTTTGAAGAATGTTTGTTCCAATTTTGATTCCTCTAGTCCTTGAAATTGGTTCTTGCCACAACATCCAGATTTTTGGCTGTATTTACAGTGCTCCCCAACCATTTGCTATTAGCACTTTACATATTTTTTATTGAGATTTTCAATAAAAGTATTAAATAGGATTGGCCTTAAGCCTACCCCTTTGGGAGCTCTGGTAACCTTCTTGCAGTCTGACTCTTCCCTTTAACACAAGCCCATTGCTGCCTTGTCTTTATGCAGTTCCTCCTTTCCCTTATAATTCTTCTGTAATCCTCGTTTTTCTCTAGCATCGCTAATCAGTTTCTCATGTGACACCATATCAAATGCTTTCTTAAAGTCCACAAAGATGGTATCTAGCATGTTTCCTTTGTCTAAAAACTCCATTACCTTATCAGAGAAAGATATCGGATTAGCCTGCCACAATCTCCTTTGGATAAAGCCATGCTTCATTTTACCCTATTTCCCACTTCTATCCATGCCTTTAATTATTTCTGCCTTCAAAATCTGTCTCAAAGCTTGCATCAAGCTGAGTTCATCTTTCAGAGTCCAAATCACATTGTTTACCCTATGACCATGGTGGATGACATTTGTTTTGTCCCCAGTGAGGGTACATCTGAGTGGGGTGTGCTCCCTTCTGGGATGTGGGGCTTGGAATCAGGAGGGGAGATCACACCTCCCACAGGTTAACCGGTGAGGCACAGCTGAGAGGAGTTTCTGGCAGGCTGGGTAGCAGTGACTGCTGGAAATAGGCTCACAGACAGACCTCTAGATGTGGCACCAAGACACAACCCTAAGAGAGTCCCTTACAGAGTTCCTTAGAGGGACTGTGTAAAGTTTTCCACTTCTTTCAGGCAACTGGACTGAACAGGTCCAACTGAATGGACCTATCTGTCCCAGTTGCTGCTCACATCAAACCCAATTTAGTTGGTTTGAAAGCGGTCTGTCTGACTTGGCCAGCTTCTTTTAAGGAAAATGTCTAAGGAGATCCACCTCGGAGCTGTGGATGGGTAGAGGACCCAACAATAAATTGCCATTATCTAAACCTGTAGCAACGGGCATGATGTGGCACATTCATAACCCCTGCAATCTACAGCGTTGCTGCTTGTTTCAGAACTTGTGGTGAAATACCTGGTGCCTCTTGGGGCTGTGCATTAACTCCTAGAGTATCACCTCTGCTTGGTTACACTTGCTTTGTCTCTGTCCTTGTGTTCCTACTGTCCATCCTGTTTCTGATATCCTGGTCAACACCCACATCATTAAAAATGGAAGGCAATTCTTCCTTTTATTTTGGAGTCTTACAGACTATGGCTTTAATTTAGCATCCCCCTCATTTTGCAGTAGCCTCCCTTATTATTTTCTCATCCTCATTTCATTTACATAACCAAAGAGGTTTTTTTCTCTTTGGTTTAACATGTAACTCACTTTGACACTTGACAGTTCTTCCTTCATCACTATGCTTCTTGACCTCTAAGATGTACTATTTTGCTGATAAATGTCTTTTAGATTGATTTCCCAAGGAAGAAAAAAAAAAACCAGATTTTCATTCTCCCCCTTCCCTCTCCTGCAACAACTTTCAAACCCGATGGCCAATTTCAACCCCACCTGAAAGGACGGTAGAAGCACCTATGATAATTAAGATTCTGTAAGTTTTTTCAAAAATTGGCAGCGAGTAGATGAGAGAGATTCAAATTAGCTTCTCCACTGAGGGAAAAAGAAGCATCTCTCAGCCATTATGTATCCCATTTGGCAGCTGCCTTCTTGTCAGCCAGCTCGTGCCTCCCAGCCAGCCTGCTCTGCCTGCCAACGAGCATGCGTGTACCTTCAGGCTATCCACGGCTTGCGCAGAGTCTTGCTGGGTGGGGATGATAGAAGTGGCATGGGAGTTTGTTAAAGGTTTTGAGGTTAGGGTTTCTGTTGTTGTTTTGGGTAGATGGAGTACAGGAAACAGAACACATATCCATAAGCAACCATGCTTTCCTGGTTCCACTGCTTACAGCCCAAGTTGCTCTGCTTTCTTTCAGCCTCTGTTTATTCCTAATATGCCTTTTCTAAATTCAGTTAATTGTGGAGCCCTCTTCCCTGAAAACCTTGCCTGGATAGACTGGTAACAGTTTTATGCCTGGGATATGATATGATCTTTCTGAAGTCCTAGAGCTCTTCAGGCCTCGCTAAATCCTCCCCCGAGTTTATAAGAGCTTTCCTTACGGAACTGAAGAACTTTACCCACTGATCCATCCTTTGTCCTATTATTAAATTTCAGTTGAAACCTTTTATGATCATTCCACCTAAGGTCATTTTGTTCAACCTGCCATTTCTAATGCCTGACTCTGGTAAAGAAACTCATGAGTTATGTCCAAGACACCAGAGATTTATCAGTGTGACTTGTTCTTATGAAAATTATTATCTAGGAAATTAAGATCCCCCTATGATGACAATTGCTCCACTAACACGCTATAAATGTTTACCCATTTCCAGACCAATCCTGCAAGTCTTCAGCTCATTATAAGCACTTCTCCAACAGAATCACAGAATAGGTGCCCAGTGACAGGACAAGGGGCACCTCTTTTACTATTCTGTCCCACAGTAGAGATGGCCATAATAGACTTTCGTTGATGTGGTCTCCTTGCTTTTCTCAGCAGTCCATCATGTCACCACCAAACTTGCATAGTTCTCAAAGCCAACACACTCAAGAACCAGTCTCAATTACTGATCCTCCGCATTTGTTAACTTCCTCAGCTCCAATTTCACATCTTCACAACAGATATGTTTGGTTTTTTTGTTGTTGCTGTTCAAATGCTAATGCTCCAGTCTTTTTACACTGCTCCATTTAGGTGCTCTTACAGATTTTTATTACTGTTCAGACTCCTTCTGGCTTGTATTTGACCTTTCCTTTCTTCACTGCACATCCTTTCCTCACCAAGATTCCTGCTGTCTTTGATTGCCAGGCTTCCCTTCTCCTATGTACTATTACTAGATATGGAGAATGCATGAGCGTCTCCCAGCTTTCTCCTCTCATTTTTTCGTCAACCATACCAGCTTTTTTCTCAAGTGAAGTCCATGGTATGAGCAGTATTTCCTCCTGTGAGTTCCCTCCAGAGAATAAACATCCCAAAGCCTTTCTCTTAGCACCATCTTCTAATCCTCTTTATTCTGTCCTGTTTTTCACCTGTGTCTTGGGACATCCTATAAATCCCCTAAAAGATTACAGAAAAATTTCCCTCATATGGCACATTCCTCCTCTGTGTGTTTAACTGGGAACACACCAGTATCATTTGCCTCAATAAAAAGGGTTATCTGGATACTTCCTTATAGTCCCAGATGCTTTCCAATGCTATATTTACATCACATTCCCTTTAACCTTATTTCTTCTCATGTGAGTCCCACTAGAAGTTCTTAATAAGGACTCCCCAACCACATAGACCTTTCTACTGTTCTTCGCATTTCCAGTGTCATTCCTTTGTCTTCTGTGTAAGAATACTCTCCCTTCTGGTTTCCTATTCCATGTTCCATATACTCTGTTCTCTATTTTGCTTGGACTTCAAATTTTCTTTACTTTTACTGTCCCATTTTATTTTTAAAGGATGAGGTGCTCCTGCCTGCTCCACAGTCACCTCATCTATTTTTGTGCCAATTTCTTTTGCATATTCATTGCTGCAGCAAATCTATTCCTTACATATGTTTCTTTACCAGAATCTGGCCTCTTCCTTTTCTATGTGGTCTCCAGATTCTCCTGATCAACTTCTTTCTGCAAATTTTGGCTTTCTTGGACAGTCTCTTCTACCCTGCCTGTCATTTTCATGCCAAATCTATCATCCTGTCCGTTTTCAGTCTTTGTCCTTCACCAGCTCAGTATGTATTTGACCCTGGAAAGCTACCCCTCAAGGGTAATCTGTGTCCAGTTCTCCTTTCTAGTGCCTGGTATTCTTCTGAACACTAATATTACTTTAACCCATCATCACTGCCTTTCCTTTTTTGCTTTAGTCTGTGGAAGATCGATTTCCTGAAGTTCTCTGAGTATTCGACTTTCTAAACATTTTTCCAGTGCCAGCCTCAACCCATTGTTTCAACTGGTCCATGACTCGGTGTTCAGTTCTCCATGTAATACCTCACCTGCATCACTAACAACTCCTGTAAACTCCTTGACTGATTAAAGAACGGCCTTTTCCCGTTAGGGACAATTTCAGCACAAGCATCTGTTTTTTGGGTCACGTACATCCTTTTTCATTGCATTCTGTACAGACCAAGATCCATAAATTGAAGGTAACACATAACAAGGATGTGACAACGAAAAAGCTATCTTAACCTTAGCTTTGCCACACAATGTAAGCTACAGAAAAAAGCTGAAAAAACAGTTTCTAGTAAAAGGCATTGTCAAATACCATGGCAATTCTGGCTTCAGAGGACTTCATCTAATCGAACTAGTCTCATTCTGGGAAACTGATTGGACTTGACTGTGGCAATTAAACTGAAGTCCCCTTCTACACCACATGGCAAATGACTTTGGTCTTTCTTCAGTCATCAGATAAAGGTATTCTTCCATTGCTTAAAGTTTTATGGAGGACAGTTCTCCACAAACAGTGCTTCCAAAAAGTAACCTTTTAAAGACTGGACCCAGAAGCGTGTATCTTGCACATTAAGTAGAAATGGAGTTTGTAGTGCAAAGTTTCTTCCTTCTGCAGCCATTCTCCATGAAGGACTTTCCAGCCTCCGTGGCAATCTGGGCTTGCTAATGTAGGGACACATATAAGAAAAGCACAGTGCACTCAGGAGAGTTAAAAGCCTCACTGGACAAGTAACTGTCAGATATTTGCACCCTTAACAGTAGGCTAATGAAGTCCTCAGCCTTCGAACAGAGTGAAAATCTGAGTCAAGCCTCCCTAATTATTCCATTATCAGTGCACAGATCAGAAGCTGCTCTCTCCACCTCCCTTTTGATATACAGCCAGCTATTAGGGAGGCTCTGGCACAATGAAATAAGTTCTGTTGTGCTGCTGTGGGATGAGCTGAACGCCCCGCAAGAGGTGCCTCTGATGACTGCGATTCTGCGTAGCTGGAGCATCAGCTGAATGCCCCAGTGCAAACAGCAGCACTGTGCAGGCTGGCAAGGAGGCAGCACTTTGCACCATTTGCTGTCAGGTTGAAAGAATGGTGAGGCAAAGACAAAGCAAAGCACAGGAATCCATTTTTCATATATATTCACCTAACCTACGCCCAGGGTTTTCAGCCTGGGACCTCAGGTGGGCAGATGTGCATGGGTCTTTAGTGCAGAGGATTTGGTGATATGATTAGTGTGGCAGAATTCATGCCCTGGAGGATCCTGGTGCAAGTAACTACTTTCCTTTCTTTGCTTTAGTTTAAGCATGTGCTAAAATTCTTGAAAGCAGTGAACAGAACTTGGGCTTCTACCACTCTGTTTTCCCCAGCTTCAAATCCTTGCTTAAGGGGTAAGTGACATCAAATGCTTACGAAATGCCTCTGGCTGATACAAGACAAGACCTCAGAGAATGGATCTCACTATTTTCTCCTTCAGCGATGTCTGTTGTTTTTCAGCAACCAAAGAAAGGTGAGAGATGTGTCAGCACCTGCAGCAGGGATGCAGTTTGTGAAGAATCGGGAAGTTATGCAGATTCAAGAGGGAAGCTGAGGCCCTTGTGATAGAAACTTGTGGGCTGTAATTATTTCCCAATTGGTAATTCGGATGTGTTGCCTTGGAAAGCAGCAGATGGTAATTACGTTCCATTAGATGTTTGTATTTACTGTGGAGCTGTTTCAGTCCTTTCAGCATGGGGTGGAGCTGGGGCCTTGCTGAGTGGGCTGGCTGACATGCTTACCAGGTGTCGGAGCCACCACAGAGGCTGATATTTGTTGGGGAAGTGCATGAATGCTTGCACCAAGACAGAGAGGCAGGGACAGGATCCAGCCCTGGGGTTCAGGGTCCAGTTCAGGGCTCAGTCCCCGGGAGGAAGAGAAGAAGCATGAGAAGCCCTTCTCTCTGACTGAGGAAGCAATGTTAAACCCTGTCTTGGAGAGTTTATTACTCTTGGCTCCCATATTAACACCCTCTTCCCATTCTTCATGCACTACACACACCTGCATTCTTACTGTCCTGACTACGTGAACCAGGGTAAGACACAGTCCTATTCAATTTCCTCTCTCCATGGCATGGACATTAGATACCTGGCACTTTCCAAGCAGCACTCGGTCCTTTCTTGTGCTCTCAAAGTGGACAGTCTTGCTGCAGGGGCAATACCTTTGCAGAATTTGTTATGAATGTGTAAAGGAAGCCTTTATGTCCTTGTTTTCAGAGATCTTTTCCCAGCTGGAAGAATAATGTGGCAGACTAGTTTCTCAGCTACCTTTTCACATTGCAGAGGCCCTCCAAAGGAGCTTTTCTCATTGTGAAAGTCTCTGCTTCAGAAGACCCGTCAAAGTCTCTGTTTAAGGATCTGAAACTCTCTACAAGGTTCTGCAGGACTTTCCTACCTTTAACACCCTTTCTTCTCCATCTTAGGGAAATTCAGCCAAGTGATTACATCACAACTCGTAACTTTTTCTGTGACATGCTCCACTTGCCATTTAGCAGCAGATATAAGAGTGTCCAGAAAGGGTAGGTCTATACTGACCTCAGCATTGTCCAAAAAGTTCATTAAAAAAGCGTAAGATTTTTCTAAAACATATGTCTCAGAATGAGTGGTTATTGCTCAGGACTGAGAATGCAGAAGAGGGCATGCAAAGAATCAAGGGCAGCTTGAGGGAGAGTAAGAAACAGCAAAGGGGAGCAACTTCAGGAAAATATTTCAAGAACCTCAAAGGAAATTGCACAGATTCCAAATACTTGTCATGAAGGGAAAGATGTGCAGTGATTATGGGAAGAAAATCTTGGAGCAGAAGAGGACAAGAAATTTGACACAAATCTGCATATGGGCCTCACTGGAAGAATCACCCTATAGATCTGTAGGCAACAGAGACAGCAGGAGTCCTGCATATCCAGGGGAGCAGAACAGGAGATCTGGCTATGTCAGCACCACAAGGTCATAGAGACAGCAGAGGGCATTCAGAACAGCACAAAATGATTAATTGACAAGATAAATAAGAAAGATTAAAGGAACTAAATTATGCATGGCTTGGCCAAACAGTGATTAAATAGCCAGGCAAATTATTTAGTGTAGTCTGATGAGGGACAGCCTAAAGTTAAAAGGTGAGACTGATAGTGGAAGACAGGCTCCACACAACAGGTAAAGTTTTCTAAGAAAAGCTCTAATACTGCTTAATATTGTATTTCTGAGAGGTGGTGGAAATGTAGTTAAAACAAGACTTTTTTTTTGCTGGAGAATATGCACAAGGACTGGTGTGCTCTGCCCAGGGCACAGCACAAGAACTGCCCAAGAAAGCAAGCGCTGCCGCTTACAACATAGCTCCCAGCGCTCGCGCTGTTGTTGCTGATCCCGTAAGTAAAGGCTTCCTTGTGACAGGCTGTATGCAGTGGAGGGAAGGTCGTCAAAATGTGGTTTGAACTTGGACTGAGTGGTCTCATTAACAACGTTGCAGCAGAGAGAAACAACTCTGGTGGAGATCAGGTGGGTTGTGGCTTTGACTGGCTGGATCTTGAACGACTCCAAGGATAGAGAATTCTTTGTGAAATAGATATATAAATATAATTTTATGATGTCTCATAGTGATCCCCTGTGTTCTTGAAAAAACTGCTAGAATGGCAATAGAAGGTCCTTTGTGTAGGGAGACATTCTGAGGGGCATTGGTCAGCTGCAAAGTGTCCTGAGGTCCATTACCTCTGAGCATTGCACATGGTATGCAGTCCACGTAGACTGAGTCATTGGTCTTTTCAGGATGTACTCTAGAAATGAAGAGGACTGGAGGCCTATGGGGGTCCTTTAAGAATAAGCTTTCACTAAGTGTAAAATATTGTTCACATCCATGATAATTATTAGCATAATAAAGATCTCATTACAGAACCAGCATGACTATTCTCAGGTATTGCATTGAGTCCTCCTTGGGAAATACATCAGTATAAGATATGCTGATGTTGCCTTCCAGGAGATATATTTGAACAACTTGTACTAATTAACATTAATAAATATATGCTCAAAGCATTACTGGAAACCAGGCTACAGCGCACAGCTTTGGTTACTGATTGAAAATTGTACCACCAGGTAAAATTTTCTGCTTATTTTCATTATAAAACTTCAAGAGACTTTCATTGTTCATGTCTGCAGTCACCATAACATTTGGCTTCTGCCATGGACCATATCTACCCAGCTCATGCAGTTGTTGGTATCCATTAATGCAGCATCTAGATGCCTCGCAGCCTGTTGTGTATTTAATCATGCCACAGACCTATGAGCTATTTTTCTGACAGACACAAAAGCCTATATTTGCCAGCAGGTTTAGGCATTCCTTCCTCACTGGAGATTAAGACTGTATAATAGAGGACCAGTATTCACACAGTGCTAATCTAGAATGTTGCCTGGTTTCTACCTCTCCTGTCCCATGACATGTCACAGGTAATAGACATAGCAAACCTAACTTCTTCCAAAGCCACTCAGCCCACCATGGAACTCTCAGCATCTCTCTCCAGGAGAGGTTTTCATGGCTTAGGTTCCTGTATGAATCAAAGCACAAATCTGGCCTGGTGCTCTTCTCTAACCAGATGTGATGTTGATGGCACATTTATTCTCTTTCTCTCTCACCCCTTTCCCTCTGTTTCAGCCCAGGCTGCCTGCTCAGTTTATGAGGATCCACCCTGCAGTGCTAGCAGGGCACCTCTCCTGGCCTGTGGATGCTGTCAGACCAGCAACATCCAAACCTGGGATGCCCACAGGACATCCCACCTACATGATAGCATGGTTGCTTCCACAGGACCAAAGCAGGGGCATTCCTCTTTACCAAACTTATGCAGAAACTACTGGTGGAAAAAAGGCATAACCCACTGTCACACAAATGGGGAGAAAGGAATTGCACTAGGAAGTCAAAAAATCCAAACAAAGAGTTAATTTCAAAGGCAGGATACATCTGAAAGCACTGATTGTCATAAAAAAATACCACTTGTCCTTCACAGAGTGATGATTCCCCCTTAAGACCAACTACATTTAACAGGCTGAGTGCGAAGGTCACCTTCATCCCAGAGTGTGTGCTGTTTCCAAGTGTCAGACCAGCACTGACTGTCCTGTATCTGCTACACAGACCAGCTGCTTCAGCTCTCAGGGTGCTCCCAAACCGCTCAGTACTGGGCAGACACAGATCCCCTTTACATCATGATCACATAAAGCCTATTTCCTCTTTGAGCCAAAGAATCCTGGTAGGCTTTTGGGCAGTCTTCACTCCTCAAGTAAGCATCAGGATTTCTCCGCACAACATTTTGCAAAATTACCTTGGGAAATGAAATTTTAATGATTTTAAAAACAGTACAGCTACTCCTCCCTGTAGCCCTACAAATTATGAATTAAGATATTTTCCTTTTTTCCCCAGCTGCTTCACCTGTTGCTATAGTTTAGTGAAATGGACAGGGTGCTGAGCAATCACCCCTTTCCCAATGACCCCTGCATTCCAGTTGACTTCCTTCAGCTCTGCAGCTCTGGGATGTTCAGCTGTGGCATCATGTCCACCTTGAGTCCTAACCAGTGGAATGAACATGGACAGCCATGCCACCATACCCACACCGTGTCCTCACAGTTGGACTGCTCACACAGAGCCTCTTATGTGTTTACCTCAAACCTTACTCCGCCACAGTGCCACTGTTGCCTCCACATCCAGAGATCAAGGTGCAGGGACAGATGCTGAGGGTTACCTAAAACATGCACGCCATGACAGCGCCTCGAGTCCTGGGCTGGCACCTGGATCTCTCCACAGGAGCAGTGAGTTCTGCTTAGACACACTGATGCGTGAAAAGACATGTCTGTCTGAGGTGTCCAGCAATAGTAACCCTGACAGAGCAAACTAAGTGGCCCTTTGTACTTCCAATTTTTGCCTGGGCCAAGTTTGACAGTCATTTGTAGAACGAAGACGTCCTTCTCCTGAAAGTGCCAATTTCTCTTCACTGACTAAAGAGGGAGCCTATGCGCCTTACCTACAACATGCTCCTCAAGCGAGACACTTGAACTAAAAGCTTGAAACTGGCCTTTATGAACCTCTACCTCTGTGATGTGTTGCATTGAATAAAGACCCAAGAGGTGAAACAGCAGAGGAGACCCTGTACTGGAGGCAGCAGTAGATTACTGGTGACAGGCTGAGCATCAGCACTGCAGACGAACTCCCAGCAACGAGAAGATTTGACTAAGCCTCCAAGCACAGCCACTTGAAAAGGTCAGCCAAGCAATCACCAGGGATCACTTCTGACTGACCTTGGCTGCTGGTTGTTATGGACACATGTGTGACAGAACAACGGGGAAGGAGGATATTCAAGCTGCCATAGCCCCCTGACAAGGTTTCAGCGGTGACTTGCAGGAAAGCAGAAGGTTAGGCCAATCTTCCTGCCATGAGTGCGCGACAGGGTACTTAGCGCAGTGCTGGAGAGCCTGATAGTCAGCACGCTGTGCCTCGTGTCTGCTGCTGAGCAAGGCAAGCATTTTCATGCAAGGTACTGCCTAGAATTATTTTAGTTCATAAACATCGCAACAAAAAATTATAATTCCTCTTAGAATAAAATACATTTTTGAAATATTAATACTTTTTGACATTGATATTAAATGAGATATGCATGCCTAATAACAAACAACAATATTTTTCTCTGGAACTATTCTTTCTGACTTACTTTGGTTAAGAAATGAGAGGCAGCAGTGTTTGGGGAACAGCATGTCTCCACCCTGATACAGTATCTCACTAGGAAAGCTGCTTTGAAGCACTTCGGTATCAAACACAGAGAAAGGCAAATGGAAATCTCACTGTGGAAACTAATGATGAACTAATTTATTCAAGTTGAAGAAAAAGACTGAAAACATTTCTAAGCAGTTTAATGACAAAGTGCTCTAATCCAGTGCTGGTGTTAGACTTTCATTTGTGGCATCTTTTGTTACAGAAACTGTACCCATGGGAGTGTGGATGTGAATAAAATATTTCATTTTATGGCCACAGAAAGAGGAAAAAAAACCTTTTGAGGTGTTTAAAAGCTCTTTCATCATTATGCAATTGTTCTGCAGAGCTTAGGAAATCCTCTAGATTTAGAAAAATTTTTGAATCATATATCATATTTATGAAGGTGTCTCTGGAAATGCCAACGACGGGTGTCAGCGAGGTTTGGTGCAGAGGCTCACCAAAGCAGTCTGCTTTCAGGGGCCTGGGAAACACCCTGGGGAGAGCATTCAGGGAGCTGCACGCATCAGGCTCCTACAGGATGAATCTTAGCAATTAATTTCCCAAAGAATGTATGAAGTAAAAGTGCGAAGACACCCGCAGAGTTATGCATCACCGAAACAAGGTTGGCTCTTGCAGCCCAAAGGCTGTCGGGCAGGCAGCTCAAGCCCTCCTTGCTTGTGACATCTGCTTTGGTAAATGTGCAACGTGGGGTCTCGGGGAAAAAACAAAGCCCGTTGGCATATTTGTGATATATAGCTGGCACACGGTTCTGAATCCAGAGAATTTCACAAGGTAAGCAGTTACAGCTACAAGTCAATAGCTTTTCTGAGGGGAAAAAAGGTGAACAGAAATGAGGAGTCAACATTCCTCAAAACCCTTTTAAAGATCAAAGGACAGCCATCTCAGAGAAGCTTAAGGATGCTTCATCTGCAGTCCAGACACCAAGAATTCACAACAAGCTGAAGCCCAGCCAGATTCCCTCAGAAGAGAGACAGGGAGGAGAGAGGCAGCCCTTCCGACGTGCTTTGAAACTTCATTTACATTCAACAGCAGCAAGGAAACTATGAATATAACTGGGCAGGGAAGAGACCAGCTTTAAGAGCTGGCCTCACCTTCTGCAACTCTGATTTGGTTTGCAGAAACCCAGGGAGAGCAGGGAAAGCAGTTTGAGTATGAGGGAGGCTCTAAGATTGCCCGTTTTACTATTACCTTCCTCTTTCAAAACTGTACTTCCAATTTTGTAACCAGGAACTTAATCTTTTTCATAATACAGATAAACTCATGCAAGATTTCACTTGCTTGTTGTCTAGAGCAAATACAGCTGGAGGAACTATGTCTGAAAGAAATTAAACCCCTTATACAGGTAAATTCCTGGGCTGTTGAACTCCAGAATGAATTAGGAAATTTCAGTTTACTGGCATGTTTCTTGCCAAGCTGTAAGGAACATCTGGAAGACTGCTTATCACCAGCTGCAGGTCATAGGACAGCTCCTGGGAGACATCTGCTGACAAGTATTGAAGGGACAATCTGTGTCACTAAGCACTGCTGAATCATCATATTCTTCTTGTAGCAATGCAGCAGGCCAGGGGAAGCACAAAGTGAGGAAGTAGAGGGGCTATGTCTTCTCTGTAAATATCCATTGAGGATACTTAGGGTTTCCTCAGGCCCTGACTCTAGCAATTTCCCAGGTGAGAAGGGGTGGGCTGAGTCCCTGAGATGCCAGGCAGAGAGCATTGCTGAGCCAGGATTACTTTTCCCCCCATTTCCTATTTCAAGAGCAGTGACTGAGCTCCCACACTAAGATCCACTTGTTTACCAGGGCCTGTGCTTTAAGCTGCCCTACCTTTCTCTCAGCACTGCGCCACATGTTCTCTTACGGAGGTTTCAGAAAGCAATGCTGTCTAAACACCGCTCCCATTTCAACAACACCATGTGGTGGCATCTTCCATTCAGTGGGGTAAAGACCAACATCTGCCTGGTCCTGCGTTACAGGACTAAGAGCAGAACAGCTCTTCGTGGTCTCCTGCTCACCGCAGCCCAGCTAGCCTCACATAGCAAGTCTTTGACCCTCAAATGCAGTGCTCACAAAGGCAAGCACAGTGAGTGAACCACGCTCATGCAGCAGCTGGAGGTGTCAAATTGTACCTCATGCAGTGTCATCACTGCACAGATTTTGCTCCACCTGCCTGAAACAGTCTGCTCTGGAACAGATCTGGAAGATATTTCACAGTACATTGCTCTGCCATGTAGTGGTCACATTGATGTGGCCATACCCATTTGGTCAGTGCAGGCTGGAGTCACTGCATTTAGAGGGGGAAAAATCATGCTGCCTCCCTCTGTCATTTCTCCCACGGACACAGTGGAAGGTTCCCATCTTCTACGGGGTGCCCTAAAGTAGCCTCCTTGACATGCTTCCTCCTGCAGGTTGGGTCTTTCCTCTCTTTCCCTATTGTTACTGCCCTAATACAAAAGCTAAGGCAAAGCATTGAAGTTGTTCTCTAACAGTCACAATCTCCTCCTCCATGAAACTAGGTCAGAACAAGGACAATAACTTTGAGGATCACTAGTGCAGATTCTGCAAGCCCTGGATGCTTTAGTGCTCCCAGAGGGTTACTCCACATTTCACCCCGCATGTAACTGGGAGCACCATGCAGCCGCCTGGAAACATCTGCTTTTAGATCAGGCATCAACTTCAGCCTGCTTTCTGCAAGCTTGAAGATACAAGTCAGCTCAGGTCAGAAAGTGCCCCTGAAGCAGGCACCTCAATGCTGAGCCATTCATTCTGCTCTGTGGAAGACAGAGGAAGGGCTCTCTGAAAAACGAACAGGAGGCTAAAAAAAAGGATTCCTTTGAAGCTGTTTCCTGCTGTGCACAAGATATACTCTGTGTAATAGGAGGCAGGAAGCAGGGACCTTGCTATGGTTGAGAAGAAACAGCTTCCCCGGAGAGAAAAAGAGCTCAATGACAACCGAGAGAGGCTGGGATGCAGGCTGCAAGGCAGGGAGGCACCATGCCCTCTTCCCTCTGGAGGTGGGCATCAGTCCCACGTGGCCAAGCTCTCTCCTTTCCCAGCACTCATCCCAGGTGCACTGTGACCTCTCAAGCATTTCGGAGGAAGCACTTGTAAGCAACTTTGATACAGACTTCAGAAAGGCTGGTCAGTCCACTCCTACACTGGAAAATTCAAAGGGAGCATGGATTCTTTCAGATATGAGACAGAAGCCTCAGCTCTCATTTTTGAAAGTACAGCATTTGAATTTGACAGAGACAAACAGATGCACAGACTAGACTGAAAGCAAAACACAGAGCTGGTGTCCAGAAATTCTTGATCACAACAAAATGTGTAGTGGATCTGGTCTACAAAACTTCAGGAAGAGCAGCCACAAACCCGTGATTTACACTTCACAGGAACTGGTTTTTTTTGAAATTTGGTTTCTGACTGAACTGATGTCTTGCAAACCAGAAATTCAGAGAAAATTTCACTTTGGCAACTGTAATACGTAGTGTTAACAAAACAGTATCTATTCCCCGTAGCTGCTCAGTGTAATTGATACAAGCTGCAGTGAAGCAGACAAACGTCTGTTCCTCTCGGATTCCATGCTCAGCATCTCCAGTTAAATTCAGGCTCCGGGACTTTCATGTACCTACTTGCACAGACATGCTTACAGCCCTGTATTGATGATTACCCTGGAGACAGAGACTTACAGTCCTCAGGGAGTCACTACTCTGGGGCTCAAAAGACACATAGCCTGAAATAAAGTCTTCCAGCATTGGACTGGTTTGCTTGTGTGCCCACCCAGACATAGCATCTGGGATGACCATTGAGACAAGTATTATATGAGTTCTCCCTACCAAATAGTCCCTTCTTTCTTTTTCTTTTAAGTCCTGGAGCTGCACCTCTGCAGGTGGACAGTTACTTACCATTAGCCTTGACATCTGGTGTAACTGAAGCCTAAATTGATGGCTCTGGAACTGGGCCTCTAGCCTCCCACTTTCTCCCAGGTTTATAGATCTTTTCTGATTTTTCTTTGAAAAAAATGTTAACACTAATCTAAAAAAATGGTCTCTCCTACAGCAGAACAAGAATGTTGTCAGCCAGGTCAGACCAGGATAACTAGTGAGAGATATACTGTGTGCCTGGTGTTTCCAACATACAGACAAGAACTTCTCATCACCACTTCCAAAGTGGATGGCCCAAAGAGTGTCAAGATAGCACTGTTCTGAGTCATTAAGTCCACGTGCAGCACAAAACTACACTCTTACAGCCCAGCCCCAGGAGACAAAGCATCCTCTTGTTAGAGTTCATTGTGTGAATTCAGTGCCAGTCTGCTCCCATGCTTGAGCAGTGCCAGATATGTGCCAGTTCCTGACGAGCAGCGAGCACCCAGCACCCGGAGTTGTACATACAGGAACGATGCAGTTTTTGCAATACCTTCTCCTGCATGTTGCCGATTCCAAAAGCCAGTAGGTGAGATCAAACCCACAACAGAATAGAACACCTTAAGCTATACCAGACATCTTCCACAGGCAGATGAGGTCTGAGGAGAAGCAGGGCACAAGGGAAAACAGAAGAAAGAATTTAGATGGTGGGCACCTTAAAACCCTAGCACCACCAGCAGCAGGTGATGTTCAGCCATTGCTGCTGTGAGATGAAAGTCCTTCATTAGTGATAAAGGGCAGGAGCATGGGGCCAACAGCCAGCCTGGCTTTGAGTTTTGACATCGTGTCCCTAAGCAGTGACCTTCTCGGATTTGTTTCCCTCAGTACTTGAAAGCTGCTGTCTGAGTGAAGGGTATAACAGGACCTCCTGAGCTTTTTTCCTCTCTAGCAATGCCATTTGAAATTCTTGTTACTTCTTGTGTCAGATTGTCTGCTAATCATTATTCAGAGAGTGGCTGAAAGGAAGTGGTGTCCTGGGACGCTGCCTAGGGTAGTCATCTGATTTCAGCTAGATAATTTAGCTGTTAATTAGTGCTCAGTGGTAAATCCTCCATAACATCCTTTATCCTGGCTGGCTGTCAGGACATATCATACGTGACACCACGATTTCTGTTGATGTATCACAGTTTGTTAAAGCAGGTAAATAAGAAGCAGTATGAGAAAGGGAACACATGCTGGGATGATCAATACATTCGATCCTGTGTTTTCTGCCCATTGTCAAATGGTTGTGCTCAAAAGCAGGAGTGGGGAGGGACCCAGCATCTCACACTGTAGGTGAATCAGTTATTTGCACTACTGTTATCTACCTGGCTAATTGATCATACTTAGGATTCTAATTAATGTCTGCAAGGTACAAATTAATTTCATAATTTTGCAGGCTGCACTGAACAAGTACCTGACATCTTAGGAGAGATCCAGTTTTGTGCAAGATCTCCACAGTTCATCTCCCCTCAGTGCTTTTGGGGCTTCTCATTTTTCTTGGGAGGACAACTAATCACTGATGGAACCAGATGAAACAGAAGTGCTGAATGGCACAGGCAGCACCAATGACACAGAAAATTTTGCTAAACATACTTGCCTGTATTTCCAGGATGTTTATCCCCAGAAGATGGAAACAGCTACTTCCGAAGCTTGCTACAGCTCCACTTGAGCCATCTAAATTTTCCCTATACATTGCCATATTTTTGCACCCAGTTTCCAATGACTTTCATTCACAGTCCACACAAATAATTACACACATATATATATTCACTCATGGCAGCCTATTTTGTTGAAATTTGCCAATTTCACAAGTAGACTTCTCCCACACTCTAAAACTATTTTTTTCAGCAGCTCTATTCCAAGATATTTTTCTGTCAATCTTTATTTACACTGCTTCAGTATTTTTGTAAAACATTTGATTAAGTTTGCAGTAAAGTTTGGAATGTGAAAGAGAATCAAAAGAGGCCAATATGATTTTCAGCAACACATACAGAGCTATGATCTGTTATTGGTACTCTTTACATGCTTATGATTGTCTTAAGAAGCCACTTGAAATACTGTAATTTTGACATGAGGTTACAGTAGAAAGTTGAAAACAGAAATAAATTTGATAGGCTAGGTGATGGTAGCTGGAGAAACTGATGAGAAAGAGGCACCATACCCCAGATCTCAGATACATCCAAATCAGTCCAAATCACAAAACAGCCTGCAGATGTTTTTATTAGCCCTCAAGCAAAGGTGCAAGCATATGTGGCTAACACAAAGATCTCCTTTGCTCACAGTATGTTTATATTACAAATATTGCAACTAGGAAAACAGGACGTATATGTAGACTTTAATATAAATACATCCAAACTTGTGTAAACACAGAAACTACTAATTAGTGCATGGTGCAGCAGTGAATATACTGCTCTGAAAGCTAGACACTGTACTATTGTCCAGTTCCTAAAATCCTGATTTTACAAGGATTTAGGCACTAGAATTAGAACAATTGGTCTATGCTCAAATTCAGCCTCCTGAAAGTCACCATCCAGGATTGCACTTCACTCTCAATGCACCCACAGCTCAGTGTTTATAACTTCAGGTTCCTTGGAGAGCTGGTTCCCTCCTCTGCCTGCACCCAAGATGAGCACCATATAGCCCAGCTTGTGCCCAAAATTGCACAGAACCAACAGCTCAACTAAACCCATGCCTAAGACATGTAAGCAACTCCATGCAACAGGAATTTCAGAACAAGGGGCTGGTGCCCCCTTCCCACTTGGTCTTCTGAATCCACCAAAAGCATCTGCTTACTGACAACATTGAGCAGGTTTATCTCCAAGCCTCCTGCTGAAGCTTCTATGTAAAAGCAGAGGAAAGTCAAGTTGTGCTGGGAGAGTGGAAGAAGGTAAGAAATATTTTGGACCCTAGTAGGAACAGTCTACTCTTGGGAAAGAGACACCTCAACTCCAGTCTCTTAATCCACGACATTTTTCTCTCCTCATCCAATGACTCAATAACATGGAACAGTCTACCCAAGGAATTGATTTTCACTAGCATTAGACAATATCTTGCTTTAGTGATGATGAAAATAACATTTGGCATCTCCCTGCGCTTTAGATCTGTAAGTGTCATTGAAAACCCAGACTAGTTATAGCTCATAGAGTCACAGAATGGTTCGGGTTGGAACGCATGTTTAAAGATCATCTTGTCGAACACCCCACTAGGGACAAGGACGTCTTTAACAAGATCAAGTTGCTCAAAGCCCTGTCCAACCTGACCTTGAACACTTACAGTGATCAGCATTCACAGCTTCTCTGGGCAAGGTGTTCCAGTGTCTCACCACCTTCATCAAAAAGTGTCTTCCTTATGTTCAGTCTAAATCTCCCCTCAGAGTTTAAAACTGTTGCCTATTGTCCTGTCACTACAGGCCTTGGTAAAAAGTTTCTCCATCTTTAAGTCTTCTTTACATGTTCAAAGGCCACAATAAAGTCCCCACAAAGCCTGCTCTTTTCCAGGCTGAACAACCCCTACTATCTCAGCCTTTCTTCACAGAAGAGGTGTTTCAGCCCTCTGACCATTTTCATTGCCCTCGTCTGGACCCGCTCTAATAGGTAGATATCTTTTTTCTACTGGGGACCCCAGAGCTGGATGCAGTACTCCAGCTGAGATCTCAAGAGCAGAGTAGAGAGAAAGAGTCGCCTCCTGCAGCCTGCTGGTCAAGCTTTGTTGCAGCCCAGGATATGGTTGGTTTGTGGGCTGCACATGCACTTTACCATCTCACATCCCATTTTCCACCACCAGTATCCCCAAGTCCTTCTCCACAGGGCTGCTCTCTATTCATTCATCCCCCAGTCTGTATTGATACTGAGGATTGCCCTGAGCCAGGTGCAGGACCTTGCACTCAGCCTTGTTGAACTACATGAGGCTCACATGAGCAAATTCCTCCAGACTGTCAAAGTCCCTGTGGATGGCATGCCTTCTCCAAAATGAATCAACTGTACCACTCAGCTTGGTGTTATCTGCAAACTTGTCACTAGCTGTGACTTTCCATTTTTTTAAACCTTCATGTTTACTTTCTTCACCAGCAAAGCCAATGTCCAAATCTTCCCAAGGAGTCCATATTGAATAAAAAGTGCAACTAGAAAAAGTCCACCAGGTTCTTCCAGTCATCCGGGTAAACAAGAAAACCCCTGATAAAACATATGCTGCAGGAAGACCTGGCTTCAGGATGAGATCTGTTCTTTGCAGGCCAACCACTCCATTCCTACACCCGAGAGACTCTGGGGCCATGTAGTAAATCTACCAGGATGCTCAGCACTTCCTTTGTCAAAGTGACTGTGAAAATTGACTTCACAGGTCTGCAATCCCTTTGACACTAATCACTAATAGAGATTAATTATCAGAATAGTGTGATAGCAGGCATGGAGCTTTATCATTTCTAAGTGTTTACAATTACAGTCTCACCATAAGTAGTTGCTTTGGCATGAGTCATGCAGGAAATGCCATGGTTTGAGTGCACAGCCTGTTGAAGCAAGTGTCCATGAGTAAAAAATACTGTTTGACCTCTATTCCTCCAGGAAACCTGCACCAGCAACAACTATAACTCAGACAAATTTCCTAATAGGTTATGCTACCAACAGAGACAGCTGGAAGAGTTAAGGGATGGAAAATGCCAATAGAGCCACATGGCAGAATGATGAGTTGCAGATGTGGGATTCCATAGCAGACCTTTTTCTCAGGCAAAGTGGTTTGGTGTAGTGAGCCTCAGAAAGACAATGAAAGCTTCTGGCACTGGTGAAGGAAGTCTGCTTTATGCAGATCTACATTAAACAGCTTGATAGTGACACATTGCCCCTGGTTTAGTGGGTTGCTCTTATGGGGAAAGCCATCATGAGTGAAGTAGAAAAATAGTTGCCTTTTAGAGTGAAAGATAGGGGGACCAAGGAGAAGTGCAGTAACTCCAGGAACTCTCCTTGTAGAGCTGGACAGCACAGTTAAAAATGGCTGCGGCTGTCTTCGACACTGGAGTCTCCATGCCAAGTTCAACAGCAACAGGCTGGCAAAAGTTCAGGGAAGACCAGCCTCTGTGGTGGTGTCTGGGAGGATTGCTCTGTGGATGATGGCCAGAGAATGAGACTCCCTGGCAAGGTCAGGAGGCAGAACCAATGGTGAATTGAGAGCAAGGAAGGTTAAAGAAAAACAGTGCTGTTTGGGGAGGTGTAGGGGCACATGTCACAAAAACATTGAAAGCACTCGGGCCAATTGCAGCAAAACACAAGAGCACAAAGGGTCTCAAGAAAAGCATTTAGCTAGAATTGAATAGGAACAAGGGATTATGAATGGATTATGGTCACAGCATTGTCTACACTAGAAATGACCTGGACAGATTATAGGAGATGCTTTCATTCCCCGAAGGGACACATCACCAAGCCTGCTAGAGACCGGAGAGGAGGTTGCAGGGTGCTTGTCAATTCTGAACTGCTGAGATGCTGTGTTTGGGACTGATGGATGGCTGCAAGGTGGCTTCAGCTACTGTAGCAGGCCACAGACATATTTGATCTACAGAAAGTAATCTCCAGAGACCCAAAGCATAGCAAACCACGGATATTATGGGCATCTTGAGTGTTCACCATGCATACACTCTGAGAAGTTATTGACCATCCAGACCTCTCTATTAATAGATTTCTTTTGTTCAGTGTTAATGGCATCTTGATGCACCATGCTGTTATACAAATTGAAAGCACTGGAAGGCAACTTATCCATCAGAGGGCTGCTTGGATGCAAGTAGATAAACAATCATACAATAGCCAACAGCAGTCCTCTTCAATGACAGCCATTCTAAGAAACTGATCCTCAGCTGAGCTTAGTTAATAAACTGGGTAAAATATATTATAGCTCCTCAATACTAAAAAAATTAATCCTCTTTGATTAACAATAAAGGATTTTCCTTAATTCTTGGTAACCGCTAAATAATTTCCAACTATTTTTGTCTTGATTTCAGTTCCTGGTGTATGAAAAAAATCAATTCCAGTTTAAGGCTTATTAAAGTATTATTCTATCTGAAGATGTGATTAGACTGAAATGTACAAGACTGGGTTTAATGGTCTTCCTTTAGTAATGTCACCAGTTAATTAGAATCCCTTGTGAGATCATGGCTCTGCTATCCTTCACACCCACCAGGAAATATTTCTACAGCAGACTCCAGCAAGCAGTCTAGCTGTTAGTGATATGTCTCTCACTTCAGACTGCAACCTGACTCTACTCAGTCATGCAGATTGTCCCAAAATGGGGCAAACAGGAGGCAGGTTGTGGCCTCTGGGTACGATCAGCAGAAGGCAGAGCCTATGCAGACACAGATCATTCCACAGGGAGGGAAGGGCTGTACAGAGCCCTGTGGAACAGCCTCCAGCTCACCTGTGCAGTGGTTTCTGTCAGGCTCTGCTCCCTGTGCAGGACACTGCTAGAATAATCCTAATGGATTCTCTGCTCTAGCTAACTGTATCTGCGCCTGTGCCCTTACCCACTCCCATCATGAGAGGCTCTGAGCTCATACACTCTCACAGATGTTTCCTCACTTCCCTGTTGGGAGGAGGGACAGTTCTGTCCTTCCTGGTGTAAGATGGGGAGGTCTGGTGAGGGGGTACACAATATCGGATTTTGGTAGTATCTAAATATATCCTGTGGGGTCTGATAGGCTCTTTGAAAGCACACTGTTCAGAGTTACCTGGACTACTTTCACTAAGGTCTTCTAGGTTATTTTGCCAAGGACCACTCAGCTGGAAGCAGTTTCCTTGTTTTGCAGGAGGATTAGGCTTACCCACATAACTCAGACTGGTACCTGCTACCATGTCTGCCCAAAGTGAAATGCCAGACTTTCTTCACAAGGTAGAGAGAAAGTTCAGCACTTCAAGACCAAATGCAGAGAAACCAATGCACAGGGCAGGAACTTCCCCAGTAAGCAATTCTGAAGAAGGCAACCTAAGCCTTCGTCCTCCTGTGCTCTTTCACACTTTACTCCTGGCTTCTCCTTCCACTCAGGTTTCCTCTTGTGACTTCCTACACTTTTTCCTCTGACTTGTTAGCTGTGACACCTTTGTCCTCTTCTTGCAGTATTACATGCAAATCCCAGCTCTGTAAGTATGTTTGTAAAAGTTGTCCTGCACCAGCCCTTGAAGAAATGGCCAGCTGAAAGCTGCTAAGACTTTGAGGCCTGGATGACTGCAGCATCACAAGTGGCATGGCCAATCCCATGGTCAGTGAAAGCAATCTCTTGAGAGAAGGTTACACCTCATCAGGTGTAAGCAATGACCCCACATAGATAGTACAGCCACAGCAGCCTGTTGTGGTTTTGCCTCAATTTGCAACAAAGAACCACACAGTTACTCTTTCACTCCTTCCCCCTCCCCAGTGGGATGGGGAGGAGAATCAGCAGGAAAAAGGCAAAAAACTCGTGGGTTGGGATAACAGTTCAGCAGAATGGCAAAGGGAGAAGAAAACAACAAACAATAATACTGATAAAAAGCATAGAGAACATGCAGTGTTCTTACCACATGATGCTCAGCTTCCCCCTGAGTAGCAAACACCCACCTGAACCCAGCTACCCACTTAAATACTGAGCATGACATCACATGATATAGAATATCCCATTTGATTGGCTGTTTGGGTCAGCCCAACCAGCTTCTTGTGAAAATTAACTCTATCCCAGCTGAACCCAGGACAAGCCTAAATGAAGACCAGTGCTCATACTGGCCTAACTTTACAGCATCAGCACTAGGATGCCTGTTCCCCAATTGACTCCACTCAACATTTTACCAACAAGAGAGAGGTAAGAGCTAAAGATGCTCATGCTATAAAGAAAACACCTCATCATCTGTGTGTTGGAACATGAGGTTGAAAATCAGGTTGCTCCTCGGGTCCTATCCCTTGTCTAATTTCAGAAAGAGACTGCTTTCAAAACAGCAGTAACCGTAACATTTAAACCGAGACCTGACTCTGCTCACATAGGAAGTTTTCTCTGGTTTTGGTAGAATTACACATCATGTATTCAAAGGGACTAAGATGTGAATCAGTTGTATCATTTGTGACCAAAATAAGGTTTTACTCAAATCCTCCTCCTGCTGCTAAACACTATAGTCCAGTTCATCTCAACTTTCTATGAGTTTCTCATCAGAAATGTTAAGCTGGTCAAACTTTGATAAAATCTACATGTAAATAACAGCCTCCTCTGAAGTAAGAAAACTTATGCTGATGCGTGGAACTGAAATAAGATTGACATTTGGAGGACGTGAAATCTTTTGGGAAGCCCTAAAATATCACCTAAGTAGGTCAGCTCGGTGACCTGGATCTGTACTTTTAATACAGGAGTAGCCTATATTTTCCCAAACTGTTTGCTGAGGAACGAATGCTTTTTGGACTGTGAGTTTATTTTTAGTAGCTAAATGTGACCTTTGTAGGAGATGCTATAATAAGAACAACAATGAAGCTGGCCAGGGGTGAGTCACACCACATACTTTGATTTACAGATGATGAACACATACTATTTAACCCCTGGTCATTTCTGCAAGAAACTATCTTACTCTCAATTTTTTTAGGAATCAAGTCAATACTTCAAAAAATTTCTTGATGGCACAAAATACTCCTTGTCTTACAGGGTACCTAATAAACATTACTGGAAAACAGATTTCATTAGGAATCCAAAATGAAAACAAAAACCTGAGCAAGGCCAGAGGTTCTGCACTGCCTTTCCAGGCCTAGCTTAGAATTCAGCTGCTGCCATCTAGGAGTTCTTCAAGTCAATTCCAAAATAAGCTCCCTTATTTCTCAGCTTTCCCCTTTCTGAAAGGGAGTCTGGCCACCTAAGCACAGAAAGGGCTGACATTTCCTCCTCCTTTGGGATACTTCTTGCCCTGAACTCAAAACCCTGGGTGAGAACTCCAATTCACACAATTCAGCTACGGCACAAACTGCAGCCTAAATCGGAAAGAGAAAGCTCTCATTCCTGTCTTACCACATCAACGATATATCCACCCAGCCTTCTCTGGGAGTAAATCTGAGTTACCATATGTATCCCCTCGGTGAGTTAAATTCATATGGGGTTCATGGAAAATTAATACACGTTTGAATATTCTTCAGGCAAGGGATGAAATTAGTCAAAAGATATTAAGTAAAAGATATGTGTAACGATAAATGGAAGGTCTTCCCAAAGGACATGGTGGAGTCTTTGTTCCCTTCAGGCCTTTAATAAAGATCTGACTGTTTCTTATTAAACCAAATGTTCTAGCTCAGCTAGCAGAGATAAGGAAGCTGCATGGATCACTGGGTGAAGTGTCTGGCCAGGTCATGCAGGAGGTCAGCCTAGCTCTCCATACTGACCCCCAGTGTTACCAGTCTAGAAAACTCTTCTGAGGGGCACATATTTACCATCATTTATTGCAACTGTCATGGAAGACATAGCCATCACTTTTTTTCCTTCCAGAGAAGTAGGATAACAGTGATTATCCCTTTGCTAGGATACAATTAAACATGTTGAAATGAGATTAAATCCATCAGAACTACATCTTTCTTTGAATGACATGGAGTGCACTGACACTGGATCTGGTAAGTTTGTGAACGGTTACGTTGCACATCATCCCTAAGTGCTGGGCAGCTAGGGCAGCTGTGTTTTCAGTGCTACTCAGGGACCTTGTCATTCTTCCTCGCTTTGTTGGCTTTTCTGCTACATCCAAGAATTTGACCCTCTTTTCCTGTCTTTTCTTCAATAGCTGGCTAGGGGGTGCTAGAGGGATGATGCATTTTATGTAATGAGAACACAAAAATAATAACTCCTTCAATGTGTTTCTTCAATACAAGCTTGAAACATGCTCAGAGATGTGGGTGTCATACAACAAGTGAGAGTCAGCCCTGCACTAGAAGTTTAGAAGTTCCTTGAGATGTGAGCAGAAGAGTGGTCTGTGTGTACGTGCTGCTAAGCTATTTGCTGAGACACCAGAACTTCACTGTGAGTTATCATGATGCTTTAGTTAGTCTGCTATTCTTTCACTGTGGTTAGTTAAGTTGATGAAATGGTTGGTCCAGGAGATAAAGCCCTGGAGATTTCCCACGTGACTTACGTATCAGATAAAGAGCCAGGCACTTCCATAAGCAGCCCATCTCACAGTGGGAACACCAGTTTCTTATGCAGTCGGTGAAGGATGAGGCTTGCCTCCAAAGGGCAATTCAGATTTTGGGTGCGATGAGTCTCACCCTAATGACTGGAGACAAGGGTTTGCTAAAGAAGCATCAGGTTGTCATCAGCGGCGCTGAGTCTAGTTGGAGGCTGGTGACAAGTGGTGTCCCTCAGGGGTCAGTACTGGGCCCAGTCTTGTTTAACTTCTTCATCAACGACCTGGATGAAGAGGTAGA